>Ga0316208_1000113_pt1 | contig 116198 bp, 99 predicted proteins | sample 3monopyrite_MG_FD_204944 | JGI IMG/M metagenome (GOLD analysis project Ga0316208, IMG submission 204944) | Microbial mat bacterial communities from mineral coupon in-situ incubated in ocean water Damariscotta River, Maine, United States -... | ecosystem: Environmental > Aquatic > Marine >... | reverse complement strand
TCTGTCTCTTTATCGGCAAGAACTTTCACCAGTCCGTCCAAGTCCATACTTGCTCTAGAACGTCCTAAAGCTCGCATAGGAAATGAGCCTACTTTGAATTCAATACCAGCTTCTTTTAATTGCTCTTGGGTTTGTCCGACAGCAGCAACTTCTGGCCAAGTGTAAACCACACCCGGAATTAAGTTATAATCAATATGTGGTTTTTGTCCAGACATAGTCTCTGCCACAAAAACACCTTCTTCTTCGGCTTTATGAGCCAACATGGCTCCTTTTATCACATCACCAATGGCATAAATACCAACCACTTTGGTTTGTAAATGAGCATCAACTTCTACCTTACCTCTTGCATCTGTTGGTATTCCAACTTTATCCAATCCTAGGCCATCCGTGTAAGCGTGTCTTCCTACAGATACTAAACAGTAGTCTCCTTCGAGAACTACTTCTGCTCCTTTCTTATCATCAGCCTTAAGGGTTACTTTCTTGCCCTTAGCAGAAACCTCTTTCACTTTATGACTGAGGTAAAACTTAATGCCTTCTTTCTTCAACACTTTAAGTAATTCCTTACCCATGGTTTTATCCATCGTTGGGATGATGCCATCCATGTATTCAACCACGGAGACTTGCGCTCCTAATCTGGCATAAACAGAACCCAGTTCAAGGCCGATTACTCCGCCTCCAACAACAATCAAATGTTTTGGGACTTCGGTAAGATTCAATGCTTCGGTTGAAGTGATTACTCGCTTCTTGTCAATTGTAATAAACGGTAAAGACGATGGCTTTGAGCCTGTGGCAATAATCACCTTATCAGTATCGATGGTTTCTGATTTACCATTAGCTGTAGCTACGTTGATTTTATTCTTAGTATCGAAACTTCCGAGCCCTTCATAAACATCAATCTTGTTCTTTTTCATCAAAAAAGCGATGCCGTCAACATTGGCTTTTACTACATCACCTTTGCGTGTAATCATCTGTTTGATGTTCACTTTTGGTGCAGAAATATCAATTCCGTGTTCTTTAAAAGTGTGCTGCGCACTGTGAAAATGGTGCGAAGAATCGAGCAACGCTTTTGATGGGATGCAACCTACGTTCAAGCAGGTTCCGCCTAACGTTGGATATTTCTCTACAAGAGCCACCTTCATGCCCAACTGCGCACATCTAATCGCAGCTACATATCCACCAGGTCCTGAACCAATAATTGTTACATCATACTTTGCCATTATTCTCCTTTTTTGAACGGGCGCAAAGGTAATCTTTACACTCTATTTCGGTTTGTTGTGTAACACAAAAAGGCGAATCTGGTTTTAAACCAAGTCACAAAAAAAGGGGCGTGCCCTCCAACACGCCCCAATCAACCAACCTATTCCACTTTTTACCTACATGCCAAACCCATAATACGCGGTTAATCCGTTCGGGTAAATGCCTTCTATCAACACGCCTCCATCCTTCTTGTTCAAGGCACTCATCACGTCTTTAGACGATTGAACAGCTTTTCGATCAACTCTCGTAATAATAAAGCCTTCTTTGATGCCTGCGCCTTTCAGCTTTCCAGTACTCAGGTTTTTTACCTGCAGTCCGCTTCTAATGCCCAATCGCTTTGAGTTTTCTGAAGAAAGAGGTTGCAAATCTGCACCAAGCTGCACTAGTACTTCCGTTTCCTTAGAAACCATTTCTGTATCTCCATTTCGGTTACGGAGTTCTACATCAAATTTTCTCAGTTTGTCTTCTCTTAGAACTGTAACCTGAGCTAGATCACCTGGACGATAAGAGCCAATTTTCTCCTGCAATTCGGTCACGTTTTTCACTTCTACCGCATCAATCGCTACGATAATATCTCCTTGCCTAATTCCAGCTTTGTGTGCGGCTCCTCCTTTAGATAGGCCATTTACGTACGCACCTTCAGATAATTTAAGGCCTTTTTCGTTTGCAACTTTCCCATTCAAATCGCTGATGCTTACGCCAATAAATGCCCTTTGAACCGTTCCGAATTCAAGAATATCATCCACCACTTTTTTGGCAATATTTACGGGAACAGCAAACGAATAGCCAGCATAACTACCAGTTGTTGAAGCTATTGCGGTATTGATTCCGATTAACTCGCCTTTTGTATTTACGAGAGCACCACCACTATTTCCGGGGTTAACCGCGGCATCGGTCTGAATGAAACTTTCAATGGCAAATTCCTCTCGAAGGATGTTGATGTTTCGTGCCTTTGCGCTAACTATGCCAGCGGTTACGGTTGAGTTCAAATTGAACGGATTCCCAACGGCCAAGACCCACTCCCCTACTTGAACATCTTCAGAATTACCATACGGGATGTACGAAAGTCCACTCTCCTTAATCTTAATTAGCGCCAAGTCGGTATTTGGATCGGTTCCAAGAACTTCCGCCTTGTAAGTTCTCTGATCGTCAAGAACTACCTCCACTTCATCAGCATTATTTACAACATGGTTGTTGGTGAGTATATATCCATCTCCAGAAATGATAACTCCAGAACCACTACCCTGTTTTGCTTGTGGTTGCATGCCTTGGTCTAAAAAAAACTGGTAAAATGGATTTCCGCCACCATGACCACTTTGCATCACTTTGGTTTTAATATGTACCACCGAATGAATGGAATTATTGGCCGCTTCCACAAAATTTACACTTCCTTCGGGAGCGTTAAGTGGATAATTTACTCGTTGGACTGGTGCAGTATTTACCTGCTCCACGAGCGTTCCATTTCTATCATCAATAAACTTGTATGTTCCTACCGAAACGATGGCGCCAGTAAGAGCCGCTAAAATCATTGTGCCTATAGTTTTCATGCTTGCTTTGATTTTGATTTAACTTTGGATTGAAATTTCATTTTCAGGTTTCGTTTCAATAATAACCCCACTCATGTCCGATCGTTTTATCAGTTCTTTTAAAAAATGTTAATACCATTTAGCAAATACCACGGCACCGGAAACGATTTTATCATAATCGACAACCGAAAGCTGAAACTGGAACTTTCGCAAAATCAGATTGGGCAATGGTGCAACCGCAGGTTTGGCATTGGAGCAGATGGCTTAATCTTACTTCAGATGAATGAACGCACGGTTGAAATGATTTATTTTAATTCTGATGGAGCACCCAGCAGTATGTGCGGGAATGGCGGTCGCTGCTTTGTGGATTTTGCGCAGAGCTTAAACGTGCTGCGCGATGAAGGCGAATTCTTGGCCGTTGATGGCATGCATCCATTTAAAATGGTTGATGGCTTGGTGAGTTTAAAAATGGGAGATGTATCTGTAGTTGAAAAAATTGGAGAAGCAGTTTATCTCGATACGGGGTCACCGCATTACGTTCAGATTGTGAATGACGTGCTGGAAATCAATCTTGTTAATGACGCTCGCAAAATTCGCTATAACGGCCGTTTTTCTGAAGAAGGGACAAACGTGAATTACGTTGAGATGATGGATGGAATAACGCACATTAGAACGTACGAACGAGGTGTGGAGGACGAGACACTTTCTTGTGGAACAGGAGCAACAGCCTGCGCTATTGCCATGCATTTTCTCAGCCTCGACACAAAAAAGGACATGTACATAAAAGTGCTTGGAGGAAAACTGCGCGTGTCGTTTAAGCCAAATGCAGATGGTTCATATTCGGATGTTTGGCTAACAGGCCCAACCGAGCGTGTTTTTGACGGGGACATTGAATTACCAACATGAAACATGAATTACTGAAAGGTGATAAGATTGTACTTCGCGAAATGCGTGATGATGATCTTGAATTGATTCACGATTGGGAAAACAGGTCTGAATTATGGCATTTGGGCGAGATTCACGAACCACTTTCGGAAGCTCAAATTTCAGATTTCATCAATCATTCTACAGGAGATATTTATACAGACGAACAACTAAGGTTGATGATTGATGTGATTGATTCTACCTCGTCATTACGAGGGAAGAATGACCGAAGTAATCTCCCAAAAGATGCAGATTGCCACACGGAGTTTATACAGAGCGAAGTCGAAGTGATTGCATTGACGATAGGTTGCATTGATCTTTTTGAATTTGATAAACACAATCAGCGCGCTGGGGTTGGAATTCTCATTGCAGAAGCTTCTAACAGAAAAAAAGGTTTCGCAAAAGATGCTTTGAATGTTCTAACAAATTATTGCTTTGAAACCTTGAATTTTAGACAGCTATACTGCCACATTCCGGTTGATAACGAAGCCAGTTTACGACTTTTTGTATCCTGTGGGTTTGAACAAACGGGCACGAATCGAGATTGGGTAAAGAAAAGAAATACGTTTATTGACGCGATGTTTATGCAGCGATTAAGATGAATTTACCAGACAGAACTTTGAACATCATTCGAGACCTTTTGCGGCATTTGCCGCAAGCGGATGATAACCATTTGACCAGAACTATTTCTGAGGCCAACGAACTGCTTGATTGCTTTTCTCCAAACCCGAGCAAAATATTTGAGCGTGGCAGATATACCGATTTTGAAACCACCCTGGCTCAAGAAACCATTAACGGGCAACTTCATTTTAAAATAGGCACGCTAAATTCCGAAATAGCAGCATTGGAAGACACGATTAAGCAGCTGAAACAGGAAAATGGAGAGCTGAAAAGCCTTTCAAACAAGTGGAGCAACCTGAAAAAAGGAGAACGGAAAGAACTGCTTAAAGAAAAAGAGTTGGCAAAGCTTGAGGCTGCAAATGAAAAACTACGAAGCGAAAATAAAAATATGAAAACACAGCGCGAAAAGCTCATTATCGAACTGATCCAGTTCAAGAACAGTTCATAGGTGTTAGCGATGGCTAAGAAACGAGTAAAAAAATCATCATCCACTTGGAAAAAAATTGTGACCATCGTTTTGGTCATTCTGATTTGCTTGGGCGGTGTTTCGGCATGGGAAGTCTATTCCCTTATTTACCGTCCGAACGTTGGGTTTAAAGCGGATGAGAAGTACTTCTACATTCCAACAGGTTCGATATTTCAGGATGTTTCCAATGCATTGGTACAACAAGGGATTATCATCAACCAAACAACATTTGATTGGGTTTCGGAACAAAAGAAATACAAGCTGAATGTGAAAGCGGGGCGCTACTTGCTTGAGAACGGCATGAGCAACAATGATCTCGTCAATTTGCTTCGTTCGGGCGAGCAAGAGTCCGTAAAAGTCACGTTCAATAACGTAAGATTCAAAGAAGACTTGGCGGGAAAAGTTGGCAAGTTCATTGAAGCCGATAGCACCGAGATTATCGACCTGCTTAACAGCAACGCGTTTGTTTCCAAATACGGTTTTAACACCTCCACTTTCCTCACCCTTTTCCTCCCAAATACCTACGAGTTTTGGTGGAACACTTCTGCGGAGCAATTTGTGGAGCGCATGACGGAAGAGTACAAGAAATACTGGACTACCGAGCGAAAGCAGAAAGCGAAAAATCTTGGTCTGAGTCAATCTGAAGTGAGTATTCTCGCATCCATTGTTCAGAAAGAAACCAACAAGAATGACGAAAAACCAACGGTTGCGGGAGTGTATCTAAATCGGCTTAATAGAGGCATGCTTTTACAGGCCGACCCAACATTGATTTTCGCCAATCGCGATTTTACGGCTAGACGTGTATTAAACAAGCACAAGAAGATTGATTCACCATATAATACGTACAAATACAAGGGCTTACCACCAGGGCCAATCTGTCTTCCGAGCATCAGAAGCATTGATGCGGTACTGAATGCTAAATCACACAGCTATTTATTCTTTTGTGCCAAGGCAGATAACTCTGGTTATCATTCCTTTGCCACAACCTACCGAGAACATTTGAAAAATGCACGCGAATTCCAACGCGAATTGAACCGAAGGAAGGTTTATCGGTAGGGGCGTATTATGATACGCCCGCTCGCGTATTTCTATGCTTGAATAAAGAAAAGGGTTTGCCGCGGCAAACCCCTACTTTCGTCTCAAATCACAACAAGAATGGCACTCCAAATTAAATTCGGAACAGACGGTTGGCGAGCAATGATCGCCAAAGAATTTACGGTAGATAATGTAGCTCGTGTGGCGCAAGGAACTGCCGATTGGGTTATTTCACAAGACCTACGTAAAGTTGCTGTTGTTGGCCATGATTGTCGTTTTGGTGGGCCACTTTTCGCGGAGACCGTTGCAAAGGTTTTTCTACATAACGGCTTTGAGGTTCACTTAGCTGAAGGACCAGTTACTACGCCAATGGTTTCGCTTGGCGCGAAGGAATTGAATGCTGGGATTGGTGTAATCATCACGGCAAGTCATAATCCGGCTACGGATAATGGTTACAAGCTGAAAGGAAACCACGGTGGACCGTTGCTTGAAGCTGATGTAAAAGCCGTGGAAACCTTCATTCCAGATGAAATTACATATGATTTAGATGTAATCAGCTTGGCCGATTATGGCTCCAATGGGAAATTGAAAACGGCTGAGTTAGAAGACATGTTTGTAGAGAAGGTTGAAGCCAATTTCGACTTGAATGCCATTCGAAATTCGGATATGCAATTTGCTTATGATGCCATGTATGGATCGGGGCAATTTGTAATGAGGCGATTGTTTCCAGACATCACTTTGGTGCATTGCGAGCATAATCCGTTGTTTGATGGTATTTCGCCAGAACCAATTTTAAAAAACCTGGGCGAGTTTGCCGAGATTATCAAAGTCTCAGGAGATATTGATTGCGGCCTAGCAAACGATGGCGATGCAGACAGAATTGCACTGTTCGATGGCGAAGGAAATTACATAGACAGCCATCATATCTTACTTCTGCTCATTCATTATCTGCATAAAGTAAAAGGCTGGAAAGGCAAAGTTGGAACTGGCTTTTCCTCTACCGTCAAAATCAACCAAATCTGCGAAAAGTACGGTTTGGATTTAGACGTAGTTAAAATCGGATTCAAGCATTTGTGTGGCATTATGATTACCGAAGATGTACTGGTTGGAGGAGAAGAAAGTGGTGGAATTGCCGTCAAGGGTCATATTCCTGAACGAGACGGAATTTGGAACGGCCTGGTTATTTGGGAGTTCATGGCCAAATCAGGAAAGAGCCTTCGAGAACTCATTCAAGAAGTTTATGATGTGGTTGGTGAGTTCGCTTTCGAGCGAAATGATTTGCGTATTGCGCAATCGCTTAAAGAAGAAATAGTTGCCAAATGCCAAGCTGGTAAGTATGACCATTTTGGCAAATACCAAGTCACAAGAATTGATGACATGGACGGTTGGAAATACTGGCTTTCTGACCACGAATGGGTAATGATTCGTCCTTCCGGAACAGAACCTGTTCTTCGGACTTATGCTGAGGCCAGAACGCGAGAAGACGCACTAGCTATTCTCGAGGCTTGTCGTGCTGAGATTGGGGCGTAAGTATACTTTTAAGGAGTCCGGAAGCCCTAACGCGGATAAGGTCTGAACCCTTTGCTTCAACAATTGTCCATTTGATTCTTCCAACTGCCGACATATTCTCATAGGTTTTGTCGGTTACAACCATTGGCAAATCTGTTTGAGAGGCAAGCACTTTATGAACATCTTCCGAGTACACAACGATATGTGTTAGCCTCTTTTTAAGTGCTCTAAATTCCATAGTAAAATCGAGGGTGTCCAACATCGCAGCAGTCACCTTGGTCCCAACCACAAGAACTTCCACTCGATTCTTCGAGTCTGTAAGACCAGTAACATATTCTGCCAGCTCCGTGTCTGATGGATGCTGTTCCAGCTTAACTGGATTTCCACTCGGTTGAGATACATCTCGCCCAGCCGTTTCAACAAACGCAACATCATCACCCTTAACATTTATCCATGTAAGAAAATCTTGGTCTCGCCAAAAACGTGTGAAAAATTCAGAATGGCTTTTTGCTAAAAACACATCTTTCTTCACCTTCTCTTCAACTACCTTCTTTGTTTCTTCCGAGAAGACAACGAACACGTCTGTTTTCTTCTTTGCCTTGTTCCAGGCCCTTAGTTTTTTCATAGTCCCGTCTAAATGCTTTCGAACATCGTCACCAACAAATAGAACTCGGACATTTTCCATTTCGCTCCCAACGACACTCCTTAATTCTTTAACGTTAATGCCTTTATTGGGAGTTTGCGCCTCTGACTTTAATGAAAGACCCGAAAGGAGAATTAATATTATCGAGATGTATTTCATTGGGAGATTTTAAAGGTTAGACACCAAACCTACAGCATCATCTCTGTTAATGAAATAGCTAAAAACCATCAATCCTGAGAGGTACATGCCAACATCAAGAATATCGGAGGTAAACGCGTTGTAAATTGTAGGCAAATAAACTTCGAAATAGAGTGCATAAACAATTAAAACAGGCCACATGTGCCATGGGGTTAACTGGTAATCTGGTTTGAAGTACTGATACATAGCCAATCCAAGTGTTAAGACTATAGAAAAACACAACAGGTCATCCAAATAACTGTGAACTATGGGAATGAAAATCTCGAATATTTTTTCAAGAACCTGATTGAGGGTGGCTAGTGTTAAACAGACTAGAAAAACCGGATTAGTAAGTGTCTTTCTCATCCCGAAAAAGTGGTGACAAACCATAAAAACAGCCATGTAATGAAGGCAAAAATGGCGCGAACAACCCAGCCTACTTTTCTAACCGCAACCATGAGAAAATTATCCGTTTCACGTATTCGAAAAAAATCATTTTCCTTGAACGTTCGCTCTTTTTCTTCGCGTTCTTCCTTCTCTTTATTAAGATGTCTGGTCAAGAAGTTCTTTACAAGAGTTGCATCTACCAAAAAAACTTGTTTTTCCCACGTTGTTCAGTTTCTGCAATGTGGGCACTTCTTCTCCGATCGCATAAGCAAATAGTCAGTCAAAAATAACCACCCAATTGCTTGTGATTGAACTTTTAACAGATATTTCGGTTTCTACCCAAACCATCCAATTTAGAGATTGATACGAGCTCTCATTTTCGTCTTTCTGACCATTGTTTCTAGCCAAATTCTGGCTCAGACGGGAATAATTCAAGGAAGAATTGCTGCTGCAACGAATAACGAGTCTATTCCGTTTGCTAATGTGGTCATTCTGGGAACCACTACAGGTGCGTCTTCAGATCTTGACGGAAATTTCGAGATTAAAAACCTTACACCAGGGCTTTATAATGTGCAAGTATCTTTTCTTGGGTATGTGAGTCAGGTAGAATATGAGATTCAAGTGTTTAATAACAAGCCATCTCAGGTTGATTTCAGTTTAGAAGAAGACAGCAAAACACTTGATGCAGTAGTTGTAAAGGCCAATCCATTTGAGAAAAAGGAAGAAAGCCCTGTTTCTGTCAGAACCATTGGTGTAAGCGAAATTGAACGTAATCCCGGTGGGAATCGAGATATATCAAAAGCACTTCAATCGTTACCTGGAGTTGCGAGCTCGGTCGCTTTTAGAAATGATTTGATTATCCGCGGAGGCGCTCCTAATGAGAACCGCTTTTATCTTGATGGCATTGAAATCCCGAATATCAATCACTTTGCCACACAAGGTTCTTCTGGCGGACCAAACGGATTAATCAATGTGAATTTTATCAGGGAAGTTGATTTTTTCTCAGGAGCATTTCCAGCCAATAGAGGAAATACATTAAGCTCTGTTCTCAACTTCAAAATGAAGGATCCAAGAAAGGATAGAATTGGCGGCAATTTTACACTCGGTTCTAGCGATGCGGGTATTACAATTGAAGGCCCAATTGCCAAAGGACATTCCTTTATGTTTTCATACCGAAGAAGCTACTTGCAGTTTCTTTTCAAGCTAATTGGCTTGCCTTTTCTTCCAACTTATGATGACTTCCAGCTGAAGTACAAGGCCAAGATTAATGACAAGAATGAAATCACCGTGATTGGCTTAGGCGCTATTGATCAATTCAAACTCAATTTGGATGAGAGCCTTGATGAAGATCAAAAGCGTTTAGTAGAAATTCTGCCCGTCAATAATCAATGGAATTACGCTCTTGGAGTGAATTGGAAAAACTACCGCAAAAAAGGATATTCTGAGTTAGTTGCTAGCAGAAACATGCTGAACAACGAAGCATTCAAATATGCCGATAACTTTGAGGTAGACACCAACCTTATCCTGAAGTACAAAAGCCAAGAAATTGAAAACAAGCTAAGGTTTGAAAACAACTGGCGAGATAAAGGGTGGAAAATAAACTATGGCGTGCTGTATGAGTTTGCTCGGTATAATAATTCAACCTTCACAAAAATCACGTTGCCTGATGGGACTATCGGAACGGTAGATTTCAGTTCAGCAATTGACATTCATAAATGGGGAGCTTTCGGGCAAGTAAGTCGGTCTTTTGCCAACGGGCGGCTTTTGCTATCGCTTGGCACAAGAGTTGACGGAAACAGCTACTCTAAACAGATGGCTAAAACCTATGAAACCTTCTCCCCTCGATTCTCCATCTCCTATGCCATTAACGACCAATTCAACATTAGCGCAAATGTGGGTCGATATTTCCAGCTTCCCACATATACAACCATGGGTTTTCAGAACAATGCTGGCACCTTGGTTAATAAGGAAAATGGGTTAAAATACATTACATCCAACCACGCGGTTTTGGGTGGGGAATTTATCACACAAACTGGCTTAAAAGTTTCGGTTGAAGGATTTTTCAAGTTCTGGGAAAATTACCCATTCCTCGTTCGCGATAGTATATCGCTCGCAAACCTTGGTGCCGACTTTGGAGTGATAGGAAATGACGAGGTTACCTCAGATAATTTAGGTCGTGCGTATGGTGCTGAACTCCTTGTTCAGCAAAAACTTTGGAAAGGGTTTTACGGAATTCTGGCTTACACATTCGTGAGAAGTGAATTTCAGGATTACAAAGGAGATTACGTTCCATCGTCTTGGGATGCACAGCATCTAATCTCAATAACTGGAGGGAAAAAGTTCAAGCGTAATTGGGAAGTTGGAATTCGATGGCGTTTTACGGGAGGGTCGCCATATACACCAGCAGACCAAGAAACCTCGGCAATTATCCCCGTTTGGAACCTGAATCGTGGAGCCATACGTGATTATTCTCAATTAAATGGCGAACGTTTAAAATCAGCTCACTTTCTTGATTTACGTGTTGACAAAAAATGGTTCTTCAAAAAATGGGCCCTCAACATTTACCTAGATATACAAAATGCATACGCTTTCAAAGCGCAGCAACCGCCAGATTATGTTTTGAGGCGTGATGCAGATGGCAATGCACTCATCGACCCTTCAGATCCAACGCGGTATCAATTGGATAAACTTCAAAGTACTACCGGAACCGTGCTTCCTTCTTTCGGAATCATTATAGAAATCTAAGCCATTGTGCATCTTTGTTCCAACGAACGTTGGAGCAGAAATTTTCTAAATATTACCCGTACATCGTTGTGGTCTTAATGGCCCTTCTTCATTTGCCGTTTATTACGGCAGATCCAGATGCCGAAGTCTCAACCAGCAGCCGCGGAGCTTGGACAGATGAAGGCTTGAATACCGTTCAGGTTCGGAATTTCGTAAACCATGGCTATTTGTCTTTTGATGAGTGTGACAACCTCATTAAGACCCCCTATTTTGGATTTATCCTCGTTCCGTTTTACTCGCTTTTAGGAACCCACATTTGGGTGGGAAGATTGTTGATTCTTTCCTGCACCTTGATGGTTCTATTCCTATTCTTGAGAAACGAAGAAACGCGATTTTTCGGAACGGTGCTGGCCATAATTGGATTGCTACAGTTCCACGTATTCCATTATTCACATTACAGTTTAGCTGAAATGCTTGGAGTTGCCTGGATTCTTCTCGGGATATATCTACTCTGGCAATCCTCCCAAAATCGCCATTGGCTTTTATTGTTCGCTTCTACAGCATGTTTTTCGCTGGCCTATTACACAAAAATCACTTTCGCTTATGCCATTGTTATTCCGTTTGCAGTAAGCTATTTGCAGTTCATTTCTGATAGAATTCGTGAACGATATTCTGCCCGTCCGCTTTGGAAAGACTGGGGCATCCAAGGATTGGTTACTGCATTTTTTGCAGGCGTATTCTACTTCAAGTGGTATATACCTAACAAGGCTGTTTTTGATATGGTGAAAGCCAACCAAGGAGGCGGTCGTTTTGATATTGATGATGCATGGAATCGCTTCTCATTCAATCTTGATAATTTCATTCTTACAGATGGAATTACACCGTTCGTCATCCTAATTCCATTAGTGTTCTTGTTTCTGTTCTTCCTGAGAAATCTGGCAGACGAAAAGCAGATGCTGCTATTTGGTTTTCTGAGTTGGTTTATCCTCGAATTACATCACATGCTTTTGGTAAATCCACCAACTAGGTATTTACTCCCGTTATTTTGCGCTGGCTTGGTTCTCATTTCATTTGTGCTAAGTGAGAACGCAAACAGTCTGAGAACGAAAGCTGTAATTTATGTTGCACTGATTCTCTTTGGTGGTTATAATGCCTCTCAATACGTAAGCAGCCTCCAACGCAGAACATTCCAAATAGCTGAAGTGCAAGATTACCTGGGTCAATTCGACTTGAAAAACGAAACGGTAATTGGAGGTTGGGGAACAACATTGGCTTCCGAAACCAATGGTAGGAGCATCCCTATATGGGTCGATTTTAATCCTTCCGAAAATCCGATTGAACGCTATAACCCTCGAATTGTATTCTCTGAACACAACGAAGCAGAAAGCGGAGAAGCCTACCTTTCGAAAGGAATAAAGCTCGAAGCCGAAGCAGATAGCGTGAAGCAGTTTAATCTTTGGAGATACAAGGTCAATCTATATTGGATGCCAAAAAAAGAAGCCCGACCATCAAATTGACGGCCGAGCCTCAGTCAAGCACTCTTCGGTACTATCTTCTCTTTTTAGTAGTCGTTTTTCCAGCATTACCTTTTGAAGCTGGTCGGCTTGAGCTACTTCTATTTGGTGCTTTAGACACACTCGAACTTCCTCTTGAAGAACTTGAAGCTCGAGAAGATGAGCTTGAAAAGCTAGCTTTAGAAGCCGCACTTCTTGAACTCGTTTGAGGGCTTGAAGTAGCCCGACTTGTAGAGGAACTTGAACCTATTGGCTTTGAGCTCACCGCATTTCTTGAAGGAGAACTCTGACGAGTAGAAGTTGTTCTGCTTGAACTTGGCCGTGAAGCGCTTTGCGTTCTAGTTGTGGTTGACGGCTTAGCAGAACTTCTATTTGAAGAACTGCTAGAGTGAGAAACTCCACTAATAGAACTGGTTCTAGGCGCGGTACTTCTATTAAATGTAGAACCAGACTTCCGAGTAGTTGTACCTCTCAGATTTGCCGAAGAACTGTTTGGTGTTCTGCTTGTCGCAGACTGTACCGTTCTTGGCTTCGTAGTAACGGCTTGTCTAGAACTTGTAGTTGGCTTTGCAGTTCTATAAGACCCATTTCTATTTGCAGCTGGTTTAGTTGATACAGCACTTCTATTGTAAGTACCGTTACTTCGGCTAGCCGTTGTAGCTGTACCGCGGTTCACCGTAGATGGTCGTGGAGTCGCATCAGCAGTAGTCACTTTTCTTCTAGAACGAACAACCGCCCTCTCTCCTCTACCTGCGGTTTGCGCGTATCGGTTATGAACTCGTCCATATCCACCACTTGGTCTGTATGTCTGCCCAATTGTGGCATAATGTGGGCGAATGTTAGTTACATACGGTCTGTAGTATGCGTATCTAATCGGACTGTAATACTGTCTGTAAGGATTAGTTCTTACAAAAGAAAGATGAACCGCTGGTCTAGCAAATCCCACATAAAACGGACGGTAAACAAAGTATGGGTTCCACAAATTAATGAAGCCAGTATGGCGAGCGTACTGTCCATATCTATCGTAATGAACATACAGTCCGCCTACCTGAGAAACACGTCTGTTTCTATAGTTAATAAAAACGTCACCAATCCGGCTTACCCTCCCGTAGTAATCGTAATAGACCGCAACATTCTCAACCTGTAGAATGGCTCCAAAATCATCATACTGCACGTACGGATCGTAGTTGGATCCAGAGTTGAATGTGGCACTAACATATCCATTACTTACCGTATTCACCCCTTGCTCGGGTAGATAAAAGTCAAATTCACCGTCAGGGTACACAGAAAAAGTCACTCCCATCTCGTCAAAGACAAAAGCATCTGCGTAGCTATTGATATTTGCGCGACCGTTGCCGTGCGCTATTAATGCAGACACCAGGCCGAAAACGCTTGCGAGTAATAATGTTAGCTTTTTCATGATTTCTAGTTTTTGTGATTAACAAGTGTTTCATGCTATATGCCAAGACAATGCCAAAGTTAACTACAACCTGCTTTTGAACTTAGATTTGGGCGTGTCCACCACGCTTTAGGGCGTGTTGGTCGGGCTGTGCGCTATATCTTTTTCCTCCTCGTTTCGACTGCGCTCAACGAAGTGGAAAAAGGATGCCGCTTCCATCCCTCACGCGGCTTTATCTGCTAGCTCTATGTTGCAGTAGGAACTTATTTATCTTCAAACTGAGCACCGCTCACCTCACTAATAATGTCTTTGCCATAAGCCAAACTTGGCGTTTGAAAACCTGCTTTGAAATTCCCAGAAACAATTTTAGAAGCAATATCAACTGCGGTCATGGCCGTAAGTGTGTAGCCCTCGGGTGTCTGAATAGTTGAAGTCAACGACTTGCCTTTTTTATCCGTAACCGTTCCAACTAAATAAGTCGTTGCTTTCTCACGCTGCGCATCACTTGGGCCAGCTTTTCCCGCAACAATCTTGGCACGAGCGCGCTGCTTAACAAACGCACTTCGCATCAACCAACCAACATACTTACTCCATTTCATCCCATTTATGACCTTTTCTGGCAATCCCATGTACACCTTAATATTCGGAATTCCTGTACTGAAAAACGCGGTGTAAACATCTCCCCAAGGAATGGTAACGGCCGTCATGTTAGTGGGGCCGAAATCAAATCGTTTCACATCAAAAGCATCAGCAACTTGTTTCAACTTTCCATCTTTTCTAATGGTTCCTCCCATTCCTAAACCTTCTACAACGGTTAAGCTTGTACCTCTAGATGCTCGGCCTGTTCCGTAAAATGCCAATACCAAATCATCAGCATCTTCCATTCTCGATTTAAGATGAGCGGCCAAGCAGTCGCTCGGAACTACATCAAATCCGGTTCCCGGCAACAACATTACTCCTGCAGCTTTGGCTTGCTCGTCATACTTTCTAGCCTGAACAAATACTGCAATTTCGCCCGTAATATCTGTGTAATGAACCTTGTTTCGAATACAGGCTTCAACCATCGGTTTAGAAGTATGAATAAACGGCCCAGCCGCATGTATCACAACTTTTCCTCCAGACAACAATCCATCAAGATCGTTTGCATTCAGGTCAGCCACTTGATACAGCAATCCATACTTATCCGCAATTGGCTTCAGTTTGCTTTCATTTCTGCCCGAAAGAAGCGGTTTGATACCCAACTCCTGACACTTTCTTACAATCAGTTCGCCCGTATACCCGTATGCTCCGTAAACAATGATGTCTTTGTTTTCCATGATGGTCTATTTCTATAGTTTGCAATTTGCCTAAATTAGGCGAGATGGAGTTGTTGCACATAGGAATAATTGAGACTGCACCGAGTGACACAGAGAAGTTAGTTCCGCTAGTTGCGGATTTCCACGAGTTCACAGTTCAAAACAATTCGTCATATTCGTAGCCATTCGTAATTCGTATTAGCCAATATTAAAGTATGCAAGCACCCGATAGTTCGTCCCCCAAATTAGAACGTACACTTGGCCCAGTTATGCTTTGGGGCTTGGGCGTTGGCTATGTGATTTCGGGTATGTACTTCGGTTGGAATTACGGCCTGGAAGCGGGTGGTACTTTAGGATTAGCCATAGCCACGCTGTTTATCATAGTCATGTACGTTACCTTCACGTTCAGTTACACTGAATTAGCGTGTGCCATTCCAAAAGCCGGAGGTGCTTTCGACTATGCCGACAGAGCTTTAGGTAGAAATTGGGGATTTGTTGGTGGCATGGCTCAGATTATCGAATTTGTATTTGCACCGCCAGCTATTGCGGCTGCAATTGGGGCTTTTGTCAATACGAAGGTTCAGGTTGATTTTGAAGCCACTTTACCCTTCTTTGGAGAAGTGGCCATACCCGTGGTGGCAATTTCTGCTTTCTTGATTTTCACATTCGTCAACATAGTTGGAGTTAGAATTGCCGCATCTTTCGAACTATTCGTCACCATTATAGCGGTAATAGAACTCTTGGTTTTTGCAGGTGCAAGCTTGCCTCATTTTGAGGCTGCGAACCTTACCACGAATGCACTTCCAAATGGATATGCGGGGATTTTTGCAGCTATTCCTTTTGCTATCTGGTTTTTCTTAGCCATTGAAGGTGTTGCGAACGTTGCCGAAGAAACAATCAATCCGCAACGGAACGTCCTAATCGGTTTTGGTTCAGCCATTCTAACCTTGGTTATTCTATGCGTTTTAACTTTTACCTCCTCCGTTGGTGTGGCAGGTTGGGAAGCAATCGTTTACGAATCGCCAGGAGTAACTTCGGACAAACCACTTCTTCTGGCGTTATCTCATGCCGTTGGTGAAGAAAGTTTCTTGTACAACCTACTGATTTACGTAGGCATTTTTGGACTGGTAGCATCCTTTCACGGTATAATTCTCGCTGCAGGTCGTGCCACCTACGAATTCGGACGAATGAACTTGGCGCCCAAAGCACTAGGAAAAGTTCACCCTAAATTCAAAACGCCTGCAATAGCTCTTATTGCCAATATGGTTGTAGGCATCGTTGCATTGCTATCAGGAAGAACCGATGAAATAATTACAATTGCCGTTTTCGGAGCCTTAGCGCTCTACATCATTTCCATGATTTCTTTCTTTGTTTTAAGAAAAAACGAACCAGAAATGGAACGTCCGTTCAAAGTTCCCTTCTACCCTATTTTCCCTGCATTAGCGTTAATTATTGCCAGCGTATCAATGGTAGCCATGAGCTACTATAACGGGCAGTTGGCACTTGTATTCCTAGCTATGATAGTGGGATCTTTCATTGCATACAGATTAATCCATGGCAGAACATAAATCCCCCGTCACTCCGTTACTCTCCGTGCCACCCCCTTTTCAAGGGGGAATGAGGCGGAGGATTTTTTAAATTATTCCATACAATACTGAAATGAACGAAAAAGAATTATCCAGAGAACATATTCTGAACGAAGTACGAAACTCGCCTCACAACAAAATCAAAGTTGCCATTACGGATATTGATGGTGTGCTGCGCGGTAAACTCATGCGGAAAGACAAGTTTCTATCTGCTGTAGAAGGTGGCTTCGGATTCTGCAATGTGGTCTTCGGTTGGGATAGCTCCGATGTGGCTTACGACAATGCGACTTACACCGGTTGGCATACTGGCTACCCAGATGCACAAGCCCGGATTGACTTAAGTACTTTCCGCCTCGTTCCGTGGGATGATGATGTACCTTTTTTCTTGGCGGATTTTGTAGATGAGAAAGAAAAACCTCTTGGAGTTTGTCCTAGATGCTTGCTCAAAACAGTAAAGGCCAAATCTGAAAAGATGGGATACCGCCCATTCTTCAGTCAGGAGTTTGAATGGTTCAATTTTGCTGAAACTCCAGACGACTTACACGCCAAAGGTTTTGCCAACCCTCAACCACTTACTCCGGGAATGTTCGGGTATTCGCTCCTAAGAAGCTCTCAAGAAAAAGAATACTTCAACGCCATCTTTGATTACATGGAGCAGTTTGATGTGCCTATTGAAGGGTTACACACAGAAACTGGGCCAGGCGTTTACGAAGCTGCCATCATGTACGGAGATGTTCTACTCTCTGCTGATAGAGCGGTACTATTCAAAGGTGGTTTAAAAGAGATTGCTCATGACTATGGAATAGTTCCAACATTCATGGCTAAGCCTAGTCCTAAATTACCTGGTTGTAGCGGTCATATTCACCAAAGCCTTTGGGATGATAAAAAGAACCTCTTCTCTGATGCGAAAGGCAACAAAGGCATGAGCAAATTGATGGAAAGCTACATGGCAGGGCAATTGGCATGCATTCCTTTCATACTGCCAATGATTGCACCAACCATTAACAGTTACAAACGATTGGTGGAAGGCGCATGGGCTCCAACCACATTGACTTGGGCGGTTGATAACAGAACGGTTGCCTTGCGCGCCCTACCTGCTGGCTCAACCTCTTGCCGATTGGAAACGCGGGTAGTTGGTTCTGATACCAATCCGTACCTAGCAATGAGTGCTTGCTTAGCTGCTGGATTATACGGTATTGAAAACAACCTTAAACTGACACTTCCAGAAACTATCGGCAACGGTTATGAAGATGCAGGTGCTGGAACACTTCCCAAAAACCTTTGGGATGCAACGCAGGCTATGAAGAATTCAAACATTCCGAAAGAGTTATTCGGAGAGGCGTTTGTGAACCACTTTGTCTCAACCCGTGAGTGGGAATGGCGCGAATTCTCCAAAGCAGTTACCGACTGGGAAACGAAGCGGTATTTTGAGGTTATTTAAAGTACTAGTATATTTTCTTGGGAATAACAGGCTATTCAACCTCTAATGTTTAGACTTTGTTTATATTCGTTCATGCGATTGTCGGTACTTTTTGTTTTCTGCCTTGTAGGTCTAAGTGCAAGTGCTCAGGATTGGATAGTAATTAAAAGCGGAGACACTATTTATTGCCATATTCTTTCGATAAACGAAACGAACATACAGTACAAAACAACCTCATCCGAACCGCCTCGATCCATTGCTCAAGAGGTAGTGGAAAGTTACCGCAAGTCCGAACTAGAATACTTTCCTTCTCACTTGCTATCCGATGACGATTATATCAAGTTTAAAAAAGGAAAAACAAATCGGGACAAAGGTCTAAGACTTGGTTTTTCTTTGGGATACACCTATCGGCTTGCTAAAGCTCCAGAGGGTAGTTCGCCCGTGGTTCAAAAACATATCAAAAAGCTGAAATCTGGATTTAACCTAAAGCTTGATGCCGTCTATTTTTTTGGCAAATATTTTGGACTTGGTGCCAAATACACCTATTCAAATTTCAGAGCCAAAACAGATCGTGTTTCGGGCTATACACCGTACGGATATCCATTTTATGGCACAACGTCCGATAACATCAATCTTCATTTTATTGGCTTACACCCCACCGCTAGGTTTGGCTCTAGTAGTGGTACCGCCCGTTTTTTGCTTGGAATAACAATGGGCTATTTGGCAGTCTCAAACCGAGCGGAAGTTGGATTTCCGTTTACACTTAAGGGAAAAGCCTTTTCCTTGTCGGCCGATATGAGTCTAGAATTCAAATTAATTTCGAAATTATATTTAGGGATAGGAGTAGAACTGGCAATGGCCACCATTTCTAAATACAATTATGACGATGGGCGCAGACAAGGAACGCTAACTTTTAATCGTAATAATCAAGACAATTTGTTTCGATTCGACTTTAATGGAGGTTTACGTTTCTATTTGTGATTTCCACAACCCTTAAATTGCCGACATGAGGCGGTTACATCCCATCATTCTTATCCTACTCAGGTTTTCATACCAATTGTATTTCAAAATGTGCTATAAAGAATTTGAATTATTTTTTGCTCCGATGATTTAAAAAAATTCAGGTACCTCGATAGCTATCAGGGCGGCTTTTAAAGAAATCGCGGAGAAAAAGAAACGAATTATATGGGGTGTTTTGAAGTATAATTGGTATTACTTCCGTCCAGATTTGCGAATCGCATACAGGCAGAATAAACCCAAATATTCGTGGACGATTTCCTTAGACCTTGGCAACTTCATCGATTACAAAAACATTCTTCGCGAATATTACGATAAGGAGAAGAACACTTTGGAGTATAAGTACCAATTAGGATTACTACCTGTTATTGCTTTTCAGGTAGATTTTTTTGCCAGTAAAGGCGGAAGACAAAAGAAGCATACGGCAGACTAATTAGCCTGTATAGACCATCCAGCCTAGTGCTGCCAAAAAAGCAAGCGTAACACTAACCCGCAGCACCTTTAATACCAACTCTTCTTCTGGTCTCATATCAACTACTTATAGCGCACGAAACTATGGAATGTTTGAATATTGTTGATAGCTAATAATGGCTATTTAGACGAACATATTGATATTTTAGTGTTTCACATAAAGTCCTTTCGGTAAAACACGTACTTTTTTACATAGAAGCAACGGGTTGGGAGTTTCCCAGTCTCCAAAGATGCTTGGTGTGCTCCCAAACAACTATCATGAAATTAGGGTAAACATGATATGGAATACCGTATTCCTTTGCCGTTTTCTGAACAATCTTTGAAAGCTTTCTGTAATGCACATGGCTAATGCTGGGAAATAAATGGTGTTCAATCTGATAGTTCAATCCACCCACAAACCATGAGAAGATGCGACTTTTGGGAGAGAAGTTGCAAGTCGTTTTTAGCTGATGAACAAACCAGCTTTCTTCCAATCTTCCATCTTCTGGAGCTACTGGATACTCGGCATCGGGAACTATGTGTGCAGACTGGAATACGATAGCGCTGAACACCCCTGCGATAACATGCATGGTGAGAAAAAAAAGTAATGTTACCCACCAAGCAGCAGGATTCAGCCACATTGGAAGTGCCAAAACAATTCCCCAATAGAGCAATTTGGCAATAGTCATTCGTGTTATTTGCATGCCGAATTTACCTCTACCTTTCACCGTTAATCCACGTTTTCTGAAATCGAAAATTTGAAGAAAGTCTTTGAATGTTGCCCAGTTAATCGTCATCATTCCGTAGAGAAACCAAGCATAAAAAGCCTGCAAACGGTGAATCCAAAGCCGTTTTGTGTTGGGCGATAGCCGGAGAATTCCTCCTGTATCGATATCGCCATCATGCCCATCAATATTCGTAAACGAATGATGCAATACGTTATGCTGAATTTTCCAAACAATAGCGCTTCCACCAACGATATTGATTAAATAACCCAACGCCTTGTTTACTTTCGGGTTTTTTGAATAAGAACCGTGATTTGCATCGTGCATGATAGACATGCCAATACCAATCATTCCTATTGCCATCATCACCCACATGATGAAAAGTAGAAAGGGATGAGAAACAAAACCAGAAATGATAAATCCGAGCGGAGCGAGGTAAAGCAGTAACAGGGAAACGGTTTTGACAACCATTCCGGCATTGCCCTGTTTTGCAATTTGTTTATCTTCGAAATACTCCGCCACCCGGGCTTTAAGCGTCTGTACAAATTCTACATCCGCAGTGCGGGAAAACTTCAATCTCTGTAATCTGGTCATGTGCTAAATTGTATGCCGTTCAAGGTAGGCTTCTTCTGAAGAAGAGCGCTTGATAAATAACAGAAACAAAAAAGCCGGCATGAAAGTTCATGTCGGCTTTACTTTGAAGTGTTCTTCTCTTAGTAGTAGTGAAGTCTTCGCACCTTGCTCACATACTTTGACAAGCGAAGAACCTGCCGCGTATAGCCATATTCGTTATCGTACCAAGCGTAGATTACAACGTTCTTTCCATCATTAGAAACGATGGTTGCGTTCTTATCATAAATAGAAGCGCAACTGTCTCCAACAATGTCAGACGACACTAACTCGTGAGAGGTTGCATATCTAATCTGCTCCACTAATTCTCCGTTGAGTGAAGCATCTTTCATTGCCGCATTCACCTCGTCTAGTGTTACCGTTTTGTTAAGCGTGAGGTTAAGTATCGCGAGTGATCCATCAGGTGTAGGAATCCGAACAGCGTTGGCTGTCAGTTTTCCGTCCAACACTGGAATTACCTTAGAAACCGCTTTTCCAGCACCCGTTTCGGTAATAACCATATTTAGCGCAGCCGAACGACCTCTTCTATACTTCTTATGGAAGTTGTCTAGCAAGTTCTGGTCGTTGGTATAGGCATGAATGGTTTCGATATGTCCTTTCTCAATGCCAAACTTCTCTTCAATTACAGCTAAAACAGGCGAAATTGCGTTTGTAGTACAAGAAGCTGCCGACCAAATATCATGGTCATCTGGTTGAAATTTGTGATGGTTTACACCATGTACGATATTGGGGATGTTTCCCTTTCCAGGAGCGGTAAGCATTACCTTACTTATTCCTTTGGATTGAAGATGCAGTCCAAGACCATCCTCATCTCGCCAAACACCCGTGTTGTCAATAACAAGAGCATCGCTAATACCATATATTGTGTAGTCAATCTCCGAAGGATTATCCGCAGCAATCATATTAACGGTATGCCCGTTTATGATTAATGCTTTGTTTTCTACGTCAACTTGAACCGTTCCGCTAAACACGCCATGAACAGAATCTGTTCTCAAAAGATCTGCTCTTTTACGAATATCAAGTTCAGAATTGGAACGTGTTACGATGGCTTTCAACCTTAATTGATCTCCTTTGGCCGATTGAGAAATAAGCTCTCTAGCCGCCAAACGGCCAATACGACCAAAACCGTAAAGAACAACGTCTTTCGGCTTATACGCCACATGGCCATCATTCGCAAAACTTCCTATTTTGTCATCTAGGAATGATGCGACATCAGATCCAGCAGCTTTCGCATCTTTCCACTCATAAGCCAATTTCCCAAGGTCAATCTTAGCCGGTGCCAAGTTCATGGAAACCATTGCCTCAGCAACTTCCAAACTATCGAAAATACTGATATTCTTGCCTACAACTTTACACGCATAATCGTGCTGTGCAAGCACCTCGCTTACGCTGCTATCATGCAATTGCAATCGGAATATAATAAGCTCTACAGCCCTGTCAAAACGTAGAGTTCCGACAATAGACATTAGCTGAATCGCAGCTTTTTCCTGTGCAATCCAATCGTTCAACTCTGCCTCAAAACCGGTGTTTGAAGCAATCGTTTCAGTACTCATGAAAATGAATTTGGTGGTTTGAATTATCCTAAATAAGCTTTCAGCAGTTTACTTCGTGAGGTATGACGAAGTCTTCTGATTGCCTTCTCTTTAATCTGACGAACGCGCTCTCTGGTAAGATCGAATTTTGCTCCAATCTCTTCTAAAGTCAAGCCGTGATTCATTCCAATTCCGAAGAAAAGTTTTACCACATCTCTTTCTCGCTCTGTAAGTGTAGAAAGTGAACGCTCAATTTCTTTTTGAAGCGATTCGTTCATCAATGCGCTATCAGCGCGAGGAGAATCATGATTCACCAAAACATCCAAAAGGCTGTTATCCTCACCTTGTACGAATGGCGCATCCATAGACACGTGGCGTCCTGAAACACGCATTGTGTCAGAAATCTTCTCTTCTGGAATTTCAAGAACTTCAGAAAGCTCTTCTGCCGAGGGCTCACGCTCAAATTTCTGCTCTAAAGCCGAAAACGCCTTGTTTATTTTGTTCAAAGAACCAACTTGGTTCAACGGCAAACGCACAATTCTTGATTGCTCTGCCAACGCCTGTAGAATCGACTGACGAATCCACCATACAGCGTAAGAAATAAATTTGAAACCTCTTGTTTCATCAAAACGCTGTGCAGCTTTAATCAATCCAAGGTTTCCTTCGTTAATTAAATCCGGAAGACTCAAACCTTGATTTTGGTATTGCTTAGCAACAGAAACAACGAAACGAAGATTGGCTTTTGTCAATTTCTCCAATGCAGCTTGATCACCTTGCTTAATCTTCTGAGCTAGGATTACCTCCATGTCTGCAGTGATTAGGTCTTCCTTGCCAATTTCCTGTAGGTATTTGTCAAGAGAAGCACTTTCACGATTAGTTATCGATTTGGTGATCTTAAGTTGTCTCATGTTGTCTGTTTCAGTTAAGTAAACCTGTGGTAATACGCAGCATCCTCAAAAAGGGCTGCAAAGATACGCAGAACCTATGTTTTATACAATATAAAAGCGTAATGCAATTACCGTAGCCATTACTGAACGGGTTTTAAGACTATTTGTTTCCATTTGAGCACAAAATTTTCATATCCAAACTTCGTATAGAGGTTTGAACAAAAAGCCAAAGACAAGACATTTGGATTTGTTTGGGAGACACAAAGAGGAAACTACCTTTGCGGCCATGTACTACAACAATATTTTAGAGACAATTGGCAACACGCCATTGGTGAAATTAAACGCAGTTTGTAGCGAGCTTCCTTGTACGGTTCTGGCTAAAGTAGAAACATTCAATCCCGGACATTCTATTAAGGATAGGATGGCTCTCAAGATGGTTGAAGATGCGGAAGCCGATGGCCGTTTAAAACCAGGAGGAACCATTATTGAAGGAACTTCTGGAAACACAGGAATGGGGCTTGCACTAGCAGCAATTGTGAAAGGCTATCGATTGATTTGCACCATGCCAGACAAGCAGAGCAAGGAGAAAATGGATATTCTTCGTGCAATGGGCGCTGAAGTGGTTGTAACACCTACAAATGTTGAAGCAGATGACCCACGCTCTTACTACGAAGTTGCCAAGCGTTTAAACCGAGAAATCCCTAATTCATTCTACCCAAATCAGTATTTCAATCCAAGCAATGCCAAGGCAAACTATGAGCAAACGGGTCCTGAAATTTGGGAACAGACTGAAGGTAAAATCACGCACTTAGTTGTTGGAGTTGGTACTGGAGGAACTATTTCTGGTGCTGGTAAGTATTTGAAGGAGCAGAATCCAAACATCAAAGTTTGGGGAATCGACACTTACGGCTCTACACTAAAGGCATATCACGAAACAGGTAAGATTGACCCGAATGAAATTTACTCGTACGTAACCGAAGGAATCGGTGAAGACATAATCCCTTCCTGTGTTGATTTTGATGTAATTGACTATTTCGAAAAAGTGACCGATAAGGATGGCATGCTGATGACACGCGAATTGGCCAAGAAAGAAGGTCTTTTGGTCGGAAACAGTGCCGGCTGCGCCATTCAAGGGTTACTTCAGATGAAAGACAAGCTCAAACCTGAAGATGTGGTAGTAGTTGTATTCCACGATCACGGAACGCGGTACGTTGGTAAGATTTTCAATGATGATTGGATGCGAGATCGAGGCTACTTAGACAAAGGCCGAATTTCCGTTGGTGAGCTTCAGGGTCCTGAATTGGTAAAAGCTGATGTGAATGATTCGGTCAACGACCTTATTCACATGATTACGAAAAATGGCATTTCACAAATTCCAGTTTTCGAGGGTAATGAGCCAGTAGGTTCGATTACAGAGGGTAAACTTTTCAGCGAATTGTTCAATAACCCTTCGGTAAAAGAGCTCAAAGCGGGCGATGTGATGCAAGAACCGTTTACGGTTGTAGAAGGCAACCTGACTCTTACAGACGTGGCTGAGAAATTTGAAAGGAAGACTGCGGCTGTTTTGTACAAAAGCTCGGCTGGATACAGCATTCTTACCAAGCACGACATCATAAAAGCGTTGGCGGATTAACTCCGTTACTTGACACTTTTGCCCATGACGGTATTAAGTGGAAAAAACTAACTTGGCTCTATAAACAAAACCATCATGCTAAACTTTCCTGTTATTCTGGGCGCAGCCCTTGTCCCAACCATCATTGGGTTTCTCTACTACAACCCAAAATTTGGCTTTGGAAAAGCTTGGATGAGCGCATCGGGCGTGACCGAAGAAATGGCTAAAACGGGCAACATGGCCGTTATTTTCGGGGTTTCGCTCGTGCTGAGTATTCTGTTGTCCATACAGCTAAATTTTATAACCATTCATCAGGGCCATCTTGCTTCTATTCTTTTAGGCGAGCAGGGTTGGGGCGAAGAAGGCTCAGCTGTTATGACTCTTTACAACGATTTCATGACCAGTTACGGTCAAAACTTTAGAACCTTCAAGCACGGTGCATTACACGGAGCTTTGGCCGGTTTTTTCTTTGCGCTTCCCATTCTTGGAACAAATGCACTTTTCGAACACAAGGGATTTAAATACATTGCAATTAATGTTGGTTACTGGATTATCACCTTGGCCTTAATGGGCGGTGTAATCTGCCGGTTTGCGTAAACACATTTGAACCATAAGATAAAGAGAGGTCTCTTTACGGAGTCTCTTTTTTATGTCCGAAACCCGAACACATATTGACCAATTAGGTCGAAAGACCGAAATAGTTACTCGCCCGCAACGTATTGTTTCGCTAGTACCCAGCCAAACCGAATTGCTTTTTGAACTAGGTTTGGATGAACGGGTTGTTGGCATTACAAAATTCTGTGTTCATCCACAAGAATGGTTCAGAACGAAGCCTCGAATTGGCGGCACCAAACAACTCAATTTCGATGCCATCTCGGAGCTAAACCCCGACCTTATAATCGCAAATAAGGAAGAGAATAATCAGGAAGATATTAAGCGTTTAGAAAAGGAATTTCCAGTTTGGGTAAGTGATGTAAACGATTTGAGTTCTGCATTGAAAATGATTCGTCTAATTGGAGAAATAACCTGTGCTGATTCTTCGGTAATTGCTAAAGAACTTGAGCTCGAATTTGAACGATTAAACCCTCCTAGCACAAAACAAAAAACTCTTTATCTGATTTGGAAAAACCCGTACATGGCAGCCGGTTCGCACACATTTATCCATGACATGCTGTTGCGCTGCGGGCTACAGAATGCTATTACCGAAACACGCTATCCAGCATTAGATGAGGACGAAATTCGCAAACTGAACCCTGACTTGATTTTACTTTCATCGGAGCCTTTTCCTTTCAAGGAAAAGCACATTGAAGATTTAAAAAAGCTTCTTCCTTCAGCGGAAATTCGATTGGTTGATGGAGAAATGTTTAGCTGGTACGGAAGTCGGCTAAAGTTTGCGCCTTCTCATTTCCACTCCGTAATAGAATCGCTTGACAACTAATAAACTACCCAAGCGCTTTGTCTAAAGATAGATTGATAATTCGAGCTGCCTCAGCCAATTCTTCTTTGGTGTGAACGGCACTTACAAACCCGACCTCATACCCCGATGGACCGATGTAAAACCCGTTGTCCAAAAGGGCGTGGTAAAACTTGCGGTAAATTTCCATGCTTTCAGGATCGATCTCCTGAGCACTTCTAATGCTTGGCCGGTCCGAAAAAGCAATCCAATATATAGACCCGATGGAGAACATTTTGACCTTGTATCCTTTCTCTTCAACATGCTCCAAAACAGCAGAAACCAACTTCTGGGTTTTCTTTTCCATTGCTGAATAAAAACTTGGGTCGGTGAGTTGCTCCAAAGCTGCTTTTCCTGCTGCCATAGCTACAGGGTTTCCACTCAAAGTACCGGCCTGATAAACAGGGCCCAGAGGCGCAATAGAATTCATAATCTTTTCGCTAGCGGCAAATGCACCTACAGGCATTCCTCCTCCAATAATCTTCCCGAACGTGAAGATGTCCGGCTTGATGTCGTACAATCCGGCAGCGCCTTCAAATCCAACTCGGAATCCGCTAATTACCTCATCAAAAATGAGCAAGGTTTCCTCATCCGAGCATATCTCGCGTAGCGCTCTAAGGAACTTACCATCCTGCAAAAGCAATCCGTTATTGGCAGGAATTGGTTCAATAATAACGGCAGCAATATCTCCCTTAAATTGTTCGAAAGCATCTTTTACCGCTTCAATGTCGTTCAGCGCAATAACGATTGTTTCGTCCGTGAAACCCTTCGGCACACCTGCAGAACTCGATTCGCCAAACGTGACCAAACCAGAACCTGCTTTCACTAAAAGATGATCGACATGACCGTGGTAGCAACCTTCAAACTTGATAATCTTGTTACGGCCAGTATAGCCTCTTGCCAAGCGGATGGCACTCATCACCGCTTCCGTTCCCGAACTCACAAAACGGATGCGCTCCACAAAACGATGGTTGGAAATGATTAGCTCGGCAAGTTCATTTTCCTGAATAGTTGGCGCACCGAAAGAAGTTCCTTCGCGCACTGCACCGATTATCGCTTCTTCCACTTTTTCATTGGCATGGCCGAGAATGAGCGGCCCCCAACTGGCGCAGAAATCGATATATTCATTTCCATCCGCGTCCCAAACCTTGCTTCCTTTTCCTTTGGTGATAAAACGTGGCGTTCCGCCCACACTACCGAATGCCCGAACGGGGCTGTTTACTCCGCCTGGAAAAAGTGTTTTCGCCTTTGAGAAAAGTTGTTCTGATTTTTCTGTGTTCATAGCTGATTTTGAATTTGCAAAGGTAATCTTGCGTTTAACTTTTGTTGCAATCCGATTATGGAATATGGTACTTTTCCGAATCTCATAGCTGGACCAACATTTATCACATGAAACGATTGATCTTACTTTCTGCATTATCGATAGGTATTTTTAACACCGGTTTTACTCAAGAACCAGTAGAAACAGAGCTGAATTCAGAGATAAAGCAGGTAACTGTTTTCTTTCAGGGAGCGCAGATTGTGCGCGAGGCAAAATTCACAGCATCTGCTGGCAAGAAATACATTTTCAAGATACAGGGAATTGAAACTGGTTTGGTACGATCATCATTGCAGATAAAAACACCTGATGGAATTTCCATTGACCAAGTGAATCACAAAATCAAATATGTAGAGGTTGAAAACCATGACACGGAGATTAATTCCATCCAAGCCAAATTAGCGACTCTTAAGATTGATTGGGAGCAAAAGAATGACCAAATAGAACTGATCGGAGTGCAGCGATCCATGCTTAACGAAAACCGAGGATTAAGCCAAAGTAAGTCTGGAATGACGGTAGAACAATGGAAAGCTGGGGTGGCTTACTACGAGCAAAAAACCACAGAATTAATTCTGCGACAAAGGGAAAACGAACGGGCGGCATTGGTTGTGCAACAAAAAATGCAAGGGCAGATGGACCGATTGAAAGAAATTACTGGAATCGCCAAAAAGCAAACCATTGAACTTCTGGTGGAAGCCACTTGTTCACAGTCGGTTTCGAACGGAACATTTAGGCTTTCATTCCTCATTCCTGATGCTACTTGGACTCCTAAGTATGACCTGAAAATGAACGGCTTGAATAAGCCGCTAGCGTTGGATGTAAAAGCAGACATCACACAATCGAGCGGCAACGATTGGAAAAACATAGACCTTATTCTTACCTCGGAAGACCCATTTAAAAGTGCCGAAAAACCGCAATTAAAACGGTGGGATCCTGTGAGGGGTTATCGGCCAAAAACTGCTAGGAAGAACAAGAAAATTGTCATGAAAGGCTTTGGATCCATTGAAGGGAGAGTGATAGACAGAGATAGCGGTGAAGAGCTTTTGTTTGCGAATGTAGAACTGTTTGATGGCGACCAATCGCTTATGGGAATTGCCACCGATATGGATGGGAATTACAAGTTTTCGAACATTCCGGCCGGTGGCCCATATACTTTGAAATCCTCTTACATTGGATATACGAGTAACGAGCGAGATAATGTCTCGGTCATTCCGGATAAAAAAACCACAGTTGATATTCGATTGGCAACATCTTCCGTAAAATTGGAGTCTGTAGTTGTTTCCGCAAGCAAATATGAAATGAATCTTGCCGATCAAGCAGTAAGCCTAGAGCAAGTTGGTAGAGAGGGCATTCGGACAAATAATCGACTCAAAGAATTTGAAAAAGATAAGGTTCAAAGGGTTGACTTTAGGAGTAGCACAGTTACCAAAGGAACTACCCGTGTTCTTTATCGCTTAAAACAAAAATTCTCTATTCCTTCTGACAATAAACCGCACACTGCACAAATTGACGGATTGCAAATTGATGCTGATTTCAAACACTTCACTGCTCCGGTTGAGTTCGATAAAGCGTTTTTGGTTAGTGAAATAACTGGTTGGGAAGAATTCAACCTGTTAGATGGAATTGTAAGCCTTCATGTTGATGGTTCGTACATTGGAGAAACATCACTTAATTCTGGATTGGCAGAAGACACATTGACACTTTCTCTTGGCACAGATGCGAGTATAATTATTGAACGAAAGGAGCTTCGCGAAAAGAACAAACGTTCATTCTTTAGCAACAAGAAGTTGCAACAGAAAAGCTACGAGATCAAGGTTAAAAACACCCGTTCTTCGAGCATATTTGTCACCGTTCAAGATCAAATTCCTGTTTCTTCAAATAAAGAAATTGAAGTCGAATTGGTTGAAAGTACTGATGCGAAATTGGATGAGGACACCGGTATTTTAGAATGGGTGGTCGAAATTCCTTCGGGAGAAACGTGGGAAACCAGTTTTACCTTCAGTATTAAGTATCCAAATTATCAGACCGTTTATATAGACTGATTTCAAGGCTACATTTGCCCCATGCAATTCGAAAATTCAAAAGACTTCGCGCAGCAATTGGACGCGCAAGATCCGCTAAAGGAATACCGCAACCGTTTCAATTTTCCGAAGATCAATGGAAATGATTTCCGTTATTTCTGCGGAAACAGTCTCGGTCTGAAACCCAAAACAGCAAACGAATATGTAACGCAGGAGCTGGACGATTGGGCAGAGTTTGCGGTGGAAGGTCATTTCCACGCCAAAACGCCCTGGTTCAGTTATCAGGATATTTTCCCTGAGAAATTAGGCAAGCTGGTCGGTGCGCTTCCGAAAGAAGTTACCGTGATGAACGGACTTACAGTAAACCTTCATTTATTGATGGTTTCATTCTACAACCCAAAAGGCAAACGCTACAAGATCATCTGTGAGGCAAAGGCTTTTCCGAGCGATCAATACGCGTTGGAAAGTCAGGTGAAATTTCACGGTTACGAGCCTGAAGATGCGATTATTGAAATCGCTCCGCGAGATGGCGAAGACCTGATACGAGAAGAAGATATTCTAAAAACCATTACTGAAAATGGCGATGAAGTTGCCTTGGTAATGTTCGGTGGTGTGAACTATTATACCGGACAGGTTTTCGATATGAAAACCATCACCGAAGCTGGACATAAAATTGGCGCTAAGGTTGGTTTTGATCTGGCTCATGGAGCTGGAAATATTCCACTTCAACTACACGACTGGGACGTTGATTTCGCCTGTTGGTGCAGTTACAAGTATTTGAACTCTGGCCCTGGAAACGTATCAGGAATGTTTGTTCATGAGCGGCATTGCAACAACCCAGAACTGAACAGATTTGCAGGATGGTGGGGAAATGACCCCGATGAGCGTTTTAAAATGGAACCGGGTTTTGTACCTGCCGAAGGCGCACGAGGTTGGCAAATAAGCAACGCGCCTGTTTTTGGGATGTCCATTCATAAAGCTGCGCTCGATATTCATGCTGAAGTTGGTATGGAAAAGCTGCGCGAAAAAAGCCTGAACCTGACAGGTTATTTAGAATTTCTGATAGACGATTTGAATTCGAAAGACGTTCGCATCATCACGCCAAGAAATCCTGAAAAGCGCGGTTGTCAGCTTTCGCTCTATGTAGATAAGGAGGCCAAGAAATTGCATCAAGGTTTGTTAGAAGAAGGCATCATTACTGATTATCGCGAACCGAATGTCATTCGCTTGGCTCCTGTTCCGCTTTACAATTCGTTTGAGGATGTTTGGACGTTTGTGAGTGTTCTGAGAAAGCATTTAGCTTAACCGCAAAGGCGCAGAGCCTACGCAAAGAGCGCTGAGAATTGTGTTTTTTCTTTGTGTCCTTTGCGAACTCTGCGGGTAAATCATGCTCAAATCAAGAAATGTAAGAAGTTTATGAGTAAGAAGTTTGTGAGTTAAAATTTACATACATTTGTTACTCACAAGTTACTTACATGAAAGCAGAAGATTCTCCATTCAAGTTTGGAAAGGTGGTGGATGGAAAGCGTTTTTCCAACCGTAGTAAAGAAAAGAAACGGCTCAAAACCAATTTTTCGAGCGACCTGAATACCATTCTCATCTCGCCACGCAGGTGGGGAAAGTCATCTTTGATAAAAGAAGTTGCATCAGAATACGGGGCAAATTCAAAGACGAAGTTTTGTTTCTTGGATTTGATGAGCATTAGAACGGAAGATGAATTCTACGCCATGTTTGCAAAAGCAGTCGTTTCTGCCACCACCACCAAAATGGAAGAAGTGATGAACAACGCCAAGGAATTTCTAATAAACATCACACCAACCATTTCCATCAGTCCCACGCCAGAAAGCAATTTTGACATTCGTTTTAATGTGGAACAGATGAAAATGAACTATCAGGATGTGTTGGAACTTCCCGAACGAATTGCCAAAAAAAAGAACATCAACCTTGTTGTTTGTATTGATGAATTTCAGAGTTTGGCAAACGTGCAACATTCCAAGGAATTACAAGGAAAAATGCGCTCTGTTTGGCAGCATCATCAACATGCCACGTATTGTCTTTACGGCAGCAAGCGGCATTTACTGCTCCACATTTTCAACAGCAAGAGCATGCCGTTCTACAAATTTGGCGATGTAATGTTTCTGGAAAAAATATCGAAAGAACATCTTACTGCTTTTGTCATAAAGCGGTTTGCCGACACAAAAAAAATTATTGAATCAGAGGCTGCCGAAAGCCTTGTTGATGCCATGCAATGCCATCCATACTACGTGCAACAATTGGCGCACATAACGTGGACGAACACGAAAAAAATCGCCACAAAAGAAACCCTCAAGCTCGCCCAAGAACTGCTACTGGAACAGAACGATATTTTTTATCAGCGAGAGTTTGAAAATTTGAGCGCTACACAGATTGAATTTGTAAAAGCATTGGTAAATGGCGAAACGAGATTTTCGAGCCAACGCGTGTTAAAAAAGTACAATCTCGGTTCTTCGAGCAATGTGGTTCAGATAAAAAATGCGTTGGAAAAAAAGGAGATTATAGACCTTTTCAAAAAAAAAATTGAACTGATGGACCCAGGGTTTGAACTGTGGTTTAAGGAACGTATTTGCCCATAGGGGCGTATGGCCATACGCCCTTACTTTGTGGAAATGCTGATTCACACATATCAAACTGAGTTATTAGAAGCTGGCTGCGATGAAGCTGGGCGCGGCTGTTTGGCTGGCCCTGTGGTGGCTGCAGCGGTTATTCTTGACCCAAATAATCCGATTGAAGGATTGGACGACAGCAAGAAGATCTCTGAAAAGAAACGCGAACTTCTTCGGCCTGAAATTGAAGCAAAAGCCTTGGCGTGGGCGGTTGGAATCGTATCAAACGTAGAAATTGACGAGATTAACATCTTGAAAGGAAGCTTTGTGGCCATGCACCGTGCGTTGGATCAACTGAAACCGAAAGCCCAGTTCATTATCGTAGATGGAAACCGATTTATCCCATATAAAAAGGTGAGGCACGAGTGCATTATAAAAGGCGATGGCAAGTATCAGAACATAGCTGCTGCCTCCATTCTTGCCAAAACACATCGGGATGAGATTATGCGCAATCTCCATGAGCAATACCCGCATTTTGGATGGAATGGAAACAAAGGTTATCCGACCAAAGCACACCGCCTGGGAATTGAAAAACATGGGCCAACTGAATGGCACCGCATGAGTTTTCAGTTGCTACCATTGGAATTACCATCCAAAGAAGTTTAAAATGTTGAAGAAAATTATTCTCGGTTTTGGGTTGATGCTAGTCATGTTAATTGCTGGCGTCACTATTTACATTTTCACTTCTGCTGTTGAGTTTACAGAGGAGCAAGAAAATCAGATTAAACTAGCGATAGAAAAGCCCGTAACGAAACAGACAGGAGAAGAAGGGTTTGCCCAAAATGGCGATACCAGAATTTGGTATGACGTTCAAAACCCGAAAGACTCGATAAAAGGCAGTATTGTACTCATTATGGGATTATCGGCAGATGCGCTGGCTTGGCCAAGCTATTTCACAGATGGTTTTCTGGATGCTGGTTACCAAGTAATTCGGTTAGATAACCGTGGTGTGGGTATGACCGATTGGGATGATTTCGACCCTGAAAATCCGTACACATTATCCGATATGTCGGATGATGTACTGGCTGTTTTAGACACGTTAGAAATTGAACAAGCACACATTGCTGGAGTTTCAATGGGCGGAATGATTAGTCAAACTTTGTGTATCGAGCATCCCGAAAGATCGCTTACTATGACCACACTAATGTCTTCTCCATGGGTAATGGATGAAGCTTTACCTGCGCTACGTATGTCTTGTTTTGCAGAAATAGCCATTAACACCGCTAGTTATGGACTTGGCGATTCTGAAATTGATGCAGTAAAAATGGCCATGGCTATAAGAACACTATTAATGGGAAGCGAGAAATATGAGTTTAACATTGACAAAATCACCGAAGTAACACTTTACAATTTGCGCGAGCGAAACGGCTACAATCGTCAGTCTGCAAAGCAGCAAACAGCAGCAATTGAAATTTCTGGATCCAGAATAGAAGAACTAAAAACGTTGACCGTTCCTACACTAGTCATTCATGGAAAAACAGACCCTTTAATTCCATTTGAACATGGCGTAAAAACTGCCCAACTCATTCCCAATTCTCAAGCACTGTGGATTGATGGATTGGGGCACGTTATTCCAAAAATTCACTCAGATATTATTGTTCCAAGAATGATTGACTTCATGAATTCAACCACAAAACTTATGCAAGAATGAAACCCTTACTGACCTTAATATTTATTGGATTAGCATGCACTTCATCCTTTAGCCAAGAAAATGGCGCTTATACCATTTTCGATTCCAAAGGAAAGAAAGTGAAATATTCCAAAATGCTGAAGGCGTTAGACGCATCACAGATTATTCTTTTTGGAGAGTATCATGATAATCCAATTGCGCATTGGCTGCAATATGAAGTGACTGCCACCCTGCTTAAAACGAACAAACTTGTTCTTGGATCCGAAGTTATAGAAGCCGACAATCAAGATGAACTGAATCGATATTTATCAGGAGAAATTGACGATGAAGCTTTGGACACGCTTGCCCGTTTGTGGCCAAATTACAAGACAGATTATAAACCGTTGGTTGATTTAGCAAAAGACAACAAGCTGGTTTTCGTGGCAGCAAACGTTCCTAGACGCTACGCACAAATGATTTTTAACGGAGGATTTGAAGTGCTTGACACATTACCAGCAGAAGAAAAAGCATGGATTGCACCACTACCCATTCTATATAATCCCGAACTGCCCGGATATGTAGAAATGTTGAGCATGATGGGCGGCCATGGTGGTGAAAATCTACCTAAAGCACAGGCGATAAAGGATGCAACCATGGCCCATTTCATTTTAGCAAACTATTCTCCTGAGCAAACCTTCATCCATTATAATGGTGCGTATCATTCCAACAATTACGAGGGTATTCTGTGGTACTTGAAGCAGGCCAAACCAGATTTCGTTTACGTTACTATTTCAACCGTATCTCAAGCCGATGTTTCCAAATTGGAAGACGAGAACAAGGGTTTGGCCGATTTCATCATTTGTGTGGATGAAAACATGACCTCAACGCATTAGATACACAGTTCAGTAACTGACAATTGTTTCATTTTAAAGCAAAGCGCACGCATACATTTGCGTGATGCAGACAGACCACAGTACTTTTTGGAAAAAGCTATCTCGTAAGCAAATTACGGAGCGCATCAATTTAGCATTAGCCGAGAATCAAGACTTTGTCAATTCAGACCTCCTTGGCGTTCCTGCTTCTCATCTAGACCCAAAGGTTTTTCCAAACGATGCACCGTTTTTAAGCAGTGCGCCTTTTCTAAACACGCTTCTAAAGAACCCGAACCATATTGGCTGCCATACACTTGGTAGCTCAGAATCATTCTTTTCTGGTACTCAAAAAATAGAAACTGAGCTCATTAATATCTGCGCAACGGACATTTTACGGGCTCAACCCCATTCCTGCGATGGTTACGTGGCATCAGGTGGAACTGAAGCTAATATTCAGGCCATTTGGACATATAGAAACCTTTTCAGAAACACAGATGGCGCACTCAATTCGGAGATATGCATTTTAACATCTACCGATGCGCATTATAGTATGGCAAAAGCCGCTGACCTTCTCAATATTGACATCATCCATGTTCCGGTTGACAAAGAAAATAGAGCATTAAAATCGGCTGACGTTGCTAATTCCATTGCTGAAGAAAAGACTAACGGAAAGAAATACTTCATTGTGGTTTGTAATATGATGACCACCATGTTTGGCTCTGTTGATGACCCTGATACGTACATCAGGCCGTTAGAAGAATCGGGACTTAAATTCAAATTGCACATAGATGGGGCGTACGGTGGCTTTCTTTATCCTTTTACCGATCCAAACTCAACGCTGAACTTTGAGAACCATCAGGTATCCTCCATTACTTTAGATGCTCACAAACTGGTACAAGCCCCATACGGAACAGGCATTTTGGTAATGAGAAAAGGTCTGATGGAACACGTCTATACTAAATCTGCTAAATACGTTAAGGGGTTGGATGTTACCCTTTCTGGCTCTCGGTCTGGTGCTAACGCCATAGCCGTTTGGATGATTTTAAGCACCTATGGCCCAAATGGATGGAATGAAAAAAATCAAAAGCTCCTTTCAAGAACATCTTGGCTGTGTAATCAGCTTGATGAACTTAATCTTAGCTACTTCAGAAATCCATTCTCGAATATCGTAACCATTCAGTCCAAGCATGTAAAACCAATATTGGCCAATCAATTTGGCTTGGTGCCTGACAATCACGGTGAGAAACCAAATTGGTATAAGATTGTTGTTATGGATCATGTCACGGTAGAAAAGCTATCCGAACTTCTTGAAACAATAAGAAAGCAAGATTAACTTGCCTTGTGAATTCAATAACACGAATACAAAATCAGCCCATTGATGAAGAACAGAAAGCTATCTTCGCAGTAGATGATTAAGGCTAAAAGCATCCAAAAACGGTATGGTGAACTGGAAGTTCTAAAGGGAGTAAGTCTAGAAATTTCAGAAGGCGAAATAGTGAGTATTGTCGGTGCTTCGGGTGCGGGAAAGTCAACCTTACTTCATATTATCGGCACGTTAGACAAACCCGATTCAGGAACACTTTCTATCGATGGCATTGAAATCGAAAAATTGAGAGACAAAAAACTTTCGGAGTTCCGTAATCGGGCAATCGGATTCGTTTTTCAGTTTCATCATCTTTTACCAGAATTCACAGCATTAGAAAATGTGTGCATTCCTGCTTTCATTGCAGGAAAAAGCGAAGCAGAAGCACAGTCTAAAGCCAAAGAATTACTCGAATTTCTTGGTCTTGCAAATCGAGTAAACCACAAACCAGCGGAACTTTCTGGTGGAGAACAGCAGAGAGTTGCGGTTGCGAGAGCATTGGTAAATCAGCCGGCAGTAGTTTTAGCAGACGAACCATCCGGAAATTTAGACAGTCAATCAGCCAAAGACCTGCACCAGATGTTTTTTGACTTGCGTGATAAGTTCAACCAGACCTTTGTTATTGTTACGCACAATACCGAGCTGGCAAATATGGCTGACAGAAAACTAGAAATGAAGGATGGACAAATCGTCTAAATGCCTCTTTGCAAATGAAGTTGTTTAAAGTCCCCTCAGCGAGTTAAAAAATGATTCTTTTATCGGATTACTTTACTTCGACAGACTCAGCACAGGCCGTTATTTTTTCCAACCGTAGCTTTGGCTATGCTTCTCAAAAATGTCTCGTCCTCCAAAAAAATAATTCATTTTCACTTTTCACTGGAGAACTTTAAACAACTTCAATACTAAATTTGTGATTACGGAGTCCTTTACTCAACCCAACCCCATTCTGTGAAAAAGGTCGTCATAGCAATTGTTGTACTAGCCGCCATTCTGGTTGCGGGTGGGGTTTATTGGGAATCTCAACAGCCCCAGACCGTTTCATCCAATCCAATTGATGCCATTCCGCTTTCAGCAACGTTAGTGGTCAGCTATCCCAATTTGACCAAAGCTTGGGACACATTTGAGGAACAGGATTATTATGAGTTGCTGATTCCGATTGAAGAATTGGAAAACTTTTTTGCTCGAAATCTGATGTTGGATTCCATCATGCGTTACGACCAAGACATGAAAAAAGCGCTTTCGGGAACTACGCTTTGGTCGTCCTATCACTTTGTTTCCCACGATTCGCTTGCGTTTTTTCATGCTTTAAAACCATCTGTTGGCGGAACCAACCACGCGATTGAAGCATTTAAAAAGGCCATGAAACCGAAAGGTGCGCTTACGGAGCAAAAAATTGGAGAACGTACTGTAATCAAAGTTGTGTTCTCAAACCCATTCAGCGTAATGTATTTTACATCTGAAAACGATTTAATACTTGCAAGCTCCAACCTTGTATTACTGCAAGAGTCAATCTCGCAATTAAAGACGGGAGAATCTCTTCGGAAGGACAAAAATTTCGAGAACGCTTTAAACGCGGCTGGACAGAATGTAGAAGCAAATCTTTTCGTGAATTTCAGGAATTTACCCTCCTATTTGAGAGGCGCATTCAAAAATGGAATCGGTGGAATTGAAGCCGCAACAGAAGATTTTGCATCATGGATGGAGCTGGATTTGAACATGAAATCTGACGGACTGACCTTTAACGGGTTCACTTACACAAACGATTCATTGCCACAATATCTCGGACTATTCCTAGACCAAAAACCACAGACTATTTCATTTCCAGAAGTACTTCCTTCAAATACGGCCTCCTTCCTCTTTTTTGGGATTGATAATGCAATTTCCTTCTCAAGCAACTACCGTAAATTCTTGTCTCAAATTGGCAAGCTCAGAACTATCGATGCCGAATTGGATAGCTTAAACAGTTATTACGAAATTGACCTGGAAGAGAACCTTTTGACCTGGATTGGAAACTCATTTGGCATCTCCATTACTGAACCAGAAGGAGAATCTTTTGTTGACAACAGCTATCTAATTTTTGAGACCAAATCAGCACCGTTGGCTTCAAAACTACTGGACGACCTTGGTGCAAAGCTGGCTGAGAAGAACAACGTCATTCCAGAAACGCTTCCTGTAAATGGCGTTCTTATAAAACAATTACCTCTGAATGGAATAGTTGAACGGCTGTTTGGAGTAGAATTTGCTCGGTACAATAATCCATCCTACATAATTCTTAATAACCACGTAATTTTTGGGGTAACCTCAGAATCTCTGAAGGATTATCTACAATACGTTCAGGCAGATAGAACATTAGCTAAGGAACTTTCGTTCTCCCGATTTACGGAAAATCTCGGTTCAACTTACAATATTTTCTCTTATCAGCATTTGAAGCGGTCTAAGAAAATATTAAATTCTTACCTGAACCGAAATGCAATAACAACACTTGAAAACAATCCGGAATTGATGCACAGTTTCGAAGCTCTTGGCACACAAATATCCTCTACCGGAAAATCATTTTATTCTAACGTATTCCTTAAATACGACCCCGATTGGGAAGCGGATGAAGAATCGTTTTGGGAGGCCAGAATGGATGCGAAGGCCCAAATTCCTCCTGTATTCGTAAAGAATCATTTAAGTGGCGAACCAGAAGTTTTTGTTCAGGATGAGACCAGTGCAATCTACCTTTTCAATAAAGTTGGCAAACAATTATTCAAGGCTGAAATTGCCGAGGCGATTGAAAGTCCAGTCATTCAGGTTGATGCATTCAAAAACGGAAAACTACAGTACCTTTTTAATACCAAGAATTTCATCTTCTTGATTGATCGCGATGGCAAGATGGTTCAAAATTTTCCGATTGAACTGACGTCTCCAGCGCAAACAAACCTTTCTGTTTTTGATTACGACAACAACAAGGATTATCGTTTGCTAATCACTTGTAAGAACAAACGGATTTACAACTACGACATCAAAGGAAAAAAAGTTAAAGGCTGGAAACATAATCGAGCCTCAGACCCAACTATTCATCCTTTTAAACATCTGGTAGTTTCCAAAAAGGATTTCTTGATAACGGGAGAAAGCAACGGAAAAATTCACTTATTAGATCGGGCTGGAAAGAACCGTGTAAAAGTTGAAAAACGAGTAGAGCCTTCTAAAAACAACCATCTTCAAACGTTTAAATCATCCGAAAAGGCTTTCGCTGGTGTTTACATCACAGATAAACAAGGAACAATCTATCGCATTTCGCTAACTGGAAATGTGCAACCAATGGATCTTGGCAAATTCAGTCCTGAGCATTATTTTATGGTAAAAGACCTTGATAAGGATGGCGGTCCCGAATTCATCTTTTCGGATTTGAACATGCTCCAAGTATTTAGTTATAAGAAGCAGAAAATGTTTGAACAACGCATAGACCCATCTGCCACCGCCCCGTTTTTGGTTAACCTGGGAAAGAATGGACAAGGTATTGGCTATTGCTTCAAAGACCCAGAACAACTCGTTCTATATAACGCAAAAGGCAACCTAGAAACTGGATTTCCATTGAGTGGAAACTCTGTGTTTGACATTTGGCAAACAGAAACCGAAACACTTGTAGTGAGTTCAGACAACGGTAGTTCGTTAATGATTCAATCAATCAAGTAGGTTTAAAGTTTCTATTTTCGCGAGGTACGCGACACAAATCAACCGTCATGAAAACTTTTCGTTCTCGCAGCCTCGCTGCATTATTTATCTTTTCCGGAATCATGGTCAGCCTTTCTGGTTGTTACAAAGACACCTTCGATTTAGACCGAATGAGGGACGACATGATAACATGGGAGCCCGATTTGGCCTTCCCAATTGTGTTCTCCATTTTGGATGCAGAAGAGATTATCGGCCTGTCGGATTCTACCAACATCTATCAGTATGATCCAGACAATTTTATCACACTGATTTACCGCAAGCGAATTTTCTCGCAAACGGTAAACGACTTTTTCCAACTTCCGCAGAATCAGACTTTGAATAGTAATTTGAATTTGGATGCCGCTGAAATTGGACAGTTTACAGGCGCGGGAACGGTCCAAACCGAACTTAACACTGGAATGACCTTGAGCCTTACCGGCCCTGGAGGATCACAATTGGACAAAATTATCTTCCAAAGTGGACTCATGAGTGTTGACTTTACGAGCAACTTTGAGCATAGTGGTAATTTATTGGTGACTATTCCCGAGTTGAGACTTAACGGCACGCCTTTTTCTCAAACCTTTCCTATCAACTACCAAGGTGGGACTGTAAGTGTTGCCATTAACATTCCACTTGCTGGTTACGAAATGGACCTTGACAACGGAAGTGGTCCCAACACCTTCCCAATCAATTACCTATTAACCTTAAACCAAGGTGGTGGTGCTACTCCAACCCCGTCAAATCAAGTTCAGGTTAATCATTCATTCCAGAATATGGTAATGGCTTTTGCTGACGGTTATTTTGGAAACTTCAGTTTGGTAATTGACCCAACCGATGTTGACCTAGATGTTGTTCAGAGTGAACATTCTGGCTCCCTTTATTTTGAAGACCCTAAACTAAAGCTGAAGATTAAGAACACAATTGGCGCAGAAATGGACGTAACAATTGATGAGCTTTATGCCACTGGTAATCTGGGTCAATTAGATATTGACATCTCGTCTCTTTTACCCGGAAACCAGTTTACTATACCTGCCGCGCCTTCTGTGGGAGATTCAGCACAACTGGAATACTATTTCACTCAGAACAACAGCAACATTAAATCGTTGATAAACGATCAATACGATCGAATCTATCACGATTTCGCTGCTACAGTTAACCCAAACGGCCCAGCATACAATTTTGCAACGTTAAACAGCTCCGTTGAAGTTGTAGCCGATGTGGAACTTCCGTTTTGGGGATATTCTGATCATTTCACCATCATTGATACGGTGAAGGTGGATTTCAATGAATTTGAAAGCCTGAAAGACAATATCGAAAAGGGATTGCTACGGATAAACACAGTAAGTCATTTCCCAGTTGACGGACTGCTGAAAGTATATTTTGCTGATGAGAATTATGCACTAACCGATTCAATCCTAACAAACGGTGAATATGTAATTAACTCAGGCGCAGTTCAGCTAATAGACGTACCAACAAACACATATCAAGTTATCTCTGCAACTCAGACCAACAACGATGTACCTCTTGACACGGCAAGAATTAGCAGTCTTTTCAATTCAAAGTATTTGCTGATTTCAGCAGATATTACAACAACAGATGATGCTGGACGCAATATCAAGTTATTTGCTCAAGATTACATTGAGGTGCGCATCGGGCTTCGGGTTAAACTAAAAGCTGACCCTACTATAATTGATGAGTTTTAAGAACCCGAACCAGTAACGACCAGATCAACCAACCATGGTGTATTCAACTCTTAAAAGAAGTCTTTCGTTTCTAGTGGTCATCGTACTGATGGCTTGCTCATTCCAAGCGAAAGCGCAGTACGATTTTACGATGCAAGGAATGACCTTGGTTCCGCAGCGTATGTACATCAATCCTGCATTCGTGCCTGACAGTAAGTGGCACATTGGCATTCCTGCATTATCGAGTAATCAAGTAACACTCGGCATGAATGGCCTCGCCTTTTCTCAGGTTATTAAAAGAGACGCTAACGATTCGCTGTATGTTGATTTACAGAATGGGTTAGATAAGATGGGTAAAAACCTCTATCAATCCGCAAATTTAAAAATCGACTTATTCTCCTTCAGCTTCACTTTTGGTCCTAACCAAAACAACTTCATGTACGTAAATTCCACCGCTCGTGTGGCCATCAGGTCAATGATTCCCAAAGACCTTATTAATGGAATTTGGAAGGGAAACGGAGCTTATTTAGGAGAAACCATCGACCTAAAAAAAATGAACGCAGATGCAACCGCATATACAGAATGGAGCATCGGATATACACGAAAATTACTTGACAAGAAATTGCGAATTGGCATTGCCGTTAAGTATCTGAACGGAATTACCAACATATCTACCGCCAACCGTGGGCTTTCTCTATATACAGACCCCAACAATTACAGCATAACAGCAAAAGCAGATGTGACGCTTAACTCTGCTGGACTTCTAGGTGACTTTAGCAACATCGGCAACAACATCTCCTACAAAACATTCTTAACAGGAAACCATGGTTTCGCCTTCAATATTGGCGCACATTATCTAATTAATGATAAATGGGAAGTGGCTGCAAGTGCCAATGATCTTGGGATGATTTTCTGGAAAGACAACACAAACAATAAGACAATTGGGGATGCAAATTTCACCTACCAAGGCTTGGATCTTGCTCAGTACCTCACGCAACCTGATAGTGCCAATGTATTCCAAGAGTTTGTTGATACGCTTGAAGCTGCATTTCCACTTACCGACACGGAGAACAACTACAGCACAAGTCTTAGTTCGCAGATTTATGTAAGTGGAGCCTACAATTTCACAGACCGTGATAGATTAGGGTTGGATTTCTACGGTGAAATATTCAAAACACATTTTGAACCAGCCGTAGCACTTAACTACACACACAAGTTCGGAACCATTCTCCAACTCTCTGGAAGCTACATGTACAACAACCGAAGCTTTGCCAACGTAGGGCTTGGCTTCGCACTTACGCTTGGGCCCGTGCAATGGTACCTGAGCATGGATAATATTCTAGCACCGATAATCCCGCAATTCGTGCAGAACGCGCAACTCCATAGTGGTTTAAATTTCGTGGTTAATTACAAAGACAAAGGCATTAAAGACCGTGATGGCGATGGCATTGCAGACAAAGTCGATAACTGTCCTGATCAATTCGGTTTAGAGCTTTACCAGGGCTGCCCAGATACCGATTTGGATAGCATTCCAGACCATGTAGATGATTGTCCAACAGAAGCTGGACCAAAAGAAAATGGTGGTTGTCCTTGGGGCGATAAAGATGGTGATGGGCTGACTGATAATATTGATGAGTGCCCAGAAGTTCCAGGACCAGAAGAAAACAAAGGTTGCCCATGGGGCGATATTGATGGCGATGGTGTAACAGATAACATTGATGCTTGTCCTGAAGTAGCTGGCCCAGCCGAAAATGATGGATGTCCGTGGGGAGATAGAGACGAGGATGGCATTCTAGACAATGAGGATGATTGTCCAGACGAAGCTGGTCCCGTGGAGAACAAAGGTTGCCCTTGGGGAGATAGAGATGGTGATGGCGTTCTTGATAACGTTGATCGCTGCCCAGATGTTCCTGGACCCGTTGACAACGATGGTTGTCCGTATCAAGATTCTGATGGCGATGGTGTAATTGACCTTGAAGATGATTGCCCCAGAACACCAGGACCAGCAGAAAACAAAGGCTGTCCGGTTATTGAAAAAGAAGAGCAAGAAGTGCTGAACACTGCTTTCGAAAACCTAGAGTTTGAAACGGGTAGTGATGTAATTGCAGGTTCTTCTTACGAATCTCTTGACGGACTTGCCGAACTGTTGGTGAAGAAACCTGATTACAAATTGAGAATTTCAGGTCACACAGATGACGTGGGAAGCGCAGCATCAAATCTCAGCCTTTCTGAAAAACGTTCTAAATCTGTTTCAAAATATCTTAAAAACAAAGGTGTTAACACAACCAACTTCATTGTTGAATGGTTCGGAGAAACTAAGCCAGCATACCCTAATGACACAAAAGAAGGTCGTCAGAAGAACAGAAGGGTTGAAATGGATGTTGTATTTGAATAAGTTAGATTAATAATTATCAAAATGAAAGAAATGAAGTTGAAATATTGGTTAATGTCGGTAGCGGTTGTTGGTTTCCTTGGGGGCTGTAAACCGGATGCAAGTGATGCGAACCAGAAGCATGCTGAAGAAGCAACAGAGGAACATGGACATGACGATGGCGACCACAAAGGTCACGACCACGGAGACGCTCCAGAAGGGATTGTAATCCAAGAAGTGACTGATGGTCAAAAGGTATTCTTCGCCAATTTGCAAGATGGCCAAATCGTCACCTCTCCTCTTACTGTTGAGTTTGGAGTAGAAGGGATGGAAGTTGTCGCAGCAGGGTTAGTTGAGGATAACAAAGGTCATCATCATTTGTTGATAGACCACGATTTTACACCAGCAGGAGTGGTTGTTCCACCAGGAGATTCAACTAGGCTGCATTTCGGCAAGGGTCAACTGTCAACTCAAATCAATCTTGCCCCAGGCAATCATAAACTAACCATGCAATTTGCCAATGGCGTGCACATGAGCTATGGCGAGAAAATGAGTGCTACCATCAATGTTTCTGTGGAGGCAGCTGCTAAGCACATGGACGAGAAATAAAATCAATTCAACGTCATGTTGAGCGGAGCTTGCGAAGTCGAAACATCCAGTCGATAGATTCCTCGGCTCCCGTTCGGTTACGCTCAGTGTGTGAGATGTTCCTCGCTCGGAATGACAATCTACTTTAAAAGAGACCGCAAATGCGGTCTCTTTTCTTTTACCGAATAACTACATTCGTTTCGTGTCAAAAGGAGAACATAGTAAGTGCTTAGTTTGTGAAAGCAAAAAGCTGAATCCCCTTAATGGGTTTGAGAAACACCACCTCACCAAATGTGGTTCTTGTGGTTTCGTATTCTGCAAGCCAATTCCTACTCAAGACGAATTGAATGAGGTCTATAAAGGCTATGGAAGGAATGATTATCTCAGCGACCTGACCATACAGGCTTATGAGCGTGTACTAGATAGTTTTGAGCCATTCCGCAAAACCAACAAGCTAATTGATGTTGGCTGTGGCATTGGTTACTTTTTGGAGGTTGCCAAACGAAGGGGTTGGGAAGTTTACGGAACCGAGTTTACCGAAGAAGCTGTGACAATTTGCGAAGAGAAAGGTGCCAGTATGAAGCTTGGTCCATTGAATACGGACAACTACGACCCAGAAAGTTTTGATGTAATCTGTTCATTTGAAGTAATTGAACATATCAACAACCCGTTAGAAGAACTGGCTAGCTTTAATAAACTCCTGCGCAAAGGCGGACTGGTTTATTGCACTACACCCAATTTTAACGCAGTAGAACGTTATCAGCTTGGGGCTGATTGGAATGTTTTAACCTATCCCGAACACCTATCCTATTACACACCCAAAACGCTGAAACGTGTATTTAATGTAGCTGGGTTTAAAACGAAAAAGGTATTGGCAACTGGAGTGAGCCTTACCAGAATTAAGAAGAGCAAAGGAACATCTGACCAAGCAATTGTTTCTGCCACATCAGATGATGAAAAGCTACGAAATCAAATAGCCGGCAATCCGTTATTAGGAGTTGCCAAAGACATCATCAATTGGAAGTTGACGCTTTTCGGAGTTGGGAATTCTTTGAAAGGTTGGTTTGTGAAATAGACTCGGGTTGTCATTCCGAGGAACGAGGAATCTCAAACATGCAATAATCAAAGTGAGATGCTTCCTTCGTCAGCATGACAAACGAAGAACTCTCTACTTATTCAGCGAAGCGAAAATCGGCCTCATCTTCTTGAATAGCTGCTTGAAAATTATCAACTGCTTATCGTAGAATTCGAAATTTTCTTTTTGCGGATTAAAAACCTTTTTCACCTTCAGCTTGGTTTTCATTTGGTCATATGTAACCACGCCTAGATTATTGAAACACATAAAAGCAATGCCCTTAGTATTTGCTTGTCTTGGCTCATCCATTAAATGCACCGGAATCTGTAACGCATCTGCCACAATTTGAGGCGCAGTTTCCCACATAGCGCCACCGCCAGTAAAATTGACCTTCGCGATTTTTCTCTTGAGGTTCTTGTTCTTCGTCTCTAACACCCATTTAAAATTCAATGCATATGACTCAAATATGGCCCGAATCATATCATTCCTTGAGTTTTCTGGACTAAGATTGATGAACCCACCTCGCATGTTTGTGTCTGGCTCTGGGAAGGTGGCCCCGAATATCCAAGGCAGAAAAACCACTCCGTTGCTACCAACGGGAGATTTTGCGGCCATCTCGTCCGCAATCTTGGCATGGTGCTCTCCAGAATCATCATTGATGTACGATAGAGAATCATCTACACGTAATAAATTATTGAGAAGATAATTGAGTGATTTGGCACCAGCTCCTGGCTCGCCAACCATGATGTACTTGTTTGGCACCGCGCTGCTTACCGAATAGATGCCGTTAAGCACATCGACAATGCGCGTGTCTACAGCTACTCCGGTGTTTAGCGTAGTGCCTATCTCAATCACCGCATCAAGATGATTGAAGGCGCCTCCACCAAGCATGCAGGCGGTTGTGTCCTGCATGCCAGAGAACACACTCACGTTTTCGGACAAGCCGAGATGCTCAATCACCTCCTTGGTTGGGCCTCCTAGATTGGCCCCAACGGGTAGAATATCAGGATACTTATTGATGTCGAGCCCCAAATATTTAATCAGCTTCTTGTTATAGGTTCCTGTGCTCCACGCTGCTTTGCGAATCATGGCATAAGCAAAACCATTGTTCTCATTAGTATGAAACAAACCTGTCAGTTTCAGACTGATGAAATCGGATGGTTCCAAAACCTTATAGGCCTTCTTCCATGCCTCAGGCATTTCATTTTTGATAAGCAACATGTGGCTACTTGCATCTACACCAAGTAAAATTGGGGGAATACCTACGGAATACAGCCATCGCAATAACTTGAAAATGTTGTATCCCTGAATGGAGGGAAACCCACCCATAAGTTTGCTAATATGCTTGCTAGACCGAGAGTCTTCCCACATAATGCAGTTATGAACGGCATTTCCTTTTTCATCGACAGGAATCGAACTGAAATACTGCGCACAATTACCAATGGCAACGATACGATTAGCTGTTCCAGATTCGTCAATCACCTCCTTAGAAAGCTGCAGAATCTGTGTCCACCATTCCTCCGCATCCTGCTCAACTCCTTTACCGTCCTCAACATAAATATTATCGAAATGACCAGACCGCGTGGCAAGAATATCCCCATTCTCATCTACAACAGAAATCTTTGGTCCGCTTGAACCAAGATCGATAGACAGAACACATTTGGAGTTAGAATCAGTCATGGAGCTAGAAATGAAGAATCAGAAAGGATAAGTGCTTTGCGTTACATCCGTGTAAGCAGTAAGCATAGGCATATACATAGACGGATCAATTTCTTGTCCTGCTCCGCCATACATAGCAGCAGATTTAGGATCTCCTTTCTGCTCTTTAGCATAAGCCACGGCTGCTTTCAAATCCTTTTCAAAATCCTCAACAATAGTTGGGTTTGTAATTTGAGGCCCTGTCATACAAAAGTGAAATCCGTTTGGATGTTGAAATCCGTTCATGCGCCAGCCTTTTGTTTTTATGTAATCATTAACATGGTAAATATTGAAGGCATCAGAACCAATTGCGGTGATGAACAACGAATCTCCAAACAGCTTCAACTCAGGAATGGAGCGAACCACATTTTTCATGCGCAAATTGACATCAAAGATTCCTTTGGCGCGCTTCATATAGCCTTCCTTGCCATAGTGCATCATGGCGGCCCAAGTTGCTGCAAATAATCCGCCCGACTTACTTCCATTGAACCCAGTTGACACATACACGCCTCCCGGCCAATCAACCTCGCAATGGTACTGGTAGCGCCTTAATGCTTCATTGCTGAACAATACTGTTGAAGTGCCTTTAAGCGCATAACCATACTTGTGCGTATCGGCAGAAATAGCCGTAACGCCTGGTAGGCGAAAATCAAACACAGGACATTCAATGCCTAATGGTTGAGCCCATGCGAGAATGAAGCCACCTAGACAGCCATCTACATGCAGTCCAATTTTGTGTTTTAAGGCTAGGTCTGATAGTTTCTCAAGTGGGTCAATAATTCCGTGCCCATAGTTCCCTGCAGAACCAACAACCATTACTGTGTTGGATGTGATTTTGCTCTCCATATCTGCAACATCTGCCTGAAAGTTCTCATCCAGTTTAGCTACAACCGTTTTCATATTCAAATAATGCGCAGCCTTGAAGAAAGCCGGATGCGCAGAAACGGGAAGCACAATTTCGGGTCGAGAAATGTCTTTTTTATCTGTGCCCCATTCTCTATGCGCATAAACAGATTGGAAAATACTATCGGTTCCGCCAGTTGTTAGCGAACCGCAAGCTTTTTGCTTCGGGTCGCGTTTATTTACGGCCTCGCCATTAAAGATATCAAGCGTCATAGCAAGTATTTCACCTTCGTATTTGGTAAGGGAAGGGCACACATCTCGCTGGATAGAATTCACCTGTGAGTAATACGAGAATGTCTCGTTCAGAAAATCGTAGTGGTCTTGATCGCCATGATAAAAGGAGCCCGAAATTTTCCCGCCTTTCCAAGGTGCACTTTCTAAAGCGTGCATTTCCTTTATCTGCTTTAAAACATCCTCTCGCGTCATCGATTTTTCTGGCATTTTCGAGTTGACAGGGTATTTATCCCGATAAGGGAAAAGCGAATCAATCATATCTGGGTCGTTTCGCATCTCATTCATTATCAAATCAATCTTCTTATCATCATTTAAGCTGCGCTGAACAGCACGCGCTACCGATGGAAGGTGTTTAATGATTTTCTTCTCAATGAATTTTGCAAAGCCCATTTGAAACGTACAATTAGATGACAGATGAATGAACCTCGAAGCTAATCAATGCGCAATGAAAATCAATGCGCGCATTGCAGTACAGAGCAGAGAGTTCTATATGAGAGCGGTTTTCAGCGCATAGCGCACCAATTCTGTGGTGGAATTCACTTCAAGTTTTTTGAAAATGTTTTTACGATGCGTGTTAATCGTATGAACCGAAAGGCACATTTTTTCTGCCACTTCTCCAGCCGTTAATCCTTGCGCAATGAACTCAACAACTTCAATTTCGCGCTTCGATAGCACCGTGGGACCGCAATCTTTTCCTGCACCCTCCTTTTTTGATTCTGTCACCACATCAAGAATGCGATTGCAGTAAAACCGGTCTCCTTTGGAGGTTGCTCTTACGGCATCTAGAATTTCCTGTTCGCTACACTCTTTAGATAACAATCCTTTGATGGGTTGGCGAATAATTCGGTTGACGGTTGCCATATCGGTATGAGCAGAAATAGCCAACACATTTGTATCTGGCGTGACTCGGAATACTTTCTGCAAATCCTCGAAAGAAATATAATCGCCATGGTCAAAGTCAAAGACCAATACGTCCAAATTCAGCTTTAAAAGCTTTGGAATGTCTTTACCATCCGAGCATTCTCCCACAATTTTAATGCGCTTTTCGTGCGAAAAAATATACTTCAGCCCTTCTCTAACCACAAAATGGGCATCAGCTATTCCTACACGTATCTCGTTCATTATTTAGACAAATTCTAAACAAAGGTAAGCGAAGTTCTACGGGTATAAAACTCAAACCATACTTAAATTGAGGTATAAACCACCTTACAGGAAGAAAAAAGAAGATTTACCGAATAAGCATCATCTTGCCAAAGCCGCTTTCAATCCATTTATCAGCTCCGCTATCGCGCTGCTTGATGTAATCGCCTTGTAGCTTGGCCACCATTCTGTAGAGGTAAACCCCGTTTGCTAATTGGTCTCCGTAGGTGTCTTTTCCATCCCACGCGTACTGTGTAATGTTGCGGCCGATGTTCATGGCACCGAGGTCGTCCATGGTTATTTCGCGCACCACTTTGCCTGTTATGGTCATTACCTGAATTTTAAAATAATCGGGTTGTTCTGAGCCTGTTATGGTAAAAACGAAATGAGTAGCCGTTGAGAACGGGTTCGGATAATTGAGCACATTGGTGATTGTTGCCTCATTTATTACTTCAAAACTGATGCGATAGTATTGGTCTCCAGCCGCGTTGTTCGATTGGTCGTAACCCTGCACCCATAGTTCATATACTCCATCCATCTCAAATTCGGCATCCCATTCAATTCTGGCCTTGTTATCGGGGTATTCCCCTGGATAAAACTGCATATTGGTGAAGTCCTTGAACCAAATTCGTTGTAGGGTTTCAGACTCGGGAACTTTTAGAAAAACCTGATAGTCGGAGGTGTCATTTAGCAAACGGTACTGATTTTCATCGTCCAATTCAATGGCAACGTACGGTTTGGCCGAGACAATGTCGCCATCCAAAATATGAACGCCATCGAAGGTCACATCCATAATAGGGTTGATTCCATCACCATTTACATTAAACTTGATACTAGCCAAGTTATTGAAGTGATATTGCTCCAATTGGTCATACCCAAATGATTGGTCTGGCCTGCGTGGGTTTACCTCCACCCAAAACACGTTTCCGCCCATAAATGCTAGTGGATTTGCAACAATCGTATCGTAAAGAAACTCGCCAGCTAACAAAGGTGCTTGACGCGGATACGGCAGATAATTCTGATTACCGGCCGCATCTTCAATCCAATAATGAACCAAAAGACTGTCCATATCAAACTCGCTGATGTTCTCAATGGCAACATGGAATTTCAGCAAGTCGCCATCATACAACGTGTCACTTTCAAACGAATAGGAGATATGCGGGTTGAGCGCTGCCTCAGGCACGCCTTCAAACAGCACCTGCCATCTATCCATTTGCGGTGGTGTACTTGCCGCGCTATCGTCTGCGCAGAATGCTTTCAGCCTCAAACGCGGAAATTCGGCCGCATCAATCGTATTGTAAAGATCAAGAATGTCGGTGCTATTTCCGTCAATTCCTGCCATTACCACTTCTTCTACTCCACTTGGCCGAACACCAATTACGTTAATGGCAATACTGTCCAAGGTTGGGTTTTCCTCGGGGTGTGATCGCACATGAAACGATTTCCATTCTGATGTTGGACCGATGTATTTGGTGGTGATTGTGCCCTGATTGAAGCAGCCTTTCATTTCGGCTGTCAGGCTGATGTTGTCTGTTAAAGTAGAACCGAACACCTCTATTGCTGAAGATGGGTCTCCTTTTTTTGCGAAAAAGGCGTACGCCACATTGCCCAGCGTGTCAATTGCTGTAGCTCCAAGGTCATTTAATGTTTGCACAACGCTTGCGGGAAGGTTCTGCAGGTCAAAACCGTTTGTTGTGTAAGGTCTCCATGTAGTAAAAGCTATGTAATTGCTATCAGGAACTGTATTTTCCAAGAAGGTGACCATACTGGCCGCAGAAGTTCCATCTGTGCCCCATTGATACCATGCTTCTGGTCTGTATCTACAAGGTTCTAACTGGCCCTGTGCTCCAGCTCCTTCCATATAAGTTCCAGTTCCTACGTCAATACCAGGAGTCATCCAAGGTTTCAGGCTACATCCATCCATAACGGCTGTCAGCAATTGTGGATAGAATGCAGTACCGCCTGTACAGCCAAGATATTCTTCACGCCCATTATCAATAAAATAGTTTGTCCCTTCGCCCTCGGCTAGGCTCCCAACGATACCAACACTATTTATTTTCAACTGCTTTGCACTCTGAAAGAAATCCCAATCGCGCTCTGGTCTATCATAAATAATGTTCAGATGCTCATCCTCCTTGTACTGGAAATAATGCGCCTGTCCCCAACCATATTTATCGATGATGTACTGAAACGAAGTTTCGCGCCATTTGTAAAATCCGTAAGTAGCAGAATCTACACTGGCCCGCCAGAAATAAACCGTGCTATCGGGCATATTTTGCAACAGATTCGGAGTCCAATTTACTACACCTCCACCTTGCGTGATGGTAGTGAATTGCTTGAGCGGACTGTTAAACAAATCGGTTGTATCTAACTCAATTCGGTAGGTTTTAACAGGTGCAAACGGATTTCCTGTTGAGCATTTTAAGGTTGGTTCCTGATCTGGAATGACAGCAAACTTATACGGCCAAATAGGTACGATGTCTGGCGAAAGCACATTTACATCCACGCATACACTGTTATTTACTTCCGACATTTCTTCAATTAGCTGCGAGTTGTCCAACGAAACACACAGCTTGTTTACGCCCAGACCGTCCACCAGATTAATGGGGATAAAGACCTTTAGGGTATCGAGATAATATACTGGCGGATGGAAAATGCTCAGCGTAGTATCAGTTTGACCCGTTGGTAGGGTCCTCGAAATTTCAATCAGAAACGTATCGGTGAAGGCCGCACCTAAATTGGCAATCTTAATATTCATCTCAAACGCTGCCATTTCGGTTGTAATCTCATCCGGCTCAAACCAAATACTCTGCTGGTTAACCATCAGATCGGGCAGCGGCCGCTTGGTTATGTTTATGCCAGGGTCGCCATGCAGTGTGTATTCCAAATTGTGCAATTGGGTAATGCCGTTGAATGGTTGCGCATTCTCACGAACGGCTCGTTTTATTTGTGACCCAAGCGTATTGTTATATTCAAGATGACTGATGCTGCGATAAAAGTTGGTGCTATAACTGTTGAGATAGAATTTGCTCCCGAGACCAGTGGTGGAAAGGAATGCTAGGGAGCCTCCGTCTGGTTCCAGTACCCATTGTTCCGAAATGGAGGGTGGAATGCCTTCCTGCTGAAAAATGTCTCCTGCCTTGCATGAATTGGCAACAATTACTGGATACCTGCCATTATCATTATTGAACAATGATGGATGATCGATGCTCACATCAAATCCAACAGCAGATCCGTGGGCAAAGAAAGTAATAAGCTGAACACCCGTATTGATGAGGCTTGTGATGGAATCGACCTGGGTAACCTGAAACGGCTGTGAACTTGTTTTCTGAAACGTCTGCACGTTTCCTCCAAAAAGCGTGTCTTCGAGAATGTACTTGTATGAATCCAGGAAGGCACGGATCTGTAAAAGTTCCGCACCAGCCGTTCCTCCAGAAAAATGCAAGGCCTTCTTCATCCAGAACTCGTTGGGCAAGGCCTCAAATTCCTGCACCTTCTGCAAATATTCGGTCACCTGCTGTGGCACTCTGGCCGCCAATCGGCCAATGGCAATTCCGGGTTCCTCCAAATATGTTCCGGTACCCAAATAAGATGTAAGCATCACATCGCTCGGTGGAGAACCGAATGACGGCACAAGCATTTCTGAAAACAGCGTTGGATTGTTGCGTGCAAGACGAGAGTCTATCGTTTTTCCAATGAGGAAAATGTGTTTCGGATTGGTTAAGTTTCCTAGTGCCCAACTGGCAAATTTTCTGATGGCAAGTGGGTGTTTGTTGATGCCCCAACCGAACTGATTGTAAAGTTCATCCACATCAATGGCTATGGCATTGTGCCCAGAAACATTTCTGTAAGAAGCATACTGCTGCACTTCAGGATAGAAGGTTCTGTGTCCAATTGCGAAATAGTCTGTGTTCGCATCAAGGGCATCGAAATCGGTAAAATACACTGAGCCATTTGGGCCAGCAGGCTTCAGTTGGGTAATGACATTCGTATTGATGCTCGCCTCATTCGTTAGGTAGCATTCCTTCAAATTTCCGTTATCCGGAATTAGGAACTGATAATTACCAGAACTTCCGCCCAGTTCAATACGCTTGCGGTTGGTAAGGTCGTAGATGCGAGGATTTGCTTGATTATAGCCTGCTAACTGCACATAGCTTTTTGCCTGTGATGGATAATTGGGATTATCATCTACAATAAACTTGGCCGATTGCCCATTGCCAACATTGGGTGTTTGCGGATAGCGCACTTTCACATATCCAACAAATGCCTGGTACGCAGCATTATTAGGTGTAATAGAAAAAGTGAAATTGGATGTATTTGCGCCCAAAGAAGACGTGGGAACAGTAAAGTTGTACTGATAGCCATTATACGTTTCCATTACATCATCAAAGTTGATGGATGGCCCCTGTATATTCAGGTTTTTATCATTGAAAGACGAACCAACGACTCTCGTTTCCACTTCTGCATCTGGACCAGAAGTGTAGCGATACTGTGTATTGACGTTTATCGACTCGTTCGAGTTTCCCTGAAAACTATATCCGTAAAAACCTTCGCCTCCACTATAAATCGGACTATAACTTTCGGCCTGACTATAGTATTGCCCAGAGAAATACGTACCATGCGCCTCGCTCACTTTATCGCGCAGGATGTAGGGTGATGGCGTATATCCTGTAAAATTGATGTCTGATTCTAAGATCATTCTGGCATTAGAAATGGAGTTGTTCCAAGTAATGAAATATCGAATAGTATCGTTGATAAGGCTGTGGTACGGATTGGCGTTGTTTAGTGGGTTATCGAAGTAAACATCGGTGTCAAAAACGCCATCATTTCCGGTAGCATAGAATTCGATAAAATCGTTTGAATCAAAGACCCCATCGCTCTCGCCAGCTATGTAAATAAACTGCTGCTCTCCACGGGCAAAAACCTGAATATTACGGGGGTCAATTGTACTCAGGTTAAAGCCTTGAGCCGCCAGCGCATCGTTTAGTGTCTGATGCTTGATGCGATAAACGCCTTCTTGATATATGGGTAGATAAAAATGAGGTTGAGAAGCATTCACCCATTCATTGCCGTACGGCTGCGAAAGAGCAAAAACAGACTGAAGCAAGAAAGCTATCAGTAAAAGTTTCCTCATTCAGGTTTTATTTTCTTCTTAAACATATCTCTGTGAACGTCAACCCGCAAGGAAAAAACGTTGCTGAACACCGCCACCGACTGGTTGCCTACATCGGTGAGTGCATAATCAATGTAAAAATCGCGGATTCGAACGCCAATACCAACATTGGGTTGCCAAGTCCACACTCTATCTCCTTTATCATCTGTATAATCCTGAATGTTAGTTGCCCCAAAACGCAGAAATACAAAATCAGAGTAAAAGAGTTCGATACCTGCATGTGGCTCAATACTAATTGGGTCACCTTTTATCAGTACAGAACGCTTACCATCAAACGTAAAATCGAAGTTAAACTCTGAGTAAAGCCCGAATTTTTTGTAAACATTAAAACGCCTTCCTGCACCAAGAATCAGCTTCGGTAGGGTTACCTCAAGTGAGTTTTTCGGAATTTCATTGCCAGTTTGTAACCACACTTCCTTGGTTTTGTCGTCCAAGGTAAAATTCCATGCATTGAAGGTGGATGTTATGTCACGTGCCATCAGCCCAAATTTCCATTTCCCACGGTCGTATTGCAGGCCTCCATCTAGACCAAAACCCCACGAATTGGCAAATTTCCCCACATGACGGTAAACAATCTTCACCGTTCCGCCATAACGGAGCCCCGGAATCTTTGTGCTTCTGCGTCCCACGCTTATCAGGAAACCATAGTCGGCAGCCGTAAATGAGGTGACTTTATCGTAATCAATGTTGCCTTCATTATCAATAAGCTGTGTGGTATTGGGAATATCATCCACCCCGAAACGGATGAAAGTGAACGATGCCTGCGTATTGTCATCCAAGATTGGAGCAGAAATAGCAGCATAATCGTATTTGGCAATGCCGGCAAAATACTCTGAATGCATAAGCGAAACCTGCCATTTTTTCTCTGCTAATGGTAGTGCTGCTGGATTCCAATAACCACCAGTAACGTCATTCACACTGGCAACTAATGAATTCCCTAAGCCCATTCCACGGGCGCCAACGCCAATCGACAAAAATTCGTTACTGTACTTGGGTGCTTGCGCCAAAGCACTGTTTCCCAAGAGCGTAAAAACTATAAGAAGAAGAGAGACTAGAAGTAATCTGGTCATGTTGTCAAGAAGGAATTAAAGTTATCAAAAAAAGACTTTACGTATGTAGCCGTGACCGCGAACGCAAAATATTTCTGAAAATTGTGTCGAAGTTAGTTGTTAAACTGAGTTCGCTTTGACCGACATCGGAATAAAGGTGTAAAATTGATGTTGGATTAGCGGTCGCGAATGGGACAGAAAGTATTTTTCAAAAATCTTGACGCACTTAGGTTCATTGCGTTCCTGTTTATTTTCTTGGGTCATGCATTAGATACGGACAGCGAAATTATACGGCAGTCTGCCGTTTATGGTTGGGTTAAGAACTACGTTTACGTATTCGGAAAAACTGGTTTTAGCTTTGCTTTTGTCCTTTCTAGCTACATAAACACATGGGTAATTTTGGAAGAACGGCAACATGCCGGAAGATTTAAACCATGGCTTTACTACATAAGGCGGGCACTGCGTATTTGGCCCCTTTATTTCTTAGTACTGTTTATTGGTTTTGTGCTTGTTCCATTAGGGATGGAACTGATAAACGAACCCTATCATGAAGTTGGAAATCCTTGGTATTTCATCCTTTTTGTAGGAAATTTTTTTCTGATTGAAAATGGCTGGACTCACTCACCCATTATTAGTGTATTGTGGAGCGTTTCGGTTGAAGAACAATTTTACATTTTCTGGCCTTTTCTGCTCATCATCTTCAGAAGGAGTGAAAAGTGGCTTTTCGCAATTCTACTTGTCATTTTCGGAATCACGACTTGGCATTATTTCGGAACGGATATAAACATTTGGTTTCATACACTTTTCCTCCTTGGGGATATTGCGTTAGGTGCAATTTTCGCATTCATTTCGTTCCATAGGAATTGGGGATATAAGACATTGAAATCCCTGAGTAAACCCGTCATTTTAGGCATATACTGTTTATTTTTTGCGTCTCTTCTTATGTACGAAACTATATTTGAGAGCCAGTTCTTTCCGGGGGCTGTAAACTTGATGATTGAGAAGCTGTTTTATGCTGTGATTCTTTCGTTTTTCATCTTCGAACAGAATTTTTGCGACAACAGCATTTTCAAGTTCGGTAGGCTAAAAATAATTACCTATTTGGGCGTTATTAGCTACGGGCTTTTCTGTTTCCATGAAATAGGTTTGTTATTGGCAAATAGAGTTTTGATTTACTCAAGTTTGAATGAAAATATTTGGGTTTTCCTAACCTTGAAGCCTCTCTTAGCCTTTGTTACGGTTGCGCCTTTCGCAGCCTTGAGCTGGCATTACTTTGAGAAACCGATTCTGGGTTTGAAACGGCATTTTTACGCTAAACCAAACTCCTAACGAGAGCGAATTTCGCGAATCATCTGTCGCTGCTTGAACTGCTCATTTTTACGTTTAACTGAACGTTTCTTTTCTTCCTTCTGACCATCCATGTATAGTTTCAAATACTTAGCAGATTCTTCTTCTTCGCCAAGACTAGCGCATACAGAACTAAGGTTTTTCAAAACGTCATATTCCATTATTTTTAGGTTGATGGACTTAGAATAATTAAGCGCACTTTTAAATTCTGTTTTGGCTTTATCGAGCTTTCCCATTCTCTGATAGACAATCCCAAGATTCATCATTGACACCGCGATTCCTCTCCTATGATTCACACTCTTATGAAACACAACGGCTCTTTCTACTAATTCTAGCGCCTTATCGTATTCCCCTTGATAGGCATGAACTCCAGCCATGCCACCAAGCATATTTCCTGAACCCAAAGCATCATTAATCTCCTCATAAAAGTTGAGGCCGTGCTTAAAGCATTCCATAGCCTCTTTGTACCTGCCTAAGTTAAAATAGACATGGCCGATATTTCCAGTAATTGTTGCCGCTAGTTGGAGTCGATTCGCTCTACGTGCCGCAGAAAGCCCCTCTTGGAAATACTCCAATGCGGCCCTATATTCTTCCAATGTTCCAGAAATAATACCCATACCGCAGTAGCAGCGTGCCACACCGTACAAGTCTCCTAAACCCAAATGTTGATCGAGAGCTTTTTCAAAATGTTCAATACTAGACGAGAATTCGGCTAATTTCCAAAGCACAGTAGCCAAACCTTCATTGGCTTGAGCAACTCCACCGCGGTCTAGCATTTTGGTTGCCAGCTCCAACGCTTGATTACCAATGTTCCACCCCTCGACAAACTTGTCTTCCTTGTACCTCAAAAGAAGAGCAAGCAGAGCCTCTAACCGTTGGTCATCTCCTTTGGCCTGTTCAAGAGCCTGCTCTAGGTCATTCAATTCCTTCATTGTATTCGTAGTTACTTGTATGCCTATCACAAAAAAAGGTTTCGGTCAAATCAGATAATTTGACCTTTGGCTGAATAATGTTAACACACGGCTTTAGTACCTTCGGCAAATGAATCCGATTAAGCACATTCCAAACGCCATTACATGCCTCAACCTGCTTTGCGGGTGCTTGGCAGTAATTTCGGTAACCATAGGAAACCCACTTTTAGCTGCTTATTTGGTTGTTGCAGCTGCAATTTTTGACTTTTTTGATGGTTTTGCGGCTCGTCTGCTAAAGGTTTCTTCGCCCATTGGAGCGGAATTGGATTCGTTGGCAGACATGGTCACTTTTGGAGTTGTTCCCGGATTAATGTTGCTGCATTACCTATCAGGTGGAATTTTCACTCTAGGCGGTGTTGGTGATTTTCTACAAAACCCAGTACTTCTTGTGCCCTTTTTGGTTCCGGTATTTTCGGCATTGCGGTTGGCTAAATTCAATGTTGATACGAGGCAAACAGACAGTTTCCGTGGGCTTCCTACTCCTGCAAGTGCGCTATGGGTCATTTCAATTCCGCTAATGATTGAGTTTATGCCTTTTCATATGTGGTGGAATCCTGAAACCGTAATCGTGGACAACTGGTTTATCATCAGCTCGTCAATTGGTCTTTCTGCTTTAATGGTATCAGATATCCCGCTACTTGCCATGAAATTCAAGAGCTTTAGTTGGAAAGGAAACGGAGTTAGATATACTTTCTTGATAATTTCTTTAGTTCTGTTGATAATTCTTCGACCCGTTGCCATCCCTATCATCTTATCTTTGTACGTGTTAATTTCCATAATCGACAACCTATTTCTATCAAAAAAATGAAGTTCAAAGCTGAGATTGATGTAATGCCAAAAAAGGAACTACTTGACCCGCAAGGGAAAGCAGTAAGTTCTAGTATGAAAAACCTCGGCCTTCCAGAGGTTGGAAACGTTCGTATTGGCAAGCACATTTCTTTGGAAGTGGAAGCTGTTGATGCCGAAGGGGCAAAAACCAAGGTTGAGAAGGCCTGCAAAGACCTTTTGGCAAATCAGATTATGGAGAGTTTTGAGTTTGTGCTGACCGAAGCCTAAACTCCTTATCTCAGGACAAAGTTCTGTCCGAGATATACCCTTCTTACCTGTTCGTCATTGGCAAGTTCTTCTGCCGAACCAGCTTTCAGAATATCACCTTCAAACAGCAGATAGGCTCGGTCTGTAATACGCAGCGTTTCGTGAACATTGTGATCCGTAATGAGGATTCCGATGTTCTTTTTCTTGAGTTTAAAAACAATTTCTTGAATATCTTCAACTGCAATTGGGTCAACTCCTGCAAACGGTTCGTCCAGAAGAATGAAGTTTGGGTTTACGGCCAAGCACCGGGCAATTTCAGTCCTTCTTCTTTCTCCACCAGAAAGCAGGTCGCCTCGATTTTTACGAACATGTTGAAGGCCGAATTCATCAAGCAGCGATTCCAACTTTTCGCGCTGCTCCTGCTTTGATGCTCCAATCATTTCTAGAACCGCAAGAATATTATCCTCTACGCTAAGCTTTCTGAATACGGAGGCTTCCTGTGGTAGATACCCAATTCCGAGCTGCGCGCGCTTGTACATCGGAAGACTGGTAATGTCCTTGTCGTCCAAATAAACCACTCCTTCGTTCGGACGGATTAGTCCGACAATTATGTAGAACGAAGTGGTCTTTCCTGCTCCATTCGGGCCTAAAAGACCCACAATTTCTCCTTGGCTCACTTCTATAGAAACACCTTTAACAACCAGGCGGCTGCCGTATTTCTTCTTGATATTCTCTGCGCGTAATTTCATCAGAATCTGATTCCTGCTCTAAATCTTATTCCCCAACCTTTGGCAGTTCCTAGCTTGGATACATTGGGATGGTCTAAGTGTGTAAACCGTTTTACCAAATCAACGCTAATAACCTTAAAAATATTTTCGATGCCCACACTGGCTTCCACGTAAGGCATTTTCTCCAAAGTGAACGTTACTTGTTCGTACTGTTCGTTGCCAAACTGATCCAGAACGGGATTCCCCTCCTTATCCTCTATCCTCCTACTTGGAAAGTTAAATATATCATCGTTTTCGGTCAGACCTGGTGTATTCCCGACCGAAACCCCTCCCCAAACGGCCTTTACTCCTGTGGTCATCCTCCATTTGAGCTTTTTGAGAAATGGAACTTTATTAAATACAAAACCATTGAAGTGGTGATAGTAGTCGATTGACATGTACCTGTCACTCACAAACTCAAACCAGTTCATCATGTTGAAGGTATTCGGATCATGGAAGAAGGTTTGGTTGCCGCGATGAATGAAAAGTAGAGGGAACGGCACACGACCAATCATCCATCCGCCTTCCCATTGCGTATCAGCAAAACCGAAAGGGCTCATGTAAATACGCTTGAATAAGCGGGCGCCAATCTTATGATACTCATACTTGGCATCAAGCATACCAGGTATTGAGTAATTGTAGCTCACATCCAGAATCGGAAACTTGTTCAGCATTGGAACTCTTGAAGACCGACCTTCATAATACTTTACATTAGGAGCGTATCTCAAGGTGAGTCCGACCTCATTCGTAGCAACGATTTTTGGGTCTGGTAATTCCTGGTTAACAGGGTCAAAGGTCAAGGCGCCCGCCACCTGACGTCTTCTGTGCTCCACATTTATTCCCAGTCCAAGGCCGAAATTCCATTCTTTCAAATAGTTCAACCGGTAGGAATCGTAATAGATCATCAGGTCGGCAATTCCCCTTCTGGCAGAAAGAAAAATGTTGTCATCGCTGGCAAGCAGAAGTGCCTGTCCTGGTTGCTGAATATCGCGCTGAAACTCAAATTCAATCTGATGATATGGCCGCTGTTTGAATATGTAAGTAACACCTCCGGCACCCTTCCACCGTTTGTCCCTTCGGTCATCCAAACCGTAAGCAACGTAGGTTTGCAGTTTCCAGCGTTCGCTGAACTTCTTGTTGGTCTTCAGGCTCAATCGGAAACGCCAGTACTCTACAGGATTTAGGCTTACCGCATTGTACAACGGGCCAATGTCAATGGGTCCCACTTCGTAATAACCCGAAACGAGCAGGAACAGGATGTTCATTGTGCGCTTGAAGGCTGGCAACTCCTTCATCTCCTTGGTCATTTCGTACACACCTTCCTCGTTCTTGTTCAGCTTTTCGTGACGGGCAGTTTCCCAAAATTCAGCGCTTTTTTCCTTTGCGTCCTCCTGAACAACGATTCTTGCAGGATCAGACCATATAGAATCGGGCGCGGGCTGGTTGACGATAATGTCCTTGTACGTGACGGTTTTCTTACCGTACATACCCATATTATTGGTCAAAAGGTTGTAGTCAATCGTCATCTGATCTTTTACCAAATGCCAGTTTAGCTCTTCCGAATAATCGAATTCTTGCTGAATCTCAAGGGCACTTACGAAGTTGATATTTGCGCTTCGCGTAATGGTCATTATCACCTTTTTAACGGCATAGGATGAGTCCAAAGCAATCCAAAGATCACCTCGAAAAGCAAGGTCTGCGCTGTTCCGAGGTTGAAACGCAAGTTGTACGCATTCCACCCCATTTACGTCCATCGTATCGAGAATGAAATACTTATAGGAAACGGGCGCAATCACGGAAATAGGACTCTTAAACTGCTTCTCCATCATCATGATGGTATTATCATAGATATCTATGTCTTGATAGATTTTCTCCATGAAATAGTCGATTCCTTCCGCATCCATGAAATCCTCGAAGCCTACGGTTTTCATACCATAAGTGACCTCCTTCTCACTTTTTGGATTCCTTCGCAGATAAACCTTCGATTTTGTCTCCGTCAGGTATAGAGGCAAATACGGTTTACCGTTCACCGTTGATGTATCCACATATTCCCACATAAAAGCGAACTTCTTGAAGGTCTTGCTGTTCATGAATTTCTCAGTAATATTATTAATGTCGAGCTGCATCTTCTCGTACTTATCGTACTGATAATGGTCAAAGCCTTCCTTTCGGTTTTTCTCCCGATTATCAACCACTTTTTGGATAAGGGCAACCGCTGGATTCTCTTTGTTCTTGTAGCGTCCTTTCGCCTTTACAACAACTTCTTCAAGCTTTATCTGCTTGGGTTCTAGTACAAAATCGATAGTGTTTGTCTGCCCCTGCATGACCGACTTTTCCATCAACTCATAGCCCATGAACGATGCCTGAATCTTGTCTGACCCCCACTTAGTATCCATCTGATACTTTCCGTTGAAATCTGTGGTGGTCCCTACATTTTTACCAACAAAAGCTACATTCACAAACGGCAAAGCTTCGCCAGTTTGCGCATCAGTAATTACGCCTCTAACCTTGGTTTTTTCTTGCGCGAGAATTACGCTCGAAATGAGCATGAAAAGCGCAACTACGAAATATCGAAAACTCGTCATCAACTAAGCCGCGCTTCTCTCATCGGTTCAAATATCGTTATTTGCCTTCGCTTGGTTTCTCAAAACCAGTGCCGAAACCCAAATACTCACCTCATACAGCAACATAAGCGGAACAAACACAAGTACCTGACTTGAAACATCGGGTGGTGTGATAACTGCCGCCAAAAGAAGTATGCCAACGACCGCATGTCTGCGATATTGTCTCAGAGATTCGGGTGTAACCAGTCCAATCTTTGTTAAGAAGTAAATTAAAACAGGAAGCTCAAATACGATTCCGCTTGCGAGAACAAGCGTTGCGATGGTACTGAAATAACTATCAAGGTCAATTTGATTTCTAATGGTTTCGCTAACCTGATAGGTTCCTAAAAAATTGACCGAAAGGGGGGCAATAAAATAGTATCCAAAAAGAACTCCAAGCATAAACAGAAACGACACATAAAACACCATTCCGTTGGCGTATTTACGTTCTGATTTGTGCAATCCTGGCTTGATAAACCGCCATACTTCAAATACGATATAGGGAAATGCTACTACAAAACCGGTAATGATAGACACCACAATATGCGTGGTAAATTGGCCCGACATGCTGATATTGATGAGGTCGAAGGGCAATTCATCCATGCAAAGCAGACCAAAATATTTGCATAGCATTCTGTACGTCCAAAAGTCACCACTTTTGGGCCCAAGAAGCAATGTATCAAACACAAAATCCTTAGCGCTGAATGCGGCAATTGCAATAATGAAAATGGCCGAAGCAGAACGCACCAAATGCCAACGCAGCACTTCCAAGTGCTCCAAAAAGGACATCTCGCCTTCTTCACTTACCTCTTCTTCTGGAAGCTCTCTATTCATGGTTTGCAAAGGTATCTTTTGGTTATAATTGCCTATCTGTTAATTACAGAAAATCATTGACAATGATTCCTACGAATCTTCTTATGACTTGCTGTGCACTACTTTGCGACCACATGCTGCTACTTTTACTGCAATCCAAAGATTTAATCTCCTGCATTAAACCCAGATTATGCAATAGAAAATCTATTACGTCTTGAAACTACTGCAAAATCAAACGCTTCGCTGTATTTTCGGATTCCACCATAGCGGTGCTATGCCAGAATCCGTAAAACACTTGATTTTATTGTAGTTTCAACCCTCATCACGAAGTTCTACTGCATAATCTGGGTTAAATGCTGAACAATAAAACAATAGCGGTGGTTGTACCAGCCTATAACGAAGAAACTCAGATTGCGCTGGTTATTGAAAGTATGCCCGATTTTGTGGATCGGATAATCATCGTTAACGATTGTAGTACAGACAAAACCTCAGAGATTGTACGCGATTGCATTGGCAAATCAGCAGAAGACACCATTCGGATTGCCAACGTGTTGAATGAAGTGAAACCAGGCCGATATAACAAGGCTTCTATAGTGGTTCAGCAGCTTCAGCAAGAAGAAATACAGAAGTTTCCTCCTTCAGAAGTGGTGAACAAATCGGAAGAAACCGACCGTATCATTCTTATAGAGCAAGGTGCAAATGCGGGCGTTGGGGCAGCAATTGCCAGAGGATACAAATGGGCCAAAGACCACGGAATTGACTGCACAGCTGTAATGGCGGGAGATGGCCAAATGGATCCAAGCGAGTTGGAAGGCATCTGCACGCCAGTTGTAGAAGAAGACATTGATTATGTGAAAGGAAACAGACTGATTCATCGAAGTGCGCTGTTGGTTATTCCCAAAGTGCGGTACTTCGGCAACTCCATTCTATCTATTCTTACGAAAGTTGCCAGCGGTTATTGGCACGTTTCCGACACGCAAACAGGCTACACGGCCATTTCCAACAAAGCACTAAACGCTATTCGGCTGTATAACATTTACAAGAGTTACGGAATGCCGAACGATATGTTAGTGAAACTGAATATTGCGTTTTGCACCATTCGAGAAGTGGAGATAAAACCGATATATGATGTGGGCGAACAGAGTAAAATGAAGATTATGAAAGTGATTCCACGCGTTTCACTTTTGCTGCTGAAATCGTTTTTCAAACGGCTTTGGATCAAATATCTGTTTCGAGATTTTCACCCGTTATTCATACTCTACAATTTCTCGTTTGCATTATTTATTGCTTCCATTCCGCTTGGCGTTAAGATTATCAACCGTTGGCTAATTCTGCATGAAGCCGTAAATCCCATCACGTTTATCGCCTTCATGTTTCTGTTCATTAGTGGGTTTCAAAGTTTTCTTTTTGCCATGTGGATGGATATTCAGGACAACGAACGACTGAATAAGTGAAAACGATTCTCATTTGGAGCACTTCCGATGTCTCTCATGTTCGGATGCGTAATCTGATGGCTGGCCTCGAAAATGAACCAGTAAAAATTATTGACGTAACTATTCCCGTTTGGAAAGCTGAACAGAACAAGGCTCTTCTGGGCATATTCACCACTCTTTGGCGATTCATTTCAATGCTTTTGGTTTATCCGATTTTGGCCGTGCGCTATCTTTTCGCTCCAGATCATGATCTTATTCTTGTTCCGTACATGGGACAACTAGATCTTTTGCTTGTTAAGCCGTTGGCTTGGATACGGAGAAAACCCGTGGTTTGGGATGTTTATATTTCACTATTCGATACATTGGTTTTTGACCGAAAGGCACTTTCTCGGTTCAATCCAATCTCACAACTCGTTTATTTTGTAGAATGGCTGGACTTTAAAATAGCTGACCTCGCCATTGCGGATACTGAACCGCACGCACGCTACTTGAAAAAACTCTTCAGGCTAAAACAAGAGCCCAGTACCGTTCATATTGGAGCGGATTCGACAGCATTTTACCCCATTGACAATGTGCCATTCCAATCGCTGAAAACCGAAAGACAATTCTCCGTTCTGTTCTACGGAAATCTTTCGCCCATGCATGGCGTGGAAACCATTGTTGGCGCAGCAGCTCTTCTGTCAAACAAGACCGATATTGAGTTCATTATTATTGGAGAAGGGCAAAGTTCAGAATCTATCGATTCTCTTATTTCCGAGAAAAAGCTCAAAAACATTATCAGAAAAAGTCATGTTCCTTATAAAGAATTGAATCAGCATTTAAACGACTCAAATATTGGGTTAGGCATTTTTGCCAATAACCCAAAAGGAAACAAGGTTGTTCCGAACAAGGTTTATCAGATGTTGGCTTCTGGCATCTCTATTATTACTGCAGACACGCTAGGTGTGCGTGAAGTTTTGGGAGACAATCCTTTGGCATCCTATGTTCCATTTGAGGATGAAAAAGCCTTGGCCGATACGATTGTTCGGATGAAGAACAATCGCGGAAATTCACCAACCTATACCGACATTCGTTCCGTATCGGTTACTGAAAAGCATGTTGCTCAGCAGTTTTTAAACGTGATTTCCAATGCAGGAATTTGACGATAAATATTTCGTGTTCATCATTTCAGCGGGGAGAACAGGTACCAAATATTTCGGTACCGTTTTGCAGGAAACGATAGACGACAGTTTTTCGGTTCACGAACCCGATGTGCTTTCAGGAATAAACTTTCGATTATTACATCAAATAAAGAATTTCGGATTTTACAACATGGTTCCAGGAAGAATGCTTGGAAGAACGGGCATTCGAACCCTGTCTGAGAAATTCATGGGTCAGCAGATATCGGAAAAGGAATTGTCGAATTCCGTTATTAATCACCGAAAAAAATACTACGGGTCTATTCCGAAGCAACTTATCATTGAATCGTACTACGGCTGGTATGGCTGCATTCCGGCTATTAGAAAGGTTTTTAAAAACTACAGAGTAATTGTGGTGGCAAGAGACCCACGAGATTGGGTTACCTCCAATGTAAACTGGAAAGAGTGGTACGGCAAAAATGACTGGGTAAGTAGGTTGAAAGCTGGCCGGATAAACCCCAATATGGTTGGAGATAAAGACTATGCGCAGAAATGGGAAGGATTCAGTCGTTTTCAGAAACTGTGCTGGGCGTATGGCCATATCTACAATACTTTACTGGATGAAGTGGAGAAAGACAACCATGTTCAGCTTTTTAAGTATGAGGAGCTGTTTCAATCTTCGGAACGTTACGAGAGTCTCGAAAGGTTATTGAAATTCATCACCAAGTTTGACGACTACAATTTCAATTTCTCGGTACCAGATAGATTGTTGGAAAGACGTATTCACAAGAACTCGTCAGATGAATTTCCGAAACATCCTGAATGGGCTGAGGAGCTACAGAATCAATATTGGGAGATTTGTGGAGATATTCATCATCGACTGAAATACCTGAGTTGAAAAAGGCATCGTTCAATTTAAAAATCTTTGTTAAGCAGCTTCTAGGCTTGCTGGTACTTGTTGGTGCTGCATATTATATGTATCAGCATTTGAGCCATTTCCAATCTTGGCCACGCCTGAATTTTCGAACAATTGCTCCGCTAATCATTATATCAGTTGCCTTTCAGTTGTTTCAATCGCTCATTTTCAAATATCAAACAGAACTATTCAACCTTAAGTTAAGCGCGAAACATTGGATTGGACTTTCGGCCACTGCTGCCTTGTACAATCTTGTTTTTCCAGCGCGCGGTGGACTGATTGCCAGAGCTTACTTTTTGCAGAAAAAATATCAGTTTCCGTACTCAAATTATGCCGGAATGATGTTGATTACGCTCTTCGTTGCGTTTATAGCAACCGCAGGAACTTCCATTGCTGCAAATGGCTGGAGCTATTTGAGCCTCGGCACATTTAACGAAGCAACCTTGGGAGTTGGACTAATGGCTTTTCTCGGCAGCATTATCGCGTTCTTGGTCCTTGCTTTTTTTCCAAAAGAAAAAATTTCATCACTCGTTGTAAAGTGGCCGAAACTGAATTCGCTCTGGAGCGGATTCGTAGCAAGCACCGATCTGCTTCATGCCAACAGAGGCGGATTCTTGCCGTTGATGCTTTCCTTTTTAGGAACGATCATTTTCATGGCAGCCCGACTCAGCTTTTCAGGAAAACTGGTTGAGCTAGACATTCCGTTGCAGTCTTGTTTCATTATCCAAACCATGGTCGGCCTTTCGGTATTTGTTTCGTTCACACCGGGGAATCTGGGTGTGAAGGAAGGGATAATCATTGCGCTTTTGAGCAGCCAGAACGTGAGCCCCGAAACCGCTATTCTCGTGGCTGGCATTGATAGATTGAGTTCGGCATTTGTCGTGCTTGCGTTGGGCATCCCCTTTCATTTTTTGCTGATAAGGGACAGGGAATTATAATGGATTTGCGCCTTATCTCATTCAGGAAAACAGACACTATTTTAGATTTGCATTTATGTACAGAAACCGAACTACCAGCATCGGACATATGTAATTGGAAAAGTTGTAAAAACGTTCAACCATGAAAACAAAGCTTATCCTTTTTGGGCTTTTCTTTCTTACAGTATTAATCTTGGCCTACGCCAATCATTTCGACAATGGGTTCTACTTCGATGATATTCATACAATTGTCAATAACGAATACATCCGAGACATTGCCAATATTCCAACTTTTTTCACCGATCTGGCTTCATTCGGTACCATGCCAAATAACCGTGGCTACAGGCCAATGGTGACTACCCTAAACGCCATCGATTATTGGATTGGAGGCACTAAACTCAACCCGTTCTATTTTCATCTGTCCATCTTCTTTTGGTACATCGCGCAATGCGTGTTGATGTTCATTATTTTTAAGAAGATGTTTGACCTGGCTTTTAAGCATCGATGGAATGCCTATGTCGCACTTTTCGGAGCTGCGTACTACGCACTACATACCGCCAATGCCGAAGCCATCAATTACATTATTGCACGCTCCGACACATTCTCCACTTTTTGCATTGTTGCATCCTTTGCCCTGTTTCAGAATAAGAAAATGAGGCGCTGGCAACTATACCTAATTCCAGCAATTATTGGGGTTTACACCAAGGAAACAGGGATTATGATTGCTCCACTCCTATTTCTCTATGTGCTTTTAATTGAAGAACAAGTGTCGCTTCGCGAAGTAATCACATTCAAAAAATGGGGAAGTGTTTGGAAGTCTATTAAAGCAACAATTCCAGCATTTGTGCTGCTGATTGGGATATTCCTAATCAATCGAATCTATTTCACACCACAGTCCAATCTGTTTCACAATCCGATGAACAGATGGGATTACTTCACGTCTCAATGGCCTGTTATTCTCAGCTACCTGAGCAATTGGGTATTGCCGCTAAATTTGAGTGCGGACCCCGACTTCAAGGTGACATCAGAAATCTTCACCTCCGAGAAAATTTACGGACTGGTCATTATCATTGGCCTACATTTGGCGGCCTTCCTTGCCAGCGAACAAAAGAAAACCGCGCCCATCACATTTGGTATTCTATGGTTCTTTATTGCTCTCATTCCAACTTCCAGTTTGCACCCGTTGGTTCAGGTTTCCAACAGCCACCGCATGTTTTTCCCATACATTGGGCTTGCACTTGCGGTAAGTTGGGCAATAGCAATCTTGTGCTATAAATATGAGCAATTCCTCACATTCAAAAACTGGCGTCTACCAGCACTAGTCTCGCTTACATGCATAATTCTAATGAGTTATGCCTACGGAGCACATGTTCGTAACCAAGTATGGGATTCTGGCGAAAACCTTTGGTATGATGTGACCATTAAAAGTCCTGAAAACGGAAGAGGACTAATGAACTATGGCCTCGTTAAAATGAAAAAAGGAGAATATGCTGAAGCTGAAAAGTACTTTGCCCAAGCGTTGGAGATTCTTCCATATTGGACTTACACGAACATCAACATGGCTGTTCTGAAAGACGCCATGGGAAAGAAGGAAGAAGCCATTAAATACTTTGAGCTTGGGCTTCGGTACGGAAAGGACAATCCCGAGCCATATTATTTTTATGCTCGCGCGATGATAAAACACGGCAACACCGACAAGGCCATGCAATTGCTGGAAGAAGGCCATCGCATCAGTCCGAAGCATTCCAATATCAACCAGCTCCGCGAAAGACTTCGGTTGCTTGGCGTATCGCCAGAAGAAAAGCTGAAGAGGGAGATGGAATTGGCCGCATCTGCTCCGAGTGCCGACAATTACATCAACCTGAGTGTGACCCAGTACAAACTGAAAGATTACGAAGGCTGCATTGCCTCATGCCGAACAGCACTAAAGTTAAATCCTAAAAGTGCTGTTGCCTACAACAATATATGCAGTGCCTATAACGCCATGAAGAAATGGGGAAAAGCCGCAGCCGCATGCGAAAAAGCGTTGGAAATTGACCCGAATTTTGAACGGGCGCGGAACAATCTAAAGTGGGCAGAGAGCGAATTGCGAGGTAAATAGTGTCCTAAGAAGACAATATCCAATATCTGCAACGTTAGTTATCGTGAAACTTTCGTTTCAAACTCAATTTATGCTGAATTTAGCGAATGTATGACACGCTCTATCGGGCGTATGTAACCGTTGGGATAAAAAGCTGGTTCAGAGCTTTCAACTCTTAGCCAAATCTTTATCTTTAGACAACAAGCGAAAAAATTATGGCAACAGCAGTAGGAATGGATGTGAAGGAAGCACTAAAACAATACTTCGGATTCAACAAATTTAAGGGAGAACAGGAAGCGATAATCAAAAGCGTTCTGGATGGCAAGGACACATTTGTAATCATGCCTACTGGAGGCGGAAAATCCTTATGTTATCAATTACCAGCACTTATGAGTGAAGGAACTGCAATTGTGGTTTCCCCTCTTATTGCTCTGATGAAGAATCAGGTAGACTCAATCAGGAGTTTTGGAAATGAACGAGGCATTGCGCACTTCCTCAATTCATCCCTAAACAAGGGAGAGGCCGAGCAAGTAAGAGCAGATATTCGGAGTGGTATTACCAAACTACTTTACGTTGCTCCAGAATCATTAAACAAGAAGGAGAATATCGATTTTTTCAAATCGGTGAATATCACAATGGTTGCCATTGATGAAGCGCATTGTATCTCAGAATGGGGGCACGATTTCCGACCAGAATACCGAAGACTTCGCCCAATGATTGAAGCCATTGGCAATGTTCCGGTGATGGCACTTACCGCAACGGCCACAGATAAAGTTCAGGGAGACATTCAGAAGAACTTGGGAATGACAGATGCCAACGTTTTCAAATCTTCATTTAATAGAGATAATCTCTATTATGAGATTCGTCCGAAGACCAAGAATGTTGCCCGTGATATGATTCGTTACGTAAAACAGCACGAAGGGAAATCAGGTATTGTGTATTGCCTTAGCCGCAAGAAAGTGGAGGAAATGGCCGAAACACTTCAAGTAAACGGCATTAAGGCTTTACCCTACCATGCTGGTTTAGATGCAGGTACGCGTGCCAAACATCAAGATGCTTTTTTGATGGAAGACGCAGACGTAATTGTTGCTACCATCGCCTTCGGAATGGGAATCGACAAGCCAGATGTTCGATTTGTCATTCATCACGACATTCCAAAAAGTCTCGAAGGATACTATCAAGAAACAGGGCGCGCTGGGCGCGATGGCGGAGAAGGAAATTGTATGGCCTTTTATAGCTATGACGACATTGCCAAATTGGAAAAATTCATGCAAGGAAAACCCATTTCTGAACAGGAAATTGGAAAGCAACTACTTGGTGAGGTCGTAACGTATGTTGAAACATCTGTTTGTCGGAGAAAATTTATCCTTCACTATTTTGGAGAAGAGTTTGACGCCAAACGCTGCAATGAGCATTGCGATAACTGTAAACACCCAAAAAAGCAAGAAGAAGCGCAGGAAGATGTTAGGGACATCATCCAAACGGTAGAGGACATCAAAGAAAAATTTAAAGCCAAGCATGTGGCAAACATCATGCTTGGTGTAGGTTCAACCCAGATAAAATCGTACAAACACGATACGCTTCCGGCATTTGGAAAAGGTGCTAAAAAAGGTGAGCGCTACTGGCAATCATTGGTTCGCCAGACTATCATCAATGGTTTCCTCGCTAAAGACATTGAGAATTATGGTCTCTTGAAGTTGACTGATGCTGGGCGAGCCTATTTGGCCAAGCCCACATCTTTTATGATGACCATTGATCATGATTTTGAAGCAGCTGGCGAAGCCGAAGAAGCCATTCCTACCAGTGCAGCAAAAGGAGGTGGCTCTACAGATGACATGCTGCTAAAAATGTTGAAGGACCTTCGAAAAGATATTTCCAAGGACGAAAGCCTACCACCATTTGTCATTTTTCAAGACCCATCGTTAGAGGATATGGCTTTTCGCTATCCAATTACGATGGATGAACTTACCGACATTACAGGTGTTGGTGCTGGAAAAGCCCGGAAGTATGGAGCGCCATTCTTGGAACTCATTCAAGAATATGTTGAAGAAAACGAGATTGAGCGTGAGCAAGACATGGTTGTAAAAACCGTAGTCAACAAATCGAGCAACAAGGTTTATATCATTCAGAGTATTGACCGTAAGATGGATTTGCAAAACATTGCAGATGCCAAGAAATTAAAAATGGACGACCTCTTAACGGAGATTGAACACATCGTCAGCGCAGGAACTAAGGTAAACCTCGACTACTACATTAACCAAGAAGTAGATGAAGACAAGCAGGACGACATCTACGAATATTTTCAGGAAGAAGCTGAGTCTGACAGCATTGAAGCAGCCTTGACGGAACTCGGTGAGGACGATTATTCGGAAGAAGAAATTCGATTAGTGCGAATTAAGTTTATTTCTGAATTCGGACACTAGTCATTGAACTTCTAGATTGTAAAAAGGACGGCAATTGCTGTCCTTTTTCATTTGTACAAACGCGTATTTGATAGCTTTGTCGTCATGATCCTTTCATCCGTACACAGAAAACAAAATCGGTTTAGAGGACTAATAAAAGCTTCTATTTTGTGCACATACTTGGTCATTTTGGCGGGGGCAGTTGTACGCACAACTGGTTCTGGAATGGGTTGCCCAGATTGGCCAAAATGTTTTGGCAGCTACATCCCTCCCACCAGCATTAGTGAATTGCCAGATGATTATAAAGAGCATTACATTGGAGTTCGCAAAGCGAAGAATGAGGAGTTAGCGAAGATGATTCGCCCATTTGGATGGAATGAATTAGCCGACCAGATTAGCCATGACCCAAGTATTTACGAGAAAACAGATTTTGTTTGGCAACGCACGTGGATTGAATACGCAAATCGTTTAGCTGGTGCTTTGCTTGGCCTGTTTCTACTAGCCGCGTTTTGGGCTTCACTCATTTATTGGAAAAAGAAACGGAGCATTCCCCTTCTTGTCCTAGGCCTCATCATCGTCACAGGGTTTCAAGGTTGGATGGGCTCGGTAGTGGTTTCAACAAACCTACTTCCAGGCGTTCTAACTATTCACATGCTTTTGGCATTTCTGGTCATAGCTGGGCTCGTTTATGTGTATGTAAAAACTGCTCCCGGAATTCGCGCCATGTCAACTCTTAACTTGGATAATACGATGCGATATGCGTTGTTCGTACTCATTGGTATTACTCTTGTTCAGGTTCTGCTGGGGACTCAAGTGCGACAGCAGATTGATACTATAGCCAAAACCTTGGAGTACACACAAAGAGGCGTTTGGATATCTCAACTTGATTTAATTTTCAAGGTTCACCGGTCGTTTTCTTTACTGCTGCTGTTCGGAAACGCTTGGCTGTGCTACCAGATATTCAAGTACATGAATCATTACAATGCTGTGTTCCGGGCAGCCATTTATTTGGCTGTTTTCGTAGGGATTGCAACGACCTCAGGAATCGTCATGGCATATTTTTCTATCCCGTCTTGGGTGCAGCCGACTCACCTTTTTCTTTCCTGCCTAATCTTCGGAGCGCAGGTTTATCTCTACTCAGTTTTTGGAAGAAAAACACGGATACGTACGAGTTCGATGACGATCGGCTAACACGAGTTAACTGTTTCTCGATGAACCGAACAGAGACCCTTCCTTGGTCAGGGAATCAAACGTAGAACTTTAAAGCTTCATTGATACCAATTATACTTCAAAAAACCCCATATAATTCGTTTCTTTTTCACCCCGTTTTCTTTAAAAGCCGCCCCGATAGCTATCGGGGTGCCTGAATTTTTTAAATCATCGGAGCAAAAAATAATTCAAATTCTTTATAGCACATTTTGAAGTACAATTGGTATGATTGCTTCGCTGAGGCACGAAGCGTCTCTTTTTCAATCTGATGCTCAATCAATCCCACCTCAAGGTCTCAATCAGATACAGCACATCTTCCTTTAGAAAATCGATTACGGGAGCAAGCGAGTCGTTATTGGGTGTAACGTTAAAATACAGCGCACCACGCAAAAAATGATCCGTGCTATCGGTTAAGTGAAACTGAATGGGAGATGCTGCTCGGCTTCCTTCTACTGTATAAAGCATTCCGTAAACATGTGTGTCATCCTTAATAATCAGCGCTTCCTCAATTCCGGATGCTTTGCTGATGTGCTTATTAGTAAGCTCTCGTGAATCTTCTAGGTATTCGGCCAAGTTGCCATGGATTGGCTTGTAACTGAAATACAGTTGCGCTTTAAACTGTGGATATTCAATGTTGAACCAGCAAGAATCCGATTGCGGACGGGTATCAGGTTTGAACACGGAATAGGTTGCGGTTTCAAAGGAATACGGACAGCCCGTTTCAATTGGTGCATACTCTTTTACGGGAAGGTCAATGCGGATGTAACCTCGAGGCTTGGGAGTGTAATCTTGACTGCAGGAAGCCATGCAAACCACACCAAGTAGGAGTAGAACAAAAGGTATCCTTGTCATTCCGTTTCCTCTTCTTCTATTTGCAACCTCGTGACCTTCACCCGTTTGATACGTCTTTTATCAACACTTTCAATCGTAAATTCGTAACGTCCGAAGCTAACTTTCTGATTCTTAGCAGGAATTTCCCCTACTTGCTCCAAGATAAATCCTGCGAGGGTATCCGCTTCACCTTTGCGCTTTTCAAATTCTTGACCATCAATTTTAATGACCCGATAGAATTGCTTGAGATTGGTTTTGCCCTCAAACACAAAATTATCTTCATCCAATTTAGAATAGACTACTTCGTCATCATCAAACTCGTCTGAAATATCTCCGACTATTTCTTCGATGATGTCTTCTAAAGTAACCAACCCTTCGCAGCCACCATACTCATCCACCACAATTGCCAAGTGAACTTTTTTCTGGCGGAATTCCTCCAAAAGATCATCAATCATTTTGCTCTCAGGAACGAAAAAAGGTGAGCGCATCAGGCTTTGCCAATCAAACCCATCAACTTCGTCAATATGTGGCAAAAGGTCCTTAATGTGAATAATCCCAAGGATATTGTCAAGGCTTTCCTCATAAATCGGAACCCGTGAATAACCCGTCTCCAAAATTCCTTCAAGCAATTTGCGAAATCCAGAAGTGTTGACGAATCCCTCAACATCTGTACGGGGTTTCATAATCTGCTTCACGTCTGTGTTGCCGAACTTAACAATGCCCTCCAAAATCTTCTGGTCTTCTCGTTCTTTCAAACTTTCCGGTCGCGTTAATTCTAGTGCATGACCAAGTTCATCAACCGAAATCTGACCGTTTCCAGCCGAAGCCAGCTTATCTACAATCGTGGTCATTTTAATTAGCGGAACGCTCAAAAACGCGAACATAATCGACATATAATACAACGGAAACGACATGATGGAAGAAAACCCAATGGCGTATTGATTAGCATAAACCTTTGGAATGATTTCTCCGAAGAGCAGTACAATCAGGGTAATTCCGAATACTTCAATAATTCTTCCAATAGGAATAACTCCTGCAAGCAGATAATTGAGACTTTCCTCTGGTATGTTCTTAGCCGTGAGGTAGGTTGACAGAATTACGATTCCTACGTTCACGAAATTGTTCGCCACAAGAATTGTAGCAAGAAGCTTTTTAGGTTTTTTGAGAAGGAGTAATGCTTGCTTTCGAATTCGCAAATCAGATTCTCCCATTTCATCCAAATCGGTACGCGGCAAGGAAAAATATGCCACTTCGGCTCCAGAAATCATCGCGGAGCAAGCGAGCAAAAAGATAAGTACTGCCAATCCCAGAATGAGATTCAGGGGTAACCAATCTGCCAATAAGACAATTTCAAGAAGTGTGTAAACCGGTTCCGGGGGGTCTTCCAATTCAGGACGGGTTGGTTAAACTACAAAATGCTTGTCCGCAACCTTCCCCAATATAAGAACGGTCAATCTTATTTAAGAATTCACATGAATCTGCGATATGCAATTTGCAATTTGCAATCTGCAATTGTTCCAGATTCGTTGTCGTAGCTGGTTTTGCCAAGATTATCTTGTTTCTGTTGAACATGACTTCTTTAATTACGCATTTGATTGGCTTTGGCCATCAATCGCAAATTGCATATTGTCAATTGTCCATTGCAAATCATTTCCAAACTCTTGTGATTTGCTTTTCCGTTGGGGAAACAAGCAGATAAGCATGAACTAAGGCCGACCATCCGATTAGAATGGGAGGTCATCGTCAATATCGTCTAGCGATGAAGGTTGTGGCTCGTTTACTTGATTCTGCTGCGGAGCTTTAGCATTTGAAGATTGCGGCTGGTCACCGCCTGATGAACTTCTATTCGGGCTTCCGAGCATTGTCATCTCATTGGCCACAATATCCGTAAAGTAACGTTCCACCCCATCCTTATCAGTCCATTTTCGGCTTTTGATACGGCCTTCAATGTAAACCTGATCGCCTTTCTTCATGTATCTCTCCGTAACATCGGCCAATCCACGCCAAAGAACAACATTATGCCATTCGGTGTTTTCCTGTTGATTCCCTTCCTTGTCCTTGTAACGCTCGGTGGTTGCAAGGCTGAATTTGGCCACCTTCGTTCCGCTTTCCAGCGTTTTAACTTCAGGATCACCTCCTAGCCGTCCTACCAAAATAACTTTATTAACTCCTGCCATGATTTCTTGTTTTTGTTAGATTCTTATCAAAGATTCTAAACTTCTTCAACAATACCAAGCCTTTGCTTCTCCAAGTACCGATTTATCAGTCTTGGAAATGCAAACTCTTTCAGTTTCTCAACTTTCACTTTCATGAAATTCGAGCCTTCAAAGCTACCGCTTTTAAGCAATACGAATTTGGCAAATATCCGCTGATGCGAAAGGATGTGTTTGAACTCTTGAGAAACGTTCATAATTACATCATTCGTCTTCAGTGAAAGTTGCTCAATAATCTCCGAATCCTTCAATCTCGAAGCTGTTTCCAACAGAGGAAACTCGTACAATCCTTGCCAAATATCTCCAGAACCACGTCTAGATACGAGTACTTCGTTATTGGATAGTAGAACTGAGTAGTAGAAGAAACGGTCTCGAACCTTCGTCTTTTTAGAACGGACAGGTAATTGAGTCTGAAGGTTTTGCTCAAACGCGTTACAGGAAACATTCAACGGACATTCTTCACAATTAGGGCTGATGGGAGAACAAACCGTTGCTCCCAATTCCATCATTGCTTGATTGTGATTTCCTGCATCTTTCTTTGCGAGAATTTTATTCGCCAGTTCGGTGATCTTTTTCTTGGTGGCCGTTTCATCAATCGACCCCATAATGCCGAAATACCTCGACAGCACACGATAAACATTCCCGTCAACAGCAGCCACTGGTAAACCGAAACTAATGGAACCAATAGCCGCAGCGGTATAAGGTCCAACTCCTTTTAGTTCAAGTAGTCCTTTATAGGTGTTGGGGAAAATGCCGCCAAATTCGTTTGCAACCAACTTGGCCGTGAAATGCAGGTTCCTTGCTCGAGAATAGTAGCCCAAGCCTTCCCATAACTTCAAAACCTCATCCTCTTTTGCATTGGATAAATCTTCAACCTTGGGAAAAGCGGCAATGAAACGTTCGTAATACGGCAGTCCTTGATTGACCCGCGTTTGCTGTAAAATAATCTCCGACATCCAAATTTTGTACGGATTTTTGGTTTCGCGCCAAGGCAAATCGCGCTTTACGCTTTTGTACCAATTGAGCAATTCTGAGTTCGGGAATGAACTTATTTCATCTTCTAATTTCAAGCTGTCAAAATTAAGAAGCCTATCAATCTGGAGTTTACTAAATCCGATGAAAGAATAGTGTTCTACTTCTCCAACACTTCCCTAAAGGTATTGAACACTCTATCGATTAAACGAAGGTCTTCGGTAACGATGTTGGCCGTTCCTGCCATGTTCGGAGTGAATGGAATTTCTTTGGCATGCGTGGTTGTCAGCTTTTCAGACAAGCTCACGGCTACTGAATAATACCTTCCCGAAGAAGGCTGTCCATTTTGCTCCTCCGATGCCATTAACGACACCTGTTCTACCTTGCCTAGTAGCTGACCGTATTGTTGATACGGAAAGTTGGCAAGTCGGATTCTTACTTCTTGCCCAACCTTTACTTTTCCAAATCCATTTTCCGAAACACACATCTCACCACGCAGACCTCCATCATTAGGAACAACGAAAAAAAGAGGTGTTTCTACATTGATGTACCGATTTTGCCTGACCATCCCGTGATAAATGAGTGTGCCATCAATAGGAGATATGAGGACGTAATTCTGTTTCCAACTGGAAATATCGGTTCGCAGCATTTTAATGTTTTCTTCAATACCTGCTCGCAACGACCTGTCCTTTGCCTCAAATACCTTTGTCATATCCTGCCTTTTCTTCTGTAAATCGGCCACAACGATTCTGTATTGAAGCTGCGATTTTTGAAGCTGCGCCAGTTCTTGTTGTTTAGAAATATACGTGCTTCTCCATTCGTAAAATTCATGCTTGGCAATAACTCCTTGGACATGTAACAGGCTATCAGCCTCAAATCGGTTCTTTGAGTTTTCAACCACATTATGCATAAGTATGAGTTGGTCTTTTGAAATGGCTGCCATCTCTTTATTGTACCCAATTTGTCTGTCGATAAGAGCAATCTCGTTTACATGATACTTGTCTGTATGAAGTTCCCAAAGTTCGGTCATGGCCGAAACCAGTCGGTTGAATTCAGATTGGGATTGGCCCAACACAAGGCTATCGGGAGCAGTTGGAAAAGGCTTTTTAAATATTTTAGAATCTGCGCCACTCAGCACATACTCGCATTCAGAGATAAAATCAGTCAAAAGAAGAATATCTTGCTGGCTGCTTGAGTTCGTCACAACCGCCACCGTCTGCCCCGTTCGCACATTTGAACTGTCAGCGATATGGAGGTCTGTGATATAGCCACTACTTTGGGTAACCAGTGCAACAGTGGGATTTTCTGTGGTTATAATCACATTACCTTGTATAGTGTCGGGATAGCGAATCAGCCACGAAAGGAAAATTAGCACCAGAATAAGAACCAAAATGAGCGTAATGCCGTAGCGAATCATCCAACTTGGCACAGCGGTAAGTATCTCCTGTACTTCATCGGAACGGATGTCTGGTTCTGCAGGTGTTTCGGACGAATGACCTCCGTAGATGCAGGCGGCTTCCATCGTATCAATGCTTGTGAGAGAAAAGTCCTCCTCCTGCTTTACTGAAGAAAAAGAGTCTGCTTTTTTAGAACGGAAGCCAGCTTTTGGAAAAAAATCCCCCGTCATCATTCCACAGGCTCCATGATGCCACCCCCTTTGCAAGGGGGAACTCGCGCAACTCCCCTTCCCGAAGAAAAATCGGTACAGGCTCTGCCAAGGAGAGCCCAGGAGAGATTCTTTTCTCCCCTTTGGGGAGATGCCTGAGGCAGAGGGGCTTCTTTTATCCATGTACCTGCTCCAATTTCAATTGATCTTTCACCAACCGGAAGTAGCTTCCGCCAAGGGCTATCAGTTCATCGTGTGTACCCGATTCTATCACGCGGCCTTTATCCAGCACTATGATTTGGTCTGCGTTTTTCACCGTGCTAAGGCGATGGGCAATGACCACCGCTGTCCGTTGCTTAAAAAACCGTGTCAGATTCTGCATAATGATGCGTTCATTTTCGGCATCCAGCGAACTTGTTGCTTCATCAAAAAAGAGAAATCGGGGATTCCGATATACGGCCCGCGCAATGAACAGACGTTGCTTTTCGCCACCGCTCAAACCCACACCTTCCATTCCCACTTTGGTGTTATATCCCATCGGCAGGTTTTCTATGAATTCTCGGATGTTGGCCACCTCTACTGCCGCTCGCAAACGGTTTCTGTCAATCACATCTTCTCCAATAGCAATGTTGTTGGCAATGGTGTCGTTGAAGATGTAACCATCTTGCATCACCACACCAATGTTATCGCGCCAAGCACGGTGCGATACCGCGTTTAGATGGCAACTGCCAACCATAATGTCTCCAGCACTTGGTTCATAGAATTTGAGCATCATTTTCATCAATGTGGTCTTGCCGCTGCCGCTTGCTCCAACAATGGCGGTTGTTTGGTTTTCAAACACGGTCAGGTCAACGCCTTTTATCACTTCATCTGCACTTCCTGTGTATCTGAAATGAACGTTTCTGAAGCTAATGTCTGCTGTAGTTGGCAATTCAGATACAGATTCGGTTTCGTTCTGTTCCTCCGTTTTTCTACCATGTATTTCTGCCAACCTTTCCAATGCAATTTTGGCATCCTGTGCCGTGTGCATAAAGCCTATCATCTGCGAAATGGGACCGTCCAATTGCCCCATGATATACGATACCGAAAGCATCATGCCCAGCGTTAGTTGTCCATCAATCACCAACTTGGCGGCCAATACGGTGACCAAAATATTCTTCAGTTCGTTGATGAAGCGTGCACCAACTTCTTGGGTCTGCGTGAGCCTCAGACTTTTTATCTCAATGCGGAACAGCCGCGCCTGCACGTATTCCCAACTCCACCGTTTCTGTTTTTCGGCATTGTGCAGTTTTATTTCCTGCATGCCGTTTATCAGTTCAATTACCTTGCTCTGCTCACCGCTCATGGCCGAAAAATGGCGGTGATCCAGTTCTTTGCGTCTTCTCAGGAACAGCACCACCCAGCCGAAATAGAGCGAGCTTCCCACAAGGAAAACCCCGAATATGGCCAGGCTGTACCACGCCAGCACAATGCCGAAAACCAGCAGGTTGACCATGGAAAACAGCACGTTGAGCGATGAAGAGGTGAGAAACCGCTCAATACGCTGGTGGTCGTTTATGCGCTGCATGATGTCGCCCGTCATTTTCACATCAAAAAAGGAAATGGGCAATGCCATCAGTTTGATGAAGAAATCGGAGACCAACGATATGTTGATGCGTGTGCTGAGGTGTAGCAGAATCCATCCACGGATGAGGTCAATTCCTGTTCGGCCTACAAAGAGAAACAATTGCGCAATGAGAATCAGGTAAATGAAATTCAGATTTCTGTTCTGAATGCCAATATCAACAATGCTTTGTGTGAGAAAGGGGAAAATGAGCTGTAGCAAACTGCCGGCTAGCAGGCCGATGGCCAATTGCACCAGGAACTTCTTGTAGCGGAAAAGGTAACGGAAAAGGAAGGAGAAGCCCTGTGGACCTCCTTCCATATCATCATCCTCCGTTTGTGCGAGGCGTGGCGTGGGCTCCAGCAGCAGGGCAATTCCCTTGTCGGTATCGGGCTGCGCATTCTCGCCTATCCAACGCTTCACAAAATCTTCTGCGGAATAGGTGATGAGGCCGTGGGCGGGATCGGCAATATGCACCATGCCTTTGGCAATGCGATGCACCACCACAAAATGGTTCTGATTCCAATGCACAATGCAGGGCAGCGGTGCTTCTTTTTGCAGTTTTTCAAACGTGACCTTTACGCCCAACGAGCGGAAACCGATGCGCTCGGCTGCATCGGCCATGTTGCGTAATGATGCGCCCTGCCGCGTGGTTTCTGCCATGCTGCGCAGCTTGGGCATACCGAGGCTGCGCCCATGGTATTTTGCCACCATGCGGAGGCAGGTGGCCCCACAGTCCATATTGTCTGGCTGGCGGTAGAAGGGGAATTTCATAATCAATGGAACCTAGAGCTTATGCTAGAGAACTCAATGATTAGTTAAAACAATTTCTACCGGATCTGTTGAGATTCGTGCTTCACCACCAATTGGTATCGTTATCATGGGTAGCGTATGACCAAAATCAAGTCCATAAATTATGGGGGTGTCAGACCCAAAATAAATTGAATTCGTTGAAATAATATATTTCAATCTATCTAAATTTATTTTCTCATTCTTTTGGAACCTACCAATAACAAGCCCCTCAATTCGGCCACTAAATGCCTGCAAAAGTGATACGATATTCCTCCTGAATTCATTGAACATTTGGCCTCCAGAAAGGTCGTCTTCCTCTATAAAGAGAATTACTCTTTTTTCTTTTGGTAAATATCTTGTTCCTTGGAGCAAGTTAAAAGTGTCCAAATTTCCACCAATAAGTATTCCTTCGGCAGTCCCATGGTTTATGACTTGATAACCTTCGTTTTGATAGAATTCTCGTTTTTCCTGATTTATGTACCATTCGTCATCACTCCAATTATTCGAAGGCTTAATTTTCAACTCCTTGGAACTGAATAAGCAACTTTGAAAATGTTTATGCGTGTACTCATTTCCGTGTTTTACTCCGAAAGTAGAAAAGTGGGGACCGTAGTAAGTGACTAACCCGCATTCTGTAAAAATTGCGTTTAGCAGAACGGTTACATCTGAATATCCGCATATGATTTTCGGATTCTGTCGAATAAGGTCGAAATCCAAATGAGGAAGTAGTTCGTTGGCATTAAAGCCTCCAATGGTTGTCAATATAGCTTTGCAGTCTTTATCTGTGAAAGCAGCGTGCAAATCATCAACACGACTTTTAATTGTTGAAGAACCGTCTTGATCCATTTCGCGAGCATTCTTCCCGAAATCCACCGAGAGACCGATATTACTAAGGTGAGTAGTAGCAATGTCTATGACTTCTTCGGATATTATTGATAAACTTCGCGATGGAGAAACTACTCTTAAGTTGTTGTTCGGTTCTAATTTGACGGGTATCATTTTTATGGTCTTATGATTTTATAGTATTCAACAATAGATGATTGGCTACTACTTTGTTTGGGATGTCCTCGGATATGTAGTGCTTTTCCAAGTATCAGTAAAATATGCCACGTCATCTTGAATTTTATTTATAATTGCGAGTGCAACCATTGAACTGGCTATTCCAGCCAGTTCAACATTTGATGGGCCATAGCTTGGTGCTATAAAACTTGGTCCACGTTCCCATTGCACTTTTGGTACTATGGGTTCTGACCTATAAAAATATGATGCCCTCAATTTGTCGAAAATGTATCCAGCAGAAATTAATTTGATGTCATGATTCGATGCAATATCGAGTATTTCGTAAATCAGATTAACGGGTTCGTCTGCCGTCATTAGAACAACATCACTATCTAAAATGTGGTCTTTGATACTTTCAGTATTTGAGCCATTTGTTTTAATAGAATCCACCTCCACATCTTCAAACCTTTCCAGTATCCGAGAACGAAGCACATCCGTTTTGAATTTTCCAATGTCATTCGTATTAAACAGCAGTTGACGGTTTAAATTGCTTTTTTCAATTCGGTCAAAATCAATCAATTTGAGCTTTTTAACTCCAATTCCCGCAATAGTCACCGCAGACAAAGACCCAATGCCACCACAACCTAAGCAAGTGACGGTAGCATTGGAAAGTAATCTGCTAATCTTTAATAGGTCACTACAATCATCGGCAATCAATGCTAGGTATGAATAGGTACGGCTAGACCTGCATTGACCTAACAACTTGGCAACCAATTCCACCTCGCTATCGCTACCGTAAAGTATCGAGCCAGACCGAATAATCCCTGCCCAAAAGCTGTCGGGATTCACTCCTTCGAACTTGATGGTGTCGTCAGTTCCCCAAACCAAAAACTCATCACTTGAATCTAAAGTTTCTCCAAAAAGTGTTGAGGGCTTTAGAATTCCTATTGCCACACCATCTTTAACAACCTTATAACCTTCAAGAGAATAACTGCCTTTTAAAAAATCAGCTGAACAGAATTTCATATTCGTCATTTAGCAAAAAGAGGAGACCGTATCAAACCTTTGACACGGTCTCCCCAATTATTGGTTTTCGACCTAGTTGAGGGTGTTTATAATACCATACCCTGCGGTTTTGGTCGAAGTTCCCTTAGTAGCTACATCAGAAGATAATCCTCCGAGTGCTTCTTTTTGTTTTGCTGTAAGTTCAAATCCTTTGAAATTACCTACTGATTTTTTTGATGATTTATTTCTCATAATACTTAGTTTAAAAAATATCCCCTGCCTTTTTACGGGGTGCTGCGGTTTGTGGCCCGTGTCTTTTTGTTTCGCGAAAACTTTTGACACCACAAACAAAACACATCAGAGTGCCAAAAAATGGCACTCTGCTATTTTTCTTTAAATTTTTTGGCCTGCTTGAGATAAACGATGTCATGGCCATCATCGCGCAGTTCCTCTATCATACGCATGGCCGTTCGTCTGCTGCAATCAAATTTTTCAGCCACCTGCTGGGCAGAAATGCAGCGGCCTTTCTGTACCATTTCTAGCAGATACTCCAATTGCCGTTTTCGTTCTGCAAACGTCATGGCCTACGGGTATTTATGGTGCCGCACTTCAGCACTTGCAACACAACATGGTTCACCCCCCCCTAAAAGGGAAGCGTACACGCAATAAGAAGCATTCATGGTTTTACAGTTTTCCTTTTGTGAGCCTACTCTGTTGGTTGGTTTTCGGCTTACCCCAATTCTGGTTTTCGAGGATGAAGTTTGAAAAGAAAATGGAAAAATCAAAATTTTGTGAGAAAAAGCACACCGAGGCTGCGGTCATGGTGTTTTGCCACCGTCCGGAGGCACGTGGCCCCGCAGTCCATCTGGTCGGGCTGGCGGTAGTGGGGGAAAGTCATGAACAGACCTTTTGGATTCTCACTATAGATTCATGAAAAAGGAAAAAGCATTGCTTACCAAGTGTACTCCGATGCAGAACATGCATGCAATAGACTTTCCCTCTCGTGCGCTTATCAGAACATAAGAAAGAGCCAATATGAGTCCTATTAGGAATGTGCATATCACGTAAAGTAAGCTGAATGGATGGGAGAGAGAGAATGCTAGTGATGATGAAAGTACGGGAATGGTATACATGCCACCTACTCGCATTGGAAGTTTCCCAAAAGCATATGCACCGAGTTCAATAATTGTAAACTGGAAAAGTAGTGTCTCAACTATGGGGGCAATGAATACCACCTTGAAAAAGACGACATACAACTGCTGCTGCATCAAGCTGTTCTCTTGAGCATAGACAAGACCTGACAAATGACTTATCAGGACAAAAAAGGCGTTAATCAGAACAACCAGTACTGAAGCAATGAAAAACAAATTAGATGAGGGTGTTTTTCGGATACTTTTTACGTTCATATGTTTCTTGGTAGCTGAATTCAAGTTATAAATCTCTGATTGTTAGAAAACATGACCACACTGCGAGTGGTCATGTTACACAGATAGCTAAGGACGCGCTCCTCCCATGTGCCCGTAAACACCGTTACCTTGGTCTCCGAATTGCCCTGGATCCTCTATGATCCCGTCAATTAACTTTGAACCAAAATAGCCCGCAAGAAAACCCCAGGCCCAGCCTCCTTTTACAACAACCAATTCTTTATCTGTTAGAATAGCGTCTTTAAAGTTTAGGCTTAATGCACTTTTCGATTCTTTTAAACTTTTCATGATATTTTGTTTTTAGTAAAAAAATATCCCCTGCCTTTTTACGGGATGCTGCGGTTTGTGGCCCGTGTCTTTTTGTTTCGCGAAAACTTTTGACATGACAAACAAAACACATCAGAGTGCCAAAAAATGGCGCTCTGCTAATTTTCTTTGAATTTTTTGGTCTGCTTGCAATAGACGATGTCGTGGCCGTCATCGCGCAGTTCTTCTATCATACGCTTGGCGGTGCGCTTGCTGCAGTCAAATTTCTCTGCCACCTGCTGGGCAGAAATGCAGCGGCTTTTCTGCACCATTTCTAGCAGGTATTCCAATTGCCGTTTCCGTTCTGCAAAGGTCATGGCCTACGGGTTTTTATGGTGCCGAACTTTAGCAGTTGCAGTACAACATGGTTCGCCCCCTAAATAAGGAAGCGTACGCGCAGTAAGAAGTGTTCATGGTTTTACAGTTTTATTCCCGTGAGCCTACTCTTTGTATTGGTTTTCGGCTTACCCCAATTCTGGTTTTCGGGGATGAAGTTGAAAAAGAAAATGGAGAAATCAAAACATTGTTGCGGGATATTCCAGACGATCCGAACCCGCTAAACCATTACCAGTGTGTTCATGTACCGCAGATGTTCCATTGAGTTCAAGGGGTGCTGAAATAGGTTTCGCCTTACTTCGACTTCGCTCAGCACAGGTCGCTCAACCAAGACTAAAGAGGTTAGTGGTTTTGACACTTCTTAACCTCTTTGCATGCCGTCCCATTCGTTTGTAAAGCGGCTGCCCCATCTCAAAAATATTAGCACTCCCGTTTAAAAATATTCCTATACCTTTGCACGCCCTTATAAAGAAGTAGTAATCGGCTCATAATCAAGCACTAATGACAAAAGCTGACATCGTAAACGAGATTTCAGAAAAAACTGGAATCGAAAAATTACAGGTTCAACACACCGTTGAAGCTTTCATGACCTCGGTAAAAAGTTCCCTCTCTAAAGGAAACAACGTTTACCTGAGAGGATTTGGAAGTTTCATTGTAAAGAAACGCGCTCAAAAAACTGGACGTATCATTTCTAAGAATACGACCATCGTTATTCCAGAGCATCACGTTCCTGCGTTCAAACCTGCAAAAACCTTTATTAATAAGGTTAAGAAGAACGTAAAATAGGTTGAAGCTGCCTCAAATCATATTGCTTTTTGTTGCTGTTGCGATAGGTGTCATTCTTTATATGACTCCGATTGCTCCGATTGCCGAAAAGGCTGATGAAGCAGAAACTCCTGCAAATGCTGTTGAATACAATATTCAGGATGATTTGACCGAGATTAAGAACAATCTTGACAGCGCGGCTTTGGCCGAAGTGAATGGCTGGGAATCTTCTGAGAATGAATTTGCATTTGACAGCCTAGTTGGCTTTTACGACATGCTTCGCAAACCTGTTGGGTCTGCCTTTTATGCGTTGAAACGCGCAGAGAAAAGCAATACTGTAGAACATTGGACCGAGGCTGGAGAACGCTTTCTTCTCAATGCAAAATACATGGGAGAACGCGCGCAGAAGACCGATTGGTTTGCACAGTCGCGTAGTTGTTTTGAAAAAGCGGTTGAACTTGCTCCAGAAGACCTTGACATTCAAGTTGACCTTGGTGTTTGTTTGATGGAAGGGGCAACATTTCTTGGAACGCCTCCAATGGAAGGAATTGGCATGTTGAAAAGCGTAGAAGCGAAAGACCCAAACAACATCAAAGCATTGATTAACCTCGGCTATTTCGGAATTAAATCTGGCCAGTACGAAAAGGCAGAAGCCCGATTCAATCAGGTTATTGCACTAGATGCAGAATACGCAGAAACATACCTTTACTTGGCTGACCTACATGAACGTCAAAAAATGTACAAAGAGGCAATTGCCGACCTAGAGAATTTCAAGTCCTTAACTGATGACCCGAATAAGGTCAAAGAGGTGGACAATTACATATTAGAACTTAATAAGAACATTTAAAACAGATTGCTATGCCTTGCGGTAAAAAAAGAAAACGACATAAGATGGCCACTCACAAACGTAAAAAGCGTTTGAGAAAGAATCGTCACAAGAAAAAATAATCAGCCTTTGAGATAAGGTTCACAGGCCGCCTCACGCGGCAGTGCCAACACCTTTTAGAGCATTGGGTCACTAAGACCCGATGCTTTGTTGTACGCTATGCGGTAGGCGGCATTAAAAATGCTATCCGTGAATTACGACCTGGTAATCTCATCGCAACCTTCTAAGGTTGATATTGCCCTTTTAAAGGACAAAAAACTAGTAGAACTCCACGAGGAGACGGGCAACAGCGCGTTTCAGGTTGGGGACTTATACCTCGGCCGCATCCAAAAAGTGATGGCTGGACTCAATGCTGCGTTTATAAACGTGGGCTACGAGAAAGACGGGTTTTTGCACTATTTGGACCTTGGTCCGAAGGTGAAGACGTTGATGAAATTCATCGAACTTACTAAAGCTGGCAAGCTAAAATCTCCCCTGCTCGAACGTTTCCGTCCTGAAGAGGAAATTGACAAGCATGGTAAGATTGACGAGGTCATGAAACAAGGGAAAGAAATCCTTGTACAAGTGGCAAAAGAACCAATTTCAACTAAAGGACCGAGATTAACCACCGAGCTTTCCTTTGCCGGAAAGTTCATGGTGCTTGTTCCTTTTTCAGATAAGGTTTCCATCTCCCAAAAGATTAAAAGTCGGGATGAAAGCAAGCGACTCAAAGGTATTTTCAAGGACATCAAACCAAAAGGGTTTGGGCTGATTGTTAGAACGGCAGCCGAAGGGAAGAAAGTTGAAGATTTAGAAGCCGACATGAATGACCTAGTTGAACGCTGGGTAACCATGATAAAGAAAGTGAAGACGGCTAATGCGCCTAATCGCGTTATGGGTGAGTTGAGCCGTACTTCTTCTATGCTTCGCGATATGCTTAGCTCCAACTTCGATAGCATTCATGTTGACAGCAACGAAGTGCATGACGAGATTACAAAGTACTTGTCTAGCTCGCCTGAGAAATTAAAGAAGTTGAAGTTCCATAAAGGGAATCAGCCGTTGTTCGAAACACTTGGGCTGAACAAGCAAATAAAGGCCTCGTTTGGCAAGAATGTTACGTTCAAAAATGGTTCGTATCTCGTTATTGAGCACACAGAGGCTTTGCACGTAATTGATGTGAATTCTGGTGCACGAACCAACGCTGGGCAAGACCAAGAAACCAATGCGCTCGATTGCAATTTGGAAGCCGCCAGGGAAGTCGCGCGTCAACTCCGTCTGCGCGATATGGGCGGCATCATTGTGGTGGACTTCATCGACCTCCACAAGGCTGAGAACCGAAAAGCACTTCACAGAATGCTGCAGGATGAGATGAAGGACGACCGTGCCAAGCACAATATTCTTCCTCCATCCAAATTCGGCCTGGTGCAGATCACGCGGCAGCGCGTTCGTCCAGAAATGAATGTGAAGACCAAGGAGAAATGCCCCAGTTGCGCTGGTACGGGTGAAATTGAGGCTTCTGTACTTTTCGACACCGAGATTGAGAACAGCGTAAGTTTTGTAATGAAAGAGCAAAATGAGAAATCAATTACGCTCAAAGTTCATCCTTACATCGCTTCTTATTTGACTAAAACCGAGAGCTGGTTGCCTTGGTCAAAAAGCATGATTAAAGATTGGAGAAAACAGTTTGGTGGCGAGATTGCCGTTGAATCTTCGACCAATTATCACTTTATGGAATACCATATTTTCAACGGTCGTGGCGAGGAAATTCGACTTAACTAAACCCAATCTTACCAAGAAGCTGGCGCGTTTTGCTGATTTGGCAAAATTCCCAAACACGGTAGAAGTGGCTGATGCCTATAAGCTTGAGAACAAATTTGAGCTGGCAGGAAAATGGGCTACGCAACTTTTCAAGAATGAAAATCCGATCACGCTGGAATTAGCCTGTGGTAAAGGGGAATACTCCGTTGGCCAAGGACTAATGTATCCTGACCGAAATTTCATTGGAATTGATATTAAGGGTAATCGAATTTGGAAAGGTGCAAAACAGGCGTTGGAAGACGAGCTTTCAAACGTTGGATTTCTTCGTACGGAGATTAACCATTTGGATAAGCTTTTTGCAAAAGGAGAAGTAGATGAAATCTGGATAATATTTCCGGACCCGCAGCTTCAAACTAACCGAGAGCGCAACAGACTTACATCTCCAAACTTCATCAACCGCTACCGAGAGATTCTGAAAGAAGGTGGCATTGTGCATTTGAAAACTGACAACCCTCCCTTCTTTGAATACACTAAAGAAGTAGTGGCTGAATTGGGGTTGAAAACGCTTTGCGAATCAACTGATGTTTACGCTGATCTTGAAAAAGGCAAAAACAAATATCTCTGTGACCGAGAAAAGGAACTCAGAATCCGCACATTCTATGAGAACATGTGGCTCAAAGAAGGACTGAAAATCAACTACATCGCTTTCCAACTCTGATTGCTACTTTGTCAGCGTCATGTCGAGCGGAGCATTTGCGTAGTCGAGACATCTGTATTGCAACAATAGATTCCTCGGATCGTTCCTCGCTCGGAATGACGCTCGAATTAAGATTTAATCATGAGTGCTAAAAAAGACGGCTTCTTTCAAGATGTTTGGGATGTTGCCTGTCTTATTCCTAAAGGCCGAGTTACTTCTTATGGAGCTATTGCCAAATACCTCGGTAGTCCGAGTGCTGCTCGAATGGTTGGTTGGGCGATGAATGCCTGTTCGGCAGCAAAAGAACACGTCCCTGCACAGCGCGTGGTGAACCGCATCGGAATGCTATCAGGAAAGGTTCATTTTGATGGCTCGAACCTTATGCAAGAATTGCTCGAGAGCGAAGGTGTGAAAGTGGAAAACAATCAGGTGGTCGATTTTGAGAAGCTGTTTTGGGATCCGATGGCAGAGTTGGATTTAGAAAGAGGAGAAAAGGAATAAACTTTACAAATGCCTTGTTGCTGCCGCGCATTTTGAACGCGTGGCAAATGAATTTCGGCATACGGTACGCGCTACGCGAAAAGCTAAACGCGCACCAGCGGAGGTTCTGCTCTGTGAAGGCTGGTATAGCTTGCGGACGCGTTGCAAACGCGCCCGAGCTGGGTCCGATGGCAGAGTTGGATTTAGAAAGAGGGAAAAAGGAATAGGGTTTTCTGATTCCCATTTTGATTACCAGTATGGCAATTGCGAAAAACAAACGGAGACCCTTCCCTTCGATAAAAACTCAGGGCAGGCTCAACCTCAGGGAAGCAAACGGCTGAGTACGGAATCTGCTACTTGTTTCGCTAAGAAACGAAGCGTCTCAAGAAGAGTTCTTGGCTGCCGCACGGTTGCATCGCGTGGTCCGTTTGCTGGCATGGTCTACGGACGCGTTGCAAACGCGCCCGAGCGGTGCTACTCCCTGCTCTCAGCAAGAATATAAGCCGCCAAATCCTCCACCTGAGAATCACTCAACTTCTCTTTAGAATAGATTGGCATGTATTCAGGATTCTTTTCCTTGGAAGAGGTTCCGTGTCGTGTAATCCAATAAACAGAACCACCATTGCTTTTCTTAAAATACTTCACCAACCAGTCAAAGTCCTTTTCATCCTCTCCGTTTCCAAAAACAGTTTTGGTGGTCACTTTCTCTTCGCCATGGCAGTGCAAACAGCTCTTTTCGTAAATCCATTTTCCGTTTTCCAAATTCCCTTCCTTGCCCATCTTGCGTTCCTTCTTCGGAATTTCCTCTAAGAATGTTGCAGGATAACCCTGAATGTATTTCGATTTTATGAGCTTGATATTCGCAACCTTCTCTTCATCCGTTTGACCAATCTTGGCAATTTGCGCTAGTTGCTCTTCAGAAAGGTCGAGGTCTTTCATTTTCAGCTCCATGGCATTCAGGAAGTGCAGAACCGATTCCATTTCCTCTTCGGTCAGCTCACGACCAACAGAACATTCCTTTGAGCAGAGCTGGATTGCGTTCTTCAAATCGTGCCGCGCGGGGCCAATCAATTCCTTCCCGTATTTTTTCTCATTGTCGCCATTGAACCAGCTCGTTCTGTTGGTAATGCCATACAGCGTTGACCCCGGCAGATAGGGCTGATTGAACTCCTTGGCGTATTGCAATCTGCTATCGGGGTCGTTATCATCGGCAAAAGGCGCTTCGGGCTGCACATTATGGCAATCAACGCAAACGAAATGCTCCGAAAGGCGGTATTCCACCTTGCCATCCATCCATGGCCCGCCAGATAATATTAGGTCCTTTCCCTTTTCCAGCTTTTCCATTTCTTGCGTACCTACATAATGCGATGGCACTTCATCGCCCAAGGCAATAAGCACGCTGCTCACGGGAGTTTGCTCATCATAAGGTGATGGTTGAAAGATTATGCTTGCCGTGAGGCCAAAGAAGATTATCAGAGAAATAATACCGAGCGAAAATCTGTGCATGATTGAAAGATTGTTTGAGCATCAATTTTAACGAAAAGTAGCGACATGGTGAGAAGTAGTTCTCCTAATTTCACCACATGAAAACATTGCTGACATTTTAATGAAACTCGGCATGGCCGATTATGTTGCAGAACAGTTTAGCAGACCAAATGGATTCTTTGGCTCGCGATTTATTGGCCGCATGATGAACAAAAGCAATGCTGAACTGGAACTACTTGCGTTAAACCCAGATTATGCAATAAAAAATCTATTACGTCTTGAAACTACTGCAAAATCAAACGCTTCGCTGTATTTTCGGATTTCACCATAGCGGTGCTATGATGGAATCCGTAAAACACTTGATTTTATTGTAGTTTCAACCCTCATCACGAAGTTCTACTGCATAATCTGGGTTTAATGGAATAGAGAGTGGCCTCGCCAGTTCGCATGTGGCTATATGCACCAAAAATTGACCCAATTCGAGGCTTTGAACTATCGCTCTCGTGACTACCTTTGCCCTTAGAATGAATCTAAATAAGCAAACCGTAGCGGAAACGCTCAAGAAAGTAAAGTCGCCAGCTGGTAATGTGAGCATTACCGAAAGTGGCGAATTAAAAAACTTCCAAGTTTTTGGGAAAGAGATTGACATCGATCTCGAAATAAAGAGTCCAGCGCTCAACATCCGAAAAAAACTTGAAGACGATATTCTCTCCGTGTTAACAGAAGAATTTGGTGAGGTTAAAGTGCGTGTAAACATCGCAGCCAAACCAGTTCAGACAGGACCGCAAGGTCCACCCGCTTTAAGCAAAGTCAAAAATATTATTGCCATTGCTTCTGGCAAAGGAGGTGTGGGAAAAAGCACTGTCACGGCCAACTTAGCTATTGGCTTGGTAAAACAAGGCTTCAAGGTTGGAGTGATTGATGCCGACATCTACGGTCCAAGTATGCCGCTTATGTTTGATGTGGTTACCGAAAAGCCAAAAGTGACCGTGATTGAAGGCAAACAGTACATGCTTCCTGTAGAAAATTATGGCGTAAAAGTGATGAGCATCGGGTTCTTTTCAGACCCAACGCAAGCCATAGTTTGGCGCGGTCCCATGGCCACCAAAGCACTCAAACAGATGTTTGGTGATGTTTGGTGGGATGAGCTCGACTATTTGCTGCTCGACCTTCCTCCAGGAACGGGAGATGTACACTTAACCATCGTCCAAGCAGTTCCTGTTACGGGAGCCGTAATTGTCAGCACCCCACAGGAAGTTGCCCTGACTGATGCTCGAAAAGGAGTGGCAATGTTTAAATTAGACTCCGTCAATGTTCCGGTACTCGGACTCATCGAAAACATGGCATGGTTCACACCTGAAGAATTACCAGAAAACAAATATTACATCTTTGGGAAAGACGGAGTAAAAGGATTGGCAGAGCAGATTAACCTGCCATTGCTCGGTCAAATTCCTTTGGTGCAATCGGTTCGCGAAGCTGGAGATGTGGGAAGACCCGCACTCCTTCAAGACAATACGCCAATAGCTGAGGTTTTCAAAGACCTCGCTGCCGCTGTAAATCAAGAAGTTGAGAAGCGAAACGCGACCCTAGAAGCTACCAAACGAGTGGAGATTACCACACGATAATTGAACAAGATGGATAACGATTTAAGAGACAAAGTAGAGCAAGCATTGGAGACCATGCGCCCTTTCTTAGCTGCCGATGGTGGCGATATGGAACTCGTAAACATCACCGATGAAATGGTCGTTCAATTACGATTGCTCGGCTCATGCAAAAACTGCGACATGAGCGAAATGACGCTTAAAGCTGGAGTTGAAGAGGCTGTAAAACGTTCTGTTCCTCAAATAAAATCAGTTGAAGCACTTACTACTTAAGCCCTAACTAGATCTACTAGGTTTTGAAAACCTAGTAGGTCTAATCAACCCCAGCAATTATCTTTGCCGCCCACAAAAACACGCATGTCAGCTACATTAGAAAAGACCAAAGAGATAACCATCCTGTTTGCAGGTGATTCAGGTGATGGAATCCAACTCACAGGAACGCAGTTTACAGATACAAACGCTCTTTTTGGCAACGACCTAAGCACATTCCCAAATTTCCCTGCGGAGATTCGGGCTCCACTCGGAACATTGGCTGGTGTTTCAGGTTTTCAATTACACTTTGGAAGCATCGAGATTTTTACCCCGGGTGATGAATGTGATGCGCTCGTTGTAATGAACGCGGCAGCGCTCAAAGCCAACGTAAAAACCCTTAAAAAAGGAGGGATTATTATCGCAAACATCGATGGATTTGATGCAAAAAACCTCCGCCTAGCCAAGGTTGAGAGTGGAATAAGTGCGCTAGAAGATGGCTCATTGGATGATTACAAAGTTTACCCAATTGAGATAACCAAACTGACCAAAGAATGCTTGAAAGATAGTGGACTTGGCAACAAGGACATCGACCGAACCAAGAACATGTTTGTACTTGGCTATGTGCTTTGGATGTTCGACCGAACATTGGAGCCAACCTTGAAATATCTTTCAGAAAAGTTCAAGAAAAAGCCAGAAATCGTTGATGCAAACAGCAAGGTGCTGAAGGCAGGATACAACTTTGGCGACACTACAGAAACGCCAACAACTCGGTTTAGTGTTGATAAGGCAGAAATGCCAAAAGGAACCTACCGGAACATTATGGGAAACCAAGCAGCAGCCTTAGGACTAGTTGCTGCAACACAGCAATCAGGGTTAGAGCTTTTTTATGGTTCATATCCGATTACTCCCGCATCAGATATACTACACGAGCTTGCCAAACACAAGAATTTCGGTGTAAAAACCTTTCAGGCCGAAGATGAAATTGCCGCTGTTGCCTCCGCAATTGGGGCTTCATTTGGTGGGGCATTAGGAATTACGGCATCAAGTGGCCCCGGAATCGCATTGAAAGGCGAAGCCATTGGTTTGGCCTTGATGCTAGAACTGCCATTGGTCATCGTGAATGTTCAGCGTGGCGGTCCATCAACGGGACTTCCAACTAAGACAGAACAGGCAGACTTGTTACAAGCGGTTTATGGCCGAAATGGCGAAGCACCAGTTGCGATTGTCGCGCCTGCAACACCTGCCGATTGTTTCAAGATGGCTTTTGAAGCTTGCCGATTGGCAGTGCAGCACATGACCCCTGTTTTCTTTCTATCCGATGGATATTTAGCCAATGGTGCAGAGCCTTGGCGTTTCCCAACTGCGGATGAACTGCCTGCTTTCAAAGCAAATTTTGCTACACCAAGCGATTTGAAAGATGGAGAATACCTTCCGTACGAAAGAGACGAAAACCTTGTCCGTAAATGGGCCATTCCAGGAACGCTTGGATTGGAGCATCGAGTAGGTGGAATTGAAAAAGAAGCTGGAACCGGCAACATTAGCTACGACCCCGACAACCACCAACACATGGTGGAAACTAGAGCCCAAAAGATTGCCAACATTGCTAATAATATTCCGCTTCAGGATATTGAATTAGGCGAGGCAAAAGGAAAAGTCCTGATACTGGGTTGGGGGTCAACATTTGGGGCGATTAAAGCCGCCACCAAAGAACTTATTGCAGAAGGACACTCCGTTTCTCATGCACACATTCGCTATTTGTTCCCATTTCCTAAGAATATTGAGGCCGTTTTGAGAAGTTTTGACACCGTTCTCATTCTGGAAATGAACATGGGACAATTGGACATGATGATTCGAAGTAAGTACCTCATTCCAACCGAGGTTCTGAACAAGGTGAAGGGAATTCCTTTCAGTAAAAATGAGATTAAGGATAAGGTTTTGGAGTTATTAGGTTAAGAAATTAACCGCAAAGACGCGAAGGCTAGCGCAAAGGGCGTAAGGAAAACAAGGAATGAAACCGAGTTGTTGAGTATAAATAATATCGAAAAGTTGTCTCTGCGTTCTTCGCGAAAACTCAGCGGCCTTTGCGGTTAAAATAGTATGGCAGAAACCCTGAATGGTCGCAACTGTTCTTATTCAGGTCAAGTACTGTATCTTTGAAGCTGTTTAAAACTGAGCAATGCTAAGTATAAGAGGCATATATGATGGAAAAAAACTGCACCTATCAGACAAGGTGAAAGTTAATTCGCCCAGAGCCGTGATTGTGACGTTTTTGGATTCAGAAAAAGATGATCTCAACAGCGAGGCATTGCATCAAATGGCTGTGCAGGGAGGTGCATTCGATTTTCTGAAGGAAGAGGAGGAGGTCTATTCTGACAAGGATCTTAAGGTAGTGTATAAATGAAAAGAGGAACAGTGGTGCTTGCCAAATTCCCTTTCACCGACCTGACGGCATCCAAGCGAAGGCCAGCAATTGTTGTTTCAAAGGAGGGTACGAAAGACGATGTCATTGTGGCATTCATCACATCCGTCCTACCAGAAAAACTGTCGGACACAGATTTTCTTTTCAGCCCGGATCATGCTGATTTTGCTACATCCGGGCTGACAAGACCGTCTTTAATAAAGGCAGACAAGCTTGCCACATTGAACAGGTCTATTCTAACAGGTGAGCTGGGCGGACTTTCCACGGAAATAATGAAACAGGTTGATGAACGGCTTAAAACGGCTCTCGGATTAAATTGATGATAAAGAGAATTCCTTTTATCAAATGAAGGTTCTTAAGCTACCAGCATTGTGATTTCAACCGCAAAGACGCGAAGGCTAGCGCAAAGGGCGTAAGGAAAACAAGGAATGAAACCGAGTTGTTAAGAATAAATAATATCGAAAAGTTGTCTCTGCGTTCTTCGCGAAAACTCAGCGGCCTTTGCGGTTAAAAAAATAGTATGGCAGAAGTATTGAATGGCGAATTGACCGCCAAAGATTTTGAAACAGACCAAGAAGTAAGATGGTGTCCTGGTTGTGGTGATTATTCCATTCTAAAGCAGGTTCAGAAAGTGATTCCAGAACTTGGAGTGAGGCGCGAAGACGTGGTTTTCGTCTCAGGAATTGGTTGCAGCAGTCGTTTTCCTTATTACATGAACACTTATGGAATGCACAGTATCCATGGTCGCGCTCCGGCTGTTGTAAGTGGTTTAAAAGCTACAAATCCAGATTTAAGCGTTTGGATGATTACAGGTGATGGCGATGCACTTTCAATTGGTGGAAACCATTTAATTCACATGCTGAGAAGAAACTTCAACATCAACATTCTTCTCTTCAACAATCAGATATACGGACTTACAAAAGGTCAATATTCACCTACTTCAGAAGAAGGAAAGAACACGAAGTCGAGCCCTATGGGTTCCTTGGATCATCCGTTCAACCCTGCGGCTTTGTGTATTGGTGCAGACTCTACTTTCTATGCACGTACCTTGGACCGCGACCCTGTTCATTTAAGGACAGTTCTATCCCGAGCAAATGCTCACAAGGGAACTTCGATGGTAGAGATATATCAGAACTGTAATGTGTTTAACGATGGTGCATTTTTTGGCATGACTGACAAGGCAACCAAAGCTGGACAAACGCTATTTGTTGAGCACGGACAACCGTTGGTGTTTGGTGCAGACAAAGAGTTTGGCATAAAGCTAGATGGATTTGCTCCAGTTATTGTAAACGTGGATTCGGTGAGTGAAGATGAGCTTTGGATTCATGATGAAAACGACCGAGGGAAGGCAAATATTCTCGTACGTTTCTATGAGGATCCATCGCTAGACGGAAACTTTCCACGTCCTTTCGGAGTGTTCTACACAGAAGCAAGGGGGTGCTACGAAGACCTGCTTATTGACCAAGTTGAGCAGGCAAAAACCAAGTTTGGCAAAGGTGATTTGAATGCGTTGCTTAGCGGCAAAAGTACATGGACGATTGACTAATTAGGTAGGTACGAACTGAATTTCGTGATTGTTCGATAAGTCAAGATCGGTGATGTTAAGGTTGCTCTGGCTTAGCTCATCTATCTGGTAAAGACGTGTTTGGCTGCTACTGGTAAGCGTTACTTTATTAATTCCGTCAGAAAAAGCCCAGATACCAGAAACGTTGAGCACATCTGTCCCGCTAAACGGGCGGTAGCTTTCCGCAAAGGAACCACTGTTGCTAAACGTTAGTGAGTACTCCACTTTACTTTCTAAATACGTAGAGGTCACGTCATTCCCATTCAAAAACACCTTTGAAATACGCCATGCCCTAGTGATGTTTGTACGTGCCTTTTCTTCCTTTGTGGCGCATCCTGCACTCACCATTACTACCAATAGTATTCCAATCAAGTTTCTCATTTTTTTCATTTGTTTAGCAAAGATACTTACCCACAATTGGCACTCTTCGGCCCATACCGAATGCCTTTTTACTCACCCTTAATATAGGAGGGGTCTGATATCTTTTGTATTCGTTCAAATTTACGAGGCGTAGGATTCGATTCACTAGTGTTTGGTCAAATCCCATATTCATAATCTCAGAAGGCCCTTTCCGGTTTTCGATGTACTCGGTTAGTATTTCATCCAAAATATGGTAATCTGGAAGAAAGTCAGAATCTTTCTGATCGGGGCGAAGCTCTGCACTTGGCGCTTTGGTAATGATGTTCTCAGGAATCACTTCACCGTTTCGGTTTACCCATCGCGCTAGCTCATAAACTTCCGTCTTATATAAGTCAGCGATGACAGAAAGCCCTCCATTCATATCTCCATAGATTGTAGAATACCCAACCGCGCACTCGCTCTTGTTTGAAGTGTTTAACAGAATATTTCCGAATTTGTTTGAGACCGCCATCAGTAACACACCTCTAATCCGCGCTTGAAGATTCTCTTCTGCCAAATTGAAAGGAAGATCTCTGAACAACGGTTTCAAGTTTTGCTGAAAATTCTTGAACAAACTCTCAATCGCAACTATCTCGTATTCCGTTTCGAGGTTCTCAGACAGTTTCACGGAATCATCAATTGAATGGTCAGAAGAGAATTCAGACGGCATCAATAACGTTCTAACATTCTCAGGGCCCAAGGCCTTTTGCGCTAGATAGAGAACAACCGCAGAATCAATTCCTCCTGATAGACCAAGCACCGCTTTCTTAAAACCGAGCTTCTCGAAGTAGTCTTTTATACCAAGTACAATTGCATCATGAATTCGTTCAATTTTAGAACGGCTATCAATCTTCTTCCCCTCTCCAACTAACTTCAAATCACCATCAAACTTGAACGTTGATGCAGCTTCCTTGAAGTAATCCAATTCATGAATGAGTTGGCCATTTGAGTTTAAAGCCATCGAACCACCATCAAAAATTAGCTCGGTTTGTGCGCCAACGTGGTTTGAATAGAGAATTGGCAGGTTATATTTCTTACAATTCTTCTCAAGAATGCGAATTCTTGCTTCGCGATGGGCAAAATCGAATGGAGAAGCCGCAATATTTATCATCAATTGCGGATTGTGCTTCATCAACTCGTCCATCGGACTTGTGATATACAATGGGTCTTCGATGTTCCACAAATCCTCACAAATAGTCAATGCTATCCGAATCCCGTTCAGATCAACCACTTCAAATTCGCGGTTCGGCTCAAAATATCGGTACTCGTCAAAAATGTCATAATTCGGTAACAGTGACTTTTTCACTACTTGCTTTATCTCGCCATCAGCAAGGACAAATGCAGCATTAAAAAGGCCTTTCCCGCTTGGCGATTGGTTACGAAGTGGCGCCCCAACAATGGCCGCAACTCCCACACATTCCGCTGCAATTTCATCTATCGCTTTCTCGCAACGTGAGATAAAATCTTCAAACTCTAAAAAATCTCTTGGTGGATAACCGCAAACAGATAACTCAGAGAAGACAACCAAATCAATACCATCAGTCTTCGCTGAGGTAATTTCACCCACAATCTTCCGAACGTTCTCCTCGAAGTTGCCAATGTGATAATTAAGCTGTGCTAATCGTATCTGCATGGATATAAAAAAGCCGAAGCTTTCGGCTTCGGCAAAGTTATTCTTAGTTGTTGATCTTAGAAAAGAATACCAACGTTCAATGCAACATGATGTAGGTTGGCATTCAGCTCAAAAGGTTTTTTCTCCCGATTTTCATCATAGGTGTAAAGTCCTTCATCATTAGCCACTTTATCATCGGTTGGATTTTTCATCAAATCAATGAAGCCATTGTGATAAGACACACTCACCACCAACGCTGTATTTCCAGAGAAATTCCATTCAAAACCTGCTCCAATTCGTAGTTTAACATTCATAAACATGCTTTGGTTGTATCGGCCAATAAAATCCTGAGTCTCGGCAGCCGATCCAAACGTTTCAGAAACAACTCCTGCAGTATCTGTTGTTGCAGATATAAGTGCCTGTCGTTGGTCTTTTGCTTTGGAAGAAACCAAAACAGACACATCAACTCCAAACTGGCCGAAATATGTGAAGTACCCGATTTCGTTTGTCATCAACTTTAGTGTAATGGGAATATTTACGTAATCGTATCGATAAACGCGGGTCAGAAGTCTGTACTCAATCTTATCGGATTGATTAAGGTAGCGTGCATCAGCATCTGCCCCAAAATCGAGCGAGGCTCCAGCCATCTTGTGCTCCAATCCAAAAGCAAGCGCATAATTATTGGTAAATGCATACTCGGCCATCATACCATAACCGAACTTGGCTCGCACCTTATCGAGGTCAACGCCTTGCGTGTTTGGCTGAAAAAAGTCGATGGATGGAGACAGGTTGAATCCGATCTTGAATTTCTTTCGCGTGTTGGGCCCAACTGGAACATCTTGTGCAAAAGCTTCGTTGCCAAGCACGAGTATCATCACTGTCAGAAGTAGGTTTTTCATAATTTCGTCCGCTTCAATTTGGTTCGCAAAATTACACGATTATTCGGGCATGAGATTCTCTCTTCCAACAGTACTTTTTCTATTGACAATTTCCTTGGCTGGCTGCAAGCAAGACCCGCTTAATGTGGATGTGAGCAACATTGAGATTGAACTTAATTTTGAGCGTTTAGATCAGGATCTTTTTGCACTAAACCCTGCCGCTGGGCAGACAAATACGGAGGCTATTTATAAGAAATACGGAGATTTCTTTGTGGATTACTGCGAAGGAGTACTTCGGATAGGAAATCCCGAAACAGAGGGTTTTGAGTATGCTGTAGCTCAGTTTATCACTGATGAAAGCATGAAAACCCTTCACGAAGATGTGCAGTTTGAATACGAAGATTTGACTGAGATTCAATCGCAACTTACCAATGCTTTCCGCTATTTCAAATATCATTTTCCGGACAGTACGATTCCACAGGTGGTTTTCAACATTTCTGCGCTCAACTACGCCATCGTTGCAACGCCTACTACGCTCGGAATCGGTCTTGATATGTTCCTTGGTGCAGATTACCCAATTTATCCGATGGTTGGTTTGCCCAAATACATGTACGATAACATGAAACGGGAGCAAATCGTTCCTCAGTCTATGAAAGGCTGGCTGCAAGCGACTTACGAAACAGAAGCAAAGAGAGAGACCTTACTCGATTACATGGTTTTTGAAGGAAAATTGCTGTACGTACTAGATGCAGTACTTCGTGAAAGTGCTGACTCAACCAAGATTGGTTTTTCTTCTGATGCCATGTTGTGGTGTGCTAATTACGAACCGCGTATTTGGACGCATTTGGTAGATCAAGAACTGCTTTACGCTACCGAATACATGAACATTAACAAATGGATTAATCAAGCGCCTTTTGTTGCCGGAATACCCAAAGATTCGCCAGGGAGGCTCGGACAATGGGTCGGATGGCAAATTGTGCGGAAATACATGCAGGAGAATCCAGAAATCACGCTGATTGACCTGATGACCAATAAAAATTCGCAGGACATTCTTGCCAAATCCAAATACAAACCCAAAGCCTAAAATGAGCAAAACTTCACAAATCAAATTCAACGTTACACTTGACGAAAACCAAGTTCCAGAAACCATAAAATGGCTTGCTACCGATGCCGGAATGGACAAGGAACTTGACAGCAAAGGCATCATGATTTCTGTTTACGACACAGAAAGCGAAGAAACCTTGCGGATGGATCTTTGGACAAAAAAGATGCGTGTTGATGAAATGAAACGTTTTTTTCATCAAACAATTGTCTCCATGGCAGACACATTGCAACGTGCTACAAACGAAGATAAAATGGCCGCGGATATGCGCGAATTTGGCCAGCATTTTGCCAAAGAAATGTTTCCTCAATAGGAATCATTATTTTCACACTCAGAACTAGGTTCTAATTTATTTGAACAATTAAGTTCGCGCGAGTATATTTGTGTGCTTACAGAAAATCGATTCGATTAAAGATTTACGTATCTGATGAAATTCTCAACCCCAACTAAGGCATTCTCACTATTCTTCGTTTTTGCGCTCGGTTTTGCGCAATTTACAAGTGGCCAGAATGATCCACTCATCTCCAATAACGGAGCAATGTTCTTCATAAACGGAGGCCCTAACGATTCAGCCGTAGTGTGGGTTGATGGCTCTGTTGCTCACAACGATAGCATCATGGTGAACTTAGGGAAATTCATCATTCATGGAGATTTCATAAACAATGCCACAAGCGGTGGAGACGGTTCATTCCCACTTCAACTTTCTGGCAATGATGGATTGTTTGAAATTTATGGAGATTGGGAGAATAACGGAACGTACCGTGCTGGTGAAGGCAAAGTGAAGTTCTACTCGCAACCTACAGCGGTAGAAGACTCCATTCGTGGCAGCTCCGTAACTAGATTCCATAACGTGGATTTGATTGATACTGTTCGTGTAGTACAAGACAACATCAATTCCGAAATTGGCGTTAACGGAACCTTGAGATTGAACAAAGCCGAATGGGCAACCGATTTCGATACGCTTTGGGTTTTCAACACTTCAACTGGAGCCATTCAGCGGAACAGCTTCTGCGACACATGTGGTTTCGTATCTAGTCTGCAGGACGGAAACTTGGCAAGAGCTACCGCTCAAAACGTGCCTTACCTTTTCCCAACCGGATCAAGCTTAGACATATCACCTAATCAACAAAGACGCTACAGACCAGCGCAAATCAAACCAGAAACCAACGCGCCAGATTGGTATCATGTTCGTTTCGTAAATAGAGTACCAACCATTAATGGTCTTCCCGTTTTAAACACCGATACGACCATTTGCTATGTAAACCCTTGGTGGTATCACCGTATCAATCAGACAGGAGGTGCAAATGCAACGGCTGAAATTGCTTTGTATTCCAACCCTTGGGAAAATGATGAGGACTATAATGGAATGGCCAACTGGAACACATCCAATGTTCTTTGGGAAAATATGCAAAACACCGCATCTACTACAACTAATGCGTTCTGGAAACAAGTTGTGCGATATGATTGGGACGATTTTCAATCCTACACAGACGATGCATACATTATGACATACAACGTTCCTTTAGAACCAGAAGTAACTGGAGATGATGCGCTTTGCGCGAGCGTTGAATCGGTTTATACCGTTCCGGAAAACGGCTCTGACTATATCTTCTCTGTAACAGGAGGAACAATCACAGAGGAAACGGATTACTCCATTACCGTTATTTGGGACAACGATTCTCTAAATCCGGTAACTGGAGTTATTCAGGTTGACGAAACTGTACCGAACAACATTAACGGAGGTTGCGCCTCTCTCACAAGAAACTACACTGTTGAGGTTTGGCCGCAACCAGTTGCCGACTTCACCATTTCAACCGACACAAACTTACCTGGAGGCATCTTTGTGCACGATATTCTTGGCATGGTTGACAACAGCCTTCTCACAAGCGAATGGGATTGGGATTTTGGTGACGGAACAACAAGTATCGATTCTCTACCATTTCACTCTTATTACGAGCCAGGAACGTATGAGATTACCTTAATTGTTCGTAGCGGACTTGACTGCCTTGATACCCTCACGCTTCCTGTTAATATTGTAGAAGGATTAATTATTCCAAACGTATTTACCCCTGATGGTGATGGATGGAACGATGTGTTTGATGTAAGAACAAGCGATGTTGGAAACTTCAATCTTGAGATTTACAACCGTTGGGGCAACGTAGTTTTCGAAAACTCTTCGCCACTTATTTCATGGGATGGAAACACTGCTTCTGGAACACCAGCATCGGCAGGAACATACTTCTATGTAATCTCTAAAGCTGAAATGAACTCAGGAAACGCTATTGACAACGAACTGGATAATTTCAATTTCAGAGAAACTGGCTGGCTACAGTTAATAAGGTAGAAACTGACAAACCATACATAAAAAAGGCTTCCAATTGGAAGCCTTTTTTATGCTTTAAACTTTGATTCGAAATCCGAATTTAGCGTTTCAATGTACTCAAGCAGCACTTCTTTTCCATCGTGCTTTTCTGCTGAGGTCAATACTTGAATAGGAAGTTCATCCCACGTTTCCAACATCTTGGCGCGGTACTTTTTCAGCATTGGCTCAATCTCACCACGTTTTAACTTATCCAGCTTTGTAAATACCATTGTAAACGGAATCTGCGACATTCCCAACCACTCCATAAACTCAAGATCAATTTGTTGAGGACTATGTCTTATGTCGACCAACACAAACACGGTAACGAGGTTTTCGCGCAAAAGAATGTAATCCGAAATCATCTTCTCGAACTTCTTTTTTAGCTTATCAGGAACCTTTGCATAACCATAGCCTGGCAAATCCACCAAGTACCACGATTCGTTTACGGAAAAATGATTGATAAGCTGTGTTTTTCCGGGAGTTGAACTGGTCTTTGCCAAGTTCTTTCTTCCGGTCAACATATTAATAAGGGAAGACTTACCCACGTTAGACCTACCGATGAAAGCAAATTCAGGTCTGTCAGGTTTTGGGCATTTGCGCATGTCCGAGTTGCTCATCACAAACTCGACATCTTTTATTAGCATGGATTTACTTCTTAAGAACGTGTTTTTTGAGCCAAGGCGATAAAATCGCGTTGAATTCTTTTGATTGCTCCATCATTGGTGCATGGCCGCACTTATCAATCCAATGTAGTTCCGAATTTGGAATCAGTTCATGAAACTCCTCAGCAACCTCAGGAGGTGTTACCCCATCATTCTTTCCCCAAATTAGACATGTGGGAATTGAAATACTCGGCAGGTCATCCTTCATATTATGACGAATGGCCGATTTGGCGATGGCCAGAACACGTATCAACTTACTGCGATCATTGATAATGTCAAAAACCTCCTGAACCAACTCTTCAGATGCTGTTGCGGGGTCGTAGAATGTGGTTTCCACCTTCTTCCTTATATATACCTTATCCTCTCTGCGAGGAAAAGAGCCACCAAAAGCATTTTCGTACAAGCCTGAACTTCCAGTAAGAATAAGCGCATCCACTTTCTCCGGATGTGCAACTGTGTAAACCAAGGAAACATGTCCTCCAAGTGAATTACCTAAAAGAGCAACACTTTCGTATCCTTTGAATAAGACAAACTCGTCAATATATGCTGCCAGCTCCTTAACATTCGTCTTTAGTAGAGGAAGATCATAGATTGGCATCATCGGAATTACCACTTTGTAATCCTTCGAGAATTCGTCCAGCACATCCTGGAAATTACTGAGCGCCCCGAACAAACCATGAAGCACAAGCAACACTGGGCCCTCGCCCTGCTCAATGTACTTATGCCCTGATTCCTCTTGTAACACCTCTGTTGACGTTTTTGCCAAAATTAACCAAAAATGAAGGTGCAGAATCTCGGATGAATCAAGCCGAGAATGCTCAGTTTATTAACAATTCTACCACTTTCTCCCACCAGCCGATTTATACTAAAACGTACTCATTTATCGTTGTATCGTAACCTTTCTGTAGATTTGACTTATAAAGTTTTCAACAGTTGTGGTAAACTGTGGTAAAGAGTGGGAGATAATCCATTACTTTACCTGATAAATTCCAGTGTAAGTGACCAATATTGTCGGTACATACGAATGCAAAGCGGACGCCAAGGGCCGATTGATGCTGCCAACAGCATTAAAAAAGCAATTGATGTCTGAGCTTCAGAACGGTTTCGTGCTAAAGCGCGGATTGTTTGAGAAGTGCATTGAGCTGTACCCAAAATCGGAATGGGACGAGAAAATGATTGCGGTAAATAACCTGAACAGGTTTAAGCGCAAGAATGTCGAGTTCATTAGGTTGTTTACTGCTGGGGTCAAGATCGTTGAGCTTGATGCAACGGGCCGATTGCTTATCCCTAAAGATTTAGTGGGATTCAGCTCAATCAGCAACAGCATCGTTCTCGCAAGTGCCGGTACCTATGTAGAAATATGGGACAAGGACGCTTATGAGGAGAAGTTGAGCAATCCTGAAACAGACATTGCCACACTGGCTGAAGAAGTCATGGGCAGCCTAAATGATGGGGCTGATGACTTACCATGACCCCGTTCTGTTACAGGAGTGTATTGACGGCCTAAGGATTGATCCTGATGGAATTTACGTGGATTTGACCTTCGGAGGAGGTGGTCATTCGCGAGAGATTTTAAAACATTTGAAAAGCGGGCATCTGTACGCTTTCGACCAGGACAAAGACGCGCAAATGAACCTATTGCAGGACGAACGTTTCACATTTATACCTCACAACTTCAGGTATGTGCGCAACTTCCTGCGGTATTTTAAAACTATTCCTGTTGATGGCGTGCTGGCCGATCTGGGCATCTCATCCTTTCAAATCGATCAGCCAAGCCGCGGTTTTAGCACACGAGCTAATGGCCCATTAGATATGCGAATGTCTGAAGGAATTGAGCTTACCGCAAGAACCATTATCAACGAATATTCAGTCGAAGAGCTATCCAAATTATTTCGAGATAATGCTGACCTAAAAGAAGCTTGGAAGCTCTCGAAAGCAATTGTTGCTGCACGTGGCGTGGAGCCGATTGAAACCATTGACCAATTCAAAGTGGTAATTCTTCCTAGTGCACAGCGAGGAAAGGAAAACAGCTTTTTGTCGCGTGTTTTTCAAGCAATAAGAATTGATGTGAACGCTGAAATGGAAGCGTTGGAAGAGATGCTTTCGCAGATGCCAAACATTTTATCTGAAGGTGGAAGACTGGTGGTTATTTCTTACCACTCGCTTGAAGACAGATTAGTAAAAAACCTTGTGAGAAGCGGCAATATTGAAGGGGAAATAGAGAAGGATTTCTATGGAAAACCACTTGTTCCATTCAAGGCCATTTCTAGAAAACCAATCATCCCAACGGATGAGGAAATAGCAAGAAACCCACGTGCAAGAAGTGCGAAACTGAGAGTTGCAGAAAGAATCTAATGAGTCAGGAAACAGAAAATACAACTGAAGGAAGAGGTGTTGCAAAACGCATTCTTGGTGTGTTAGACGGAAGTTTTCTGACACGAGACAACATGTTGAATAACATTCCATTTCTGCTCTTCCTTTTCGGTATTGGAATCTTCTACATAGGCAACAGCCACTACGGAGAAGGGAGAGTGATAGCAATGGAGAGATTGAACCGAGAAATTAAGGATTTGAGATCTGAATTCATCTCCACCCGTTCTGAACTGATGTTTGTGAGCAAGCAGAGTGAAGTGGCCAAATCAGTGGCTTCCATGGGAATTTATGAAAGTGTAGTTCCCCCAAAGAAAATTGTGATTACGACTGACGAAAACCCAGAGAATTGAATCACGAAAAGGAAATAAAAACCCGTGTCTATCTATCCTATGGGTTGATGTGTGTCTTTGCGCTTGCCATCGTGGCTCGGGTGGCCCAAATTCAAATTTTGGAGGGCGAAAAGTGGAAAGGAAAGGCTGAGTCTCAAACAACCGCGTTTCGAAATATCGAAGCCACACGCGGAAACATTTTTTCTACCGATGGAAGTCTACTTGCCACTTCAGAGCCAATCTATGAGATTCGTTGGGACGCGAATGTTCCCGCACTTACTGACGAGTATTTTAACGAACACGTCAACAAGCTTTCGCATCAACTATCGGAACTATTTAAGGATAAGTCTGCGCAGACATACAAGCGAGAATTAACCCAAGCAAGACACAACAAGAGTCAGTACTACCTTATCAAGAGGAAGGTTGGGCACAAAGAATTAAAAGCGCTTCGAAGCTTCGAAATTTTTAGGCTTGGCAAGCACAAAGGTGGGTTTATTCCTAATCAACAGAATGTGCGAACAAAGCCATTCAAGGAACTCGCTAGAAGAACAATCGGTTATGACCGGCATGGTGCTCTTGTTGGCCTAGAGGGTGCGTATTCCCAAGAATTAGCGGGTGTTGGTGGTCAGCGTTTGATGCGAAAAATTGCTGGAGGAAACTGGAAACCTCTAAGCGATGAAAATGAGGTTGAGCCTGAAGATGGGGCTGACCTTATCACCACCATCGACATCAACATTCAGGATGTTGCAGAACACGCGCTACTCACGCAATTGGAGAAGCACGGTGCGCATCACGGTTGTGCCATCCTTATGGAAGTGCAAACGGGCGAAATAAAAGCCATTGCCAACCTCACGGAACAGAAAAATGGCAGCTATGCTGAAACGTACAATTACGCCATCGGATCAGCAACTGAGCCAGGCTCCACCTTCAAGTTGGCAAGTCTGATTTGCTTGTTGGAAGATGGCCATGTTGACATCACAGACTCAGTCGATATCGAAGGCGGAATCAAGCGCTATTACAAAGCCACGATGAAGGACTCGAAAACGGGTGTTTACAATAAGATAACCGTTGCCAAAGCATTTGAAATTTCGTCAAACGTTGGCGTTTCCAAATTGGTGAATCAATACTATCAGAAAGACCCTAATCAGATGGTTGACCGATTGGTTGGAATGGGCTTGAACGAGCCGCTTGGCTTGGAGATAAAAGGCGAAGGTCAGCCACGAATTCCATCGCCAAAAGACAAAACTTGGTCCGGAATTTCGCTACCCTGGATGAGTATTGGCTACGAAGTGCTTCAAACGCCTTTGCAAATTCTTTCGCTTTACAACGCGGTTGCTAATGACGGGGTAATGGTTCGTCCAAAACTTGTTCGCGCCATTAAAAAACATGGTCAGATTGAAAAGGAATTTCCAACCGTTGTACTGAACAAACAAATCTGTTCTCAGAAAACAATCGATAAGGTTAAGGTTTTGATGGAAGGCGTGGTTGACCACGGAACGGCTAGCAACTTGAAGCACGCGAACTACAAAATTGCGGGCAAAACAGGAACAGCACAGATATCAAAAGGTGGAAGTTATCATCGCGAAAAAAGCTATCAGGCCTCATTTGTGGGTTATTTCCCAGCGGAAAAGCCTCGTTATTCATGTATTGTGGTTGTAGACTCACCTACAAAATCCGTTTACTACGGAAACATCGTTGCTGGTCCGGTTTTTAAAGAAATTTCAGACAAGGTTTATTCCACGCAAGTAAAAATGTTGGAAGAGGTTGAAACTGATCCGCAATTGGCCGATCAGCTCGTTCCGTTCTCCAAGGTGAGTAAAAAACAAGATTTGGTCGAAGCGTTTGAGAAACTCAACATCAAAGCAGACATCAAAGACCCAGATGCGAAATGGGCCATCGCTTCTGCTGATTCGAACAGCGTTCAGGTCAACGAACGTGAAGTGGTTGAAAACCTAGTCCCACGTGTTGTTGGAATGGGTGCAATGGACGCTCTTTTTCTTCTTGAAAATGCCGGCTTAAAAGTGAATATGGTTGGTTCTGGAGTGGTGCGCCAGCAGTCCATCCTCCCAGGAACACGCGCCACAGAAGGCCGCGAAATAGTCATTCGTCTATCATGAAATTGCTGAAAGACATATTGTACCGAGCAGGAATCGAAGAAGTCGTTGGTTCAACCAACGTGGCGATTGAAAACGTCTGTATTGACTCCCGCCAAGCGAAAAAATTCTCGCTTTTCATTGCTGTGAAAGGAACGCAGATGGACGGTCACGACTACATCGACAAGGCAATTGAGCAAGGTTCGTTGGCCATTGTTTGCGAGGAGCTTCCTGAAAACCTTGTGAAGGAGGTAAACTATGTTCAAGTAAAGAATAGCCGATACGCTGCTGGAATGATCGCTTCCAATTTCTATGGGAATCCAACGGAGAACCTGAAACTGGTCGGCATTACGGGAACCAACGGCAAGACCACTACTGCTACATTATTATATGAGCTTTTTGTGGCGCTTGGCTACAAGGTCGGGCTGATTTCAACGGTTCGGAATATGATAAATGGGGTTGAAGTGGCGGCCACCCACACCACGCCCGATCCGATCAATCTCAACAAGCTATTGGCTGAAATGGTTGAAGCAGGTTGCGAGTTCTGTTTTATGGAAGTGAGTTCGCACGCGCTACATCAGCATCGTGTGGCTGGACTAGAATTTACAGGAGCAATTTTCACCAACATCACCCACGACCATCTAGATTATCACGAAACATTCAGCAATTACATCGCTGCCAAGAAAATGCTGTTTGATGGGCTTTCGTCCAAGGCATTCGCACTGGTGAATGTGGATGACAAGAATGGCGAAGTGATGGTGCAGAACACCAAGGCCAAGGTCATTTCCTACGGATTGAGATCCATGGCCGATCGCAAGGCAAAAATCCTGGAGAATAACCTAACCGGTTTGATTTTGAACATTGACGGCCAGGAAGTGATTACCCGGTTGATTGGGTCATTCAACGCGTACAACATACTGAGCGTTTATGCCGCAGCCATCGAATTAAAGGAAGAGAAACTTCAAATTCTAACTACACTCAGTAATCTTCATTCGCCAGAAGGACGCTTCCAGTTCTTCAAAACCCCGAACAACATTCTCGGAATTGTGGATTACGCGCACACGCCAGATGCATTGGATAATGTGCTGTCAACGATCCACGAATTGAGAACTGGAAACGAGAAACTGCTGACGCTGGTTGGATGTGGTGGAGACCGTGACAAGACCAAGCGACCAGAAATGGCACGCATTGCCGCTGAAGGAAGCGATAAAGTGATTCTCACTTCAGACAATCCGCGCAGCGAAGAACCGCAACAGATCATTGAGGACATGAAAAAAGGTCTTAATCCCGTGACGGTGAGAAAAGCCGTGACCATTCTTGACCGTTCAGAGGCGATCCGCACCGCGTGCATGTTGGCACAATCGGGCGACATCATTCTTGTGGCAGGAAAAGGCCACGAGAAATATCAGGAGATAAAAGGGGTGAGAACGCCTTTTGACGACATGGAAATACTCACCGCCAACCTCAAACAGATCTGCTGATGCTTTACCATCTGTTTGAATACATACAAGCCAATTATGATCTGCCAGGCGCGGGCGTGTTCCAGTACATTTCGTTCCGGGCGGCTGCGAGCATTATCACTTCGCTGATTTGTTCTATGGTTATTGGCAAGAAGGTGATCGAGTATCTGCAGTTGAAGCAGGTGGGCGAGATTGTCCGCGATCTTGACCTCGCTGGTCAAATTCAGAAGCAGGGAACTCCTACGATGGGCGGTCTTATCATCCTGTCCTCCATACTCATCCCTACGCTTCTTTTCGCCCAGCTAGATAACGTTTATGTGATTTTGATGATTGTATCGACCGTTTGGCTTGGGACAATTGGCTTTATCGATGATTACATCAAGGTTTTCAAAAAGGACAAGGAAGGACTGGCGGGAAGATTCAAGATTTTGGGGCAGATCGGCATCAGCATTATTGTGGCCTGCACGCTCTATTTCAATGATAGTGTTGCTGTTAAAGACCGCTTGGTAAGCGGTGGCGAAAGCATCGAAATGACCATTGATGGTAAGCTTGTAAAAGTTCAGACAAGCCCCGTTTATGCGGAAGCGGAACACTCGCTCGTAACCACGATTCCGTTCGTGAAGAACAACGAATTCGACTACAGCTCCCTCCTTTTCTTCCTTGGCGATAAGGCGAAGGACTGGGGCTGGCTGGTGTTCATTCCAATCGTCATTTTTATTGTTACATCTGTATCAAACGGAGCAAACCTAACTGATGGACTGGACGGTTTGGCAACAGGAACTTCGGCCATAATCGGTGTCACGCTGGCCGTGTTCGCTTATGTTTCGGGCAACATCATTTTTGCCGATTACCTGAATATCATGTACATCCCCGGTTCGGGAGAATTAGTGGTTTTCATCTCGGCATTCATTGGTGCGTGCGTTGGATTCCTCTGGTACAATCAGTACCCCGCGCAGGTTTTCATGGGCGATACGGGAAGTTTGGCCTTGGGTGGGATCATCGCGGTTTTCGCGCTGGCCATCAGAAAGGAACTGCTGATCCCGATTCTCTGCGGCATATTCCTGATGGAAAACCTTTCCGTGGTGATGCAGGTGAGCTATTTCAAATACACCAAGAAGAAATTCGGAGAAGGCAGAAGAATTTTCCTCATGTCTCCGCTTCATCACCATTTCCAGAAAAAAGGCATGCACGAAGCCAAAATCGTAGGGCGGTTCTGGATCATCGGGATCATGCTGGCCGTGCTCACCGTGGTAACACTCAAACTCAGATAATGGCGGAGCGATTGGTCATATTGGGCGGTGGCGAAAGCGGTGCGGGTGCAGCGTATCTCGGTCAGAAAAAAGGCTACGAGGTTTTTCTTTCTGATAAGGGAAAACTGAAAGATGTATATGCCAAGAAATTGCGCAGTTGGAAGGTCGCTTATGAGGACGGAACGCATTCTGAGGACAAAATTCTGAATGCCGATCTGGTGGTCAAAAGCCCAGGGATCCCAGATTCTTCTCTCATTGTTCAGTCTTTATTGAAGAAAGGGGTGAAAGTGATCTCTGAGATTGAATTCGGACTGAGATACACCAATGCCACCATCATCGGCATAACGGGCACGAACGGAAAAACAACCACTACCCTTCTCACGCATCACATCCTGACCAAGGCAGGGCTGGACGTGGGATTGGCAGGCAATGTGGGCAAAAGCCTCGCGTGGCAGGTAGCCGATACGGAATTTGATTACATCGTGCTCGAACTCAGCAGTTTCCAGTTGGACGGCATGTTTGATGGCCGCATCAATCTGGCCGTGCTGATGAACATCACACCCGACCATTTGGACCGCTACGGAAGCATGGAGAATTACATCGCTTCCAAGATGCGGATCACTCAGAATCAGACCGCAGAAGATGCTTTCATCTACTGCGCTGACGATGAGAATATCAAGAATGCCCTGAATGATTCCATGAAGGCTCAACGCTTTCCATTTACGCTCAACGGCACGGTTGCCCAAGGCGCTTACATCGAACAAAACAATCTCAATATAAACCTCAATAATTCAAACCTAACCATGTCAATCCACGAACTTGCATTACAAGGCAGACACAATTCCTACAACACAATGGCCGCTGGAATTGTGGGCCGCCTTTTGGAGCTGCGCAAAGAGCTGGTCCGAGAAAGCATGCGCGATTTCACTACCGTTGAACACAGATTGGAGCCTGTAGGCAAGGTGCAGGGCATCGAGTTCATCAACGATAGCAAGGCCACGAATATCAACTCCACGTGGTACGCGCTGGAATGTCAGAACACACCTGTGATCTGGATTGTGGGCGGTGTTGATAAGGGCAATGACTATTCGATGGTTGCCGAGCTGGTGAAAGACAAGGTGAAGGCCATCATCTGTCTGGGCACCGATAACGAGAAGATCCACGCAGCATTTGAGGGGATTGTTGAGACAATTGTGGATACGAAAAGTGCCGAAGAAGCCGTGAAAACAGGGTATTATCTGGGCAAGAAGGGAGACACCGTTCTGCTTTCCCCCGCATGTGCAAGCTTCGATTTGTTTGAGAATTATGAAGACCGAGGACGTCAGTTCAAAGCTGCAGTTCGATCACTATAAATCTAGGAAATCCATCAACCCATGAAGAACAAAAACTGGAATAAAGAAGTGGTCTCCGCTGATCAGGAGATGTTCAATAGCCTTCTTGAATTGAGGAAGCAAATATTGGAGGAAAGTGTGTCTGATGTGCAGAGTACGCGCCACCGGCAAGAGCTGATCGGTGTTTGGAATGACATCGAGTTCATCAATGATTCTAAAGCCACTAATGTGGACTTGACATGGTATTCGCTAGAGCGTTTGCAAGGTACTGCCGTTTGGATTGTTGGCGGCCTTCAGCCTGGTCAGGACTACAGCATGCTGAAGGAACTGGTTTCAGACAAGGTGCGCGCGGTGGTCTGTCTGGGCAGAGAGAACGGCAACGTTTTCAAAACATTTCTGACCGATGCGGATGTGATCGTTGGGGCCAGCACAGCCGATGAAGCGGTGAAGGCCGCAGCAACATTGGCACAGCCAGGCGACAAGGTGATCCTTTCGCCAGCCTGTGCATCGCATGATCTTTTTGAAAGCTATGAGGACAGAGGGAATCAATTCACGAAAGCGGTTCAAAAGCTAATTAGTAATTAAAAATGATGAATTAGTAATAAGATGGCTAAGGGAGAAAACATTATTCAAGGTAAAAGCTTCGAATTTGCAATTCGTGTTGTCAACCTGTATCGCCATCTGACGGAGGAAAAAAGGGAATACGTTTTGTCTAAGCAATTACTCAGAAGTGGAACCTCGATAGGTGCAAATGTTGAGGAAGCAATCGGGGGTCAAACGAGGAAGGATTTCGGAATGAAGATGAGTATCGCTTACAAGGAAGCAAGAGAGACAAGATACTGGCTTCGCCTAATGAAGTCCACAGACTATTTATCTGAGAAACAGGCAGATTCGATGATTCACGATTGCGAAGAAAATTTGAAATTATTATCAGCAATAACCAAAACCATATACAAGAAAGGAAACGATTCAGGACCAAACTCCTAATTCATCATTCCTAACTACACATTAAAAAAATGAACGTAGTCATTAAGAAATATTTACAAGGAGACATGGTCATTTGGGCCGTGGTGTTCCTTCTGTCGCTTATTTCTGTGATGGCAGTATTCAGCGCGACCAACAATTTGGCGCATTATGAGAAGGGCGGACACACCGAATTCTACCTCATCAAACATTTGGCGATCATTGTGCTGGGCTGGGGAATGATCTACGGCATCCATAAAGTTCCACACCAATATTTTTCTCGGATTGCGCAGATCCTGCTCTGGCTGTCCATCCCGCTTTTGGCGATTACGCTTGTTGCGGGGACTTCCGTCAATTCAGCTTCGCGATGGTTGACGTTACCGGTTATTAATATCACATTCCAGACTTCGGATCTAGCCAAACTCGCTTTAATTGCATTCTTGGCGCGGCAGCTTTCTCAGCGGCAGGAAAAAATGGATGATTTCAAGGAGGGATTCCTTCAAATTGTCTGGCCTGTAATCATTGTTTGCGCCCTTATTTTCCCTGCAAATTTCTCCACTTCGGCAGTGCTTTTCACCACTTCGCTCATACTCATGTTTATTGGAAGAGTGAAAATCAAATATTTAGCAGGGCTGGTATCTGCCGCAATACTTGCTGGAACATTCATCCTGTTGTTGTCTTATGTCATTCCCATGGAAAAAATTGGACTGGGACGGGTAGAGACCTGGAAGAATCGAATAGAGACCTACTTCACCAGCGAGGAAACCGAAGGCATGGCTGATGCCAATTACCAAACAGAGCAGGCCAAAATTGCCATCGCTACAGGTGGAGCATTCGGAGTTGGACCAGGAAATAGTGTTCAACGCAACCGTCTGCCAAGCGCTTACGCGGATTTCATTTTCGCCATCATTATCGAAGAATGGGGTTCTGTCATTGGAGGGTTGGGAGTTCTATTCCTCTACCTCATTCTGCTATTCCGAGGCTTGCGCATCGTACATAAAGGCACCACAACCTTCGGAACATTACTGGCATTCGGCTGCATGTTCAGTCTCATTTTTCAGGCGTTTATAAATATGGCCGTTGCCGTTAATTTATTCCCAGTAACTGGTCAGCCGCTGCCACTTTTAAGCATGGGCGGTACCTCCATTTGGTTCACATCCATTGCTATTGGAATGATACTGAGCGTGAGCAGATCACTTGCCCAACCGAAAGATGCCAAGGCTGATACGAATTACGAATTGGCTACGAATATGACGAATACCTGATGCTGCGGAACAAGGACATATTATTTCCTGAGCTGAGTTATCAGATAATGGGCTGTGCCTTTGAGGTTTACAATACGCTCGGTGCGGGATTACTGGAAAAGCAATACCAAAAAGCGCTCGCACTTGAATTCAAGCAGAAAGGAATTTCGTTTACAGAACAAGCATACTATCCCGTTGAATATAAAGGAACAAATATCGGAAAGGGCTATATGGATTTTCTTGTGGATGAAAAGATTGTGGTTGAACTGAAACGAGGTGATAATTTTTCACGGAATCACATTCAGCAGGTCATATCGTATCTCAATTATTCAG
>Ga0316208_1000112_pt1 | contig 116987 bp, 85 predicted proteins | sample 3monopyrite_MG_FD_204944 | JGI IMG/M metagenome (GOLD analysis project Ga0316208, IMG submission 204944) | Microbial mat bacterial communities from mineral coupon in-situ incubated in ocean water Damariscotta River, Maine, United States -... | ecosystem: Environmental > Aquatic > Marine >... | reverse complement strand
TCCGGGTCGCTTCGGCTGCTCGATCTTCCACGCGCGCGGCGGCCGCATGCCGGCGCCGATCCAGAGCTACCGGAACTGATCGTTCGCGGTTGGCGCGCGGATCGCGCGAATCGTGTGCTGCGGCCGGTCGGAAGACTTTTCCGGGTGCTCGTGCTGAACGGGCGTTCCCGCTCGACGAGTGCTCCCGCCGCGAGCGGGGCGCGAAAGTTGTTCGGCCTTCGCTCTCAGCCGTCGGAACCGACGTCCGATCCTTCCCGCTGGAGGAGTTGGCCGACGCGCGGCCGGAACGGAATTCCGACGGCTGTCGGAGACCGGATCGAGCGCGGCCGTGGAGCCCTCCGTGCACGAGATGATCGACCTACCGACTATCCAGCTGGCGGAACGCAGCGTCCTCATCGTGGAGGACGTCGACGCCGTGCGCGAAGGCTTGTCCGCGCTCCTCTCACGTCACTATCGCGTGAGCGTCGCAAGCAGCGCTGAAGAAGCCGAAGCCCTGCTCGACGACGGCTTGGAGCCGTGTGTCGTGTTGTCCGACTACGACTTGCCGGGCATCAGCGGGATCGAGTTCCTCGGTCGGGTGCGAGCGCGTTCGCCGCGCACGGTCAACATCATGCTGACCGGCGTTGCCGAGCTCGACGTCGCCGTGCGATCGTTGCACGAAGGCTCGGTCTTTCGCTTCCTGACCAAGCCCGCGTCCTACGAACAGCTCTGCGCCGCGCTCGACGCCGCTTTCGAAGCCTCGGAACAAGAACGACTGCGCGATCGCGAAGCCGGTGAGCTGCGCTTCTCGTGTGACTCGTTGCGCAGCTTCAATCAAGAGCTGGAGCATCGCGTCGCGAGCCAGACCGCTTATCTGCGTCGCTTGCACTCCTTCGCGATCGACTTGAACAAGGCGACGACGCTGCACCAGATCGCGTTGCTCGCCGTCTGGACGCTGCACGACACGCTGTCCGGTCGCGGCGTTCACGTGCAGGTCTGGGACCGCGAACAGATGGGCATCGAAGAGAGCCTCGGCCCGGAGATGTCGATCGAGATGCGGCGCGAGCTGCTCGAGACGCAAGACGGCCCGGTGGGGGAGATCGTCGTCGATCGCTACGATCCGCGCGGGCGGCCGCTCTCGCCGACGGACGCGGACTTCTTGGTCTCCGTCGCCTCTTCGAGCGCCGTCGCGATCCACAACGAGATGCGACGCATCGAGCGCGACGAAGCGCAGTACGCGACGATCGTCGCCCTCGCGCGACTCTCCGAACAACGCGACAACGAGACGGGCAAGCACCTCGATCGCGTCAGTCTCTACTGCAAGCTGATCGCCGAAGCCGCTCGCAAGCACGAAGCCCACGAGTCGGTCATCGACGACGCCTTCATCGACGACCTCGTGCGCTCCGCGCCCTTGCACGACATCGGCAAGGTCGGCATTCCGGACTCGATCCTGATGAAGCCGGGCAAGCTGACGCCGTCCGAGTGGGAGGTCATGAAGACCCACTCGCGGATCGGCGCGCAGACGCTCGAGTCGGTGATCCACGCCGGCCGCAGCCAGAGCTTCCTCGAGATGGGTCGCGACATCGCGGAGTTCCACCACGAGAAGTGGGACGGTTCCGGATACCCGCAGGGCCTCGCCGGCGAAGCGATTCCGTTGCCCGCGCGGATCCTCGCGATCGCCGACGTCTACGACGCGCTCACCACCGTCCGCCCCTACAAGGCCGCGTGGACGCACCGCGAAGCGCTCGCTTACATCGAAGAACAGTCCGGCTCGCAGTTCGACCCGATCCTCGTCCGGCAACTGCTGACCCAAGAGAAGGCCGCTGACGAGATCCGCGGGCGCTTGTCCGACACGCTCGACGAGCAGGAGCTGGCGCGACCGGACCGGTTCGCGCGGCCGGCCTGATGATGCGCGCGACAACTCGTTCCCAGCCTGCACCGCACACGACCGGACCGGAGGTCTGGACTCCTCGTTCCCGAGGCGCCACATCCCGAAAGCCATGACCGAACCGAAGCACCCCGAGACGAAGAACCTCCGCGTCACCGGCTACCTCGCGCTGTCCTCGCCGCAGGTGCTCGTGGATCAACTCCCGCTGTCCGAGTGCGCCGCGCAGACGGTGATCGACGGACGCGCCGAGATCGGCAAGGCGTTGGCGGGGGAAGATGATCGCTTGCTGGTGATCACCGGTCCGTGCTCGATCCACGATCGTGCGGCTTGTCTGGAGTACGCCAAGAAGCTCGTCGAGCTGCGGCGCGAGGTCGGCGATGAACTGCTGATCGTGATGCGCGTGTACTTCGAGAAGCCCCGCACGACGGTCGGTTGGAAGGGGTTGATCAGTGACCCGCGCCTCGACGGCAGCAACGACATGACGGCCGGGCTCACCTTGGCGCGTGAGATCCTGTGCGAGATCAACGACCTGGGCTTGCCGTGCGCCACCGAGTTCCTCGACCCGATCGTGCCGCAGTACATCGCCGACCTGGTCAGCTGGGTCGCGATCGGCGCGCGGACGACCGAGAGCCAGACGCACCGGCAGCTCGCCAGCGGACTCTCGATGCCTGTCGGCTTCAAGAACTCCACCGACGGCAGCCTGCAGATCGGCATCGACGCGGTCGTCTCGGCGCGACACCCGCACGCCTTCCTCGGCATCGACATGGAGGGACAGACGTGCATCGTGCAGACGTCCGGCAATGCGGACGCGCACCTCGTGCTGCGCGGCGGCGGAGGTCAGCCCAACTTCTCGCGAGCCCACATCGCCTTCGCCAAGGCGCTGCTCGAGAAGGTCGAACACCCGCGCGCTCTCGTCGTGGACTGCAGCCACGGCAACAGCGACAAGGACTACCGCCGTCAGCCCGAGGTCTTCGACGCGGTGCTCGAACAAGCGCTCGCCGGCGAGCGCACGATCCTCGGCGCGATGCTCGAGAGCAACCTGGTCGCGGGGAATCAGAAGTACGGCGGAGAGCTGGTCTACGGGCAGTCGTTGACCGACGGCTGCATCGACTGGGAGACGACGGAGCGCCTGCTGCGCGATGCTCACGCCAAGCTCCGTTCCGAGCGCAGGAAGCTGAGCGCGTGAACGGCTAGCCGTGGGGTGCGAGCCCGGGGCGACCGAGGGCCGGCGATCGACGCTGAGAAGCAGCAGACGAGCCCCCGGGCGGCGGGGCTCGGTGCGTAGACTGCGGCGCTTCGATGGGCACATGGAAGCGCACATTCTGGGCGGTCTGGTTCGCCAACTTCGTGGCGGCGGCCGGGATGCAGAGCTTCCTGCCGTTCTTCCCGAGCCACGTCGAAACGCTCGGTGTGGCCGGGCGCGAAGACGTCGCGCTGTGGTCCGGACTGATCTTCGGCGCGGCGCCCTTCTCGGCGGCGTTCATGACGCCCTTCTGGGGCGCGATCGGGGATCGCTTCGGGCGGCGCTTGATGGTGCTGCGCGCGCTGCTCGGCCTGACGCTCTTCGTCGGCTTGATGTCGCTCGCCGAGACGCCGCAGCAGCTCTTCCTGATGCGCATCGGCCAGGGCGTCTTCTCGGGCTTCATGGCGCCGAGCATCACGCTGGTCAGCTTTGCGGCGCCGCCGGGCAAGCAGGGGCGCATCACCGGTTCCTTGCAGGTGTCGGTCGCACTCGGCGCGATGGCGGGACCGTTGATCGGCGCGAGCTTCGGCTCGCAGGTCGGACTCGGACCGCTGTTCCTGTGCGTCTCGGCGGCGGCCTTCATCGGCGCGATCGCGATCCTGTTGTTCGCGCGCGAACCCGACGTCGAACAACGCGCGGCGGCCGGTGAAGTCGGCCTGCGCGGCGTCTTGCAAGGAATCGTTCGCGATCTGCGCGACGTCATGGCGAACCGCGCGGTGCGCGGCGCCGTGATCCTGCTCTTCGTGCTGCAGTTCGCGCACGGCGTCTCGAAGCCGCTGATGGAGATCTTCGTGCGCGACACGGTTGGCGGCGACAACTCGGTGGAGGTCACCGGATGGCTCGCGACCTTGATGGCGCTCGCCAGCACGCTCAGCCTGCGCGCGTGGGGGGCGTGGGGGGACGAACACGGACACCGCCGAGCGCTGGTGATCTGCGCGCTCGTGGCGTCGCTCGCGCTCTGCGGTCACTCGATGGCGCTGGGCCTCTGGTCGCTCGTCGCGCTGCAGCTGATCCTCGGCTTCGGCCTCGCGGGAGCCTCGCCCAGCTCCTACGGCCTCGCCGGTGAAGCGGTACCCGAAGGACGGCGCGGCGGCGCTTTCGGAGTGCTCTTCGGCGCGCGCACCCTGGCGCTCGCGACCTCGGCGTGGGCCGGCGGCTACCTCGAGCGCTTCCTCGGCTTGCGCGGCTTATTCATCGCGGGGGGCGTGGCGGTGCTCGTCGCCCTCGTCTTGCTGCGCCCGCGTGAGCCGGACGGTGTGGCGGGGGAGTCCGGCCCGCGTGCGGCTGAGTCTCCGGGGCAGCAGAAGTGGCGGGTACGATCCTGAGCCAGGGGCGAGGCGTTCGGCGCGACGTACCTGGGGCGTGACGAGGAGGGCGTGCGGAGGAGGCGGATGTCGTAGTGAAAGTGGCGTCGATGCGGACGCTGAGAGTGCGGGTTGAGCTTCTGCGGCAGCCCCAAGATCCGGCTCTCCTGCCCGTTTAGTGGGTGCTCGGGGGGTCTTCTCCCGGCCCCTCCCCTCACCCACAAGGGGGAGGGGCCGGGAGAAGACCCCCCGAGCACCCACTAAACGGGCAGGAGAGCCGGAAGTGAGACCGGCTGCCGATATTCCTGGATTCGCCAGCAACGGTGAGTGGCGACGCCGCTACCCCGCAGAAGCACACCTAACAATGTGCTCCCTTCCCAACGCGCTTCAAGCAAGTCCATATGCACAACAGAACCAAAGTGCTGCTGGCAGCAGCCGTGTGCCTCACAGTCGCATCGCTCGCGGCGCTTATTCAACAGTTCCCAGGCTCGGGGGCCAGCCTAGGCGCCCATTCGGCTGATGAGCAATTGCAGTCCAACTCAGGATCATCGTCGCTTGCTCCGGGTAGCGTTGTCGGCGACAAGGACGACGAAGCGAACGAAGACCTTCCCACGGGGGATCAGCATTCAGGCTCCACAGCGAGCACCGGACAAAGAGAGCCCGCCGTTCCAAGCACAACACCTCCCGCGGTAGTTACGCGGGAACTTCAGCAAGTCTTTGAGAAGGCAATGAGAGGTCCTGACATGGTGCCCTCGACGGAGCGGTTGCTCGCGATCCTCGGCGCCGATGCCAGCGAGTCTAATGCGGAACTGATCCGTGAGGCGCTGGCCCCGTGGAAGGAAGAGCTCGACCTCAAGTTTCAAGAGGCAAGGGAATACCACACGCAACTAGTAGATGCTCACCTCGCCGCAGGCAACTTCACAGACTATGATCCTGAGTCAGTCAACCCCGCCCAGTTCGAGGGACAGGCCTATTCGGCTATCCGCGTCTGGGGGAAGGGCGGCTCATCCCGAATCGTCGTTCTGAAAGAAGGGGAGTCACCAGAACTCGACGACGCCACACAGGGCTATGGGGTTGTCCTGTCATCTGCCCTTGCTTCGATCGAGAGTGTTTCTTCTCGGTTGAGTCGGACACAGAACTAGCTCCGCTATTGTGGCGGTGCTACCCTCTCCTCTAAAAAGAAACTTCTTGCAATGCGAAGAATTGGAGTCCCGCTGATTGCCTGTCTCTTACTCGCCATCGGGTGCTTGATTGCACTCAGCCCTGCTCCTGCCGTTGCCGCAAGCCCCGTTGTTGATGGGTGTCCGCAGGAGTGCGTATGCCCGATGATCGTTAAGATCACCAACACTGCCGCAGGAAACGCTTCTGCGACCTTCAACGGTATCTCCGCACCGTTCGTTTCTGCCAGCGATGCGGGGTGCTGTGACGAGGGCAACTGTCCTGCGAAGGGGTGCACCTACGGCGCCACGGTGACGATTAACTGGATCGGGAACATCACCTGGGGCCTGAAGTGGGGGGGCTCCCCGGTCATTCGAATCACCGGAGGCACCTTCAACCAGGCGATGAACTTTGCCTCACTCTGCGGGGTGTCGTCATCCAACCAGACCTTCGAAGTCTACGACACCGCAGGGACCAAGATGGCCACTCTGACCCTGTACTGCGGTGACTGCCCCGCAGCGGGCGGCTCCTGATACAGAGACCTTGGTAGGCGGATCGCCGCCTCCTACTCGGGTGGGCGCGCACGCTTCGATCTGTGCGCCCACCTTCTCAGCCCTGAGCTCGAACCCCTGAAGGCGGTTCGGCTCAAGGGGAGGGGTTAGTCCTGCGGCAGCCCCCAATGTTGAGCCAGTCGTAATGGGACACTTACGCTCTCAGGGTTTCGCCTGAGCGGGTTGGGATTGACGGTTCAGGGCACCTGCAGCCCTTGTCCGGGGGCCATGGCCCCCGGACAAGGGCTGCAGAGAGGTACCGAACCAGGTCCAGATCCTCACGCCCCGCCTCGATCAGAATCCGGCGTCACCGCTCCAGGTTGAGGGGATGAACCTGAGCTGGCTCGGTGCGCGAGGCATCGGCTCGCCGTTGACGGGTCCCGTGCCCTCCTTTGCGAGCCCGCCCGACCGGAACAGGCTCCGGAACGGGAATCCGGCACCCCCGCAGGCCGTGAAGCGGCCGTCAAGGCGCCGTGAAGGCGACTCGACCCTCCAGCCGATTCCACATCCTGTTGACCTCTGGAGGGTAGATTCAGGCCCCGCCCGGCTTCCGTTCCGGGGTCTGATCGAGCTGCCCATGACCCTGCCCCAAGACTCCAAGCGACCGGACGAGTTCGCTGCCGACGCGATCGGTCTGAACGACCCGTCGCTCTATCTGAACCGCGAGCTGTCGTTGCTCGAGTTCAACATGCGCGTGCTCGAGCAAGCGCGTGACGCGGGCCAGCCGCTGCTCGAACGCCTGCGCTTCCTGACGATCAGCTCGACGAACCTCGACGAGTTCTTCGAGATCCGCGCCGCCGGTGTCAAGGAACAGATCGCGTACGGCGTGTCGCGCGCGGATGCCGACGGGCTCAGTCCGCAGGCCACTCTGAAGCGCATCTCGGAACGCGCGCACCAGCTCGTCGAAGAGCAGTACCGCTTCCTGAACGAGGTGCTGTTGCCCGAGATGGAAGCGGAAGGCATCCGCATCCTGCGCCGCACCGAGCTGAACAAGGCGCAGCGCACGTGGGTCGAGAAGTACTTCAAGCGCGAAGTCTATCCCGTGCTGACGCCGCTCAGCTTGGACCCCGCGCACCCGTTCCCGATGGTGCTGAACAAGGGACTCTGCTTCTTCCTGACGCTGACGGGCAAGGACGCCTTCGGTCGAACGAGCGACACGGCCGTGCTGCAAGTGCCGCGCAGCTTGCCGCGCGTGATCGAGCTGCCCGAAGAGATCGCCGAAGGCCCGCACGACTTCGTCTTGCTGTCGTCGGTCATCCACGCGCACGTCGACGTCTTGTTCCCCGGCATGAAGCCGACCGGTTGCTACCAGTTCCGCGTCACGCGCAACAGCGACCTGTGGGTGGACGAGGAAGAGATCGATGACCTGCTGAACGCGCTCAAGGGCGAGCTGCCGAGCCGCAAGTTCGGCGCCGCAGTGCGCGTCGAAGTCACGGACGACCTGCCCGAAGACGAGCGCCACTACTTGCTGCGCCGCAGCGAGCTGCAGACGAGTGACCTGTACACCGTCGATGGTCCGGTCAACTTGCACCGTCTGGCGGCGCTCTACGATTTGGTCGACCGCCCCGACCTGAAGTTCCGACCGTTCCGCCCGCGCAAGCTGGTCGCCGACTCGAGCGCGCCCGGGATGTTCTCGAGCATCCGTCGCGGAGACATCTTGTTGCACCACCCCTTCGACGCCTTCCGCCCCGTGATCAAGTTCGTGCGCCAGGCCGCGATCGATCCGCACGTGGTGGCGATCAAGCAGACGCTCTATCGCACGGACAAGAACTCACTGCTGGTCGAAGCGCTGATCCAAGCGGCGCGCGCCGGCAAGGAAGTCACCGCGATCATCGAGCTGCGCGCGCGGTTCGACGAAGAGGCGAACATCGACCTCGCGAAGCGTTTGCAGGAAGTCGGCGCGAACGTCGTGTACGGCATCGTCGGCTACAAGGCGCACTCGAAGATGATGATGGTCGTGCGTCGCGAGGGCGAGAGGTTGCATCGCTACGTGCACCTCGGCACCGGCAACTACCACAGCAAAACCGCGACGTCATACACCGACATCGGCCTCCTGACCTGCGATCCCGTGATCGCGGAAGACGTGCACAAGCTGTTCCAGCAGATGACCGGGCTCGGTCGCGTTCCGAAGCTCAAGAAGCTGCTGCAGGCGCCGTTCTCGCTGCACAAGCAGATGGCGCTCCTGATCCGCAAGGAAGCCGAGTGCGCCAAGCGCGGCGAAAAGGCGCGCATCGTGGTCAAGGTCAACAGCCTCAGCGATCCGATCATGATCCGCGAGCTGTACCGTGCCAGCCAAGCCGGCGTGCAGATCGATTTGATCGTGCGCGGCGTCTGTTGCTTGCGACCCGGCATCCCCGGCGTCTCGGACAACATCCGCGTGCGCTCGGTGATCGGGCGTTTTCTCGAACACTCACGCGTCTTCTACTTCCACGCCGAAGGCGCCGACGTCGTCTACTGCGCCAGCGCCGACTGGATGCCGCGCAACCTCTACCGACGGGTCGAGACGGCCTTCCCGATCGAAGACCCGAAGCTGAAGAAGCGCGTGCTCGAGGAGTGCCTGAACATCTACCTGCAGCGCGATGCCGGCGTCTGGTTGTTGCAGGCGGACGGCAGCTATCAGCGCGCCGCGAAGGCCGGCGAGTCGAGCGAGCTGTCGGCACAGGAGCACATCTTGAACGAGTTGAGTTCGCGCTGAGGCGCACCGGTCAAGGCGCTTCGGAGATCGACAAGCGGTATCCGACGCCCTGCAGCTGACGGACTTCTTTCTCGAGGTCCGCGCGGGTCATCGGGTGTTGTTCGATCCAGCCGGGGTCGAAGACGAGGAACAGGTTGCGACCGTCGACTTCCGCGCCGCGCAAGTCGATCGGACGCGCGCTGCGACCGCGTGAGAGGCGCACGGCGAGTCGCAAGAGCACCGCGGTGTTGCGCTTGCTGTCGGGTTCGCGATCCCAGAACTCCGCGAGCGGCTTGCCGCGTTGCCAGCGCAGCAGGAACGCCAGGGCTTCTTGCGTGCCGCGCGAGAAGCCGGGCATCACGCTGTTCTCGGCCAAGTAGGCGCTGTGGTACTGGTGGCGTCGCAGCGAGATGTACAAGCCGATCTCGTGCAGGCTGCACGCCCACTCGACCAGCTGGCGTTCGTAGACGCCGAGCTTCCACGACTTGCGTGCGGCTTCGAAGAGTACCAGCGCGGTTTCGCGCACGCGGACCGCTTGGCCTTCGTCGACGCGGTACTGCAGCATCAGGTGCCGCACCGAAGCATCGCGAACGTCTGCGTGGTGCAAGCGCCCGACCAAGTCGTGCAAGACGCCCTCGCGCAGCGCGCTGCGCGAGATGTGCATGCGTTCGATGCGCAGGCACTCGAACGAGCCGATCAAGATCGCGAGTCCCGGCGCGATGACTTCGCGACGATCTTCGCTGAGCTCGGAGAGCGCAGCGAGCGCTTGGGGTGAGCCGCGCTTCACCAGCTCGGAGCGCAGGAAGTAGAGATCGTCGAGCGTGAAGCCGTCGCGAGCTCGATCGAAGCCGGCGAGTAGCTTCTGGACTGCCGAGTTTGTTCCGGACGAGCCGATGCAGTCGTCCCAGCCCATCTCGCGCAGGTTGAGCTTGTAGGGGCGCAGTTCCAGTCGCGCGGCGGCTTCGGCGTTCGCGAAGGCTTCGTCGTCGATCTTGCCGTCCTGGAAGAAGCGCTGCGCGTACGCGATGCAGCCCATCGGCAGGCTGTGCAGGCGGAGCGGCTCAGCGCGCTCGCCGATGATGATTTCCGTGCTGCCGCCGCCGATGTCGATCACGAGGCGCCGGTCCGTGTCGTCGGCCAAGTCGTTCGCGACGCCGAGGTAGATCAAGCGCGCTTCTTCCGAACCGTCGATCACGTCGATGCGGTGACCGAGCGCGGTTTCGAGTCGCTCGAGGAAGTCGTTCGACTTCGAAGCGCGCCGCAGCGTGCTCGTCGCGACCGCGCGCACTTCCGAGGAGTGGTGGTCGCGCAAGCGTTGGCCGAAGCGTTCCAAGCACGCAATGGCACGCTGTTGCGCGTCCTTCGAGATCTTGCCCTTGTCGTCGAGACCTGCCGCGAGCGCGACAAGTTCGCGCAGGCGATCGACCGGCATCGGCAAGCCGTCCACCAGCCGGGCGACCAGCATGTGGAAGGAGTTCGATCCCAGGTCGACGGCGGCGATCGTCTTGTCTTGGCGCTGCGGAGTCATCGCGCCCGATCTTGCCGACTTGCGAGCACGCGTGGAAGCCCCAGGTTGATTCGAGTGGGGGGCGATCGGGCCCGTGCGCTCTCGATTCCCTCGCGTAATTCTCGATCTGCCGGCGTCGTCTTCAATCCGCCGGTATCGTTTTCAATCCGGAAAGGTCCACACGGCCCGCAGCGCTTCGATCAGCTCGTGGCGCACGACTTCGGGCGTCAAGCGGCTCGGTCGCAGCGCGGGGTTGTGTTCGGCGAAGCTCTCGAGCTGCGCCTCGCCGTACCACAGCTCGGGCGCGGCTCCGGTGCCGGACTGCGCTTGCCAGGCGTGCGTCGGTTCGCCGGCCGCAGCTTCGAGCGCGTTCAAGCGCGCCGCGAGTCCCGCGAGGTCCGGACGCTCGCCCGCCGGACGGCCGGGGTGATCGAACCAGCTGGTCGTGTTGATGATCAGGCGATAAGTCGTGCCGTCCGCGCGCGGGTCGACGACGAGCACGCGATCGGTGAGCGTGTCGGTGAAGAGCGCGTGGCGGCCGGGATCGAAGCTGGTCACGCCGTCGCGGCTCGAGCTGAAGCCGGGTGTCGCGGTGTGGATCTCGAGCTCGAAGTGGACGAGTTCTTCGAAGGTCGCCGCGGCGAGATCGGCGCGGTCGGCGCGGTAGTCGGCGAGGCCTTCAGCCCACAGATCGCGCCACGGTTCGAGGTCGCCGGTGAGCCACTCGGGCAGCACTTCGAACACCCGCTGGTAGGCGATTTCCCAGCGCTCGGCGTCCGACATTCCCACGAACTCGTCCCTCCACGGCGAACGCTCCGCGTCGATCGCAGCTCCCACGCACAAGTCGACTTGCAGCGCGCGTTCGTCGCGCGGCCGGAAGTAGTCACCGGCTGCGGCGGCGGCGAGCAGCTCGTCTTCGAGCTCCAGCGCGCGCTCGGGATACAGCACCGCGAAAGCCGAGCAGATGCCGTCGGTGTCCGCATGGTTGTTCGCGACGGCCGTGCAGCCCGCTGCGAGTTCGGCGCGTTCTTCCGGCGCGAGACGCGCGAACGCCAGCGCGCAACCCGTCGACAACTCGTGGCGCAGACCAGCGGGCGTCGTGTGTCCGGGCCAGTGCGAGAGGTTCAGACCCGGCGCGCCCCAGGCGCCGTCGACCGCGATCACCGGCTCGTCGCCGGGTGCGGATTGGATGCGGAAGGGGAGATTCATGGCGAGCAGTCTAGAGATCCGGCGCTCGCCCTTCGACCGTGCGGCCTAGTGGTTGTCGTCGCACCAGGTAGAGATCTCGCGCAGGTCGTCACCGAGCGCCTTCCAGAAGCTCTGCGAGCGCGTGCGGATCTCGTCCGGCAAGTCGGTCTCGCGCGGGTCGCGCAGCGCTACGAAGGCGGGTTGAACCGTCCAGGCTTGCAACCAGCTGCGCATCGGCCCGATGCGGTGGTAGCGGTTCGAGCGGAAGTCGACCATCAAGCGCTCGCGCAGGACGTCGAGGTGATCCAGCGCGAGGCCGGCGTGGCGCGCTCGTTCTGTGGCGGAGAGCTGCGCTGCGTCCTTACCGTCGCCGGCGGCCGCGCGCGCGGCGGCGCTCGCAGCGAGCTCGAGGTCCGACGAGTGCAGACTTCCCGTGAGCCCGGCAATGCTCTGCATCCAGTCGCTCGCGGTGCTCGTGTAGCCGAGGGCGCGGGCGACTTCGGCTTGTTCGAGCGCTTCGGGACTGCGCGGGTCGAAGCCGCCGGCGATCCGCGCGTCGATCTCGTTCGCGTAGCGCTGCGCGCACTCGACCAGTGCGACCCAATCCTCGGTCGGATAGCTCCAACTCGGCGATTGTCGCCCGACTTCGTCGCAGGACTCGAAAGTCGCGAGCGCTTCGTCGTAGCGTCCGACATCGGACAGGACCCAGGCCAGATTGCAGCGCGCTTCCGCGAAGTCGGGGCGCATTTCGATGCAGCGGCGCAGCAGTTCTTCCGCGCGGACCGGATCGCCCAAGTCTCTCGCCAGCGTTCCCGCGTCGTAGAGCAGGTTCCACTCGTCCGGGTCGAGCTTCAAGCCGGCTTCGTAGACGTCGTAGGCGGTCAGGCTGTCGCCCGCGCGCGAGAGCGCACCGGCGAGATGTCCCGCCGCCGTGGCGCTCGGTTCGAGCTCGTACGCGCGACGCAGCGGCGCGACAGCTTCCCAGGCGGAGTCGGTGATCTCGAGCGTGCGTCCGTACCAAGAGAGCGCGTAGCTGTCGCCCGGGGCGAGTTCCGCTGCTCGGGCCAGAGTCTCGCGCGCGGCTTCGCGCCCTTCGAGCAACACGATGCACTCGCCGAGGTGCGCGAGGTAGTGGCCGTTGTCCCGCTGCATCGAGACGAGTTGCTCGAGCACGGCGCGAGCTTCGTGCAGTCGTCCGAGCTGCGTGAGATCGCGTCCCAAGAGGTGCCTGACGGCGTGGCTCCCCGGCCGTGCGCCGAGCGCGCCTCGGAAGTACGCGAGCGCGTCTTCGGACACGCCGCTCGGGCTCATCTTGCGCAGCACCAGGGCCGTGTGCAGGTTGAGCCAGAAGTCGCCGGGGTAGCGTTGAACGGACTCGAGCAAGACCTGCTGGGCGGCTGCGTCGTCGCCCAGGATGCGCAGCCCTCCCGCGAGCAAGTCGATGACCTCGGGTCTCAGGCGGCATTTTACGGGGTCGCTCCTGCGCAGCTCTTCGAGGTCGTTGTTGAGCACGCTCTCGCGGATCCAGCCGCGTCCTGAGTTGGGATCTGCTTCGCCGGCGAGCTCGAGCAACTGGTTCGTGCGCCGAGCACGATCCTGCGGAGCCAGGTCGGACAGCACCTGGTTGCAGAGCGCCCACTGGTCGAGTGCGGCAGCGAGTTGCGCACCGATCGCCGACTCGTTCAGGTTCCTGCGTGCTGTGAGGTCGTCGTCGAGGTCGACTCCATACGCCTTGAAGACCTCGGTGTAGAAGAAGTCCATGCGCGGGTAGTCGTGCGGATCGGCGCCGTCGCCGGTCGGCATGCGAATCTCTTCCAGCGCATCCACTACCACATTGTCCAGCCGAATCCGGTTCGCTGCCGTGTGCGCAGCGGCTTGCGCCGGCGTGAACTCGGCGCGCAGTTGTTCGAGCCGTTCGCTGACTTCAGCAGTCAACGCGCCGCCGTCGGCGATGCTCTCCGCTGCCTCGAGCGCGAGCGTCGTCGCATCCCAAGCCGGTTGGTCCTCGGGCGGACCGGCGCGCGCGACGGCGAAGCGTTCCTTGGCAACGTCGATTGCAGCGTCGACTCGGTGGCTCAAGCGCAGCGCGTCCCGGTCGCGTTCGACCGCACGCCACTTGAAGAAGCCGAGCAGGATGGCGACGAAGACGACGCCGCTGGCGGTGAGCCCGACGGTCATGCGCCGTGCACGGCGTTCTGAAGCTGCGGAAGCGCGGGCGGCTTCCGCGGCGAGCTCGGCAGCGTGCGCGCGTTCTTCGACGGCAGTCAAGGAGCGTTCGATCTCGGTCGCCAGCTCCGCCGCGTCGGCGGGTCGGTCGGCGGGGTGGGGAGCCAGCGATCGGCGCGCCAGTTGGATCAGGGCGGGATCGGCTCCGCAGCGCTCGAGTCGCTCGAACGCCGGTTCGAGCTCCGCATCGCGCGCGGCCTGCAACGCGGCCTTGCGCTCGCCGGGGAACGGTGGTTCACCGGTCAAGATCTCGCACAAGATCGCGCCGAGGCTGAAGACGTCGGACCGGCGGTCGAGTCGTTCGACTTCGCCGAGCGCTTGTTCCGGCGGCATGTAGCGCGGTGTGCCCATCACCGTTCCGGTGACGGACGCGGTTCCCGAGTCCGAGCTCGTGCGCACGGTTTCGGGCGCTCCGGCCTTGTCGCGTTGCGCGGGGGGATCCGGCGTGCCGAGCACCTTGGCGAGGCCCCAGTCGAGCACTTGAACCTCGCCGAAGGCGCCGATCATCACGTTCGCGGGCTTGAGGTCGCGGTGGATGACGTGTCGTGCGTGCGCGTAGGCGACCGTCTGGCAGACCTGCAGGAAGAGCGCGAGGAAGCGGCCGCGCTTGTCGTGTTCGTCCTTGCGCGCTTCGAGCCGCGCGGCGAGCGTTTCCCCTTCGACGAGCTTCATCGCGAAGAACGGCCGCCCCGCGTTGTCGGTGCCGAGGTGATAGATCGGAACGATGCCGGGGTGCTCGAGCTGACCGGCGACTTGTGCTTCTTCGACGAAGCGCAACCGCGCGTTCTCGGCGTCGCGCGATCCGGCGCGCAGGACCTTGATGGCGACGTCGCGGCCGAGCTTGTCGTCGTGGCCGCGCAACACGACGCCCATGCCGCCGCGCGCCAGCACGCCGAGCACGCGGTAGGGGCCGCCCGTGAGCTCGAAGTTGGTCTCGCCCGACGCATCATCCGTTTCGCGGTCGCCGTTCGACTCGCCGAGCGCGTCGCCGATCAGCGCGCCGACGCCGGGCAGACCGGATTCGAGGCCGTGCAAGGGATCGTCTTCGCCCGCGAGCATCGCGCGCACCAAGTTGTGGACTTCGGCGTCGGGTTCGCGTTCGAGTTCCGCGGTGCGTTCGCCGGCCGGCAAGGCGAGCAGGCGATCGAAGAGCGCGGCAGCGCGCGAGAAAGTGGTCATTCGTCGTCTCCGCACTTCATCCAGTTCGAGAGCCACGCGCGAGCCGCACGCCACTCGAGTGTCACGGTCGAAGGAGCGATGCCGACGACCTCCGCGACTTCCTTCTCGGTCATCCCAGCGAAGAAGCGCAGCTCGACGATGCGCGCCGCGCGTCGACTGCGCTAGGCGAGGACTTCCAGGCCTTCGTCGAGCGTGAGCAGACCGATCTGCGTCCAGACTTCGGCTCCGTCGCCGCGGATCGACTCGGCGAACTCCGTGGCCAGCGGTACGTGTTGCAGGAAGGAGTTCGCGAGGCGGCGTAGTTCCGCGTAGACGAGGTCCAAGAGCTGCGACTCGGCACCCGGGTCGCCGCGCGCCAAGGCTTCGACCCACAGCGAAGCTTCGCCCGGTGTGTGCCGCGGATCAGTCTCTTCGGGTGACGTCACGCAAACGAGTCTAACCGGGCGGAGCTCGCGTTGCGCGTCGTGCATCGAAGTCGGCGAGTCGAAGATTCGAAGCGTAAGGGGCTCAGTACGCGAGCCCCGTCGGATTCACCCAGTGGCGCAAGTATTGGAAGTTGTGCTTCCGCGAGCTGTAGCCTGTCGGGTTGTTGCCGCTGTCCGCCGTGCGCCCGACGAAGTGGATCGAGAAGCCCCAGTTGTAGCGCCACGACTCGTACTCCACGGGATCCGAGACGTCGCCGACGCTCGCTTCGAAGCTGGTCTCGTTGCCGTAGAACACGCCGTGCGTCGAGCCTTCGGCGTCGTACACGTCGACGTCGGCCGAGATGCCGAACCTCGCGCCGCCGCCGTACGACTTGACCGTCGTGCGCTGTTCCGTCGTCGCACCCTCGGTCGCGAACGACACGCTCTGGAAGTCGCTCGCGTTGCCTTGCCCGACGGGGCGCGACGCCGCGAGGTCCCAGTGCGTCTCACCGGCCATCAGATCGGCCAGCTCGGTGCGCGTGGGGTAGCTCGTCGCGGAACCCGGCGTGTGCGAGAGCAGGTCCGTGCCGATGCGATCGTTCGCATCCACCTGCGAGTTGTAGTCGTCGACGGTCCACTTGTAGGTGTTCGCGTCGACCGGGATGTCGAGCGTCATGTACGTGCCGATCGCGGCCGGGTCGGGCGCGGAGGTGATCAGGTACTCGTACGTCTCGTACAGCGTGCCCTGGCAGACGATCACGTCGGCGTCGTACGCGCCGCGGTATCCCTCGACGACCGTCTCTTGCCGCGTGTTCTCTTGCGTTCGCTCGACGCCCTTCTCGAGCGAGGCGCGACCTTCCGCGCCGAAGATGTTGAACAGGCTGACGCCTGCGCTGGCCTCGTAGGTCACGGAGGAGTAGGTGCTGACGCCGATCGTCGTGCCTTGCGTCGAACCACGGGAGTACGCGCTCTCGGTGTCGTCGTAGTTCTGACTGATGCCGTCGACCGTCGGCGGCGCGCTCATCACGACCAGTGGGATCGGATCGCCGAGCCACTGCGTGCGCATGCCCGTGTGCAGGAGTGCTACGCCGTCGGCGTCGTAGTCGCCTGCGGCCAAGACGGGAACCGGCGGCGTGCTCGACTGGACCGGACCGAGGAACAGACTGGCCGGAGGTTGCCAGCTGAGCTCGAGCCCCGTGCTCTCGTCGAACGACATGCGTCCGAGCTGCCGGGTGGCGGTGCCGCCGCCGTAGTGCACCAGCCCGACCAGCACCTCTTCCCGGCCGTCGGAGTCGACGTCGCTGCCGGCGAGCTCGATGCCTTGACGGCTCTCGAGGCGGTCGATGCCGTCGAGGTGGTACGACCAGCTGTTCAGATTGCGATCGTAGTGCAGCTCGGCGTAGTCGTAGCTGCTGCTGTCCGGATACGCGACTGCGAGGTCGGTCGCGCCGACGCTCGGGTGGAAGGCAGTGACGGCCCAGCTGCCGGGCAGGAACAGCTGCGCGGCGCTGATGTCGACGAGCGACCAGCTCGCGTACTGTTCCCAGCTCTCGCCCGGCACGAGCTCGAACAGCTTGATCGACATGGTCGTCGACGAGCTGCGCTTGTAGCCGAACGACGACGAGCTCGCTGTTCGCATCGCGATCCAGCTGGCCGAAGGCTGCAGCGTAGACTTGGTCGGTGCCCGCGAAGAGCGCGGCGACATCGGGCAGCTCCGCGTGCGACGCGTCCGGGCCGTCCTGCATCGCGCACTCGCGTCCGCCGCCTTGCGAGTCGGGGTGCACCCAGAACAGCTCTTCCCGAGCGAGCGCTTGGAAGCCGTCCGACCCCAAGGGATGGAAGCCCGCCGGCTTATCGTTCACCTGACCGAAGTCGGCGACGGAGTACGAACCTTGGTTCAGCGAGCCGTCGCCAGAGCCTCCCGGACCTCCCGCACCGCCGCCCGCCGAGCCGCCGCCGGAACACGCGCCGAGCAGCGTGAGAGCGAGGGCCGAGAAGACGCACTGGGCGTGGAATCGAGGCTGCGAGCTGCAGCGAGCGTGGCGCGAGCGGATGGTCGAGGTGTGCATGATTCAGGTCTCCAGCGTGCTTCGGATCGTGTCCGAAGAGCCACGCGCAGACCGACTCCGCCCACACCGATGAATCCGCGAGAAAGAAGTACGGTACTTCTCAGCCGTCGGTGGGGACCTCGCCCTCTTCCTCGGGGTCTTCCTTTTCCTTCTCGCGCTCGCGCTTGCGTTTCTCGATCTTCTTCTCGAGCAATCGCGCGTTGTTCTGGCTGTCGCGCAGGGCGATCTCGATGCCGGGGCGGGCGCCCGCTTTGAGGTCCGAACGCTGCAGTTCGGCTTTGGCCCGCACCGTTGCCTCGCGGTACATCTTGAGCGCGAGGTCGAGTTCGCGATCCAGGCAGTAGTGCAGGATCACGGCGGTGTCGTTCAGGTAGATCGGGTTCTCAGGCTCGAGCTCGAGCGCCTTCGAGTAGTTCTCGAGCGCCGCCTCGTGGTACTGCTCGCGCAGCGCCATGCTCGCCTCGTCCGACTTCATCTTCAGGTAGTCACCCGCGTCGCGGTAGAAGAGTCCCGCGTTGTTCCAGTACGGCGAGTGTTCCGGCAAGGCCGCGGCTTGGATCAGCGCGAGCCGTGCAGCGCGCGCCGCCTTGTTCGCGTCGCGCGACTTCTCGTAGCTGCCGGCGTAGTGACCGACCATGCCTTCGAGCAGCGCGAGGTTCATGCTGGAGTTCGACTGCACCGTCGCCGTGAGTCCTTCCGCATCCGCATCCTGGAAGGTGAACACCGCGTCCGCTGCGCCGTCGAAGTCTTGACGGCTGTAACGCGATGCAGCGATCGTCCACCACGCGTTGGAGTAGGCGGGCCACTTCTCGACGGCGCGCAACATCGCCTCTTCGGCGCCGGCGTAGTCCTTCGCGGCGTTGCGCGAGTAGCCGAGCCACCAGAGCAGGGCGGCGTCGGATTGGTCGTCCTTGCCGTAGAGCTTCGTGAAGGTCTTCGAGGCGCTGTCCAGCATCGTGAGGAAGGCCTCTTCGCCGAGCTGGTCGCGAACGCCGGCGAAGTCCACGAGCGCCGGGTTGTAGGCCGTCGCCCGCGTGTAGTCGTCTTGCGCTTCCGCGGCGCGCTGGCCCCAGACGAGCACGTACGCGCGTTGCAGCGAAGCCGCGGCGAGCAGCAGGCGGTCCGCCGTCGCCTTCGGCTTGCCGAGCTGCGTGATCGCGGCACCGAAGGCGTCGAGCGCCGTCTGCCAGTGCGCTTGCGCCGCGTCCTTCTGCGCTTCGTCTTGCGAGAGCGCGGAGTACTGGCTGAACGCGACCTTGCCGAGCATGAACTGCTCGCGCGCGCCGGAGCCTTCGAGCTCGAGCGCGCGCTGTGCTGCGTCGCGGGCTACATCGAGTTGCGCAGCCCACCAGGCGGAGTCGGCGAGTGCGTACCACGCGTCGACGTAGGTCGTCGCGTCGAGCTTCAGCGCCGACTGGAAGTAGGTCACGGCGTCGCCGTAGTTCATCGCGGCGAGGCCGCCCGTGCCTTCCGCGATGTGTTGCGCGGCCTTGCCGGCGAAGGCGAAGCCGAAGAGGTAGTCGCAAAGCGCTTGGTCCGCGCCGGCGTCGCGCAGCACTTCCGTGCGGTCGAGCGCGTCGTTCGTGCGACCGACGGCGATCCAGCCGCGGATCACCCAGCGCTCGTTCGCGTTCGTGGCTTCCGCGGTGAACGCTCGTTCGAAGTGCTCGAGCGCCTTCTGCGGGTCGCTGTGCAGCAGCGCGCGACCGGCGGCGACGTCCTCGGCGGGGGTCGCCTGAACGAAGAGAGCCGCTCCGAAGGTCGGAGCGGCGAGGGGGGCGGCGCCGTGGAGGCCGGGCAGGGCGAGGACCGCGGCGAGGAGCGCGTGCTTCATGGGGGTGTGGGGGGTCAGTCGGGGACGGTCACGGGCCAGCCATAGGCGGCCTCGATCTGCTCGTCACTCAGCTGGTCGTTGAGCAGCAGGTTGCAGTGCGGCAGCAGCTGCGTCTCGATGAAGGGGCGCGGGTCGGGACCCATCTCGATGGCCTTCTCCAGCCAGACTTGCGCGGGCAGGGGGTCCTTGTTGATCGAGAGGTCCAGGTAACCAAGATTCTGGTACGCATCGCCGATCGCGTTCTTGATCTCGTAGATCTGCTCCGGCGTCAGGCCCTCTTGAGCGAGCTGTTCCTTGCCCGCTTCCACTGCGTCCATCAGGAAGCGCTCGGCGACGTCCGCGTCTTCCCGTAGGTAGTAGACCTGCACGAGCGCGCAGTCGTTGACGGTGCGCGCATCGTGCGGCATCAAGCGAACGGCTTCGAGGTACGCGCGGTACGAGGCTTGCATGTGTTCCTGGGCGCGGCGCACCAGCTCGCGAGCACGTTGCAGTTCTCGTTCGCGTCCCGGACCGGTCGGTCCGCCTTCGCCGGTCACGCGGGCGATGAGCGACTTCGCGGCATCGTTCTGCGCGACGCCGGCGTCGCGGTGGAAGAAGCCCGCGTTGTTCGCGAGGCCGCCGTTTTCCGGCGCGTACTCGTGCAGCGTGCTCGAGAGGTTCGCGGCGCGTTCCAGGCTGCGGAAGCGTTCTTCGGTGTCGAGCGCTTCGTCGGCCCAGCGTTGGCTGTAGCCGAAGACGACGAATTCGAGTCCGCGCATGCCGGATGGCATGCGACCTTCGATGCGCCAGTGCAGTCCGCCTTCGATCAGGTCTTCCATCGAGAGGAAGGCGTCGCGTGCGGCGTCGAGTCGCGACGCGTGGAGGTGACTCCAGCCGAGGCCGTCGCGGGCGACGACCTCGTAGCCGAGCGCTTCAGTCTCGAGCGCGGGGTCGAGTCGACGTGCGGTGCGGAAAGCGCGTTCGGCGGTGTCGAACAAGAGCGCCTGATCGGACGGTTCGGCTTCGAGTCCGGCGACACCTGCCTCGAAAGCCGCGAGGCCGTGGTTCCACTGACAGCTGGGCGACTCGGGGAACTCGGCGACGAGGCCGGCGTAGACTTCGAGCAGGTCCGCGTCGCCGCCGGCGGCGCGAGCGGTGCGCACGAGCGTCTCGTGCAGAGTTGCGTCTTCCGGCGCGTGTGCGACGCCGCGGCGCGCTGCATCGCGCGCTTCGCTGAGCTTGCCGTCCCACTCGTAGGCGAGTGCAGCTTGGTTCCAGGCCCACGGATCTTCCGGCGTCAAGCCGATCAGTTCCGAGGCGTGCGCGAGCCACTCGGCGCGCAGCGCGGAAGCGTCTTCGTCGACGAGCTGGCCGTTCGCTGCCAGGCTCGAAGCCCACATCGAGATCTTGCACGCCGTGCGTTCCGGTTGTTCAGGGAGCAGCGCTTCATCGGCGTTGCCGGCACCGCGCGCGCTGTCGCCGCGGCGCACCGCAGCGAGCGCCCGTGCGATGCGCGCCGCGTTGCCGTCGTCACCGTAGAGCTGGAACTCGGCGAGCGCCGCGCCGTACCACGCCGCGGGCTGTGCGCCGGAGCGAGCCGCGCGTTGGAAGTTGTCGAGCGCATCTTGGAACATGAAGACGTCGCCGTTGTCGATGCCGATGCGCAGCGTGGCGCAACCGCGCAGGAAGCGCAGCTCGGGATCGGCGGAGGAGATCCGTACCGCATCGTCGAGCGGCAGCATGGCATCGCGCGGATCGCCGTTCGTCAGCAGCTCGCGGCCCTCGGCGACGGCGCGGCTGAAGAGCCGCGTCTCGATCTCGGTCCGCAGCTGTTCGCTGCGCGTGTTGGGGTCGATCAGCTCCAGCGCGGCGATCAGCGACTCGCGGGCACCGCGGACGTCCCCGGCGGCGAGGCGTGCTTGAGCCTGATCCAGCTGGGCATCGGCCAGCTCGACGGAGAGCAGCTCGTGGGCTTCCGCGAGACGGCCCTCCGAGATCAGCTGGACGGCGACTTGCTCGGGAGTCGTCGGCTGGACTTCCACCGGAGGTGGTTCCGGGGAGTTCTGACAGGCGGCGAGCAGAAAGAGGAGTAGGAGGAAACGCGGTGCGGGCATGCGGCGCAGGGCTGGAGAGCGTGGGTAGAAGAAGGGATCATAGCGGGGCAGGGGGCTCGATCCACCGCGCCCCTCGGCTCGCCGGTCTACGAATTCCCGGGCCGTCCCTTTCCCGAGCGCTCCAGACCGGGAAGATGATCGGCTGTGCGTCGTCGGAGACGACCCGCTCGCGCACGTCCCCCAGCTCCAGCGCTCCCGCATGCAATTCCCGACCCTCCCCGCTCGCTCCTTGACCCATCGCCACTCGGCCGCGGTGACCTTCTTCGCCGCCACCCTCGCGCTGCTCGTCGCTCCCGGCTGCGACAACGTCGCCTGTGTCTTTGGCGAGGGTGGGTGTATCGGCGGAGGCTCAGGCGGGGGGATCGGCAGTCAGTCGGCCACAGCCCTGCGCACCGGCGACTGGACGCAACCCACCGCGCCGACCGTGCTGCGCTTCCTGCCCTCGACAGAAGCCCACCCCTCGACGCCGATCGTGCTCGAATTCTCGGAGTCGATGAACGCCGACAGCTTGGACGGCGCGTTCGAGATCATGGAGGTCGACGGCTTCGCGGCGACCCCGCTCAACGCCGAGCTGACTGGTGACGGACGACTCGCGATCCTCTCCGGCTTGCCGTTGACGGAAGGCACCAGCTACGAGGTGCTCTACGCGGAAGGCGGCGAAGCGTACGACCGCACGGGCCAGACGTTGAGCGTTTCGGCGGACCGCGTCCTCGGCAGCTTCACCGTCGCAACGACACCTCCGGTTCAACCGCGACTGCTCACCACTTTCCCGGCCGACGCTTCGACCGACGCCAGCGCGATCACGACCTTCGTCGCGGTCTTCGACCGACCGCTGCAGACCACGACGGTCAACGCGACGACCTTCCGCGTGACGGTCGACTCCGCGCCGCCCCCGGCGAACACCGGACCGATCGCCTTGCAAGTCTCCAACGGCAGCGGCGGCTTCGTGCCGGAACCGAGGGTGTTCACCTGGCGTGCGCAGAACTCGCTGACCGATCGCTTGCCGCTCGGCGACAACGTGCGTATGGACGTCGCGCTCTCGAACGACGGTGGCGGACCGACGATCATGGATACTGATGGCGGAGTGATGGCCGCACGTGCGGTCAGCTTCACCACCGCCGCGACGCCGCCGCCCTTTGCGGTACAGATCACCTCGACGCCGACCGACGCGATCGGCATCGCGAACCTCGACGGCACGACTCCGCTGCAATTGCAGGTCGATCTGTCGAGTCCGGCATCTGCCGGTGATGTGCTCGAGATCTACCTCGTCGGTCGCGACCTGCAACCCGACTCCGAGGGCCTTCCGCGCAATAGCGCCCTCCTACGAACCTTTCCGCTGAGCGATGGAACGGTCACCGTGCTGCTCGGCGAAGCGGAAATGATGCTCGCCGCCTCGCTGGCTCCGGTCTCCGGGGTCTTCCAGGACGGCGGCGTAAACATGGCCTTCGCGCAGATCGCAGCGGGCATCCGGACGCCCGTGCGTGTGCTCGATGTCGATGCGACCGGCTCGGCGAAAGTCGACCCGATCCTCGATACGACTGCGCCGAAGCTGCAGTCGCTCGGCCACTTCGGCGACCAGACGAGCGAGTTCCGCTCGAACCTGCGCGACCTCGTCGTGAACGGCGTCTCCGACGAAGAGCTGCGCTCGGTCGAAGTGCGCTCGCAGATCGGCTTGGTCCAGTACACCAACGGCGTCTTCCCGGATGTCGCGTCGTACGACTCTGCGACCGGCGGCTTCATCGCGCGCACCGCACCGCTCGGCGTGATCGATGTCGCCGACTTGCCCGCGACGGTCGAAGTCACGCTCTACGACCGCGCGCTGAACGCATCGACGGTCGAGATCGTGCCGTTCACGCAACTCGGCGCTTCGGGGCCCGGAGCGTTGCTTCCCGGACCGGATGTGACGGTCACGGTCTTCGACGCCGCGAGCTTCTCGCCCATCGCCGGCGCGCTCGTCTTGACGCACGAAGACGACGGCGGCGTGTACACCGCGGTCGCCACCGCGACGACGGACATGCAAGGGCGCGCGACGCTCAGCTCGGCCATCGTGGGGGAGACGATCGTCTCCGTCGACGCGGCCGGCTACGACCTGTTCAGCTTCCACGGCGCTCCGACGGCGCGCCTCGACGTGCCGCTGCACGTCTCGGGTTTCGCGACGTCGCCGGTCACGGCGGGACTCATTGCGACCTTCGAAGAGATCTCGCTGCTCGAGAACGGACTCGTCGACTCGCGCGTGCCGTTCCCGCTCGATCCTTACTCGCTCGCGTCGAGCTGCTTCTTCAACCCCTTCAGTGGAGAGACGGCCTGCACCTTCAGCCCCTATGTGGCTTCCAGTCGCGAGCTCGGCGGCCTGGTGCAGCTCTCGACGCTGACGCCGGGCGCAGAGAACGTCTACAGCGCCGAGAGCTTCCTGCGAGGCTTCGGCTGGTTCGTTCCGCGCCCCGGCCTCGAGCCGGGTAGTCCGGAGTTCGTCGAGCTGATTGCGGCGAGCCTGCTCTCCGACATCTCGACGCCGGCGGAAGATCGCGCGATCGATGCGCCGGCGCAGGTCCTCGACCTCGCGGGCGCGGTCGGCGTCGATCTCGGCAACCTGACGGGACCGCCCACCACGACGATCGAAGGCCTCGCCCCCGGTCTGCCCGCTGTTCCGCGCGTCGGCGCGGGCTTGTCGTTCGACCAGGGCGGCAACATCTGGAACCTGCGCGGCGCCTATCCCGGCGCGGCGGACGGCATCCTCGACGGCGGCGGCGACCAGGAAGGCAGCTTGGTCGTGTCGAACGCGATCGAAGGTGACTTGTTCTTCGGCGCGGAGATCGCGGACACGAGCGGCAACCGCTCGGGCGTGCGCTCGCGCTTCTCCTTCCTCACGGGAACGCTCGGCTTGCCCGCGGTGTCCACGATCACGGCGCCGATCGGCAACACCGGCGGCCCGAGTTTCGACATCGACTTCGACGATGTGGTCCCCGATGCGCTCGGCCGCCCGGGCCTCTACGAGGCGCAGGTCCTGGACAGCGACGGTCGCGCGTGGCGTGCGTGGCGCCTCGATCCCGCGGATGCCGATGGTCCGACGGTGACGATTCACTTGCCCGACATCGCGCTGGGGGGCGGCGTGCCGCTCGCCGACGGTGCGCTCGCCGCGAGCATCACGAGCTACGCGCTGCCCGGCACCCCGGGCTCGTTGGACTACGGCGGCTTCGATCCGCTCGAGTTCCTCTGGAACGACGTCCGCCGCCAGTGGGATCGACGCTCGGTCGGCGCCCCGTCGCTGCTCTCGCAGCCCTGAGGCTGCGAACGGCCCTCCGCGGCCTTTCCGGAGCGGGGTGCCCCGTTGGGGCCCCGGCTCAGCGGATCCCGCCTGGACACGGCGAATTCGCAAGGCGCGTGCTGGGGTGCGGGGAGCGCGCTCGGTACACTCCGCCTCAGTTCCGAAGGAGCCCCCATATGACCGCCAAGATCTCTATCCTCGTTCCCACCCTGCTCGCCGGCCTGGCCCTCACGGGCTGCAACAACCTGGCGGACCGCCCCGGCGCGCACGTCACGGTCGTGCACCAGGGCGAACTGGAGAGCCGCGATGTGCGCGACGTCGTGATCGCCGATGTGATCAACGAGAGCACCGCGCAGGAAGTCCCCGTCGACGCCCTGCGCGCCGGAGCCGGTAAGGCGCTGATCAAGCGACGCTACAGCCCGCTGGCCATCGCCTACGTGGACGAGCGCGCCCGCGAAGCCTCGGCCGGCGCCAGCCTGCTGGGTGAAGACGCGACGCTGCAGCTGGTCGTCAAGGAATGGGACCGCAGCCTCTGGGACAGCCAAGGCGTGCTCATCGTCGAAGTCGAGGCCTGGATGCTCGACGCCGGCTACGCTGGTCGCGAGCTGTGGGGCAGCCGTCTCGAGCGCCGCTACTCGCTGCGCCAAGAGATGGGCATCGCCGCCACCGAAGCGATCTTGATGCGCCAAGTCTGCGACCAAATCGCCGCCGACCTGCTCGAGGTCATGCCGGCACACTCGGCCAAGCCCTGACGACACCTGTTTCGCACGACCGCGAGGCTCCTCGGCGGGGTCTTGCGCTCTGCAGCCGGTGACGAGCCGGTCTCGAAGGGGGTGCGTTGCGCATTGCGTTGACGGGCGCGTCCAGGGGATCGGAACGCGAACGGGTTGCGGGCGGGCGGAGCCGCGTTCGGGGTCCCGACCAGGCTTTCCGGCCCGGTACGCTGCTCAAGGACGTTGCCCGGACACGCCGCCCCGGCTACCGAACCGGGCACTCGCACCCTGATCGAGCTCCTCATGACCCGGGCCCCTCCCGCAACGGAGCCACAAAGAGAGCGTCGTAAGCTCCACTGACCTCATCGGGACCCCCGAAGGACGTTGACGCGGGGCCGGGACTCGCTACCCTATTGCGCTCCGAACGGCCGCGTGCCGTCCGGACAACTCACTCGCCGCCCGCGGCGAGATGCTCGAGCGGACCGCCTGTGCGGTCCGGGACCGGTTGCCCTCACCCGTCGGGTGAGACCGGTACACCCACTCACTGGGGACCTTCCCCTGGTTCTTGGGCAAGTCCGAGCAGGCGCCATGTATTTGAAGGACACACCATGGCCATCGCAGCCGACCGCAAAGCTGAACTGATCAAGGAATTCGCTCGCAGCGAAGGTGACACCGGATCCGCCGAGGTCCAAATCGCCGTACTGACCGAGCACATCAAGAACCTGACCGAGCACCTCAAGGTGCACAAGAAGGACTTCGCGACTCGTCGCGGCCTGCTCACGATGGTGGGTTCGCGCAGTAAGTTCCTTCGCTACTTGCGCAACACGAGCCCGGACCGTTACACGGCCATCGTTCAGCGCCTCGGTCTACGTCGCTAATACTCGTGAGCTCCGATCACTTCGAATACGCCATGCGCAGCGCCCACCGCGGTGCTCGCGCGAACGGCGGTTCGCTGTGTCGACTCACGCAGAGTTTCGGAAGCTCCGAGCATCGTCTCGGACACTCCGAGCAGGTAGAGACCAACCCCTGTGCTCCCGCCCCCGCTCGCACCTCGCGAGTCCGTGGATAGGGAGCGACTCGCCCGCGCCACTGCGCGGGCGATATCGTTTTTGGGCACCCGGTGTTCGACGCCCGCACAACGCGAGCTGAGAGACGAGGTGCCGGGGCGGCCGACCACGCGTGTCGGGCCCCGTTGTTGTTAGAGGAAAGAAACAAGATGACCATGAATCCCACTCGCGTCGAAGGCACGATCGCCGGCAAGCGCATCGTGCTCGAGACGGGCCAAGTCGCCCGTCAAGCCCACGGCAGCGTGATCTGCCACATGGAAGGAAGCTCGTGCTTCTGCGCCGTCACCTCGGGTGCCGCTCGCGAAGACATCGACTTCTTCCCGCTCGTCGTCGACTACCGCGAGAAGACCGAAGCGGCGGGCAAGATCCCCGGCGGTTTCTTCAAGCGTGAAGGTCGCCCGACGACCAAAGAGATCCTGACGATGCGTCTGACGGACCGTTCGATCCGTCCGATGTTCGCCGAGGGCTACAAGCAAGAAGTCCAGGTCATGTCGCACACGCTCGCCTACGACGGCGTGCACAACACCGACGTGATCTCGATGATCGCCGCCTTCGCGGCGATCCGCATCTCCGGTCTGCCCTTCGAGTGCTCGATGGGCGCCGCGCGCATCGGCCACCTCGACGGCAAGCTCGTCGCCTTCCCGGCCGACGAACGTCTGCGCACCGAGTCGCGCCTGAACCTCGTCGTCGCGGGCCACATGAACGGCCTCTCGATGGTCGAGGCTGAAGCGCTCGAGCTCTCGGAAGACGAGATGATCGACGCGCTCGAGATGGCCGACGGAATCATCAAGGAGATCTGCGGCCTGGTCGACGAGCTCTTCGCCAAGGCCGGCAAGCCGGTTCAGAAGTTCAAGGCCCCCGCGATCGACGAGGCCATGAAGGCCAAGGTCTGGGAGTTCAAGTCGAAGCTGATGTCCGCCATCCGCACGGGCGGCAAGCACACGCGCGACGCCGCCTGCGGTGAAGTGCGCAACGAGTGCCTCGACCAGCTGACCCGCGGCGTCTCCGACGACGACATGAAGTCGACCGTCAAGGAGATCAAGAACTTCTTCCACGACCTCAAGGGTGAAGTGGAACGCGAGTGCATCCTGTCCGGCAAGCGCGTCGACGGCCGTGCTTCCGACGAGATCCGCGACATCACGATCGTCCCGAACTTCGTCGAGCGTCAGCACGGTTGCGTGCTGTTCACGCGCGGCGAGACCCAAGCGATCGCGAGCGCCACGCTCGGCACGCCGGACGATGAGCAAATCATCGACGGGCTCGAGACCGAGTACAAGAAGCGCTTCTACCTGCACTACACCTTCCCGCCCTACAGCGTCGGCGAAACCCGTCGCATCATGGGCCCGGGTCGTCGTGAGATCGGTCACGGCATGCTCGCCGAGCGCGCGCTGCAAGCCGTCCTTCCCCCGAAGGAACGCTTCCCGTACACGATCCGCATCGGTTCGCAGATCACCGAGTCGAACGGCTCCTCGTCGATGGCTTCGGTCTGCGGCGGTTGCCTCGCGATGATGCTCGCGGGCGTCCCGATCACGCAGCCGGTCGCCGGCATCGCGATGGGTCTCGTCCAAGAGGGCAACCAGACCGCGATCCTGTCCGACATCCTCGGCTCCGAGGACCACAACGGTGACATGGACTTCAAGGTCGCCGGTTCCGGTCTCGGCATCACCGCGCTGCAGATGGACATCAAGATCAAGGGCGTCTCGCGCTCCTTGCTCGAGTCCGCGCTCGCTCAGGCCAACACCGGCCGCAAGCACATCCTGCGCAAGATGCTCGAAGCGGTGCCGCGCCCCAGCGCCGACATCTCGAACTACGCCCCGCGCTTCGAGTCGATCAAGATCCCCGGCGAGAAGATCGGCTTCCTGATCGGCCCCGGCGGCAAGACCATCAAGGCGCTGCAGGCCGACTACGGCGTGCGCATCTCGATCATGGACGACGACGGCAACGTGCAAGTCTTCGGCAACGAGTCGGAGAAGGTCAAAGCCTGCGTCGCCGCCATCCAAGGCATGTGCGAGACGCCGAAGATCGGCACCAAGTACCGCGGCAAGGTGAAGAGCATCCGTGACTTCGGAGCCTTCATCGAGATCCTGCCCGGCGTCGAAGGCCTCTGCCACATCTCCGAGCTCGCCGACGGCTTCGTCGACAAGGTCTCGGACGTCGTCCAGATGGACGAGGAAGTGGACGTCGTCGTGATCAACGTCGACGACCGCGGCAAGGTGAAGGTGTCGATCAAGGCGCTTCAGCAGCAGACCACCGGCAGCGCGAACTGACCGTGCCTGGCTCGATTCCGCCGGCATCCGTCCGGACCTCCGGCCATGCCGGACCGTCGGGGATGCCGGAGGAATCGTGCCTGGCACGGGACGGCTGATCCGACCCCACGACCCACGAGGGCCGCTCCCCACAGAGGGGAGCGGCCCTCTGTCGTCTACGCACGGAACGTACCTCAACCACCCGAACGCTTCACGACGACTGCGCCCGTGCCTGGCACGGTATCCCGGTTCCCACCTGCCCTGGGTCGTCCGCTGGACTGGTCGGCGCCACGCCGGACCCCTCACCTCCCGCCCGCGTGAGTCATGCCTGCGAGGGCATGCTGGGTCCTTCTGAAGGAGTGACTTGACGGTGCCGATCACCCGGCACCCACCTCAACGCAGCCTCATCCAAACCCCGCCACGAAAAAGCCCCCGAATCACTTCGCGCTCGCAGCAAAGCAGTTCGGGGTCAGTGACGGGCTTGAAGGAGCTCCCGCCAGCTAGAGCATCGCACAAGAAGCTGAACGTTGCCAGGATTCCCGGAAGAGGGATCACGAGCGGGGATTTACGAGTTCTGGTGGCGGGAATAGCTGACGACTGCGATCCATATTGCCACAAAATCGGTCGTCTCGATCGACTCGAACGCGAGCAAGACGATGTCCGAATTCTTCTGGCGACATAAAGCCCGTAGGCGCCGCGGCCGAGCTTCGCTCCGGATATCCGCGAGCTACAAACTCGCAAAGTTATCCCGACAACGAGTGTGACATTCGCCCTTCTCGAACGTTCTAGTGTCCTGTGCGGGGGCTCGCCTCGCGATGGACAACTAGAAACCAGGAAAGAGGAGCTAGAGGATGTTTCAGGCTCAGTGCTTGTTCAAGGATAATATTGTTTGGAGCCCTTGGATCCCTCGGAAGGCTGACAATGTGCAGATCTTCGTCGATCTTGGCGACAAGAGAGGGACCGCCCCGAGTTTGAAGGTCCAGGTTTGGACGAAGAGCAAGGACACCGCCGGGGCCGGTGATCAGATTACGGGAGATCTGGATATCTCGAGTGTAGGGCAGCTCGGCAGGGAATACACAAGCTGCAATGAACTCATTCGTTACAAGTTCACGGCTTCTTCGCCGAGTGGGAACGACTACGACTACGTTCTCTTTCGGATGCTAAGCCCGATCTGGTTCGACGACGTCGCTGTCTGAGGTGCCGGGGGCATTGAATGTACAACGCTCAGCACCTACTCGAAGGGGGGGACGGTATTCAGTCCCTGGATGTCACGAGAGGGTGACAATGTCCTGTTTACTGCAGATCTAGTGCATAGCCTCAAGGATGAGCTGGAGGTAAAGGTCTACCATAAAAACAGGAACGAAGCAGGCCAGGGTACTCCCGTGGGCTCCACGGTCCTGACCTCCTCAGTTGGAAGAAAGACTCGGAAGGCCTCCTCTCTCAAGGAATTGGTGAGGTACCACATAAAGTGCAACTCTACTGGCATTTCCTTGGGATACGAGTACGTTCTCTTTCGCATGCTCTCGCCGGTCTGGTTTGACGACGTCAAGGCTCCTGCCTAGACATCTCGAGACATGAGTTGCGCGTGAGCCTTTAGTGGACCCAAAAGATGCATTTGATCTCATGGCTACGTACATTCCTGGATCAGGTGGGCTTGCGCCTGAAGAGTACAGCGGTGGTCCCCCCGGTGAGGGATCAGCGGGCTCTGAGAGTGACGAAGACTGCGGTTGCGGTTGTGACTGTGGTGACTCTGAGGTTGAAACTGGAGACGAAGAAGGTGTCTCGCCGGTCCCGGGGTATGGTGACGATTCAGGTGGGGGGGGATGGGCAACCCCGGTGGGACCACTCCACCCATGCTGGGGCCCCTGATACACGGCCTCCAAGACGCCGGAGGTGGTCGGTTTAGAGCGGGGGGAAGCGGCTACTATGTACCGCGGGGACCGTTCCAGGATGGTCCCGGGCTGCTCGATCCGCCTGTGTATTGGGGCGGCGGCAGCACGAATCCAAGGAGGCCGCCGCACCCGGAAAGGGGTAGAACCGTAGCGGAGCATCGACGAGACCCGGATGAGGAACCTGAAGAAGGTCCCGAGTGCGGCAAGATCCCTCAGTGCCCCGTTCTTGAACCTGATGTGACCGTAGGGGATCACTGGTGCCTCGACTGCTATACTCGGGGTGACCCGGAAGTGCATGGCGGACTAGATTGCTACCGCTCATACGGCCTGTGCACGATGGCCGGTCAGCAGTGCAGTTACGATGAAAACGGGTTGCTGGTAACAGCCGACCATCCAACTCTCGGACAGTATGCCGGAACCATTGATGTGGTTGGCGTGGCAGATGGCGAACATGGGCAGACCAGGAAGAGCCACTCAGTCCATGGGGTGTACACTGAGTACTCAGATCCAGAGGTCGGGTGTTGCACGGTGTGGGTCCCTGATGTGGTTGGTCACTATTTTTCGGACGTACTCGACTCCGAGGACTGCCCCGAATACGACGCCGTACAGGACTGCATGAGAAACGGGGACTACCTCGTATTGACTGAAGACATGTGGATTGAGGATGGGAATGGCATCCCTTCAGGCGACCAAAGTGGACCCCGAGGGGGCGTGACGGAAAGTGAATTCGAGCAGGCCTATGATCAATGCATGAAGAAGCATGGTTGTCGATAAACGTGTTATCGCTCCCTCTTCAAAGCGCCAGATTCTTAGGCGCTACGTGGCGGGACTGTCTATCCTAGCTTCTGTATTCGGGGCCTCGATCCTGCTCGTCCGCTACGATCGACCAATTGGTCTCGGAGAGGCGGTAAGGATTTGTGCCTTTGGTGCCACCTGGAGTGTGGCGCTGCGCGGAGTGGGCTTCATTGCTCTTCCGTTTATTGTGATAGGCGTCGTGCTCTCTTGTACTCGCCTTGGAGTTGTTATCGGGGCTGTGGGTATTCTTTGGTGGGTCGTTATTGGCGTCTTGGCAGATGGCATGATGCGAACCTGAGCCCGCCTGCTCGAAGGCAACGCCGGAAAGCAGCATCATGTCTCCTGCTCCCCACCCCAGCGACGATAACAATTCTGCGTCTCGGCACGGCCGACGACACAGCTCCCAGTTACCTGTGTCTCGGACACCGCTCGCATGCGTCCGCGGCAGAGGTGGCTGGGGGTGAGGGTATCCCCAACTTAGGTCCACTCAGACTTGGACTTTCGAGGGGTCAGCGGGGTTGGTAACGACGGGGACGTACTCCCCGTCTTCTTGTTCTCTGAGCGAAGCTCCGTTCAGCAGGAGCCTCCCGGGAGGGTTCGAGGCGCCAGCCTCGACGGACGCCGGCGTGCGGCCTGTGAGCGACTTGTGCGGGCGGACGTGGTTGTAGTCGTCGCGCCATTCGGCGATGACGGCGCGCGCGTGGTCGAGACTCGTGAACCAGTGTTGGCCGAGGCATTCCTCGCGAAACTTGCCGTTGAAGCTCTCGACGAACGCGTTCTGCACCGGCTTGCCGGGTTCGATGAAATGGAGCTTCACGCCGCGCTCCCACGCCCACTGGTCGAGCGCCTTGCTCGTGAATTCGGGTCCGTTGTCTACGACGATGACCTGCGGCCAGCCATGCCGCGCGGCTGCACGGTCGAGCACACGGCCAACGCGTTCGCCGGGCAGCGAGAAGTCCACCTCTTGCGCGACCGAGTACCGACTGCAGTCGTCGATGACGTTCAGCACACGAATCGCTCGGCCGTCGTGCAGACCGTCTGACACGAAGTCCATCGACCAGCGCACGTGCGGCGCGCTCGGAGCCGCAACGGCCTGGCGCGGCGCTCTTCCGGCCACCTTGCGCTTCCGGCGCCGTCGAATCTGAAGCTTCTCTTCGACGTAGATACGGTGCGTGCGCTTGTGATTCACCTCGTAGCCCTCGCGCCGCAGCATGATGTGGATGCGCGGGCAGCCGAAGCGCGGGCGTTCGACTGAGAGCTCGCGCATGCGCTGTCGGAAGCCTTTCGGCTCGCGACGAACGCTGCGGTAGCTCCACACGGACCTCGGTAGCCCCACGAGTCGGCAGGCTCGGCGTTCGCTCGCTGCGTGCGTCTCGCGGACGTACTTGACGAACTTGCGCTTGCTCGCGGGGCTCACCACTTTTTTGACACCACGTCCTTCAGGATCGTGTTGTCGAGCGTGAGGTCGGCGACGATTCGCTTCAGACGGCTGTTCTCTTCCTCGAGCTGCTTCAGCCGCTTGGCTTCGCTCACTTCGAGGCCGCCGTACTTCTTGCGCCAGTTGTAGAAGGTCTGACTGCTGATGCCGTGGCGGCGAACCAGCTCGCCGGTCGGCATGCCGGCTTCGGACTCCTTGAGGATCGCTGGCGTCTGCTCTTCCGTGAATCGGCTCTTACGCATCGGGGGCTCCTTGGGTCGGTTCTACCCGAAGAGTCCAGGAACTGGTGGACCGGATTGCGGGGAGACCCTCACATGGACGACGACGGCAACGTCCAAGTCTTCGGCAACGAGTCTTCGATCGTCAAAGCCTGCGTCGCCGCCATCCAAGGCATGTGCGAGACGCCGAAGATCGGCACCAAGTACATGGGCAAGGTGAAGAGCATCCGTGACTTCGGTGCCTTCATCGAGATCCTGCCCGGCGCCTGTGGCCTCTGCCACATCTCCGAGCTCGCCGACGGCTTCGTCGACAAGGTCTCGGACGTCGTGGAGATGGACCAAGAAGTCGACGTCGTCGTGATCAACGTCGACGACCGCGGCAAGGTCAAGGTCTCGATCAAGGCGCTGCAGCAGCAGACGGCTGACTCGGCGAACTAGTCGCACCTCGACTACCTCACGCAGGCCGTTCTCCGTTCGCGGGGGGCGGCCTTCTTCGTGGAGACTCCAGGGCCTTTGGCGTGCAGCGGTGTCGCGTGCGGGAAGAGGGTCGCGGGGCGGCTCCATCCCGTGCGAAAGGTGGGACTGACCTCGCGGAGAGCGAATCTGTTCCACGCGACCCGCAGCGAATCCGGGTTCTCGGTGCCACAGGAAGGCGCAGGACGCCTCGGTCCGGGGCAGCGACGAGAAAGCCTGAGCTGCCCTGTTATCAGCACTAGGTCTTTTGCCGATGGAGGGAGGTGAGAGGGGTCCGCGACCGCGAGCCCTCCCTCATCGTGCGCTCCCGGTTCCCACTGGTGGCGCGTCGTCGATCATCGACGTGACTCGAGTGTTGTCGTCGCCTGAGGGGGCGTCGACGAGGGGATCCGACGCAAGAGAGGCCTGAGACGAACGAGACCACCCACGCTTGACGCCCCTGAGGGGGGCAGAGGGCGAAAAGGCCGGAAAGCCTTACCCGCAACGGGCAGGATTCCTCAGTATTGGGAGGAGCGCTGGCGTTGCGTTGACCGTCCGGAAGGGTCGTTCCGATGAGGTGCGCAGCCAGCTGAATCAGAGGGATTGAAATCGTGAGAATCGAAACATGGACACTGCCGGCACTGCTCGTCCTGCCCTTGATGGCAGCGGCGCCCGCCAGCGGGGGGGATGCCTCCGCCGGGACCACGAGCAGCCAGGCCCTTGGAACTGACTGGATCGTCTCGAGTGGAGACAACGTCTGCGGGGTGTCTGACGCCCGCCAGATCTCGAATCCGGCCCGCGTTTCCTACAACTCCTTGCTCGGCGACACGCCGGAGCTGAAGGAGATGAAGAAGAAGGGCATCGACAAGGACTCGCCCGAAGGCCAGATCCTCCACAACAAGGGGGTCGACCGGGTCCACAAGGCCGCCAATACGGTCATGACGGACAAGAGTCACTGCAGCGTCTGGAAGACGATCCGCAGCCGCAAGGGCGCTTCGGTCCCGGACATCACCGAAGCGGTCCGCGCCAAGCTCTAGAAGTCATTCGGCGCCATGACGGCATCCTCCACACCTGCTCGGCGCATGAGAGCCTCGCTGAGTCTCTCGATTCAGCTGCGTTCCCACGCACCGACCAGGAGCGGAAGCTGCCGCCCTGTCGTCCAAAGCACTTCTTCAACGGGCTGCTAGCCGCCCTCCAGTCGCGAGACTGGAACGGACAGCCTCGAAGAGAAGCGAGGCATCGGTCCGCGGTGTGTTGGACTCCGCCTCCAGAACCGATACAAGGAGCGGGGACCCCATGGGGCCCCGCTCCTCTCTCTTGCCATCGGCCGCTCCGCCCCATGCGATCCCCCCAAGCCCTCTTCAGCTCATTGCTCTGCGCCGCGCTCTGCTTCTCGCAGACCGCGTGTCGCTCCAACGAGCCCGAAGACCCAATGCCGGCGGCGGACGGTCAGGAACCGCTCTCGATGGAAGAGTTCCGCCGCCTGATCCAGGACGCGGGCACCATGTCGCCGGTCGACGAAGCGATGGGGGACCCCTACCGCGACCTCGATCCGGAGATGGGCTCGACGCCGGAAGAACTGGCCGCCGAGAAAGAGGCCGCGGAAGCCGCTGCGGAAGAACAGCCGTTCGTCCCCGCTATCCTGAACCCGTACCAGGAGTTCGGTTCGCGCATCCAGGTGCACGACGACACCGGACTGATCACCAAGCCCTACCCGATGCGCCCGGGCATGGGGCAGAAGATGGTCGACCTGATCTCGGAGTACGGTGACTTCACCGTCTACGATCCAGAGACAGGACCGCAGGGACCCGAGACTGTGCGGCTCGATTTGCGGGCCGGATTCGACCAGGAGTTCATCTCGAACAACCTGCGCTCGACAGGACCCGATGCCGGACAAGGCATCACGCTCTCGGACTGGTTGATCGTCACGGCGAGTCAGGCTTCGCTCAGCGACGTCGAGTTCTTCATCGACATCTTCGCGGGCGGTCCGCCGCAGATCGAGATCGAGGCGAAGATCGTCGAGTGGGTCACGAACGACAGCCTCGACTTGGGCGTCGGTCCGGTCAGTGAGGGCACGCCGATCGTCGACTTCCCCGGCAGCACCTTGGTGCGCGACCTGACCTGGAACTTCCCGAACCAAGTCGGCGCGAACCAGTTCCTCGCCACGGTGGGAACCGTGCAGGACGGCGTGACTTACAACATGGTGCTCGAGGCGCTCGCGAGGTACGAAAACGTGTCGATCATCTCGCGACCGAAGGTCGCCGTGCGCGAGGGCGGCAAGGCCAGCATCGAGGCGATCGAGTTGATCCCGTACCTCAAGATCACCTCGATCACCAATACCGGCGGCTTCAACACGTCGATCGACTACCAAGAGGTCGGCGTACGCCTGTTCGTCGTGCCGCGTCTTGTCGGTACCAGCACGGTCAGCTTGGAGATCAGCGTCGAAGCTTCGTTGCAGACGGCCACCTCCGTTACCGCGTCGACGGCGGGCGGCGACCAGATCTCGGTGCCGACGCTGGCTTCGCGGAAGGCCGAGACGCTCGTCTACTTGAAGCCCGGCCAGGCCGTGATCCTTGGCGGCTTGATCACCGAGCGGAACGTCGAGGACGAGAAGAAGATCCCGCTGCTCGGCGACATCCCGCTGCTCGGCTACCTGTTCAAGTCCCGCTTCACGTCGACGGAGAAGGCGCAGGTGCTGTTCTTCATCCGCCCGCGCGTGCTGGGCGGCAGCGACTTGAACCGCGACTTCTAGGTGCCCTTCACCGTCCCACTTGAACGCCTCACGACGCCGGCGCACGTGCCTGGCTCGCTTCTGCAGGATTCGAGCCGGGGGCTCCTGTTCTCCCGCGCGTCGGCGAATCGTGCGGAAGCGTGCCTGGCACGGTATACCGAGATTCGGTCCTCGGCGTAGAATCCGGGGAAGCCACGCCGCGCGCGTGCGTCCACAACGCTCCTCATGAAGCTCCTCCGTTCCACAGCCGCTGCAGAAGCCAAGAAGGGTGCCGCCCTCCTGCTCTCGTTCATGGTCCTGATCGTCGTGGTCACGATCGTGACGCAGATCAGCATCGGCACGATGACCGACGCCCGCGTGGCGCGGAACGACCTGACGCTGGCGCACATGGATCTCGCGATCGAGTCGGCGATGATTCAGAGCCGCATTCAGCTGCGCGATGACGCGGCCGCGGACGCCGAGTCGGAAGGCGGCGACGAGGAGGGCGGCGCCCCGGCGGTCCCCGACGTCGGCGACATGGGCGGCGACGAAGAAGGCGGCGGCGAAGACGCTCCCGCCGATAAGAAGGCCGACTTCCCGACGGAGCGCACCGAGCTGAACGAGATCAGCCTGCGGATTCAGATCCAAGACGAAGACGGCAAGATCAACATTCTCAACATGCTCTCGGCTGACGAAGACCGCGCCGAGGAGGGCTTTCTGCGCGTCGTGCGCGTGCTCGACTTGTTCCGCGAAGGCACGGACTTCGACGTCCCGCTCTCCGAAGCGCAAGAGATCGCGGAAGTCATGCGGCGGCACATGCTCGAGCGCGACACGCAGTTGTTGCCGCGACCGGTGCTGCTCTCCGACAGCTCGGAAGACGATCGCCGCGGTCTGCCGCTGAGCTTGCGCGAGTTCCTGATCCACGAAGAAGTACCCGACGTGCTCTTCATGGACTTCCGCGACGAAGACGACACGATCGTGCACTCGATCGAGTCCTTCCTGACCGTCTGGAGCTCGCCGCGACTCTACTCGTCGAATCCGGATACCGGTTCGGGCACCGCACCGGCGAGTGACGACGGCGCGCCCGAGTCCGACGGACCGACGACAGCTTCCGGCGCCGACGATACGGAGACCGGTGGCTATGCCGTCAACGTGAACACCGCACCGCCCGTGGTCTTGAAGTCGCTCTTCGACGACCGCGTCGTGAACCCCTCCTTCTGGGACGAAGTCATCGAGTACCGCAACCTCGAAGATGAAGCCGCGATGGAAGACGAGGACGGCAATCGGCGCGAACCGATCTACGACGAGTTCGGCGAGGAAGAGCTCGAGCTGCAGTTCTTCGGCACGACCGAAGACTTGTCCGAGATGCGCAGCTGGGGCGACTTCGACGGAGAGCTGCAGGCGCAGATCAAGGAGATGCTGACGACGCAGAGCGCGACCTTCTCGATCGTCATCACCGCGCGCCGATCCACCTCGGCGAACGAGGACTCGACGACCGGCATGGATCCGCGCAAGGCGGCCCGCGAGGAAGAGAAGAGCGCGGCGCTGAAGAAGGTCGTGCGCGCCGTCGTCTGGCGCCACCAGGTCGAAGACGAGTTCGTCGTGACGCCGATCGTACCCTGGGAGACCTTGCCGTCGAGCCCTTACGACGTGCTCGACTATCCCGATGAGGACCGCTGAGCGACCCTCCCGTTCCGCCGAAGCACCGCTTCCATGGACCGCCAGTGACCGCGCCTGACCGCCTCCGCGTCGAGGTCTTCCACCACCTCTTCGCAGCTGCCGCCGAAGAGATGGGGGAGAGCCTGATGCGCTCCGCCTTCTCGCCGAACATCAAGGAGCGGCGCGACTTCTCTTGCGCGCTGTTCGATGGCGACGGCCGCATGATCGCGCAAGCGGCGCACTTGCCAGTGCACCTCGGTGCGGCGCCGCTGTCGGTGCGCGCGGTGATCGACACCTTCGTGCCGGATCCCGGCGACGCGGTGCTGCTCAACGATCCCTTCGCCGGCGGAACGCACCTGCCGGACCTGACGCTCGTCTCGCCGATCTACTTGCCGGGCGAGGTCCGTCCCCGCTTCTACTGCGCGAACCGTGCGCACCACGCCGATGTCGGCGGCGCACATCCGGGCTCGATGGCGCCGGCGCGCGATGTGCACGGCGAAGGTCTGCGCATCCCGCCAGTGCGCATCGTGCGCGACGGCAAAGTCGACACCGAGCTGCTCTCGCTCGTGCTCGCGAACATGCGCGTCGGCCGCGAACGTCGCGGTGACCTGCTCGCGCAGTGGGCTGCGAATCGCGTGGGGGCGTCGCGGCTCACCGGGCTGGCCGCCGACCACGGCCGCGCGGAACTCTCTGCCCGCGCGGCGCAGTTGCTCGACTGGACGGACGAGCTGACCGGTGCCTTGCTCGAAGGACTGCCGAACGGCGAGTGGTCGTTCGAAGACGAACTCGACGGCGCGGGCGATCCTCCGGCGAAGATCCGCTTGCGACTGGTGAAGCGCGGTGACCGCTTGGTCGCCGACTTCTCCTGCAGCGATGCGCAGCGCGAAAGCGCGGTGAACACGACGCGCGCCGTCGTGGTCTCGGCGGTCTTCTACTGCTTGCGCTTGTTGTTGCCGCCCGGCACTCCGACCAACGAAGGCGTGCTGCGTCGCGTCGAAGTGATTACCGAGTCCGGCAGCCTGGTCGACGCGCGTTATCCCGCCCCGGTCGCGGCGGGCAACGTCGAGACCAGCCAACGGCTCGTCGACGTCGTGCTCGGCGCGCTCGCGCAAGTCCTGCCGGATCGTATCCCGGCGGCCAGCGCGGGCACCATGTCGAACCTTAGCTTCGGCGCCGCGGACGGCAGCTTCGCCTACTACGAGACGATCGCGGGCGGCGCCGGCGGTGGACCGGATGGCGCGGGTGCGCACGCGCTGCAGACGCACATGACGAACACGCGCAACACGCCGATCGAGGCGCTCGAGAACGAGCTCCCGTTGCGCGTGTTGTCGACGACGGTGAGACGCGGCTCGGGCGGAGCGGGCGAACGCCCCGGCGGCGACGGAGTGCGACGCCGCTTGCAGTTCCTCGAGAACGTGCGGCTCTCGTGGATCGCCGAGCGCCAGCGCCGCGGGCCCTGGGGGCTCGAAGGCGGTCTCGAAGGGTCCCCGGGTTCCGCTCGCGTCCGCGCCACCGGCGCGCGCGGCGATCGGCGCCTGGTCGCGCCCTTCTCCGTCGACCTCTCTGCCGGCAGCGAAGTCGAGCTCGAGACGCCTGGAGGCGGCGGATTCGGCGTTGAGCAGGGACCTTCCCTTCCGGACTGCTAGATTTCCGCCCTCGGCGTTCCCCCGGGAGACCTCGCTCGCGAGAATCACCGCTTGGGCTCGGCCGCGCCCGTGGTCGCCCACCTCCAAGGACCCGAGCGAACTCGAATCATGTCGTCTGTCAGCGTCTTCGGAGCCCAGTGGGGTGACGAAGGCAAAGGGAAGATCATCGACCTCCTCTCGCGGGATGTCGACGTTGTCGTCCGCTACCAGGGCGGCGCCAACGCCGGCCACACGGTCGTCGTGGGCGGCGAGAAGTACGTCCTGCACCTGATCCCGTCGGGGATCCTCCACGAGGATCGCGTCAACGTGATCGGCAACGGCGTCGCGGTCGACCCCGCGAAGCTCTTGGAGGAGATCGACGGTCTGCGCGAGCGGGGCGTCGAGGTCACGGGGAAGAACCTGCGCCTCTCCGCCAGCGCGCAGGTGATCTTCGAACATCACAAGTTGATGGATCGCTACGCCGAACGCTGGCGCGGTGATGGACGCATCGGCACGACCGGACGGGGCATCGGTCCGAGCTACGCCGACAAGGCGTCGCGCACCGGCCTGCGCATCGGCGACTTGCTCGAACCCGATCACTGCGCCGCACGCCTGCGCGCGGCTCTCGCCGAGAAGAACGCGGTGATGGAGAAAGTGCACGGTGAGGGTGGGCTCGACTTCGACGAACAGCTCGCGATCTACCTCGCGCTCGGCAAGCGCCTCGAGCCCTTCGTCGGCGACGCCGCCGCCGAAGTGCGCCGCGCGTACAACGCGGGCAAGCGCTTGCTGTTCGAAGGCGCCCAGGGCTTGATGCTCGACATCGATCACGGCACCTACCCCTTCGTGACTTCGTCGAACACCGGCACGAACGGCATCCCCGCCGGCGCCGGATTCCCCGCGAAGCAGATCGAGACGGCCTACGGCATCGCCAAGGCGTACTGCACGCGCGTCGGCGAAGGTCCGTTTCCCAGCGAACAAGAAGGCGCCATCGGCAAGCGCATCCGCGACGCCGGTAGCGAGTACGGCGCGACGACCGGACGCCCGCGACGATGCGGATGGTTCGACGCGGTGGCGGTGCGCTACGGCGTCGAGCTGTGCGGTGCCGACGGCTTGGTCGTCACGAACCTCGACGTCCTGTCGGGCTTCGAAGAACTCGAGGTGGCTACGCGCTACCGCGTGGGCGGCGAAGAGCGCGAAGACTATCCCGCGGAACTCGTCGACCTCGGCCGCGTTGAAGCCGTCTACGAGTCGCGTCCCGGCTGGAGCGACGACTTGACCGCCGTGCGCAAGTACGAAGACCTGCCGCAAGCGGCGCGTGAATACGTCGAGTGGCTCGAACAACTCGTCGGCGTGCCGATCGTGCTGCTCTCGGTCGGTCCCGACCGCGAACAAGTCATCCCGCGCGGCCTCTACGTCGCGAACTGAGCGAGAACCCGAGTTGACCCAGCGTCCGTCCAAACCGATTCAGCGACCTGACCTCGGGGGGCCCTTCCCCGAGCACGTCGCGATCATCATGGACGGCAATGGTCGCTGGGCCCAACGCCGGGCGTTGCGCCGCGTGCTCGGCCACAAGGAAGGCATCGCTTCGGTGCGCGAGACCACGACGTCGTGCGCCGAGATGGGGGTCAAGAGCCTCACGCTCTACGCCTTCAGTGTCGAGAACTGGAAGCGCCCGCGGACCGAGATCCGGTACCTGATGGGGCTGCTCGAGCAGTTCATGGTCGACGAACGACCGACGCTGATGGAGAACGATGTGCGGCTCTCGTGCATCGGTCGTCTCGATGATCTGCCGACCGACTCCTTGCGCGCCTTGCGCGAGACCGAAGAACTGACGCGCGACAACGAAGGCATGGTGTTGCGCCTCGCGCTCAGCTACGGCAGTCGGTCCGAGCTCGCCGACGGCATCCAGCGCATCGCCGAAGACGCGCGCGCCGGCAAGCTCGACCCGGCCTCGATCGACGAGGAGACGATGCGCGCCTACCTCTACGATCCGGAGACGCCGGATCCCGATCTCTTGATCCGCACCGCGGGCGAGATGCGCATGTCGAACTTCCTCTTGTGGCAGATCTCCTACGCGGAATTTCACGTCACCGACGTCTGCTGGCCCGAGTTCCGCAAGGCCCAGCTGATGGAAGCCTTGCGCGACTACGCCGGACGCCAACGCAAGTTCGGCGGCTTGATCCAAGACGCCCCGGATCCCGAGTCGAACGAGAAGAAGGCCGAGCGCAGCGCGTGACGCCGCCGTGCCTGCGCGCGGTCACGCGTGCGCCCGTGCCTGGCTCGCTTCTGCAGGATTCGACCCGTGGGCTCCAGTTCTCCTGCGCGTCCCAATCGAATCGTGCGGAATCGTGCCTGGCACGGTACTTCGCGCAAGTCGTAGACTCACCGCGCGCGTGAGCTCGCGCTCCCCCCGATGGATCCGATCAAAGCTGCCAAGATCAAGAATCGTACCTTCGTCGGTGCCGGGCTCGCTGCCGGTGTTGCGGCGCTGCTCTGGCTCGCCGCTGTCGACACGCAGCATCTCGTCGTGCCGTTGTTCGGCCTGTTGATGGCGATCGGCGGGGCGTTCGAGCTGACGCGCATGGACAAGCTCGGCGGGCGCGACTTGCGTGTGCCGATGATCGGCGGCTTGTTCGCCGTGTTCTTGATGCAGTGGGCGACGCAGCTCGGCGATGCCTTCGGGCGCACGAGTCCCGATCGCATCGGCATCGAAGGTTGGTGGGCGAGCTGGGCCTCGACGGCGATTCTCTCCGGGCTCTTGCTTCCGCTGCGGCGCATCCCGCGTGGGCCGCTCGGGCTCGGTCGTTGGATCCCTGCGATCGCGATCATCGTCGGCTGCTTCATGGCATTGGGGACTGCCGCCGACGGCGACACGGTCATGATCACCGGCGTGGGCTTGTTGGCCTTCGCCTTCGTCGTCGACGCGCTCCTGTCACCGAAGCGTTCGCAAGGTATCGGCGCCGTTGCGGCCGACGCCGTGCTTCCGATCGCACTTGCCCTGTGGGCGATCCCTGCGCTTCCGGCGCTGACCTACGTCGACCGTTGGCTCGGCGTGCAAGGCCTCGGCGCCTTGCTCTTGCTCTCCAAGATCGGCGACGTCTTCGGCTACTACGTCGGTTCGATGATCGGCAAGTCGCATCCCTTCCCCAAGCTCTCGCCCGGCAAGACGACGGCCGGTTGCGTCGGTTCGTTGATCGCCGGCTGTGCATTCGGCGCCGCTTGCGTGTGGTGGGGTCTCTTGCCGTCCGCCGACTACGGTTACCTCGGCGGAGTCCTCGCCGGCGGCGTGGTGAACATCGCCAGCCAAGCGGGCGACTTGCTCGAGTCGAAGGTCAAGCGCACGGCAGGGGTGAAGGACTCCGGCGCGCTCTTCGGACCCTCGGGCGGCTTCCTCGACCTGACGGACAGCTTGCTGCTCTCCGTGCCGGTCGCGTTGATCGTCTGGCCGTTGCTGTTCACGGCGAACTAGCTCGGCTTCCCGCGCGCCTGATACAGTCGGCGCACGATGAAGCAGCTCGCACTCGCAGTCGTCGCCCTGGTGATCGCGCTCGTCTTGGGCGCGCTCTGGTACGGAGGTCTGCTCGACGGCGAGGAGGCGCCGCAGGGTCTCGACTTGCTCGAAGTCGACGATGACTCCGTCGACGACTTGTCGGCGAGCTCCTCGCGCGAGTCGATCGAAGCGCCGCAGCCCGCTCGCGATGCTTCGAGTGCGACGGAGGGCAACGCGACGCCGCCGCGCGACGGAAGCGGCGACATGCAACGCGACGACCCCGCGAGGAAGTCCTCGGACTCGGCACCGGTTCCTCCTGCAGCGCAAGTGGCGGACGACGGCCCGCAGCTGCTCTCGCACTACCTGGGCGACACGCGGCCCACCATGACTTGGGCGACCGAGCTCACTTTGGTCTTCGACCGGCCGCTGCAGCTCGTCGTGGTCGGCAAGGGTCCGTTCGAGGTCGACGGCAGCCAGGCGCGCGGCGCGCTGTGGACGATCGAGCGCCGATCCGACGCCATCGCCTGGCGAGCGACCGGCGAGGATGGAACGAGCAGCAGCGGCACGTTGACCGTCGCGGGCGTCGTTTGGGACGAGCTCTTCGCTTGGATCCCCGAAGGCTTCGAAGCGACGGACGGATCCGAGCCTGGCGACCAGGGTTGGGCGACGCGCGTGCGCGAACCGCGCAGCGGCATCGTCTTCTGCTTGATCCCGTCGGGCGTTGCGCAGCTGGGTTACCAGGAGGGTGGGGGCGCCATGACGGCGAGCAAGGTCGTGCGCTTCGCGGAACCGTTCTACATGGCGCGCACCGAGACGACGCAGGCGCAGTGGAAAGCGGTGCGAGAAACGAACCCGGGCACGCAGCTGGGCGATGAATTCCCGGTCGACAGCATGAGTTGGAACGACGCGAAGAGCTTCTGCGAGTCGATCGGCACGCGCTTGCCGGACAATGTGCAGTGGGAGTACGCCTGCCTCGCGGGTGCGCGCACGACCGAAGCCTTCGACGACATGGTCACGGACGCGCAAGCCAAGTTCATGCAGCTCGATGACGCGCAAGAACCGAGGCGGCACCCCCGCGAAGGCAGCCTCGCCGTCGCCGTCGCTTCATACCCGCCGAACGCGTGGGGGCTCCATGACATGCTCGGGAACCTGTTGGAGTGGACCGCGCGCGCGAGTGCCGAGCGATCCAACATCGACTGGGGTGCGATCCTGGCGACCGACCCAGAAGGAACGCTGCGCAGCATTCGCGGAGGGTCTTGGATCGATCCGGCTCACCGCCTGCACTCATGGTTGTTCGAGCTCGAGCGCGCCGACGGCGAGCACCTGACCTACGTAGGCTTCCGCGCCTGTTGGGTGCGCGAGTAGAACGCACTTCGGGGCGGCGCCGCACTCGCGACACCGCCCGGTGCGTCGTGCGGTGCGAAGCGACCGGTTTCAGGGAGTGAAGGTCACCTGCATGCCGTTCGAGAAGTTCGATCCGGCCCCACACGGGCTGACACCGCCCGGGTCGCGCGACCACATCTGGTACCAACGGATGTCGCCGGGGGTGACGCTTCCTTCAGTCGCGATCGAGGTCGCCGTCGTGCCGGAGCCGGCCGCGTCGGTGAAGACGACTTCGATGCGCTCGGTGCGATTGCCCGTGCAGAGCACACCGTCCTTGAACGGGACCTGCACCAGTGCCGCGCCTTGCACCAGCATGCCGGGTTGGTTCGGGCGAGCCTGCGACACGGTGAAGGCGAGGTCGTCCGCGGCGACGCTGAGCGTGCCGTTGGCGGTCAGGATCGAGCCGACGCCGAGCGAACTCTCACAACCCTCTCCCGCACCGACGGCGGACTCGTTGCCGCACGGACAGGCTCCGGAGCTTCCGTCACCGAAGCACAGCGGCGTCCCCAGCAGACCCGCGGGCTGGACTGAGATCGAGAGGTCGTACTCACCGCAGTTCGGGACGGAGACGTTGTCCCACACGTTGATCTGGACGTAGTAGATCTGCGTGGAGCCGGTGTCGTTCGTCCAGGACATCTCTTCATTGTCGGTCGCTGTGAAGCCTCTCGCGAGGAAGGTCGCCTTGTCCCCGCAGGTCGAGCCCAAGGTCGACGAGTCGTACAGGTAGCAGTCGACGTCTTGTCCAGTCGAGGTGCTGTGGAGCACCCACACGCTCAGGCTCTCGCCGTCCTGGACACTGACGGACCAGAAGTCGTCGGAGGTTCCTTTGAACACGACCAAGTCGGTGTGCAGTCCGGGGGCGAGCGGTATCGCCTGCGCGCAGTCGTCGTTCGGCTCAAGGGGATCTTCGGTCGCGATCGAGCACGCATGGAGCGTGGGGGTGACGAGCAACGAGTACTCCTGGCAGCTTGGAATGGGCGCAAGGGAGTGGCCCACCACAAGAATGAGCACGACGGGGAGTGAGGTCGAGTTGGTGTAGGTGAACTGTTCATTGTCCGTCATCGATTGGCTCGCTGCGATGAGGGACCACGACTCGGTGAGCAGCGCGGCGTCGATGTTCCCGCTGGCGTGCGAGAACAGGATGTCCATGACGACTGCATCTCCGGGGCCGATCAGGTACTCCCAGTTGTCTTCGTCACCGACTCCCGTTCCGAGGGTCAAGCTGTTCGTCGCACCGACCGGAAGCTGAGGCAGGACGTTGCTCTCGAAGTTGTCGTCGTTCGGGCAGACTTGCGCCGCGGCCGAGCCGCACAGGATCAGGGCGGCGAGGGCGACGGACAGTTGGTGGATGAGGTGCTTGGATCGCATGGCGTGGACTCTCTGGATGCGTCGTGAGCGGACTCGCTCTGCGGAGTCCTGCGAGGTCGTCGAGCGACTCCCTCAGAGGGCCGAGCGACGACGGCGCGACTCACGCGTCACGAAATCCGGGAAAGGCGCGCGCGAAGTCCGCCGCTCGCACCGCGCGCGCCGAGCGGATGCTTGTAAACGGGCGTTCTTAGTCCTTGCCGAGGCAGGACTTGCCGAGACCCTCGGCGGTCCGAGCGCGCTGAGCGCCGGCGATGTCCGGCACGTTGACAGGCAACCGCGCAGAGCGGGTAGGATGTCGCCCGTCGCAGCGCCTCGCGCGGCGCCACTCCCCCCGCTGCACAGCGCACCGCGCTGCACGCCGCCGCCAGAACCACGACACGACGTTGAACGAAGTCATCATCCCGCTGCGCTCGCACGACGAGGCCGTCCTCGTGCTCGGTCCCTACGACCGCTACGCGAAACTCCTGCGTCAGTCGCTCGACATCGAGCTCTTCACGCGCAACGGCAACCTCCGGATCAAGGGTCAGATCGAGGACGTGCAAGTCGCGCGTTCGCGGATCGACCACTTGCTCGGCAAGTCGCGCAAAGGCCGCGAGCTGACCGTGCGCGAGATCGAAGAGATCCTGCTCGGCAAGCCGAAGGAAGAGAAGCCGAGCGCCAACGGTCCGGCACCGCTGCGCCGCACGGACGACCGTCCGGAAGCCGCGCGCTTCAACCCGCGTCCGACCGGCTCGGGGCCGCGGCCGATCGGTGGGGGCATGGGCGGTCCGCCCGCGCGCACCGGCAACATCAAGGCGCGTCCGGTGCAGCCGCGCAGCGAGAATCAACGCATCTACCTCGAGCTGATCGAGAAGAAGGACCTGGTGTTCGGTCTCGGCGTGGCCGGTACGGGCAAGACCTACCTCGCGGTCGCCGCCGCCGTGCGCGCGCTGCGCGCGGGCGAGTGTCGCCGCCTCGTGATCACACGCCCCGTGGTCGAAGCGGGCGAACGCCTCGGCTTCCTGCCCGGCGACGTGCAAGCCAAGCTGAACCCGTACATGCGTCCGATTTATGATGCGCTGAACGAGATGATCGGCTTCGACGACGTGATGCGGCTCGAAGAGACCGGCGTGATCGAAGTCGCGCCGCTCGCCTTCATGCGTGGTCGAACGCTGTCGAACGCCTTCGTGATCCTCGACGAGGGCCAGAACACGACCGTCGGTCAGATGAAGATGTTCCTGACGCGCCTCGGCGAAGGCTCGAAGATGGTCGTCACGGGCGACCCGTCGCAGAACGACTTGCCGGAACGCGAACGCAGTGGGCTGGGCGATGTGGTGGCGCGCTTGCGCGGTTACCAAGAGATCGGCTTCATGGACTTCACCGGCAAAGACATCGTGCGTCACCCGCTGGTCGAGAAGATCGTGCGCGCCTACGAAGCGCCGGCGAAGGCGGCCAAGCCGCCGCGCAAGAGCGAGCGTGACGCGGATCGTGATGACGATCGCGAGGGGAGCACGCGGTGAAACCCCTGGCCCGCTGGATCGGCGGGGAAGGCGGTCGCGGCACACTGCGCCGCGTGTCGCCCCAGAAGGCGAAGGCTGCGGCGTCGACGCGTCAAGGCGTCACGCTGCCGCAAGCCGGTGAGAAGATCGCGATCGCGGTCGCCTCGGTGGTCGTCGTCAGCGCGTTGATCGGCTTCGGCGCGGGCTTGGACCTGCGTGGATGGTCGGGACTGGTCGGCTTGGTCACGGTCGCCGTCGCGCTCTTCCAGCGCTACCTGGTCGACTTCCGGCTCGACGTCTTGCGCTCCGTGCCGCGCGTCATGGCCCTGGCGGGACTCTTGGTGTTGCCGCTCGCGGCGACGCGCGGGTTCGACCTCTTCTTCGGACTCCAGTTCGCTGCGTTCTTGCCGCTCTCGGCGATCGCGCTGGTCATCGCGCTCGTCTGGTCGCGTCGCTTCAGCCTCGAGTGCACGGCCTTCACCGGCGCGCTGCTCGGCCTCTACTTCACCTTGCACGCCGAGCGCGGCCTGATCGAGCTGTCGGGACTCGCCGTGGCGCTCACGGGCGCGACGGTCGCCGCGCTGTCGGCGGTACACGTCAAGCGTCGCTCGACCTTGGTCAAGGTCGGTCTGGTCATCGGACTGGCGCAGATGGTCGTCGCCGGCACCTTCATGCTGATGTGGTCGTCGTCGATCTTCACGCCGCAGAGCTTCTGGATGTTGCTCTGCTTGGGACTGCACGCGCTCGTCAGCGGACTCCTGATCTCGGGCTCGCTGCCCGCGATCGAGCTGATGTTCCGCGTCACCACGGCGATCAGCTTGCTCGAGCTCGGCAACACCCACGAACAACCGCTGCTGCGCAAGCTGTTGCTCGAAGCGCCGGGCACCTTCCACCACTCGTACATCGTCGGCTTGCTGTCCGAAGCCGCGGCGGAAGAGGTGGGGGCGGACGCGCTGCTGGCGCGCGTCGGTGCGCTGTACCACGACGTCGGCAAGCTGAACAAGGCGGACTACTTCGCGGAGAACTCTCCCGAAGCGCGCGGCAAGCACAAAGACCTGACGCCCGAGATGAGCATGCTGATCATCTCCGCGCACCCGCGCGACGGCGTGGAACTGGGACGCTACTACGGTCTGCCGCAGTCGATCCTCGACTTCATGCCGGAACACCACGGCACGCTGGTGATCGAGTACTTCTATCACGCGGCACGCAAGCTGCGCGGCGTAGAGAACGTCAGCGAAGACTCGTTCCGTTACCCCGGGCCGAAGCCGCAGCGCATCGAGACGGCCATCGTGATGATGGCGGACGCGGTCGAAGCGATCAGTCGTCAGATGCCCGATCCGTCGCGCGCCAGGCTCGAAGAGATGGTGCACGAGGTGGCGTTCAAGCGCTTGATGCAGCGTCAGTTCGACGAGTGCACGATGACCTTGAAGGACCTCGAGCTGATCGAGCGTGCGTTCTTGCGCGTGCTGCTCGCGATCTACCACCAGCGGCCGACCTTCCCGAAGGGCAAGCCGAACCCGCTCGATATGTCGCAACCCAGCGAAGAGCGTCGCGCGGTGCTCGAGGAACAGAAGAAGGGCTCCCGGCCGTCCGCGGGGGCCGGCGTATGACCGTGCGCATCCACCGCGAGGTGGCCGCGGACGAGCTCGACGACGCGGCGGTGCGCGCGGCCGTGTGCGCCGCTTTGGAACACGGCGGGGAAGCGGGGCGCACGGTGGACGTGGTGTTCGTCGACGATCCCACGCTGACCGAGCTGCACGGCCGCTTCTTGAACGACCCGACCCCGACCGACGTGATCGCGTTCGAGTTGGGGGAACCCGTCGGGGACGGCGACGACCCGTGGGGTGAGGTCTACGTCAGCGTCGACCGCGCCCGAGAGATCGCCGACCGACGCGGCGTGTCCGCTGCGCGCGAGCTCGCCCTGTACTGTGTGCACGGAACGTTGCACCTCGTCGGCTTCGACGACATCGAGCCGGCGGACCGCGATCGCATGCGCGCCGCGGAACAGTCGGTCATGTGCGCACTCGGTTACGCCGCCGACAGTGCACCGCATGAGATGGGCGACACTTGACGCGTGCGTCGTGGTCTCGGCGCGCAAGTCAGCACGGAAAAGTTCAAAAAAAATCCGCGCCTTCCCAACTCTGTAGCGCACCGACCAAAGTGCCGAAGTCGGGCAGCATCAGCGAGATTGAACGTGACTCATGTTCTGTGCACGGCGCGTCGCACGCTCTCTTGCACGTCGCGCGACACACTGCTTGTTGAACACGCGCCGCTTTCGGGTATCAGGAGGGAGAACTCCAAGGAGTTCCACCACCTACCTTGTTCGAAGCCAGCACAGACTCAGAGACCGAAGCGGTGAGGCCGGACGTCGGCGCCGCGCCAAATGCGCGTCGCGACGAGACCGTCGACCTTCACGTTCAACGCCTCTGGGCGATCTACAAGATCGACCCTTGCGACGAGACGCGGAACGCACTCGTCGAGAACTACTTGGGGTTCGTGCGCGAGATCGCGCGCCACTTCGGCATGCGCTTGCCGCGCAGCGTCGACCGCGGTGACCTCGACATCGCCGCAAACGTCGGCCTGATGTCGGCGGTGGCGGGCTTCGACCCCGAGCGGGGAGTGCGTTTCGAGTCGTACTGCGAGCTGCGCGTCAAAGGCGCCTTGCTCGACGAGTTGCGCGCCCAAGACTGGTTGCCGCGCCCTTGGCGACAGAAGCTCGAGACGCAGAAGCGCGCCCTGGAACGTCTGCGCGGCGAGCTGGGCCGCGAACCGGGTGATGACGACGTCGCGCGCGACATGGGGATGGACCTCGAGACCTATCAACAGGTCTTCGGCGTCGGTCTGCCGGGGACGCCCGCCGGCAACATGTCGCTCGATGACGGCGACGAAGACTCCGGTCTGCCGCTCGACGTGGTTCCCGACCGCAACTCGGCTGCGCCGCACGAACGGCTGACGCAGGAAGAGGTGCTCTCGCTCGTCACGCAGCGCTTGACGGATCAAGAGTACAAGGTGCTCTACCTGCGCTACTGGGAAGGCATGCCGATGCGCGAGATCGGTGAGCTGACGAACCTCAGCGAGTCGCGCGTCTGCAAGATCCACGCGAAGCTGATCGAGCGCCTGCAAGATCGCTTCCGCGTGAACCGCGAAGACTTCTAGGGATTCCGGCGGGTACCGTGCCAGGCACGCTTCCGCACGATTCGTTCGGGGCGCGCGGGCGAGCAGCAGCCCACGGGTCGAATCCTGCGGAAGCGAGCCAGGCACGAAAGAGCGAGGGCATGAGGCGCGGCCCCATGCCCTCGCATGCGAGATGTCACTCCGAAGAGAGCGGACATCGTGGCTTCCCACTCAGGCAGCTAGGCGCTGCCCACCACGCGTCGCGATGGACAAGTCCATCTGACATCCAGCGGTGCTTCCGTCGCATTCGTCCCCACTAGCGCGAACGGTGCACGTCTCCTCCTTCGGCAGCGAGCGGTCCCAGTCCCCACGGGGACCACAAGCTTGCTCCTCCTTCCGCGCACGGCGGACTTCCCCGTCCCACCAGTGCGCGCCTTCGTTGCCCCATGAGATCGGACAACCAAGACTCTTTCCTTCCCTTCCAAGGGCCCGTTACCAGTCGTCCCCACGACCGGCATCAGGGGTTGCGAACTCTGCGAAGAGTCCGCGCTGTCCACCGACGAATCCCCACGATCCGTCAGCGGGCTCTCCGGCGCGCTCGAAGCTAGGCAAGCACGTCGGTGATAGGGGCGAACGCCCTTGAAGAGGCGCGGCAACGACGACCTTCGGGTGGCGCGGGCAAAGCTCGCCGCGTGCAACCACTCTGCGTAGGTCTTGTCGTGAACTCGGTTCATCGTCTCGTCGAATGGCGTTCGCTCGGAGACAACGGCACCGCAGGCGGGAGGGACGCTCTCCCGCTCCCGACACGAGGCCGAGAGCGGGAGCGCGGGAGGGAGACGCGAGAACGACTCCGACCCACACGTCGATACCGAGAGCGGAACCAAATGGCTCCGGGGTGCCCCTCGGATGACGTCCGGGTGCGGATCGACGACGTTCGGTAGCTCGGCTGTCCACTAGGGACCCGTGGCTTTGCGCCCCAGCCTCGCGGCCGGTTTGCCCTTGTCGCGTCATCGTGAGGGCGGCGGAGAATACTGCCGATTCGGGTGCGGGCAAGTCAGGAGGTTGCTTTTTCTCCGGTGGCGCGCGCGTTTCGGTCTAAGCTCCTTTGGGTGAACCACTTATGTGGTGACGAAAGGTGCCGTCCCGGGACGAATTAGGCCTCGAATAGACGCTTGGAATCGGGCGTTTCGCTCAAGAATCAGGGGCGTTCCAGACGGCCCCCCCCCCCCCCCCCGCACTCACTCGACGTGGAAGTCGGGGACCACGACCAGCTCGGGCGAGGGGGTCTCCGGTTCCGGTGAGGTCACGGTGTCGAGCAGGAAGTGCAGCGCCCCGGGGAAGGCCTCGAGGAACAGGTTCGCGTTCCCGGGCTCGTTCTCGAAGCTCGCGACGACGCGTCCCTTGTAGGAACGGATGTCGGCGACGGCTTCGTCTTTGAAGGAACGGTCCGCCATGTCGAAGGACGGCTTCAGGTGGATCGCGCAGCGACCGCGCCAGAAGGGGAAGCCGTGGTCGGTCAGCGCTTGGACCGTGCCCGTCTCCATCCCGCCCACGTGGCGACCGGAGAGGTAGTAGATCATCGCTCCGGCCTGGTGGCAGTGGTTCACGTAGTCGACCGAGCCGGGCGCCGGCAGGTCGGTCTTCACGTAGTCGTCCGTGAAGAAGCGCTCGAACCAGAAGTCGCGCAGGGACTGCAGGAGCGCTTCGTCGTCGACTCCGCGCCGCGCGAAGGACTCGTGGACGTTCCAGCCCATGTCATCGATGGTCAGACCGGCGACGAGTTCAGTCAGCGCGGGGTGCGCGCCGCTCTGGGCCTCCGCGAACTCGCGCAGGATGCGCAGGTTGCGGGATCCTGTCTCGAAGAGGGTCGAGTCGAGGTCGAAGAGCACGATCGGCAGGGCGCCGTCGGCGAGGGCTTCGGTGATGCGCGGGAAAACCTCGCGCAGCTTCGATTGGGGCTGGGTTGACATGGCGGCCGGAGGATAGCCGGAGAGCGCTTTGCTTGCACGGATCGGAGCGGGGCGCGTAGCCTCTGGCCTCCAAGCGGCGCCCACCTCGCCGCCTTTGGCTCCCCACGCGCTCCCCGGCCTTGAGATCCCCACCATGCCCGAGTGGTTCGAGAAGTTCTATCCGATCCTCATCCTGCTGGTCGTCGTCACCCTGCTGATCAACCGGCTGCCGAAGATCGACTTGGGCCACAGCTCGGCGTTCCGCAGGCGGCGCGTGCTGAACTGGTTGCCGCTCGGCCTGACGTACGCCTTCCTCTATATGGGGCGCTACAACCTGACCGTCAGCAAGTCGGCGCTGGGCGGCATGCCGCTCTCCGACGGCAGCGGCGCGCTGATGGGCAACGAGGAGTTCGGCTGGATTTTCATGGTCGGCACGATCGTCTACGGCTGCGCCTTCGTGATCAACGGTCCGTTGACCGACCGCATCGGCGGTCGCAAGGCGATCTTGCTCGGAGCGGCGGGCTCGGCGGTCGCCAACATCTTGATGGGCGTCGTCTGCATGTTTGTGCTCGAAGGCAAGGGCGAACGCTTCGACTGGATCGCGCCGCGGTTGACCGTGATCTTCAGCGTGCTCTACGCGCTGAACATGTACTTCCAGAGCTTCGGCGCCGTCGCGATCGTCAAGGTCAACGCGTCGTGGTTCCACGTTCGCGAACGCGGCGTGTTCGGCGGCATCTTCGGCATCCTGATCTCGCTCGGCGTCTATTTCGCGTTCGACTGGGGCGCGATGATCGTCAACGCCGGGCACCCCGAAGACGGCAGCCCGTTCGACTATCCCGGCTTGGTCTGGGCTTACTTCACGCCCGCCATCTTGCTCGGCGTCTTCTGGGTGCTCGACGTCCTGTTCGTGCGCGACACGCCGGCGCAAGCGGGGCTCGACGACTTCGATACCGCGGATGCATCATCGGGTGATGAGGGCGAACGCCTTCCCGCTAAGCGCATCTTCGCGCTGATGCTGCGCAACCCGATCATCATGACGATCGCGGCCGTCGAGTTCTGCAGCGGCTTCCTGCGGCAGGCGATCATGCAGTGGTACCGAGCCTTCGCGAAGCAGACCGACGGCGCGCTCGGCTTGAAGTCCGAGTTCGTCTACGAGAACTGGGGCATGCTGCTCTGCATCGCCGGTATCACCGGCGGCGTGATGGCGGGCATCATCTCCGATCGCGTGTTCCACAGCCGCCGCGGCCCGGTTGCCGCGTTGCTCTACGGCATCATGTTGGTCAGCGCCGTCGTGTTGTGCTTCGTCTACCAGACGCCCATCGTCGGCTGGCTGGTCGTGTTCATGTCGATGGCCGTCATCGGCGTGCACGGCATGTTGTCGGGCACGGCGAGCATGGACTTCGGCGGCCGCAAGAACGTCGGTACCGCTGTCGGTATCATCGACGGCTTCGTCTATCTCGGCACGGGCTTGATGTCGTTCACCTACGGCATGATCTTGCCGCGCGAGCAGTTCGAAGCGGTGACCGACCCGCAGACCGGCGCGGTCGTGTTGGATCCGATCACGGGTGAGGCGAAGCAGGTCCTCGTCGGTCCCGTCACCGATCCCGACAACTGGCTCAACTGGCCGCTCGCGATGGTGCCCGTGGCGGCGATCGGATTGTTCTTCGCCTGGAAGATCTGGCACGCGCAGACCGATGCGATGCAGAAGCACCACGCCGGCAAGGCATGATGTGCGCATGAACCGACTGGTACTCGCTGCGCCCGTTCTGGCGCTGGCGTTGCATGCACTGACGCGGGAGTCCGCTGCGCAAGCGGACGCGCCGCCGAAGCCGCGACTCGTTGTGATGGTCGCCGTGGATCAGATGATCCCCGAGCAACTCGAGCGGCTGCGTCCGCACTTCACGGGCGGCTTCGCACGCTTCGCGGAGCAGGGGCGCGTGCACCGGCGCGCGCTGCTCGACTACTCGCGCACCGAGACCGGGCCCGGGCACGCGACTTACGGCTCGGGTTGCCTGCCGCGCACGCACGGTGTCGTGGCGAACAGCTTCCGCGACGCGGACCTGGGCGGCTGGACGTACTGCGTCGGCGACGACGACGCGAACCCGATCACGCGTTTGGGCCTCGAACCGAAATCGAAGCGCTACCACGTCTCGCCGCGCAACCAGCTCGTCCCCGGCGCCGCCGCCTGGTTCCAGCGCAGCTGGCCCGGCGCGAAGACGATCTCGATCGCCGGCAAGGACCGCTCGGCGATCCTGTTGGCGGGGGACGGAGTCGATGCGGCCGTCTGGTGGGACAAGTACCGCATGGGCTTCACGACCAGCGACCACTATGGCGATGCCCTGCCCGCCTGGGCCGCGGAATGGAACACGGCTTGGCGTGAGAGCTGCGAGGGCTACGTCTGGGAACCGCTGGTGCCGCTCGACCAGTTGACTTCGGCGGGAACCGCTCCCGATGACCGCGAAGGGGAAGCATCGTGTTCGTCGAACGGCCGCACCTTCCCGCACCCTGCGCCGTCGCTCGACGAAGAACCGACCGAGGCTCAGATCGAGCAGCTGGCGCGCTTCGCCTACATCTCGCCGCTGATCGACCGGCACACCGTCGACCTCGCACGCCGCGCGGTCGTGGCCGAAGACCTCGGCGCGGACGATCAGGTCGACTTGCTGTGCATCTCGCTCACCGCGTGCGACACGGTGGGGCACTTGACCGGACCGTACTCCGCGGAGACGACCGACGTCCTGCTGCGCGCCGATCGCGAGCTGGGCGAGTTGTTCGACCTGTTGGACGAACGCCTGGGCGCTGACGGTTGGATCGCGACGCTCTCGTCCGATCACGGAGTGCTCGAGCTGCCCGAACATCGTCGCACGCGGCTCGAACCCGGCGGTCGTCTCGGAGACGAGCGCATCAAGGCGGCGCGTGAGGTGCTGCGCGGCGCGCTGAAGGAACGCTTCGGGACGCACTTCCGCCTCTCGCTCGGCGGGGGCGGCGCGTATCTCGATCCGGCGCAGCTCGAAGGGCACGACGCGAGGGAAGTGCGCGTCTTCGTGCGCGATCACCTGCTGAACGAAGAGGACTGGGTCGCCGGCGCGTTCACTTCGGACGAGCTGCTCGCCGCGGATCGCCGCACAGAGGATCCATTCTTCGAGCTCGCGCGCAACTCGACGCGGCCGACGCGCGGACCGGATCTCGCGATCCGCGTCCGGCCGTGGATGTTGATCGACCGCGGAACGGGAACGACGCACGGCACGCCTTATCCCTACGACCGTCGCGTGCCGCTGGTCTTCCTGGGGCCGGGCTTCGATGCGGAAACCGACTGGGGCCCTGCGGGCTCGCACGACGCCTTGCCGACGATCCTCGACGCGCTGGGCGCCGACTTCGACGCCAAGGCCTTCGACGGTCAAGTGCGCTGACTGGTGAGGTACCGAGCCGGGGCCAGTTCCCCACGACTCGCATCGAGTCGTGGGGAACTGGCCCCGGCTCGGTACCTCACGGGTCAGCGCGGCGAGTCGTGCACCGCCCGGTGCACGGCGAGCACGCCGTCGAGCACGCTCGCGAACTGATCGAGCTGGATCATGTTCGGACCGTCGCTCGGCGAGCTGTCGGGGTCCGGGTGCACTTCGAAGAACAAGCCGTCGACTTGGCCGGTTGCGACGGCCGCGCGCGCGAGCATCGGAACGGCCGTGCGATCGCCTCCGGTCGTCTTGCCGAGTCCGCCGGGTTCTTGCACGGAGTGCGTCGCGTCGAAGATCACGGGGTGCCCGGTCGCGGCGAGGTGGCGGAAGCCGGTCATGTCGACGACCAAGCGGCCATAGCCGAAGCTCGAGCCGCGTTCGGTCAGCAGCACGTTCGGATTGCCCGAGTCGGTCACCTTCTTCGCCGCGTTCTGCATGTCCCAGGGCGCGAGGAACTGGCCCTTCTTCACGTTGACGGCCTTGCCGGTCTCCGCGGCCGCGACGAGCAAGTCCGTCTGCCGGCAGAGGAAGGCCGGGATCTGCAGCACGTCGACCACTTCCGCGGCGCGCGCGCATTGTTCGGGCAAGTGCACATCGGTCAGCACGGGCAAGTTGTGTTCGGTGCGCGCTTCGGCGAGCCACTCGAGCCCTTCCGCCATGCCCGGCCCGCGACCGGATCCGATGCTCGTGCGGTTCGCCTTGTCGAAGCTCGCCTTGAAGATCAGCGGCACGCCGCGTTCGCCGCAGACTTCGGCGAGGCGCGTCGCAATCTCGCGCGTCAGTTCGGGGCGTTCCAAGACGCACGGGCCGGCGACGACGAACAACTCACCACCGCCGAAGGGACGGCCGGCGATCTGGGCGATGCGGGGGACTGCGGAACTCATGCCGGAGAGTCTAGCAGTCGGCGCTTGAAGGCTCTCGGCCAACCGCGGTCAAGGCACGCACAAGCGCACGCGGCGGTCCGTCATGCGGATCTGCACCGGCGTGACGCCGCCCGGATCGCCGTCTAGCTGGTAGGGGGCGGGCGGATCGGACTCGACGCGGATCTCGGCCGCGCGCCGCATCGTGCAGCTGCCGCCCGGCAACCGGCCGAGGAAGGCGCGCAGCGCGTAGGCCGCGAGCGCCGGGATCGACGCCTTCTCGAACAGGTAGACCTCGAACAGCCCGTCGCCGAGTTTGCGTTCGGCGCCGAGCCGGAACAGCCCGCCGTAGTGGATCATGTTGCTGGCGAGTACGAAGCCGAAGCGGCCTTCGAGCGCTTCGCCGTCGAGCGTCACGACCAAGTTCCGACGTCGCGGCGTCTTGAACAGCGCGCTCACCGAGAAGACGTAGTTGCGGAACCGAATCGGGCCGTCGCGCGCGTCATCGACGGCCTTGACCATCTCCGCGTCGGGACCGACGCCGACGCACAGGAACGACAGCTCGCCGTTCACGTCGGCCACGTCCAGCGAAGTCGTGTTGCCGCTCGCGACCAGTTCCAGTAGTCCGGCGGCGTGGCGCGGCAGCTCGAGATCGCGCCCGAGCACGTTCGCCGTCCCGAACGGCAGCACCGCGACGCGCGGATCGGTTCCGCTGCGCCCCAGTCCTTCGAGCACCTCGCGCAGCGTTCCGTCGCCGCCGATCGAGACGACCAGCTCCGTGCGTTCGTCGACTTGCGTTGCCGCCTCGATCCCGTCGCCCGCCTTGGTCGTCAGCAGCAAGCTCGCCTCGAATCCGGCGGCTTCGAGTCCCGCGTGCACTTCACCCGCTGCGGGTTCGGCCTTGCCGCGACCGGCGATGGGGTTCGCGACGACGAGCGCGCGCGGTCGTTGGAGGACTTCGGACATGCGCGGAGAAGGTACCGAACCAGGTTTCAATCCTCACCCCCCCCGAGAGGCCGAAGGGGGGGGTGAGGATTGAAACCTGGTTCGGTACCATCGGCCTCGAATTCGTCCCAGGCCCTCCGCATCCCCATGTACAAGATCCTCATCGCCCTGCTCGTCCTTGTCTCGCTGGCCTTCGCGCAGGACGCGGAACAACCCGTGGTCGAAGCGCCGCAGGCCGCAGCGAAGCCCAACCCCGTCGTGATCATCAAGACGTCGAAGGGCGACATCGAAGTCGAGCTGTTCGAGCAGCAAGCGCCGAAGACGGTGAAGAACTTCCTCGACCTCGCGGAGGGCAAGCGAGAGTTTACGGACAGCAAGACCGGCGAGAAGGTCACGCGGCCGTTCTATGACGGACTCGTGTACCACCGGGTGATCAAGGACTTCATGATCCAGGGTGGCTGCCCGCTCGGCACCGGCACGGGTAGCCCCGGCTACAGCTTCGAGGACGAGATCAGCGACAAGTCGCTCGGGCTCGACGAGCTGAAAGTCATGCAGGAAGACGGCGGCCCGCACCCCTTCCTCGGCATCCAATCGCAACAGCAGTTCCAGACTGCGATCATCGATCCGCTGCTGCGGAAGATGGGCGTGACCTCCCAGGAACAGCTGGATGCGCGCATGGCTGAGCTGGAGAAGGCACTCGCCGAACTCACCGTCAGCGAGGCGTACGCAAACCAGGGCTACGTCTACAACGACGAGCTCGTCTCCACTCCACCGAACCGCGGTGTCATCGCGATGGCCAACAGCGGCCCGAACACCAACGGTTCGCAGTTCTTCATCAACCTGATCGATACGCCGTGGCTGACCGGCAAGCACACGGTCTTCGGCAAGGTCATCGAGGGCATGGACGTCGTCGACAAGATCGGCCTGGTCGAAGTCGATCCGCGTTCCTCCAAGCCTACGGAGGACGTAACGGTGATCTCAATCCGGCGCAAGCCGCTCGAATCAGCGGTTCCCTCGACCGAAGCTGAGGGCGACTCGGCGAAGTAGCAAGGCTGCTCCAGCGTGCAGTAGTCGACGCATGTCCAATGCCCCCGTGCTCGTGACCGGTGCCACCGGCTTCCTCGGCGCACACGTCATGCCGGCGCTGCGGGGGAAGGCGTCGGCGGTCGGCGTGGCGCGGCATCCGGAACGCGCGCCGCGCGAGCTGCAGGGCGCGGACTGGCGCGCAGCGGACTTCGAACAACGTGGAGTGGCGGCGGAGCTGGTGCGCGCGATCGCGCCGCGAGCCGTGATCCACTGTGCGGCGCTCGCCAGCGCGGCGGCCTGCGAATCCGATCCCGAACGTGCGCAGCGGTTGAACGTCGGCGTGACGCTCGAAGTTGTCTCGGCCGCGCACGAACTCGGCGCGCGCTGTGTGATCGTCTCGACCGATCAAGTCTTCGGCGCGGAAGCACCGCCGGCCGGTGGCTTCGACGAATCGAGTCCGACGCATCCCACCAGCGTCTACGGGGCTTCGAAGCGCGAAGCGGAAGAGCGCGCGTCAGCGCTGGACGGCGACTTGCTCATCGCGCGCCTGCCGCTGCTCTTCGGCGACTCGCTGGGGCGCGGACGCGGCGCGACGGACTCGCTGTTCGCCGCACTCGAACGCGGCGAGACACCGGCGCTGTTCAACGATGAGTGGCGCACGCCGCTGGACGTGGGTGACGCCTCAGCGGCGCTCGGCGAGCTCGCGCTGATGGACGATCCGCCCCGCGGCATCCTGCACATCGCGGGGCCCGACCGGCTCACGCGGCTCGAGCTGGGTCTGATCGCGTTGGAGGCTCGCGGAGTCGAGCGCGCCGAAGCGCTCCGTCGGGTCCGCAGCGTGCCCCGCTCGGCGCTCGATCCGGTGCCCGCGCGCGCTGCGGACTGCTCGCTCGACGCGACCCGCGCGAGGGCTCTCTTGGCCGTTCGCTTGCGTTCTCCGCGCGAAGCGCTGCGCCCGGCTTGACGCCTCCCCGCGCCCGCGTTGAAGTGTTCGGCCACGCAAGCTCCGGCAGGGAGCCCGCGCCACCGCTAGAGCCGCCCATGGAACTCCCCACACGCTACACGCCCGCCGACCACGAACAGCCGCTCTACAAGGCTTGGGAAGCAGCTGGATGCTTCAGGCCCAAGCCCGATCCGACGGGAGCTGACCGGCGCTTCACGGTCATGATCCCGCCGCCCAATGTGACGGGCGCGCTGCACATGGGCCACGCGTTGAACGGAACGGTGCAAGACATCGTGATCCGTCACCGCCGCATGCAGGGTTACGAGACGCTGTGGGTTTCCGGCACGGACCACGCCGGCATCGCAACGCAAGCCGTGGTGGAGAAGAAGCTCTATCAAGAGGGCGGCCGGACGCGCAAGGAGATGGGGCGCGACGCCTTTCTCGAGAAGGTCTGGGAGTGGAAGGAAGAGTACGGCTCGCGGATCTTGGAACAGTTCCGGCGCTTGGGCTCGTCGTGCGATTGGAATCACACGCGGTTCACGATGGATGAACACATGTCGCGCGCCGTGCGCGAGTCCTTCGTGCGCCTGTGGAAGAAGGGGCTGGTCTACCGCGGCATGCGGCTCGTCAACTGGGACTGCAAGCTGCAGACCGCGATCAGCGACGACGAGATCGAGTACGCGACGCGCAAGGGCAAGCTCTGGTACATCAAGTATCCGCTCGAAGCGGCGCCCGGCGAGTTCTTGACCGTCGCGACGACGCGGCCCGAGACGATGCTCGGCGACACGGGCGTCGCCGTTCACCCGGAAGATCCGCGCTACGGCAAGCTCGTCGGTACGAACTGCATCCTGCCGTTCCAAGACCGCCCGATTCCGATCGTCGCGGACGAGTCCGTCGATCCGGAGTTCGGTACCGGCGCGGTCAAGATCACGCCGGGTCACGATCCGGCCGACTACGAACGCGGCGCACGTCACAACTTGCCGACGATCAGCATCCTCGAGAAGGACGGCAAGCTGAACGAGTTCGGCGCGCCCTTCGCGGGTCAGACGCGCGACGATGCGCGCAAGAGCGTCGTCGAAGGACTCGAAGCGCTCGGCTTGCTCGAGAAGATCGAAGACATCACGCACAACGTGTCGCTGTCCGATCGCTCGAAGACGCCGGTCGAACCGATCATCAGCGAACAGTGGTTCGTCAAGATGCAGCCGCTCGCGGAACCGGCGATCGCGGCGGTCGAGTCGGGACGCTTGAAGTTCCGTCCGGAACGCTGGACGAAGGTCTATCTCAACTGGCTCGAGAACGTCCACGACTGGTGCATCTCGCGCCAGCTCTGGTGGGGGCATCGCATCCCGGTCTGGTACGACGAAGACGGCACTCCCGCCGCTTCGATCACGGACCTCGAGATCGGTGCACCGCACCCCGAGACCGGCAAACCGATCACGCACCAGGACGAAGACGTGCTCGACACCTGGGCATCGTCGTGGCTGTGGCCCTTCGCGACGATCGGTTGGCCGGACAAAACGGCCGACCTCGCGCGCTTCTACCCGACACAGTTCTTGTCGACTGCATCCGAGATCATCTACCTGTGGGTCGCCCGCATGGTGATGGCCGGCTACGAGTTCATGGACGACCTGCCGGAAGACCAGCGTTGTCCGTTCGAGACGGTCAACATCCACGCGACTGTGCTCGATGCCAAGGGCAAGCGCATGTCGAAGTCGGCCGGAAACGGCATCGACCCGATCGACATGATCGAGCAGTACGGCGCGGATGCCGTGCGCTACTCGCTGATCCTGCTGACCAAGGAAGGCCAGGACACGAAGCTCGCGCCGGACAAGTTCGAGCAAGGTTGGCGCTTCGGCAACAAGGTCTGGAACGCGGCGCGCTTCGTGTTGATGAACCTCGGAGACGAGCAGACGGCGGGGGATTCGATCGACGCAGCGCGCCTCGAGGATCGCTGGATCCTCTCGCGACTCGCGGAGACGATCGAGTCGGTGACGGCTGATCTCGAGGCCTATTCGTTCAATGACGCCGCGATGACGCTCTACCGCTTCGTCTGGAACGACTTCTGTGACTGGTACCTCGAGCTGGCGAAGCCGCGCTTCACCAGCGAAGACGATCCGACCGGTCCGGCCGCGCGACGCATCCTGGCGCGCGCGCTCGGCGACGTGTTGGCGCTCTTGCATCCCTTCACGCCGTACATGACGGAAGTGCTGCACAAGGCGCTGCGCGAGACGCTCGGCGATACCGAAGCCGGCTACCTGATGGAGTCCGCCTGGCCGACGGCTGAAGGCCTCGTGCAGGACGAGCTGGCGATGACCGAGATGACGCTGATCCAGGACACGGTCCAAGCGATCCGCCAGATGCGCGTGCTGACCGGCGTGAGCGAACGCCAGCCGCTGGCCGCGCTGCTCGTCGCGCCGCGTGAACACGAACGCACTGCGCTGCTCGAGCACGCGGCGTCGGTGCGCGCGCTCGCGCTGCTCGAAGGCTACGAGGTCGCCGAATCCGGTGAACGCCCCGAGAACTCCGCGGCGGCCGTCGCCGGCGGCGTGCAGATCTTCATGCAGCTGGGCGAGGACGTCGACTTCGACGCGCTCAAGTCGCAGCTCGGACGACGCGCCGAGAAGCTCGAGAAGGGCATCGCGCAGTGCGTCGCGAAGCTCGGCAATGAGCGCTTCGTGCAGAACGCCGCCCCCGAGGTCGTCGAGGCCGAACGCCAGCGCCAGGGCGAGCTCGGGCTGGAGCTAAAGATGCTGCGGGAGAACCTCGCGGGCTTCTGATACCGAACCGCGCGGCTCGGTCTAGGGCGAATGCGGTCCTTGCGATGACGATCTACCCCGTGCGGCGTATGGGTTGATCGAGAACAGAAGGGGATCCTATCGCTTGGGGAAGGGCCCCGGCCCTCGGGGCCTGTGCTCTCCATTGCCCGCCAACCGCTCACGGAGGTTCATATGTCGCAGCTCACCACCTTGTTCGCCTCTTCACTCGTCGGCCTCGGGCTGCTCGCCGGTGCCCCGGCCGCGCCCCAGGGCGGCTTGCCGGAAGCGGCGGACGCCCTCTGCCGTGAAGTCTGGAAGTCGAACGGTTGGGATGCTTCCGCGGTGGTCATCGCGATCGGCGACGAGACGATCTTCTCGGCCGCGCGCGGCACCACGGCGCCGCGCGGCAAGGACAAGGCGACGGCCACGTCTTCGCTCGCCGCCGCACCAGTGGCGCATCCCTTCCTGTCGGCGCTCGTGTTGCAGAGCTGCGCGCGCGGCGATCTCACGCTCGACGACGAGCTTGGCAAGTTGCTGCCCGACTTGGTCGGCGAGGACAGTCACGTGCGGGTGCGGCACCTGATGAGCCACACCTCGGGATTCGTCGATTGCGACACGGACGACCCGCTCGAAGGCGCGCCCGAGGGGACGATTTGGAAGCGGCTCGAAGGCGTCGTGAAGGAACCGCTGGTGACTTCGCCCGGCGAGTGCGTGGCTCCGACCACGACGAACACCCTGCTGCTGGCCGCGATCCTCGAACACGTCGACAAGCGACCGATCGAGTCGATCATGAAGACGCGACTATTCGATGCACTCGAGATGAGCGCCAGTCGCTGCCTGTCGGACGACGACAGCGGTGAAGTGCGCGATGCTTCGACCGACGAGCTCGAAGGCCGCTCGGCGGGCTTTGATCCGCGCTGGATCGAGACTTCCGCCGAGGACCTGGTGCGCTTCCAGCGCGCGCTTGTCGACTACGAGTTGTTCGGTGAGGCCGAGTACCTCGAGATGACCAGCCCGACGCACTTGAACGACGGCACGCACTCCGCCGTCGGCATGGGGTTCCGTCAGATCAGCGTGGGGGGCGTCAAAGGGGTGCGCGCCGGTGGGGCCGAAGGCGAACTCGCCGCGCTGCTCGCGTACTTCCCCGCACACGACATGACGATCTCCGTGCTCGGTCGCGGCGAGGATCTCGATGCGGAACACCTCATCGGCAATCTTGCGATGCTCGTCATCGCGCCGCCTGAAGCGCCGCTCACCGACCTGCTGCTGAAGCCCGAGGCAATGAAGCCGTATCTCGGCACGTATCAGATCGGTTGCACATCGCTGATCATCCGTGCCGGTGACGACGGTCGCCTGCTGTTCGACGACGCTGTCATGGGCGTCATGACGCTGCTCAACCAGGGCGATCATCGCTTCGTCGTGCGGGATGAGCCGGGATTGAAGCTGAGGTTCGAGCTGGTGGGGGACAGCGCGGTGTCCTTCGTGCTGGACGACCACGGCGTCGAAGCCGTGGCGACGCGCTTCGAGTAGCGACTGAGCCGCACGACCGGCTGTGCGGAGAGCATGACCGGTCGTGCGGCTTAGCAGTGCGATGCCGTGATATTCCGAGACCCGAGTGCCGCCTCCGTGGATTGCCTTTCCGGGGTGCACTCCGCGGTGGAACTCGCCTTTCCACCTCCGCGTGGACCCGCTCTGCATCGACCTTCGAACCGATTGGAAACGCGGAGAGCTCCCTGCTGCGATCGACCGCCGCCTCGCTGCTCGCGTCCTCGGTGTTCGCCGCGCCTTCCGACCGGGTCGTCGATGACGATGGAGGCCCGGGCGTCGACTTGACAAGGCTCAGCGGCGGCGTGCCGGCAGCGACGCGGGGCGATCGGGTCTTCGTCCATCCCGGCAGCTCTCCGCACCTCGTGACCAGCTCGAGGGACCTCTCGATCTTGGTGGTCGGTACGGAATCTTGATCGGAGGACTCTTGCGCCGGCAGAACCCGCCCGCGAACCAGGCACTGCGCGTGACCGGAGTGCAGCTGTCGAAGCTGGGCTCCCGTCACTGCAGCTCGGCGCGACGGGCTCGAGGCTCGGTTGCTCGACGGGCGGACGAGGGATCATCAACTCCGGCCGCACGCTCAGGATCTCGGGAGTCGTGGCCGAGGGTGGTTCGGGGAATTCCGGGACGAACGAAGGCGGTCCGGATTCCGGCAGCTGCTATCACCCGTCTCCCGCAGACATCTTTCTGGAATTCGACGGGATCAGCAGGGTGGGCCGGACGCTGAGCTTCACGCTGCACGGCGAACTCGGAGCGCAAGCGGTGCTGATGGCTGGGCGCGCGCCGAGCTTCGGCAGCCCGGCCAGCGGTTCGCGTTCCGACGATCGCGTACCGGCTACATCCGCCACTCGCCGTCGAGCACGCCGTCCTTGAAGCGCAGCGGCAGGTGGGCCCGGAGGCCCTTTCGCGAGTTGTGGCCCGGGATGAACAGGCGCACTTCGAGCCACTCCTGCGGAATGATCGTCGGGTCGTCCGTGGGGTCCTCGGCGGGGATCACGAGGTCCTTCATGACCTTGCCGAGCGAGCTCTTCGACGGGTTGCCCCACTCGACGACTTCGGTCGGCATCGCGGCGACCGGGGTGCCGGTCATGTCGGTGAAGACGAAGTTGTCGACATTCGGATCGAGACCGATGAGGTCTTGCAGCAGCTCGGGCTCCGACGAGTCATCGACTTCCTCCTGGCCTTCCGCCGGCTCCTCTTCGTCCTCGGCCTTCGCCGCGCGCTTCGGCTTGGTCTTGCCCTTGCCGCGGAACGACAGCAGGTAGGTGCCGGGCGGCAGCGCCGGTTCGGCGAGCTCTTGGTTCGTGCTGAGGAAACCGATCGGCGCCAGCATCTCGGTGCGCGAGTACTTGCCGACGTCGGCAGCCGAGTTGCCGATGACGAACTCGACCGGCGTGACGATCACGTACTCGTAGCCGCTGATCAGGCCGTAGCCGGGAACCGTCGCCTTGCCTTGCTTGGTCAGCCAGCGGTCCATCGCGACCGTCTCGGTCGGCATGAACTGAAAGGTGCCGACCTTGTCGTCCGGCGAGACGGGGCGCACCGAGTTCGGGATCTCGTCGAGCAGCGTGCGCGACATGTCCAAGCCGGGCTCCGGCGTCGCGCCGCAGCGGAAACCGAGACTGTTGGTGATCTGTTCGCGGTCGAAGCCGGCGCGCGTCGTGCAGCGCGCAACGAAACGTGAGTTCTGGATCGAGCCGCCGACGAGCACGCGGAAGTCAGGGTTCCAGTTCGGCGGGTTGTCGAGCGTGTCCTTGTTCTTGCCCTTACCGACCTGCATCGGCTTGTACTTGAAACCCGGATACTGCTCGAATCTCGAGGAGGTCCACTCCCAGACGTTGCCGGCGAGGTCGTAGACGCCTTGCTTGCTCTTGCCTTCCGGGAAGGAGCCGACGGGGAAGACATCCTTGATGCGCTTCAGCTCATTCGTCGCGGCGTACTTCTCGTCTTCCCACTTCTCGCCCCAGGGGTACGTCTGCGTGCTGTCGCCGCGCACGGCGCGTTGGTACTCGAACTCGGAGATCAAGCGCAGGCCGGCCCAGCGCGCGTAGTTCTTCGCGTCTTGATAGTCGATGTGCGTGACGGGGCGCGCACGCAGGTCGTCCTTCAAGGTCCACTCGACCTTGTCCCAGTTGACGCGCCACCACTCCTTGGGCTCGAACTTCTTGTCCGGCGGCACTTCTTCGCCGGCTTCGCGCGCGTCGCGCTTCGCCTTGCCTTGCTCGCGCAGGAAAGTGTCCCGTGCTTCGTTCTCCTGATCCTCGGCCCAGTGGCGCGGGGCGCGCGAACCGGTGTCCTTGACGAAGGCCTCGAACTGTTCGTTCGTGACTTCGTTGACCATCAAGAAGAAGTTCTCGACCGTGACTGTGTGCTCCGGCGTTTCTGCGATGAAGGACGAGTAGTTGCCGTGGAGCGTGGGGTGTTCTTCCAGCAGCTTCTTGAGGTCCTTGTAGTCGGTACCGATCTTCGTCCGACCGCCTTTGATCAAGACCATGCCGGGCGGCGGATCCATCGCGGCGCCGGTGCCGGTCGAGGAGGGAAGGGCGGCGGTGAGGGAGCTGAACGCGATGGTCAGCACGAGAGCAGGGTTGAGCACAGAGACCTCCTCGGGGAAGGATCGGGTCGGCACGGAATCGTCGCGGTGGCGGGACGAGCCGGCGAGGGGGGCCGGCGAGGGGAGCCGACATGCAGGACGGCGGCCCTACCCGTCGGGGGGGAAGATGTTACGGCCCCGCCGGGGCATCGCAAGGGTCGCTGCGCCTGCTGCGACCCACGCGGATCGAGTCGATCAGGCTTCGGAGCCCGCAGACCCCAGTCCGGCGGCTTCCAGGTCCTTCTGAGGCTGCGCCATCCACTCTTCGCCATTCACTTCGAGCATGCCGACAAAGGCATCGAGCACGTCCGGATCGAAGGCGCGGCCCCGCTGGGCCTTGAAGAAGTCGACCGTCTTGTCGAGCGCCCAAACGTCCTTGTAGGAACGCTTGGTCGACAGGCTGTCGAAGACTTCGACGACGCCGAGGATGCGACCGGGCAGGCTGATGTCGGTGCCCTTGCGGCGGTGCGGGTAGCCGGTGCCGTCCCACTTCTCGTGGTGCTCGGCGACGTAGTGGCAGACTTCCACGAGGTGCGGGTGCGAGCCGAGCTTCTGCGCGCCGAGCGCCGGGTGCTTCTGGACCTCGCGGTACTCGTCGGCGGTCAGCGGACCCTTCTTCGTCAAGAAGGTCAGGTCGTCGAGATAGATCTTGCCGTAGTCGTGCGCGATCGCGCCGAGTTCCAGGCGCTCGAGCGTCGCGCGCTCGAGGTTGAAGTGTTGACCGAGGATGCGGCAGTACTTGCGCGTGCGTTCGCCGTGGCCGGCGGTGTACGGATCGACGCGTTCGATGGTGTTCGCGACCATCTGCGAGATGATGTCGACGAGCTCGACGAACTCGAGCTGGTCGCCGGCGACGCGCATGCGAGCTTCGCGCAGCGCGCGGTGCACCATCGCGCCGAGCACGATCGGGTCGACCGGCTTCTGCAGGTAGTCGATCGCGCCGCCTTTGATTGCCGAGACGGCGTCGTCGATCTGCGGGTAGCCGGTCATCAGCACCACGACGGCGGTGGGTTGCAGATCGCGGGCCGCGGCGAGCACCTTTGCGCCGTCCGCGAAGCCGTCGAACACGACGTCGGTCACGATCGCATCGAACTGCACGGTCTCGAGCAGCCGGATCGCGTCCTGCGGTGTGTGCGAGAGCGTCGGTCGGAATCCCTGGAGCTCGAGGGTCGCGCCCAGGAGTTCGAGAGTGCGTTCGTCGTCGTCGACGAGCAGTACGCTGGCTTTGGCTTCGGTCATCGGGAGTTTCGCGGTCCGGGGATCCTGGGGGCCGTGCAGTCCGTCGAAGGAGTGCCTCGGACGCCGCCGTGGCGCCGCACGACATTTTCGAAGGGCTGCTCGCCCTTGTACCAATCCCTCCAGCGCCATCCAAGTCGCCGCAGCCGGCGCTTTTCGGCCCTCCGATCCCGCGTCGCGTCGCTCGAGCGTTAGATTCTTGCGCATGTCGAGCACGCAGAAGAGCGAGTCGTGGGAAGTCCCCGCTGAACATGCCGGAGAACGGCTCGATCGAGTCCTCGTCGAACGCTACCCCGAGGAGTCCCGAGCGCGCCTGCAGGCGTGGGTCAAGGCCGAGTCGGTGCTGATCGACGGCGCACCCGCCGCCAAGGCCGGCGTGCGGCTCGAGGTCGGGCAGCGCATCGAGGTGATCGCGCCGCCGGCGCGCGCGGTGGTCTCCGCAGAACATGCCGCTGAGCAGCTCCGCGTGATTCACGAAGACGACGCGATCGTGGTGATCGAGAAGCCCGCCGGGCTGTTGATGCACTCCGCGCCCTCCACGCAAGAAGAGGTCAGCCTCGCCGAACTCGCGGATGCGGTCTACCCCGGCTTGCCGAGCCTGCAGGGCGAAGACCGGCCGGGCATCGTGCACCGCTTGGACCGGGACACGAGCGGCTTGGTCGTGATCGCGCGCACCGAAGCGGCGATGCGTCATCTGATGCATCAGTTCGCCGAGCGCGAAGTGAGCAAGACGTATCTCGCGATCGTGCACGGCGACCCGCGCTTCGACTCCGACTGGATCGAGTCGCCGATCGGTCGCTCGCTGCGTCAACCCGATCGCCAGTCGGTCTTGCCCGAGGGCGAGGGGCGGCCGGCCGAGACCTTCTACGAGGTGCTCGAGCGCTACAACTTGTTCGCCTACCTCCGCTGTCAGCCGAAGACGGGACGCACGCACCAGATTCGCGTGCACTTGATGTCGGTCGACCTGCCGATCGTCGGCGACACCGTCTACCGCAAGCGCGGTGCGCTCGAGCGCCCGTTGCCGAAGGAGGCGCCGAATCCCGGACGTCAAGCGTTGCACGCTGCGGAGCTGTCGTTCGTGCATCCGACGACCGGCGAAGAGGTCACCTTCCGCTCGGATCTCCCGCCTGAGCTGGAAGCGCTGCGAGTCTGGCTCGAAGCGGACGCGGCTGAAACGGAGGAGTGAACTCGATGGGCAACGGCGCATCCGGTTCGGGCGTGCGGGTCGGCACGCGACCCGATCTCACTCCGCTGCGACGACGCTCGAGCTTCTTCTGGAAGCTCGCAGCCGCATTTGCCGGCGTCGTGTTGATCGCGGCGTCGAGCATCGGCTGGCTGCTCAACCAGCGCATGGAAGCGACTATGTACGAGGAGCTCCAGCGCGGCTTGGAGCGCTCGACGGTCATGATGTCCGATCGACTGCTGGGCAAGGGAGAACCGATCGATGACGCGAGTGCGGCGTTGCTCGCCGAAGCCAGCGGCATGCGCTTGACCTGGATCGGCGTCGACGGCGGCGTGATCGCCGACTCGCACTCCGACTCCACTGACATGGATTCGCACCTCGGTCGCGAAGAGGTGCTGCAAGCGCAGACTCAGGAGTACGGCGTCGTCACGCGCTACAGCGCGACGGTGCGTGAAGAGCTGCTCTACGTCGCGCGCGCCGTGCGCGATGACAACGGCGAGATTGTGGGGTTCGCCCGCGCGTCGGTTCCGCGCTCGGAAGTCTTGTCGGACCTGCAGGAACTGCGGCGCCTGACCGTGCTCGGCGCGGCGCTCGGAACGGCGCTCGCCTGGCTCGTGGGCTTGTTCGTCGCGCAGCGCATCAGTCGACCGATCCGCGAAGTGCTCGACGTCGCGGAAGCGCTGGTGACGGGGGACTACTCGGCGCGCGTCCAAGAGTTCAGCCGCGATGAGATCGGCATGCTGGGCGCTGCGTTGCACCGCCTGAGCTCAGAGATCACGCGTCGCTTGGCCGAAGCTTCACTGTCCGAAGCACGCCTGCGCGCGATGTTGGCCGGCATGGTGGAAGGCGTCGTGGCTGTCGACGAATCCGATCGCGTGCTGTTCTGCAACGCGGCGGGCCGCAAGCTGCTCGCGCCGGCGGGCGGCGACATCGAAGGCCAGCACATCTGGGAGAGCGTGCGCATCGCCGGGCTCGGCGAGCTGCTCGAAGGCGCGCGCGACGAACGCGGCCTGGTGCAGTCGGAACTGACCGTGATGCGCGACAACCAGCTGCTGACGTTCAGCGCTCAAGCCAGTCCATTCATGGGCGGCGGTGCTTCGGGCGTCGTCGTCGTGTTGCACGACATCACGGCGCTGCGTCGGCTCGAGAGCGTCCGCCGCGACTTCGTCGCCAACGTCAGTCACGAGCTGAAGACGCCGTTGACCTCGATCCAAGCCTACGTCGAGACGCTGCTCGAGGGCGCGCTGCACGACGAGGACAACAACGAGCGCTTCTTGCACAAGATCGATCACCACGTGAAGCGCTTGACGGCGCTCGTGTCGGACTTGCTGAGCCTCGCGCGCATCGAGTCGCAGGCCGAAGGCATCGAGACCGAATCCGTCGCGCTGGCGGGTGTGCTCGCCGAGGCCGGACGACTCGTCGAGAGTTCCCTCGCCGCGAACGGCGTGAACCTGGATCAGCCGGCCGCCGAGACGCAAGTCGTGGCGCGCGGCGATCGACAAGCCTTGGTCCAAGTGGCGTTCAACCTCGTCGAGAACGCGGTCAAGTACAGCGGCGCAGGCGGACGCGTGACCCTCTCGCTGGGAAGCGAAGGCGATCGAGTCTGCTTCCGCGTCGCCGACACGGGCGTGGGCATCCCGAAGGCCGACCGGCAACGCATCTTCGAGCGCTTCTACCGCGTCGACAAAGCGCGTTCCCGCGACGTCGGCGGCACCGGCCTGGGCCTCGCCATCGTCAAGCACCTGGTCCACGCCCACGGCGGCCGCATCGACGTCGAGAGCCGAGAGGGCGAAGGCAGCATCTTCACGGTCTGGTTGCCGGCGGGGGATTGAACCCCGTTGACCCTCCAGCGTTGTCGATGGCGTCGCAACTCGGCGGCGTTCGTCTGACTGAGGAGAGCTTGATGGCGCGGAAGAGAGGATTGGGGGAGCTGCCGGAAGCGCGTCCTTCCCCGATGCTTGGCGCTGCGCTACTCCTGCTCGCTTGTGTTCCTGCCGGCGTGCACGCCGAGCCGTCTCGGCATTCCGATCCACCAGAGTCCCACGTCAAGGAGCTCGTCGAGTCGAACAACCGGCTCGCCTGGAAGCTGCACTTGGGCTCCAAGCCGGCTCGTACTCAGCTGATAGCGTCTCTTCCGATCCTGCTCGAGCTGCAAGCACTGACGAGCGGGGCAACCGGCGAGACGCTGCGCGAGCTAAGAGCAGCCGTGGGCATTCCCGAGGCAGTGGACGAGTACGACTACCTCTCCTTGATCAGCCGAGTCTCGTCGAAGGCCGACTACGCGGGGCTTCCCGATGGCTCGGAGGGGGCGCGGGTGAGGCAGCAAGTCTGTAGCTCGTCACTAGACGCCGCGCTGTGGATCGACGATCGAGTGACCTTGCGACAGCGGTTCATCAACGAAGTTCATCGACGGACGAATCTCGAGGTGGAACGAGTCGACTTCCATGATCGAGCTCAAGTGCAACGACGCGTCAAGATGTGGGCTCAGAGAACCCTGAAGCTCGACGTCGGTGACGTAGAGTTGCCTGAACTAAGTGGACGTGTCTCCGGCATCCTGAGTCTCTGTTCGCACCAGCTGCAGGCGGGCTGGCATGTCCCGTTCGACGCACAAGACACGATACCCGCAGCTTTTTACACCGGATCCGGTCGACCTCGATCTGTGCAGATGATGAGCGGCCGGCGGCGAGTGCGGTACGTCGAAGACGAGCTCGCGCAGGTCGTCGCCCTGCAGGCGAGCGGCGGAATGGACACCTTCTTGGTGTTGCCGCGCGCAGAAGTCCGACTCGATGAGCTGGAGACGCGACTGTCGGACGGACTCTTCGATCGCTATCGATCAGACCTGAAGTCCACGCCGGGTTTGGTGAGCATTCCGCGCATGATCTTTCACGGGATTGCAGATCTCCGAGAACCCGTACGGTCGTTAGGAGTGGCTCGGGTGTTCGATGCCGCGCAGTCGCAACTCGGCGGAAGCGTGGGCGCCGACCCCATGACCTTGGTCGGCATTCGGCAGGCTAGTCACTATGCAATCGACGAGATGGGGATCTCGGCTGCAGCATTGCGGGTCGGCAGTCCAGGCGACGTCGAGGGCCTTGTACCTCAATTCGAATTCACCGCCAACCGACCCTTCTTGATCGTGATCCGGCACAGCGCGACGGGGGCGGTGTTGTTCGTCGGTCGGTACGCCGGGCCGGTCACCGACACTCGCTAGTCTCGACGTACCGAGGGGCTCGGTGGCTCGCCCGGGTACTGTGTCAGGACCGTTTCCTCACAGTGCGCTGGACGGTTCGGCGCAGTGGACGCAACGGGCGCACAGTGCGGAAACGGTCCGGACACCGCGCGCTCAACGATCGACGGCGGGCTCAGCGGACGCAGCGCGCGCGCCGCGTCCGCGGTGCACGATCGCGTACATCGCCGGGATCAGGACGAGCGAGATCAGCGTCGAGCCGATCAAGCCGCCGACCACCGTGCGCGCGAGCGGAGCTTGGGCGTCGGCGCCCTCGCCGATGCCGGCGGCGAGGGGGATCAAGGCGAGCACGGTCGTCGAGGTGGTCATCAAGATCGGGCGCAAGCGGCGTCGGCCGGCTTCGGCGACGGCCTCGGTGATGTCCAGGCCTTCGCGCGTCAAGCGGCTCGCTTGATCGACCACGAGGATCGCGTTGTTGACCACGATGCCGCCCAACATGATGCAGCCGATGTAGGTCTGCACGTTGAAGGTCGTGCCGGTCAGGAAGAGCGTCAGCAAGACGCCCACGCCGGCCAGCGGCACCGAGAACATGACGATCAACGGGTCGCGCAGAGACTCGTACTGGCACGCGAGCACCATGTAGACGAGCGCGAGCGCGAGCAGCAGGGAGATGACCAAATCGCGGAACGCGTCCGCTTGCTCCTCGATCGATCCGGCGACCATGATCTCGTAGCCGGTCGGACGGGGGATGCGGTTCAGCGCGACTTGCACGTCTTTGGCGATGGAACCGAGGTCGCGACCCGTGACGCCCGCCTTGACCTTGACCAGGCGCTGCTGATTGCGGCGCTCGATCAACTGCGGGCCGCGGCCGGGTTCGGAGTGGACCAGGTTGCGCAAGGCGACCGAGTCGCCGCTCGGTGTGCTGAGCGTGAGGTCGAGGACTTCGTCGGGAGAGCGCTTCTCCGCGTCGGCGAGCTGCACGAGGATGCGGTAGGAGTCTCCGGCGGCGCGGAACTCGCCGGCGCGCGATCCGGCGAAGGCGGTCTGGAGGGCGTCCGTCACGTCGCGCACCGTGAGGCCGACGTCCGCGATCTTCTCGCGGTCGATGCGCAGCTCTCGTTGGGGGACGCCGACGATCTGGCTGACCTCGATGTCGACGACGCCGGGGACCTCACGCATCGCGGTCGCCGCGTGTTCCGCCAGCGCGCCGAGGACGTCCAGCTCGTAACCGCGTACTTCGACCTGCAGGCCTTCTCCGGAACCGAGCACGCGCTCGAGCAAGAACTGACCTTGCGGAGCGCGCGTGCGGATCGTCATGCCGGCCACTCGACCCTCCAGGCGAGCGCGCAGGTCGTCCGCGATCTCGACGTTGGAACGCTCGCGTTGGTTCGCGGCGGTCAAGGTCATGCTGATCTCACCGCGAGCGGAATCTCGCGGGTTGTAACCCGACGCTCCGACCGACACGACCGACGAGACGAGCTCGGGCACCTCGGGCAGGACGAGGGATTCCATCACGCGCGTCTGCCGGTCGACGATGTCGAGCCGCGTGCCGATCTCCATCTCGCCCGAGACGCGCACTTGCCCCTCGTCGCTGGGAGGGAAGAGCTCGGACCCGATCATCGGGATCAGCAGCGAGCTGGCTGCGACGAGCGCCGCGGCGCCCGCAACCGTCCACCAGGGCCGGCGCAACACGCTGACGAGCAGGGAGCGATAGCCATCGTCGAGCGAGTGCAGCACGCGCCCCGCCGCCGCGGAGAGCGATCCCGGGTCGGACCGACTCTCGCCTTGCAGCAAGCGTGAGGAGAGCATCGGCACGACGCTCAGCGCGACCATCAGCGAGCAGACGAGCGAGAAGACGATCACGTAGGCGAGTTCCTGGAACAACACGCCGGCGACGCCCCGCACGAAGACGAGCGGCAAGAAGATGACCAGCGTCGTGATCGTGCTGGCGATGATCGCCGTGGCGACTTCACCGGTGCCCTTGACGGCGGCATCGCGCGCGGAGTCGCCTTCTTCTTCGCGGCGTCGGAAGACGTTCTCGAGCACGACGACAGCGCTGTCGACCATCATGCCGACGCCGAGCGCGAGCCCGCCGAGCGTCATCAGGTTCAGCGTGAAGCCGCTGAAGTAGATCAGCGCGAAGGTGCCGATCGCCGAGATCGGGATGGCCAGCGAGATGATCAGCGTGCTGCGGAAGCTGCGCAGGAAGAACAGGAGCACCAGTACGGCGAGTCCGCCGCCGTAGAGCACCGACTGCGCGACGTTGGAGATCGAGCGCTCGATGAAGTTGCCCTGGTTCGACACCGGAACGATGTGAAGCTGCGGATAGGCCGCGTTGGCGACGTCGATCTGCTCGAGGATCGCGCGCGAGACTTCGACGGTGTTCGCGTCGGCTTGCTTGCGGATGGCGACGCGGATGCCCCGTTCGCCATTGACGCGCACCAGGCGCGTGAGCTTCTCGTAGGTGTCGCGCACCTCGGCCACTTGGCTCAGGGTGATCGGAGTGCCTTCGCGCTCGACGATCACCATGTCGCGGATCTGATCGAGGTTCACGAACTCGGCCGGGGCGCGGAGGGTGATCTCGAAGCGACCCTCTTCGAGCTTGCCGGCGGGGCGGTCGAGGTTGGAGTCGCGAACCGCGTCGAGCACGACGTCGAGCGGCAGGTCGAGCGCGTTGATGCGGTCGGGGTCGAGCTCGATGCGGACCTCGCGCGTGAAACCACCCCAGGCGTCGACTTGCGCGACGCCGGGCACGCGCCCGAAGCGGTAGCGGATCTGTTCTTCGACGAGGCGCGTCAGCTCGACGGGGTCGAGTTTGCTGGAGATGCCCAGGATCACGACCGGGAAGCTCGCGATGTCGAACTTGCGGATCTGCGGCCGGACGATCTCCTCCGGCATCTCTTCGAGCTCGCCTTCGATCCGCGAAGAGAGCTCGATCGACGACGCATCGAGGTCCGTGCCCCAGGAAAAGCGCACGCTCACCGAGCTGCTGCCTTCCGAAGACTCGGATGTGATCTCTTCGACGCCGGGAACGGTCGCGACCACTTCCTCGACGATCTGCGTGACGAGGCGCTCCACGACCTCGGGGCTCGCACCTTCGTACTCCGTGCGGACGGAGACGGTGGGGCGTTCGACGTTGGGGAGCAGGTCGATGCGCAGGCGGTCCAAGGACACGACGCCGAGGACCACCACCATCAGCGTGACCATGGTCGTGAAGACCGGTCGCGCGACGCTCGCTGCCGGGAGCTTCACTTTTTGCGCTCCGCGAGCGAATCGGTGTTGACCACCGCGTTGACGCGCGAGCCGTCTTCGCAGAGTTCCTGTCCGAGCGTCACGACCTGGCCCGTCAGTCCGTCCGCCGTCACGGAAGCCTCCTCGCCGTCGATGATGTTGACGACGACGGGCACCCAGCGGACGACATCCGATCCTTCAGCGAGGGAGAACACGCCGCGCTCGCCGTCGCGTTCGGTCAGGGCGAGCACGGGCACGATCGTGGCACCTTCGGTCGTGGCGAACTCCAAGGTCACGCGCACGAACATGCCCGGCTTCAGGCGCTCGTCGGCGTTCTCGACGGCGAGCTCGACGCGCGCTTGTCGAGTCGAGCTGCGGAAGACCGGTGCCACACGGCTGACGTGTGCGGTGAAGGTCTCGCCGGGGTAGGCGTCGGTAGTGAGGAGAGCGGGTTGGCCGACGCGTATGCGGGCGTAGTCGCGCTCGGGCACTTGCACGACGCAAGTAATCGGACTGAGCTCGACGATCGAGAGCAGCGGTGCGCCGGGAGAGACGGCTTCGCCTTCGTCGACGAAGCGCTGCGCGACGACGCGGCTGTCGTCCCCGGCGACCCAGTCAGCGGCGACTTTCGCGTAGCCCTGCCGAATCCTGGCCGATTCCAGCACGGCTTCAGCGCGCACCACGTTCGCGGCGGTGACTTCGACCCGCGCACGGCGTGCGACGGCTTCGGTCTTGGCGTCGTCGAGCTGCGACTCGGACGTCACACGTTCGTTGCGCAGGGTCTTCGCGCGCTCGAGCGCGCGTTCGGCGATCTCGAGGGCGCTCTCGGCTTCCGCGTGACTCGCGCGCGCGACGTCGAGGTCGGCTTCGACTTGATGCACGGCCTGCACGTATTCCGCGTCGTCCAAGTAGGCGATGATCTGACCGCGCGTGACTTCGTCGCCGAGGTCGACCTCGAGTCGCTCGAGGCGACCGGCGACCTTCGGGGCGAGCAGGAACTCGGCGGCCGCTTCCAGGGTACCGCTGAAGGTGCGGCGCAGCGTGATCGAACCCGTGCGCACGTCGACCACTTCCACCGGCGCGGGACCGGCGGTGATCGAGCGCGTGGTGTCCGAGCTCGCGTTCGCCTGCAGGCGCTGGTAGACGGCCCAAGAGAGCGCCGAGAGCAACGCGAGGACGAAGAGGATGAAGGCTAGGCGACGCACGGAATCTCGCTTCGTGGAAGGTCGAGGAAGTGGTGCAGAGAGGCTACCGAACGTCCGCAGACGACGGCGAGGGGAGAGGGAGCACCGAGGGCTCGAAGCGCGCCAGCCGCTCCGTCATCACGCGCACCGCTTCGGGGTTCGAGTCGATGAGCAGGAAGCGGCGGTCGTGCTTCGCGGCGGCCTCACCGGTCGTGCCGCTGCCGGCGAAGAAGTCGACGACCAAGTCGCCGGGACTCGAGTGCACCTTGATGATGCGTTCGAGGACGCCGAGCGGTTTCTGCGTCGCGTAGCCGGTCTTCTCCGCACCGTTCGGACTGACGATCGTGTGCCACCAGACGTCGGTGGGCGTCTTGCCGCGCGCCGCCTTCTCCTTGCCGACGAGACCGGGCGCCATGTAGGGGATGCGGTCCATCTCGTCGTAGTGGAAGGTGTAGTCGTCCGGATCCTTCGCGTACCACAGGATGTTGTCGTGCTTGGTCGGCCAGCGCTTCTTGCTGCGTGCGCCGTAGTCGTAGGCCCAGATCAGCTCGTTGATGAAGCTCGCGCGGCCGAAGACGTCGTCGAGCGCGACCTTGCAGTAGTGCACTTCGCGGTAGTCGATGTGCAGGAAGAAGCTGCCGGTCGGCGTGAGGATGCGGTGTGCTTCTTCGAGGCGTGGGCGCAGGAATGTATGGAAGTCGTCGAAGGCGTCGGCGTAGCCGGAGGTTCCGAGTGCGGCGGTGCGGTAGCGTTCGCCTTGGTAGCCGACGCGGTCGCCTTCCGGATCACGCACCGTGCTGAGCGTTCGTCGCTCCTGCCGCTTGCCTGTGTTGAAAGGCGGATCGATGTAGACCAGCTCAGCCGATGCGTCCGGGACTTCGCGCAGGGCATCGAGATTTTCGGCCAGGACGATTCGGTTCGGGTTCATTGCGGTTCTCGCGGCGGTTGGAGCTGGTGATGTGAAGGACGCGAAAGCGTCCCTGGGGCCTTGAAGGGCCTTGATCGCGGGGGCTTTCCGCTTCCTTCATCCGTGCTTCATACTAACGAGTGAGGGTTTCGTGGCCTCAACCTGGTTCCCCAGCCCTCTCGAGAACTGATGGACAAGATACTCGTCGTCGAGGACGAACCGGATATCCGGGAGATCCTCGAGTACAACCTCGCCCGCGAAGGCTTCCGTGTGATCACCAGCGGTGACGGCGCCCAAGGTGTCGATACCGCGCGCCGTGAAGCGCCCGCGCTGATCTTGCTGGACCTGATGCTGCCGGGCCTCGATGGGGTCGAGGCCTGTCGCTTGCTCAAGCAGGACCCGATCACGGCCGACATCCCGATCATCATGGTGACGGCGAAGAGCGAAGAGAGCGATGTGGTGCTCGGTCTCGGCGTCGGCGCCGATGACTACATCGCGAAGCCCTTCTCACCGAAGGAACTGATCGCGCGCGTGCGCGCGGTCTTGCGCCGCGCGCCTGCACGGCAGGAGTCGCTGAAAGGCGAACGCCTGGTCTTTCCTGGCCTGACCGTCGACCTCGCCCGTCACCAAGTCGTGGTCGAAGGGGAAGAACCCGAGTTCACGGCGACCGAGCTGCGCTTGCTGCACTTCCTGGCTTCGCACCCCGGTCGCGTCTTCTCGCGCGCGCACCTCGTCAGCCGCGTGATCGGCGAGAACGCGGTCGTCATCGAGCGCAACATCGATGTGCACATCCGATCGATCCGCAAGAAGCTCGGCGATCAGGCGGGTCGCGTCTCGACCGTGCGCCGCGTCGGGTACCGCTTCCTCGAGGAGCTGCCCGCGGCTTCCTGAGTCGTGAGGTACCGAGCCGGGGCCAGCGCCTCACGACTCGCGGCCACCCGCCGGCACAGGCCGGGCGGGTGGCCGCGAGCTGTGAGGAGCTGGCCCCGGCTCGGTACCTCACGGCTCAGGGGCCTGCTTCTCGGTGCCTTCATCTGACCTTCACGAAGCGGGGTTCAGATATCCGCGCTCACCTGAGGAAGATGCGGACGCAGCCTGCGCCCGACCGACGGTGGCGAAACCTCTGACACGAGACGGAAGAGTGAAGAACATCTTCAAGAGCGGAATCATCCTCGCGGCCCTCGGCTTGGTGCTCGGTAGCGCCGCCTTCGCGGCGCAGCAGGTCAAGCTCGACAAGCAGCTCCCGCACTACACGCCCGTTCAAGGCGTCACCGGAAACATCAAGAGTGTCGGCTCCGACACGATGAACAACATGATGGCGCTGTGGGCTGAAGGCTTCCGCAGCGTCTACCCGAACGTCCAGGTCGAGATCGAGGGCAAGGGTTCCTCGACCGCGCCGCCGGCGCTGATCGCCGGCTCGTCGAACTTCGGCCCGATGAGCCGAGCGATGAAGGACAAGGAGATCGACCTCTTCGAGAAGCAGTTCGGCTACAAGCCGACCGCCCTCCCGACCTCGATCGACATGCTCGCGGTCTACGTCCACAAGGACAACCCGATCGCCGGTCTCAGCCTGCAACAAGTCGACGCGATCTTCTCGAAGACGCGCAAGGGCGGCGCGGCGAAAGAGATCAGCACCTGGGGGGATCTCGGTCTGACGGGCGAGTGGGCCGGCAAGCCGATCAGTCTCTACGGACGCAACTCGGCTTCCGGCACCTACGGCTACTTCAAGAAGCACGCGCTCTTCCAGGGCGACTACAAGGACTCCGTGAAGGAGCAGCCGGGCAGCTCCGCCGTCGTTCAAGGCGTCGCGGCTGACAAGTACTCGATCGGCTACAGCGGCATCGGCTACAAGACGGCCGACGTCCGCGCCGTGGCCCTCTCGGTCACGACCGGCGAAGAGCTGGTTCCCGCCGAAGCGAACTACGCCTACACCGGCGAGTACCCGCTGGCGCGCTTCCTCTACGCGTACGTCAACTACGAGCCGGGCAGCGAGCTCGAGCCGCTGCGTCGCGAGTTCATCCGCTACATCTACAGCAAAGAGGGTCAGCAGGACGTCGTGAAGGACGGCTACTACCCGATCACGGCGACGATCGCGATGGAAGCGATGAAGTCCGTCGGCGAGGTCTTCGAGCCCGCCGAGGAAGTCGGCAAGCAGTAAGTCCGGCTCCCCGACTCACGCATTGAATCCATGGGGTGTCGGCCGCTCATCGGCTGACACCCCTGGTCCGCTCGCAAGCAGCTGTCGATGAACACGCAGAACACAGACCTGACGCAGAACGCAACGCCGCGTCGCCGCCGTGAGATGCGCAAGAGCGCGCGCGTGGCCGAGCGCGTCGCACGACTCGCGATCACGCTCGGAGGAGTCGGAACGATCCTGGCCGTGTGCCTGATCTTCGTCTTCCTCTTCTCGGTGGCGGTGCCCCTGTTCGGCAGCGCGGATCTGGATGTGGCCGCGGTGCACGCATCGGGCTCGCAAGCTGTTGCGCGCGAAGTGATCCACGGCGGCGTCGACGAGTACGGGCGGCTCCTGTGGATGCTGCAAGACGACGGACTGTTGAGCTTGACGTCCGTGGCCGATGGCGCCGCGGTCGATCAACTCGACCTCTCCGGCACAACGGGCGCTCCGACGGCGCACGCGATGGAACCGGGTACCGAGCGCATCGTGCTCGGCTTCGCCGACGGCACGGCTCGCATCGGCGAGATCGGTGTGAGCTCATCACTCGAGGCGGAAGACTCGATCCCTGTGGGGGCGCACGAGGCGCGAGGGGCGGGTGACTTCTGTGTCTTCGAGGGCGCGTTCTACGAGTGGCTTCCTACCGAGGGCTTGGTCCGCGTGAGCCGGCTGAACGCCGACCTCGGCGAACCGATCGAAGTCAACGCGGGCGTCGCGTTGCAGCTGGTCGATCGCAGTCAGCTCGCGGGCGGTGAAGAGCGACTCGTCGCGTACTCCGCCGACGGCAACCTCGGCGTCTACAGCTTGCGCGCGCGTCGCAACTTGTTGACGGGCGAGACGACGTACAAGGTACGCAACGCGCAGCTTCCCGACGTCGCAGCAGGCGTCGGCTCACAACCCAGCCGCCTGTTGCTGTCCGGCAGCGGCGCGTCGGTATACCTCGCCTGGGAAGACGGTCGCGTGCGTCACTACGACGTGCGCGACATGGACGCGCCGCAGCTGCTCGAGACGGTCGAGTTGACGGCCGGTCGCGCCAAGCTGACGGCGATGAGCTTCCTGCTCGGAAGCACGACGCTGCTCGTCGGTGACGAACAAGGCACGCTCCGCGCGTGGTTCCCCGTGCGCAGCGAGACGAGCCTCGAGCTGGTGGAAGCGCACGAGATCGACTGCCTCGATGACCCGATCACGACGATCGCCTCGTCCGGTCGCTCGCGGATGGTGGTCGTGGGGGACGCCGGCGGTCGTGTCGCCGCAGTGCAGATCACGACCAACGAAGTGATCGCGATCTCCGATGCCGAGCAACCCGTGCAGGCCGCTGCGATCTCTCCGAAGGAAGACTTGCTGGTCGCCTTCGGTGCCGAAGGCAGCGCGGTTTGGTCGTTGGACGTCGGCTTCCCAGAGGCGACGACTTCCGCGCTCTTCGGCAAGGTCTGGTACGAGGGCTACCCGGACCCCGGCTTCACCTGGCAGTCGACCGGCGGAACGGACGCCTTCGAGCCGAAGCTGAGCTTGATGCCGCTGATCTACGGCACGCTGAAAGCGACGCTCTACTCGATGCTGTTCGGCGCGCCGATCGCGATCCTCGCGGCGATCTACTCGGCCGAGTTCCTCGCGGCGAAGACGCGCGCAGCGCTCAAGTCACTGATCGAGATCATGGCGGGCTTGCCCAGCGTCGTGCTCGGCTTCCTCGCCGCGCTGGTCTTCGCCCCCTTCGTGCAAGCCGAGCTCGCCGGCGTATTGCTCTGCTTCCTCTGCGTGCCCGCTTGCTTGTTGCTCGGCGCGCAGCTCTTGCGCTTCATGCCGCGCACGCTCGAGCTGCGGCTCGAGGGCACGCCGCGCCTCTTGATCGCCGCGCTGTCTCTGCCGCTGGGCATCCTGCTCGCGCGCGGACTCGCCGGTCCGGTCGAAGCGGGCTTCTTCGGTGGCGATCTGCTCGCGTGGCTCGATGGCCGCGTCGGCGGTTCTGCGCCGGGTTGGGCCGTGTTGTTCCTGCCGGTGCTCGGTGCACTCAGCGTGTTGTTCAACCGCCGCACGATCGAGCCGCGACTGCGCGAAGCGAGCCTCGAGTGGAGTCGGCAGCGCACCGCGCTCGCGGGACTCGGCGTGTTCGTCGGACTTGCGTTGCTCAGCTTGGTCGGATCTTGGCTGATGGGGTCGCTCGTCGCCTGGATGGGCGGCGATCTGCGCACCGCCGGCGGCTTCAGCCCGCTGGGCACTTATGTGCAGCGCAACTCTTTGGTCGTGGGCTTCGTGATGGGCTTCGCGATCATCCCGGTGATCTACACGCTCTCCGAAGACGCGCTCTCCAGCGTCCCGAACCACCTCCGGCTCGCGTCCTTCGCAACCGGTGCAACGCGCTGGCAGACGGCAGCGCGCGTCGTCGTTCCGACCGCGGCCAGCGGCATCTTCTCCGCGCTGATGGTCGGCCTCGGTCGCGCAGTCGGCGAGACGATGATCGTGCTGATGGCGACGGGCAACACGCCGGTGATGGAGATGAACCTCTTCAACGGCTTGCGCACGCTGTCGGCGAACATCGCTGTCGAGCTGCCTGAGGCGGTCAAGAACAGCACGCACTACCGCACGCTGTTCCTCGCCGCGCTGACCCTCTTCGCGATGACGTTCGTGGTCAACACCTTGGCCGAGTCGGTCCGTCAGCACTTCCGCAAGCGAGCGCATCAGCTGTGAGCCTCACGCTGGAGCAGAGCAGATCCGAACGACCCGTCGTCAGTCCTGCGGCGCCGCGCCGCAAGCGTCGTGCGTCGGCGCTCGACTCCGGCAACGCGATGGTCTGGACGACCGCGGGTTCGCTGTCGCTGTGCCTGGTCGCGATCGTCGGCTTGTTGCTGCTGTGCTTCTTCAAGGGCAGCACGACCTTCTGGCCGCAACCGATCGCGCACTTCGACCTGACCGACGGCACGAGCGTGATGGGGGAAATCACGCGCGACGAGGTCTACACGACCGAAGACGGCGTCGAGATGCGGCGGCGCTTGCTGCGCGTCGGCAACTATGAGTTCACCGGCGAACACTTCCGCTGGCTGGACGAGGACGAGATCCAGAGCGAGACCGATCCCGAGTGGGCTCTGGTGCTTGAGCGACGAGGGGCGCTGGAGCGCACGCAGGCCGGACCGTTCTACGGAACGCCGAAGGGGCTCGAGGTCGATGGCGAGCTCGTGGCGACCGAACCCGCCGCGATCTGGAAGCGCTTCAACGAGATTCACGGTGAGTCGGTCGATCGACAACTCGAGCGCCAGGAGCTCGAGAAGCACGAGGTCGGCGCCACCAACCGACTCAGCGAAGAGGCGCGCATTGCGCTGCGCGAGGTCGAGCTGGCGCATGGCGAGGATTCACCCGAGTGGGCGGCGCAGCAGCTCGAGTACGAGCGCGTCGTCGCCGATGCCACGCGACAGTACGAGCAGGTCCGCGCGCAGATCGATGATCTGAACGAAGCGAACTCGCGCGTCAGGCTGCTGATGGTCACCGCCGACGGCGCGGAACAGTCGACGCCGCTCGCCGACATCGTGCGCGCCGTTCCCGCGAACCAGCTGAGCTTCGCGCAGTCGGTGGGCGTCTACTTCTCGCGCTGGTGGGAGTTCCTGTCCGACGAGCCGCGCGAAGCGAACAGCGCCGGCGGCGTGTTCCCCGCGATCTTCGGCACGATCGCGATGACGTTGATCATGACGATCATGGTCGTGCCCTTCGGCGTGCTGGCTGCGCTCTACATGAAGGAGTACGCCAAGCAGGGCTTCTTGATCAGCGCGGTGCGCATCGCGGTGAACAACCTGGCCGGCGTGCCGAGCATCGTCTTCGGCGTCTTCGGACTCGGCTTCTTCTGCTACTTCCTCGGCGTCACCGTCGACGAGCTGTTCTTCCAAGCGAACGCGCCGAACCCGACCTTCGGCAAGGGCGGCATCTTGTGGGCGTCGCTCACCCTGGCGCTGCTCACGCTGCCGGTCGTGATCGTCGCGACCGAAGAAGCGCTCTCCGCCGTGCCGAACTCGATGCGCGAGGGTTCGTACGCCTGCGGTGCGACCAAGTGGCAGACGATCCGGCGCATTATCTTGCCGCGCGCGCTGCCCGGCATCATGACCGGCGTGATCCTCGCGATCTCGCGAGGTGCCGGCGAAGTGGCGCCGCTGATGCTCGTCGGCGCCGTCAAGCTCGCGCCCGAGCTGCCCGTCGACGGCGTCTTCCCGTACGTCCACGCGCAGCGCAGCTTCATGCACCTCGGCTTCCACATCTACGACCTGGGCTTCCAGAGTCAGAACTCGGAAGCCGCCAAGCCGATGGTCTTCACGACGACGCTGCTGTTGATCGCGATCATCGTCATGTTGAACGTCGTCGCGATCCGCGTGCGTTCGCGCTTGCGCGCACGATTCTCCACGAGCCACATCTGATTCCCGTTGGAATGACAGCATGTTGACCAAGAACTCGAAGATGGAAAAAGAGCTCACGCCCCCCTCCGACTCACCTGAGCTGCTCGCCGAGCGCGATGCCGGAACGGCCGGCACGACCGGCGGCACGGCGCCTGTCGGCGGTGTGTTCGAAGCGATCTCGCGCGGAGAATCCTTCGCCACGGAGACTCACGAGGAACTCGGGCAAGAGGACCCCGTCGTCGGCATCGAAGGCTTCGACCTCAGCTACGGCAGCACGCGAGCGCTCTTCGGCGTGAACATGTGCGTGCCGCGCGGCAAGGTCACGGCGCTGATCGGTCCTTCGGGCTGCGGAAAGTCGACCTTGTTGCGCTCGGTCAACCGCATGAACGACTTGATCGACGGTGTGCAAACCGACGGCAAGATGACGCTCAACGGTGACTCGATCTATGGCCGCAAGGTCGACGTGATCGAGCTGCGCAAGCGCATCGGAATGGTCTTCCAGAAGCCCAATCCGTTTCCGATGTCAATCTTTGAGAACGTGATCTACTCGCTGCGCATCGACGGCGTGCGCGACAAGCATTTGCTCGACGAGGTTTGCGAGCAGAGCTTGAAGGGCGCCGGCTTGTGGGACGAGGTCAAGGACCGGCTGAGCTCGAACGCGCTGCGCATGTCCGGCGGACAGCAACAGCGACTCTGCATCGCGCGTGCCATCGCAGCTGAGCCCGAGGTCTTGTTGCTCGACGAGCCGTGTTCCGCCTTGGACCCGATCGCGACCGGCAAGATCGAGGACCTCATCGATCAGCTGCGTGGTCACTACTCGATCTTGATGGTGACGCACAACATGCAGCAAGCGTCGCGGACCAGCGACTACACCGCTTTCATGTATCTCGGTCGCTTGGTCGAGTACGGCACGACGGGCGAGATCTTCATGCAACCGAGGCTGCGCGAGACGGAAGACTACGTCACCGGACGCTTCGGATGATCTGGTTGGTGTCCGGTAGACGCCTCATGGAAACCACACAATGACGATTCACTTGGAACGCGACCTGTTGCTGCTGAAACGCCGGTTGCTCGAAGCGAGCACGCTCGCGGAGCAGGCCATCCGGCGCGCCATCGCAGCCTTGGCCAACAAGGACACGGATCTCGCACGGTCCGTGATCGCGGGCGACGACGAGATCGACGCACGCGAGATCGAGGTCGAAGAAGAAGCGATCCGCGTTTTGGCGATTCACCAACCGGTCGCCACGGACCTGCGCTTCATCGCGGCGTGCCTCAAGATCAACAACGATCTGGAGCGTATCGGTGACTTGGCGGCGAAGGTCGCGAAGCGCGTGCTCGATCTGTACGCGACGCCCACGGACGATCCGCCGATCCCGAACAAGCTCATGGAGCTGTCTGAGCTCGTGATCAACCACTTGCGACGCGCGCTCGACGCCTTCGCTCGCGGTGACGTCGCCTTGGCTCGTGAGGTGCGCATGGACGACGATCCGATCGACGGGATCCACCGCGAGCTGTTCTTCCTGATGCGCGAGCAGATGAAGCAGAGCCCGAAGCTGGTCGAACCGGCGAGCTCGATCCTGTCGATCTCGTCCAGCCTCGAGCGCATCGCCGACCATGTCACGAACATCGCCGAGGATGTGATCTACATGGTGGGGGGCGAGATCGTCCGCCACCCCGGCAACCCTCCGCGCGGCGCGTCGTCCACCGGCGGCTGAGAGCGTGCAGCTCGAAACGCAGAGCGCCCGCCGGCAGCGTGCCGGCGGGCGCTCGTTTCGTCCGGTCCGGGCTAGTTCCAGTCGACTCGTAGGGCTTGCGTGAGGTTCGAGCCCGTCCCGCAGAGGCTGTTCACCGGATCGCGGTACCAAGCTTGGTAGAAGCTCGTCGTGCCGGGGCCGGAGATGTCGCCCCCGGTGACGATCGAACCGTCCGTCATGCCGCTGCCCGCAGCGTCGAGCATGACGACTTCGAGGCGCTCGGTCGGATGGCCCACGCACAAGATACCGTCCTTGAACGGGTAGGCGACGTGCGTGCCGCCTTGCAGCACTAGGCCGGCCTGTTGCGGAACACCGTTGTCGATCCGGATCCGCAGGTTGTCGGCCGCGAAGGAGTTCGAACCGGCTGCGCTCAGTACGGCTCCCTGGCCCATGCTGTTCAAGCAGCCCTCGCCGGCACCCGCTGCACTGAGGTTGGCACACGGGCAACCCGTGGGACCTTGTCCGGCGTCCGCCGAGCCGTCGCCGAAGCACAACGACGTGGCGAGCGGTGCCCCGGCACCGTCGATGGTCAGTGAGTACATCGTGCAGTCCGAGCTGCTCCACTGGCCGACTTCCACCTCGATCACGTAGTCGCCGGAAGCCAGCGTGTTCTGCCAGCTGAGCGTCTTCGTTCCGTTCGGACCGGAGCCGAAGGTCAGGTAGCTGCTGCCGTCGTCGCACGTACCACCGTTCATTGGCAGGGCTTCGTACAGGCGCAGGCGCACGTCCGTGTTGGTCGTGTCGTAGTCCATGGAGACCGTCAGCGTGTCCCCGAGGTCCACATTCAGCTTGTAGTAGTCCGGCGAGGTCTTCTTCACGAAGAGGTCCTCGTGCAGTCCCACGTTGATGAGCGCGGCGTTGGCGCAGTCAGCGTTGCCGGAGAAGACGTCATCGGGCGTCGTCAGGCACGGGTCGAATCCGACGTCGAGGATCAAGTCGTAGGAGGCGCACGCCGTTCCGCTCAGCGGTTGCAGTTCGATCGAGACGACGACACTGACCGGCGACGTGCCGGCGTTGGACCACAGCGCGTTCGCGCCGTCGCTGGTGCCGCCGTAGTCGAGCGTCGTGGTACAGCCGGAGTCCTGGAGCAGCATCTTCACGTCTTGCCCGGCACTGCGGGCATAGCTGAGGGTGACTTCCAGCTGCTCGCTCGGCTGCAGCACGACTTCGTAGTAGTCGGGGGAGTCAGCGCGGCAGAGGAGGTCGGCGTAGACGCCGGGAGCGATCAGCGAAGGAGAGCTGCAGTCGTCGTTCGGCTCGAAAGCGTCGTCGACCGCGGTGACGCAGGGGTCGGGCGACGTCGTGACGATGAGCTCGTACGTGTTGCACTCGCTCGCGGACATGGTGAACACCTTGACCCAGTACTCGCGGTCCACGGGGGACGAGGAGCGCGTGGAGACGCTGAGCAGGCCGCCGTAGTAGTCGTAGTCGATCGCCGAATTGCAGTCTTGGTCCGTGTACAGTCCCATGCCGAGATCCCCGTTGAGGGAGCTCGGGCTGGCAACATCGACGAAGAGCACTTCGTCGGCAGGCACCACGATGCGGAAGCAGTCCCGCTGCGGTCCGCCGACGTAGAGGTCGTTGTAGGAACCGGGCGTGACCGTCGCAGCCGTCGTGCACGTCGCGATGTTGCCGAAGGCGTCTTCGACCGCGGCGATGCAGGGGTCGGGGCCGACCGAGAGGTCCAGCGCGTAGGTGTTGCAGCGCGCACCCGACTGGGTGGACACGTGCAGCGTCAAATCGACGGCGACGGCGGAAGTGTTCTCCCAGCTGACGTCGTTGCGACCGCCCGAGCTCGAGCTGCGGATCGCGTTCGCGCAGAGCGCGTCGTCGTAGAGCTTCAGGCTGAGCTCGCCATCGAAGGCGTTGTACTCGATCGTCGCGTGGAGTTGTTCGCCCGGCTGCAGCGTCACCTCGTAGAAGTCGGGGTCCGTGTCCGAGACGAACAGGTCGAGCCACGCGCCGCTGCCTGTGAGCGTCGCGGAGTTCGCGCAGTCGTCGTTGTCCTCGAAAGTCAGGTAGGTCGCCGCACCGGTGACGCAGCCATCGAGCCCGATCTCCACATCCAGATCGTAGGTCTGACAGATCACGTCTGCGCCTGTCTTGGGACCGACTTCGATGATCAGGTCCTGCGTCGCCGTCGTCGTGTTGATGTAGTGCACGCGCTCACCATCGCTCTCGCTCGTGCTCGACTCGAGAGCCGTCCCGCGATCGCCGCACGTCACGCTGAGCGCGTCGTAGAGATACAGATCGAGGTCGCCCGTGTCGTGCGACTGGAAGAACGCCGTCACTTCGAGCGCTTCTCCAGCCGGCAGGCTGACGCGGAAGAAGTCGAGGTCGGCACCACTCGGCAGGGTCGGGCCTTGACACGTCAGGCTCGCGACATATCCGGACGTGATGAAGGATGCGGTGGTGCAGTCGTCGTTGGGCTCGAACGAGTCAACGGAGGCGCACTGCGCTGCGGCGGGAACCGCGCTGAACAGGGCGGCGCTGAGGAAGCTGGTGGCGGAGGCGAGGACGAGGTGCGTGCTCATTTCGAACTCGATTCGTGTCAAAGGAGGACGGCGGTCGAGGTGACCCTCCAAGAGCTGCATCCGTGCGGTGCAAGGTGCTCATCGAGGCCCTCTCCACGCGAAGCGCGGTTCCGGCGAAGAACCCGCACGACGCTGTCGGATTCCGGAACGCGACGTCGGGCTAGCCTGGGCACAAAGGAGGCGGGCGTCCATGGGGTGATCGCCCCATGAACGCCCGCCTGTCCGTGTAAGGCTAGATCCAGTCGATGCGAAGTCCTTGCGAGAAGTTCGACCCGTTGCCGCAGGGGCTCAGCAGCGGGTCGCGGTACCAGGCCTGGTAATAGGTCGTGGCGCCCGGTCCGGAGATGTTCCCCTCTGTGACGATCGAGCTGCTCGTCGTGCCGCTGCCGGCCGCGTCCAGCATGACCACCTCGACGCGCTCGGTCGGGTTGCCCATGCAGAGGATGCCGTCTTTGAACGGGATGGCCGCGTGAGCGCCGCCTTGCACGAGCAGGCTGGGTTGGTTGGGGCGCGCTTGCGAGATCGCGAATCTGAGGTTGTCCAGCCCGAACAGGTTCGAGCCCAAGGGCTCGAGCCTCGCGCCGCGCCCCGTGCTGTTCAAGCAGCCTTCGTCATCACCGGCCGCGCTGTTGTTGGCGCACGGGCAACCGGTCGCGCCGTTGCCGGCGTCGGTCAGTCCGTCGCCGAAGCAGATCGGAACCGCGAAGGCTTCGCCGCCGCCGGTGATGGCCAATGAGTAGTCCGTGCAGTCCGCGTTGCTGAACGACGACACTTCGACCGCGATCACGTAATTACCGGAGGCAAGTCCGTTGAGCCAGGTGAGGTTCTTCGACTGAGAACTACCGAAACCTTGCAGCAAGTAGCTGTTGCCGTCTCCGCACGCACCGCCGCCTTGCGGAGCTGGTTCGTACAGGTACAGGCGAACGCTCGCTCCAGCGTTGTCGTAGTCCAGCGTGACACTCAGCGTGTCACCGAGCAGGACGCTGACGAGGTAGTAGTCGGGGTCGAGTTGGTGGACGAAGAGGTCTTGGTGCAAACCCTCCGTGATCACCGCCGCGCTCGCGCAGTCGTCATTCTCTTCGAAGGAGTCGTCCGGGGCACTGAGACACGGATCGACGATCACGCTGGCGATCAGGTCGTAACTGGAACAGGAACCGTTGGCCGTGTCTTGGACTTCGACGGCGACCACCACGCTGACCGGTTGTGCGCCGAAGTTGGCCCACTCGGAGTGTGCACCGTCGCCGGAGCCGCCGGAGTCCAGAGTGTTCGCGCAGCCGAAGTCGTTGGTCGACAACCGCAGGGCGGCGCCGAGACTCGGGGCATAGCTGAGGTCGGTGATCAGGCGCTCACCCGGCTGGAGCACGAGCTCGTAGAAGTCCGGATCACTCGCGCTGCAGAGCAGGTTCGTGTACACGCCGGGCTGCAGCAGGCTGGGAGCACTGCAAGTGTCATTCTCTTCGTTCGCGTCGTCGACCGCGGTCAGGCAGGGATCCGGCGCGAAGCTGACGGTGATGTCATAGCTGTTGCATCCGCTCCCGAGCCCGGTGACGACGCGCACCCAGTAGTCCCGCGCAACGGCCGACCCCGAGCCGCTGGAGACGCTGTTCTGCCCGCCCCAGTAGCTCTGCGCGAGCTGATTCACGCACGCGACGTCGGAGAACAGGCGCAGGCCGAGGTCCTCGTTGATGCCGCTGAGGTAGTTGATGTCGACGGTCAACACCTGGCCGGCGGGGGCGGTGATCTTGAAGCAATCGGCCGTCCAGCCGGAGACGTAGAGGTCGGAGTAGGTTCCCGCCGTGAGCGTCGCTGCGGTCTGGCAGCTGGCGTTGGGCGCGAAGGCGTCGTCCACCGCGGCGACGCACGGGTCCGGATCGATCGACACTCCCATGTCGTAGTTGTTGCAGCGCTCGCCGAGCTGGACGTAGACCCGGTAGCTGACGTCGACGGCGGCTGCCGTCGAGTTGACCCAGTAGAGCGAGTCGTGGCCGCCCCAGCCGGTGTTGCCCACCGCGTTGGAGCATGCCGGGTCGTCATACAACTCGAGGCCGAGCTCGCCGGCAGCGGCGTCGTAGGTGATGTCGACGGTGAAGACCTCACCGGGCTGCACCGTCGCGGTGTAGTAGTCGAGGTCGGTGGGGGAGACGAAGAGGTCGGTCCAGACACCGCCACTCGCCAGCACGGTCGCGACGCCGCACGCGTCGTTCTCTTCGAAGGCGTCGTCGACGGCCGTTCCGACGCCGCACGGATCGGGACCCACGCTGACGTCGAGATCGTAGGTCGTGCAGATCACCGACCCGCCTTCCGCGGCGCTGATGGCGATGATCACGTCGAGCGCGCCGGGCGTGGTGTTGACCCACGTCAGCATCTCGTTGTCGCTGCCCGTCGTGCTCGAGAGCGGCGCAGAGAGCTTGTCGCCACAGCTCGGCGACAGCGGGTCGTAGAAGTGCAGGTCCAAGTCGGTCGAAGCCTGCGAGATGAAGAGCGCCGTGACGCTCAGCATCTCTCCCGCGGGAACCGTGATGCGGTAGAAGTCCGGGTCAGCGCCGTTCCTCGCGAAGGGACCCTGACAGGTGAGACCGGTCAGGACTCCCGAGGTGATGACCACGGCATTCGCGCAGTCGTCATTGTTCTCGAAGGCATCGGCGACGGTGCACTGCGCGGTCGCAGGGCTGGAGAGGATGCCGAGAGCGCAGAGACCGCCGAGGGCGGAGGCGCGGAGTGTTCTGTGGCTCATGAGTCGGTTCGTGGCTGGAGGCGGAACGGAGCTGCGGGGAGCGGGTCGAGGGTTGATCATAGCGCCTGACCGACTCCGCTCACTCGGAACATGGAAGTTTCCTGGAAACTTACAGGGGCAAGTTTCGAGGGGCGGATCGTCGTGGCTCTCGACCGCCGGAGGCCGTGGCGGGCCTGCAGACCTCGATTCGAGGGCTGGAGAGGGGTACGGAGCCCGAGGATGGGGTCGTACCGCCGACTGCTCGTTCCCGAAACGGGGTCGACGGCGTCCCGGAGGACTGCGCCGTGGAAGGGCCGTTCGGGGTCTCAGCGACGGCGCAAGAAGTCCGGGTCGCTGTAGCGCGACCCCAGCTCGGCTGCGGCCGCCCGTTCCGAGCTGGTCGGCTGCTCGAGGCTGAAGCGCAGCTCGAAGCGCTCCGCGAGCGCGTTCCGCAGCGCAGTTCCGACGGCCGCCGGATCGAGCGCGCGCCCCGAGCTCGCCTCGAGCGTCGCGATCGGCCCTTCGAGCTCCGAAGTGCCGAGCTTGATCGAGCCGTGGTGCAACACGCGTCCGCGCGTCCGGCGTTGCGCCGAACCGACACCCTTGCGTCCGCCCCACGCGAGGTCGAGCGGCGTCGACTTGTGGAAGCACATGCCCGTGTCTTCCGCGTCCGAAGCCAGACCGTCACCGCCGGCCAAGACGGCTTCGGCGCCGAACTCGCGCAGCGCCGTCGCGATGACGCCGTGCACGCGTTCGTACGAACCGGCGACCGGTCCCTTGTAGATCGGATCTTGCGCACTCGTCGTCAACGAGAAGGTCAGCTCGCCGACGTGATGGATCGCGCCGCCACCGGTCAAGCGCCGCACCACGGCTCCTGCTTGCGCGGTTCCCGGAACATCGACCCAGCGCTGGAAGTAGCCGAGGCTCAGCGTGTCCGGTTCCCAGCTGTATAGGCGCAGCGTGGGCGGAGCGTGTTCATCGAGGAGGAGCACCTCGTCCAGCCCCATGTTGAAGCTGGGAGACGCTCCCCAAGTCTCGATCAATCGCCAATCGCGCACGGCGCAGCTTCGATCAGCCGCAGGTGTAGCAGAGCACGGGGTCTTTCACCGCGCGCCCTTCGTCGAGGCGACCGACGGGCGTGGTCACCGGCGCAGCGTGCAGCAGCTCAGGCGTGTCGATGCACTCCTGCGCGATCTGCAGCATGTCGTCGATGAAGGCGTCGAGCGTCTCTTTGCACTCGGTCTCCGTCGGTTCGATCATCATCGCCTCGCTGACGACCAGCGGGAAGTAGATCGTCATCGGGTGGTGACCCATGTCGATCAAGCGCTTCGCGATGTCGACGGCGTGGATGCCGTGTTGACGTTGGTGACGCGTGTTGCAGACGAACTCGTGCATGCACAAGCGATCGAAGGGCACGTGGAAGGTCTTGTTGAGCTTCACGCGGATGTAGTTCGCGTTGAGCACGGCGTTCTCGGCGGCGCGGCGGATGCCTTCGCGGCCGAGGCGACGGATGTAGCAGTACGCGCGCAGCACGACGCCCCAGTTGCCCGGCCAGCCGCGCAGCATGCCGATCGAGTCGGGCGCGTCGTAGTCGAGTCGCAGGCCCTTGTCGTCTTCGACGATGCGGGGAGCGGGGAGGTACTTGCGCAGCTCTTCGATCACGCAGATCGGACCGGCACCGGGACCGCCGCCGCCGTGAGGCGTCGAGAAGGTCTTGTGCAGGTTGATGTGCATCATGTCGACGCCGAAGTCGGCGGGACGAGCGACGCCCATGATCGCGTTCAGGTTCGCACCGTCCATGTAGACGAGGCCGCCGACGCCGTGCACCGCTTCACAGATCTCGGCGATGCGCGTCTCGAAGAGGCCGAGCGTCGACGGGTTCGTGATCATGAAGACCGCGGTGTCTTCGCCGAGCTTCGACTTCAGGTCAGCGAGGTCGACGAGGCCGTCGGCGCCGGACTTGACCGTCACGGCTTTGAGGCCCGCGATGGCCGCCGAAGCCGGGTTCGTGCCGTGGGCCGAGTCGGGGATCAGCACGACCTTGCGCTGGGACTCGCCCTTCGCTTCGAAGTGCGCGTTGGCCACGAGCAGCGCGGACAGTTCGCCCTGTGCACCCGCGGCGGGGTGGATCGTCACGGCCGGAAGTCCGGTGATGCCGGCGAGGTAGTCCTCGAGTCGCTTCCAGATCGCCAGCGCGCCTTGCACGCGACCGGCGTCCTGGAAGGGGTGGATCTGGCGGAAACCCGCGATGCCGGCGGCGGCTTCGTTGGTCACCGGGTTGTACTTCATCGTGCACGAACCGAGCGGGTAGAAGCTGTCCGTGATCGACACGTTCTGCTTCGACAGTCGCACGTAGTGACGCACCAGTTCGAGCTCGCCGACTTCGGGCAGCACGGCGAACTTCTCGCGCAGAGCACCCTTCGGCAGACGCTTGATGTCGGCGGCCGGAACGTCGAGCTTGCCGAGTCGCAAGGTGCGACGGCCGGCGCGGCTCTTCTCGTAGAGCAGGAGGTCCTTGTTCATGGCTTCAGCCCACCGACACGGTCTGGGAGATGGAGGAGAGAGTCTTCACGAGCAGGTCGATCTGCTCACGCGTGGTGAGTTCGGTGAACGCGATCAGCAGGTCGCGTTCATCGATCCCTTCGACGTGATCCGAGATCACCAAGCCGCCGATCATGCCGGCGGCGTCGACCGCGCGGTTCACCAGCTTCGCCGGCGCAGGGCAGCGCACGACGAACTCGTTGAAGAAGCCGGATGCGGCGTAGGGCAGCTCGAAGCCGTCGAGCGCGCTGATCGCGTCGGCGGCGTACTGCGCCTTCGCCATGCAGTGCTCCGCGACTTCGCGCAGTCCTTCGGGACCGGCCGCGGCCATGTAGATCGCACCGCGCAGCGCCATCAGCGCGTTGTTCGTGCAGATGTTGCTGGTGGCCTTCTCGCGACGAATGTGTTGTTCACGCGTCTGGAAGGTCAGCGCGAAACCGCGGCGGCCCTTGCCGTCGACGGTCTGCCCGACGATGCGGCCGGGCATCTTGCGCACGTACTCGTTGCGCGTGGCGAAGATGCCGAAGCTCGGTCCGCCCATGGCCGTCGGCACGCCGAGGCTCTGTCCATCACCGACGACGATGTCGAAGCCCGCTTCACCGGGGCTCTTCAAGAGTCCGAGCGCGATCGGGTAGACCGACGCGATCGAGATGGCTCCGGCGTCCTTCGCGGCAGCCGCGACCGCTTCCTGGTCTTCGATCACACCGTAGAAGTTCGGCGACTGCACGACCACCGCGGTGGTCTGGTCGTCGATCAGGCCGTCGAAGTCCGTGCGGCCGTCCGCGCCGAGCGGAGCGACGATGATCTCGAGGTCGGTCGCGCCCAGGTAGGTGCGCACCGTGCGGCGGCTGTGCGGATGCAGGCCTGCGGACATCACCACGCGCTTGCGCTTGCGCGTGATCGAGGTCGACATCAGCACCGCTTCCGCGACCGCCGAGCAACCGTCGTACATCGAAGCATTGGCCACTTCCATGCCGCACAGTTCCGCGACCATCGACTGGAACTCGAAGAAGGCGACGAGCGTGCCTTGGCTGGCTTCGGGCTGGTACGGCGTGTAGGCCGTAACGAACTCGTGGCGGCCTTGCAGGCTGTCGACGACCGTCGGGATGTAGTGGCGGTAGAGCCCCGCACCGAGGAAGCTGCCTTTCTCGGCGGTCGAGTTCCAGGACGCGAGTTCGTTCAACTCGGCCCACAACTCGTTCTCGGAGATGCCTTCGGGCACGTCGATCGGTTGCTCGACGCGCAGACCCGCGGGGATCTGTTCGAACAGCTCATCGATCGAGCGCACGCCGACGGCGGCCAGCATCTCGGCGCGGTCCGCGTCGGTGTTCTGGATGAAGGGCATGGGGAAGGGGGTCTTAGGCCTCTTGAGCGATCAGGGCTTCGTATGCCGCAGCGTCGATCAAATCGTCGCTGGTCTTGGCGGAGAGCTTGACCTTGATCAACCAACCGCGTTCCCACGGATCGTCGGCCAGGATCTCGAGGTGGTCTTCGATCGCGGCGTTGACTTCGATCACTTCGCCGCCGAGCGGGGCGTTGAGGTCGGCGACGGCCTTCACCGACTCGATCTCACCGAAGGTCTCGCCGGTGTCGACGGTGCGGCCGGCTTCGGGCAGGTCGCAGTAGACGAGGTCGGACTCGTTGCCGCTGCAGAGTTCCTGCACGGCGAAGTCGGTGATGCCGATGATGCCGATGTCACCATCGATCTTGATCCACTCGTGAGAGGACAGGTACTTGCGGTCGTCGGGGCGCATGGGGGTCGAGTGGCGAACCACTCCTCCTGGGGCTGTGATGAAAATCGCTCGGCGTGGCCGAGCGGATGAGGGTGGTCAGTTCTTCTTACGAGTCCGCGAGTAGAAAGGCATGTCGCAAACGCGCACGCTCTGCCGTTTTCCACGGATGTCCATCTCCAGCTCGGTGCCGGGGACGGCGAGTTCGACCGGCACATAACCCGTGCCGATGTTCATGGCGAGGGTGGGGGAGACCGCGCCCGAGCAGACTTCGCCGAGCGTCGCGTCGCCGCGCATCAGCTGGTAGCCCTGACGCGGCACGCGCTTGCCGTCGGTCGTGAAGCCGACCAAGGCGCGCTTCGGCGCTGCGAAAGTGGCTTGCAGCGCTTCGCGACCGATCCAGTCGCCCTTCTCTTCCTTGAAGGACACGCCGAACTTGAGTCCGGCTTCGATCGGGTTGTGTTCCGCGTCGATCTCGTGGCCGTAGAGCGGCATGCCGGCTTCGAGGCGCAGCGTGTCGCGCGCGCCGAGCCCGATCGGTTCGACTCCCGCCGACTTGCCGGCGGTCATCAGACCGTCCCAGACCTTCTGCGCGTGTTCGTTGTCGAAGTACAGCTCGAAGCCGTTCTCGCCGGTGTAGCCCGTGCGACTGATGCGCGTGTTCTTCAGGCCGCAGACCGTGCCGAAGGTGAACTTGTAGTAACCGAGCTCGTCGAGGTCGGTGTCCGTCGTGACTTGTTTCAGCACTTCGAGCGCCGCGGGACCTTGTAGCGCGATCATCGTCGTCGCCGCTGTCTGGTCGTCGATCGTCACGTCGAAGCCGTCCGTGTGCTTGCGCATCCACTCGAGCACGGTCTCGGTGTTCGATGCGTTGACGACCAAGTACACGTGGTCGTCGCCCTTGTAGACGAGCAAGTCGTCGATGGGGCCGCCGTCTTCCTTGCAGAACAGCGAGTAACGGATCGAGTTGGTCGGGATCTTCGCGACGTAGTTCGTCGCGAGGTGATCGAGGTACTTGACGGCGTCGGAACCTGTCACGTTGACGCGACCCATGTGACCGAGGTCGAACAGTCCGGCGCGTTCGCGCACGCAGCGCGCTTCGTCGAGGATCGGACCGTACTGCACAGGCATCTGCCAACCACCGAAGTCGACCATGCGGGCTTCGAGGGCGAGGTGCGTGTCGTGGAGCGGCGTTTGTTTCATGGCAGGGTCTCGTCGGGTCGCGCTTGTGGTGAGCGATCGCCCCAGGTCACGGGCGGGGAGCGCGGTGGTGTGAGCACGCGATGGATCGCGAACCCGTTGACTCGTAAACGAAGAGAGGGGGCGCGCAGGCCGGTGGCCTGGGCGCCCCCTGTTCGGTCCGCCCCGAGGAAGCTGCGCGGGCAGCCTTCCGGTGGTGCGGTTGGTTCAGGTGGTCCGTGGCGCGGGTCCTTCTGCCTGAGAGTTTCGCGCGTCGCGCTTGCCCCTTCGGCGCCCGGCGCATCCGCCGGATCTCTCCCCGAGCCACGTTTCGAAGGCGGACAGTTTAATGGAAAGGAGCCGTCCTTCCAAGGGGCGGGAGGGCTCGAGCGTGCCCGCGCGGCTCGAAAAGCGCTGGTTCGGAGCGAATCGGGGTGGATCGGAGCGAGCCCCCGCCCGCGCCCGGATCCGGGGGTACGGTTGATTGGATCGCCCGCCGGAACGCACTGGAGGGCTCGCGCTCACGTAACTTGACGATCTGTATGCTCCACAGCCGCTCCACCGCCGCTCTGATCGCCCTCTCGCTCCTCTCCGCGGCCCCCTCGGCTCGCGCCCAGGACCCCTTCCAGCCCGGCCTGCGCTGGATCCGCCCCGCCCAGCTCGCGGACGCCTGGATCCCCACCTCGGTCGGATTCGCCGGTGCCGATCAGCTCTGCTGGTCCGTGGCCGGCGGCAACGCCCCGCGCGTCGACGTCGAGTCGAGCGCGGCGCGCGGCGTCTCGCAACCGCTCTTCGAGGATCAGCTCCAAGATCCGATCGCCGGTGCGCTGCGCGTCAGCACGACCTCGGCGCGCAACGGCCTCTTCGTCTTGCAGCAGACCTACGGTGCGGACCTGACCGAACGCGACACGCGCATCTCGCGCTACGACCCGCTCGCCGCCGCAGCCGGCGCGGAGTTCACGCCGGAGTGGTCGCTCGAGCTGAGCTTCGGCGCGAACGGACCCGCGATCTTGTTGACCGACGACCACGGCGAGAACGGCTTCGTCCTGTTGTGGCGCGACGAGACGAACGAGTTGGTCGTCTGCCGCATCGACCTGATCACCGGCGGAATCTACGACTATCTGTTCTACGCCGCGGACTCGCTCGACAGCGCGACGATCAGCGACGACGGTTCACGCATCGCCGTGGTCAGCGGGACGACGTTGCGCATCCTCGACGAGTACGGATACCTCGTCGAAGAACGTTCACTCTTCGCCGCGACGCCGGCGCTCGCCTTCGACGACGACGGCAGTCACTTGGTCGTCGGCGGTTACGGCGGAGCGCAACTCCTCATCGAAGAAGCGGACGGCTACGCGCAGAGCTTGTTGCTCACCGCCGGGGCGACCGAGCTCGCCAAGGTCGTGGACGTTTCAGGCGACGCGAGCGTGATCGCGATCGGTTGGTGGAATGCGTACACGGGATTGGACGCGCGCTTCGAAGTCTTCGACGGCACGAACGGCGACAGCCTGCGCGAACTCTCCTTCCTCGGTACGCCCGGCGGCTTGCAGAACTCGCCCAGCGCAATCGAAGTCTCGCGCGACGGAAGCCGCATCGCGTGCGGCTCGTGGGGCGACGGCGACAGCGACCCGGAATTGGTTCTGCTCGACCTCGATCAAGAACAACCCGTGCTCCAGGCCGACCTGCCCGGCAGCGTCTTGCACCTCGACCTCGACGAGACCGGCACGCGCGTGCTGGTCGCCGCGAAGCACTTGCACGCGAACCAGATGGGCGTCACCGGCGAGCTGCGCCTCTACGATACGGGCGAGCGTGACCTCCAGCTGCTCGACGCTCCGCGCCCCGGTGGACACTTGCACCTCGCGGCGCGCACCCCGGGCGCGAACTCAGCGTGGTTCCTCGTCGGACAAGAGCGCAAGACGCCCTTCGGTGGGGGCCTCGCCTTGCTCCGCCAAGGCCTACGCGTGATCTCGGCCCCGGTCCTGGACGGCGTCGCCGAGCTGGAGGTGCCGTTGCCGGCGGGCAACCGCCTGCTGGGCTTATCGCCGACGATACAGGCCGCCTGGCGCGTGCCGGGGAGCCTCGAGTTCAGCGAGACCCTCGTCCGCCCGCTCTTCCTCTAGGGAACTGGCCGGCCTCCGTGTTGGTCGCGCATTCGCCCTGGTGAGGGCGTGAAGCCCGGCTCCGCCCTCGAGCTGCCGTTTGCAACGAACGCCCGGACCCCGCGGTCCGGGCGTTCGCGTGTGCAGCGGCCCTGCGCGCGCGGGCCCTTGCTGCAACCGGGACCGTGAGCCGGTCTTGGCGGTGCCGTTCGCGAGAACGGCAACATGCAAGCCGGCCAGTTCCAGAGGCGGCCCTCAAGGCGGGGGCCGGGGCTTCCCGATGAGCAGTGCGACGGCACCGTCCCCACGCGGTCGCCGTCCTTATCCGGTTCCCGCGCGTTCCCAGCCCGCCTTCGTGGCCTGTCGCAGCGGATCCCCACCAGAGACAGACCAGGACTTCTCCCCATGAGACTAGGGACCAGCATCCAGCGGACGATCATCTTGTGCCTCCCGCTCGCCATCGCGGCTTGTGGCAGCGGCGGATCGGAAGCCCCGGCACCGACCGGACTGACCAGCGCCACCCAGAACCAGACCGTCGACCCCGACGGGATGACCACCGACTTCAGCTTCAGCTTCGCGCCGACCGGCGCGATGGCGGCGAACTTCGAGGCGGATGGCGGCCAGACCGCGCAGACCGTGACCGTCGCCGGCAACGTCGCGACGGTCGTCTGGGACATGCGCGTGAGCCCTTTGGACCAAGTCCGGGTGGTGAGCTTCGCCGGCGTTCCGGACACCTGGACCAGCGTTGTCAGCAGCGATATGACGGCGCCCGACTTCACGATCAGCACGGCCAACATGGTGGCGGGACTCGGCGGCGACAACTTCACGGTGACCTTCACGGGTCCCCGCGTGGTCGAGACAGCTGCGGAAGATCCGACCAACTGGACGCTGACGGTCAGCGGCCAGACGCTCGACATGACGGGCTCGGTGCTGGATCTCGATCCGGCCACTCAGATCATGACGGTCGTGCTCGGTGCGAACGCGAACCTGCACTCGACCTTCACCTTCGCCGCGGCGACGCTGACCAGTGTCGCGGACGTGGCGGTGCCGACAACGGCGAAGAACGGCACAGCCAGCGGTGATGCCGTTGCGCCTTCGCTCGTCTCGGCGAACCAGAACCTGACCGCCGACGAGTTCGGTCGCGTCGTCGACTACACCTTCGACGAGGCCATGGACCCGGTCTTCAGTACCTCGCTGGCGAACTTCAGCATCGGACTGCCCGACATCGCGACGAACGTCACGCTGCCCAACGAGACCGTCGTGCAGGTCACCTTTTCGCGCCCGATGATTCCCGGCACCGACTCGGTCACGCTGGCGAACCTCGTGGACGCGCACGGCAATGCCTACGCTGGCGGCGTCACGGCGATCGCTCAGCCGTCGCCCGCCGCGAACGGCTACACGACCGAAGACGCGGTGACCGTTGCCGACCTCGGCAGCGACTACGTCGACGTGGTGTTCGTTCAAGCGCTCGTCGAGGACGAGTGCGAAGACCCGTCCAACTGGACGCTCGTCGTCGACGGCACCCCCGTCACGATGTCGAATCAGACGTTGACCTACGACTTGCTCACGAAGAACCTGCGCATCGACCTCGACTTCGACATGAAGAACGGTGATGCCTGGACGCTGACGCCCGGTGGGATTACCGAGGTCGACGGCGAGAGCTTCGTGACGGCCGCCACCGGCAATGCCGGCGGTGACGTGACCGCGCCGACCGTGCTCCTCGCGCTGCAGAACCGCACGATGGACGCCACCGGCGTGACCGTCGACGTGAACCTCAGCGAAGACCTCGAGACCGCGCCCGCGCAGAACGCGGCCAACTGGTCGATCACGGGTGGCTTGAGCGTGGTGAGCGCGACCCTGCTCCCGAACTTGAACAGCGTGCGACTCGTCTGCGACGGTCCCGTGGTTCCCGGCGACTACACGATCGGCTGCGACAACCTCGAAGACCTGGCCGGAGCCGTGATGGCTTCCGCTCAGACGGGCGTGACGGTCACGACGACCGACAGCACCGATCCCAATGCGGTCAGCACCAACGCGAACGCGATCACCGGACCGGACAACGACACGCTCTACGTCTACTTCGACGACGACATGATCTCGGCCGAGGTCAGCGACCTCACCAACTGGAGCTTCGAGTCGCCGATCGGAACGGTCAGAGATCTGACCGGCACGACGCTCAACTACAACACCTCGCTCCGTCAGGCCGCGTTCGTCTTCGACGCCGCGGGTGACATCGATCTGCACGGCATGGACAGCTTCCGCGTCGGTGTGGACACCGTGCGCGACATCGCGGGCAACACGGTGAACACCATCGAGCTCGACGGCACGGTAACCGGCGAATCGGGCCGTCCGTACGCAAGCTACGCTTGGTACGACACGACCGACGCCGACGTCGTGGTTGTCTACTTCAGCGAGCACTGCGAGCGCTTGGACGACCTCTACGATCCGATCACGAACCGCGCGGGTTCCCGCTTCGACCTCTACGACAGCGGTAGCAGCTTCCGCGGTCGTCCGGTCTCGGCGACGGTGCTCGACGACGGACTCGGCGTGCGCTTGTCCTTCGGCTTCATCGTGAGTCCCACCGACACGATTCACGTCATGGGTGTCTCGGACCTCGCGGGGAACTACCTGTTCCCGCTCTCCGGCAACCTGGCCCTCGCCATGGAAGACGCGAGCGAAACGGTTCACGATGCCGTCGCGACTCCCGTCGTGGCGATCAGCGGCGAACGCAACGACACGCTCGAAGTGCGCTTCGACCTGCCGATGAGCCCGTGGGGGATCGAGAACCCGGCGAACTACACGATCAGCGACGGCGTGCACACGCCCGACCTGACGAACGCCACCTTCTCGTTCGACGGTGACCGCACCGTGATGATCACGCTCGACTCGGCAGTGGCGGACAGCTTCCACTTCGGTCGCAGCTATGACATCGTCGTCGACGGCTTGACTACCGCGCAGGGCGTCGAGCTCTCCGGTCCGATCACCGAAGCCGGAGTTGCGACCTCGGGTGACAACACGGTTCCGACTGTGGGCGTCTCAGACGTGCGCGTTGATCCGACAGTGGCCAACTCGGTCATCGTGACGGTCGATGAAGCGCTCGACCGGACGATCGCCGAGACGGCCGCGAACTACGACTACAACTCCGGTTCGATCGCGACTTCCGCGACCTTGATCGAGCCGCGCACGGTTCGCGTCACCTTCGGTGTGCAGCCTGCTGCGGGCTTCGACATCGACTTCGAAGTCACGGACCTGGCTCAGAACGCCACGGGCACGCTGACGCGCACGGTGGCGGTCTCCGAGGGCAACACGCCCTTGCTGGTCTCTGTCAGCGGCGAGAGCGTCGCGGGCAACGGCGGCGACACCGTGACGGTGGTCTACAACGAACCCGTCGATCCCAGCTCGGCGACCGAGCTGACGAACTACAGCGTCACGAACGGCACGGCCAAGACTCTGGTCGGCGCCAGCGCGGAGTACGACAGCGCGACGATGACCGTCACGATCTACTTGGCGAACGGCGTCGAGCTGGATGCTGCGCAGACGATCAACGTCGGTGTCGCGAACGTCAGTGACCTCTCCGGCAACGCCATGTCGACGACTCCGGTCGGCCTCAGCGGCACGGTGAGCGGCGACCTGGTCGCGCCCGGCGTGTACGCGTCCTTCGTGAACTTCCGTGAAGACACGGACGGATACGACGTGGACGTCCTGTTCACCGAAGACGTGGACGTGACCTTTGCGTCCGACATCTTCAACTGGACCAGCTCCGGCGGCCAGACGGTGATCGACGTGCAGATGATCTCGGACGACCACTTCCGAGTGCTGCTGCTCGCACCGATCGTCGACGGCGACAGCATCGAGATCGCCGCGGGCTTGCCCGACAGCGCGGGAAACACGGCCGGCGCGATCACCGCTCCGATCTCCTTCTGAGGCTGGAACTGACGTATATGCGGGCCCGCTTCACCTCGTGGTGGGGCGGGCCTTTCGACAAACCGCGGAGACCCCCCGGATCGCCTACAGATCGGCTCCGGGGCCTCCCGATACGCAGTCTGGGTGATCAGCCCGGATCCAGTTCGGAGGGGGAGAACCGGCCGGAAGGGGTATCGAGCATTGAATGCCATGAACGTTGAAGGTGAGCTCCTGGTGGATGATGTGGTCACGGCGTTGACCAGTCCGCCCGATGGGCAACAACTCGGCGGCTGCGATCTGCGAGAGCAGATGGAGCGCGCTGCGGAAGAATTCGACCGGCGAACGGCTGCGGCCTTCGCCGAGGCGTTGGTGGACAGCCTCTGCGAGGATCCGGGGAACACGCGCCGCCTCGAGGCGCTGTTGATCCTCGGTCTCGCTCATCCGCAGATCGTCAAGCGTTACAAGATCTCGCTGTCCGCGGAAGGGCGCCGCCTCGCGGTGCTGCTCGAGAACGCGGGGGAGAACGATCGCGCACGGAGTCTGCTCGAGCTGATGCTCCGGCACGATCCCGACGCGCGTGAAGTCGAGCGTGACCTGTCGTCGCTGATGCGCCGTGAAGGCAGCATCGACGAGTTGGTGGAGCGCTTGATGCGCAACGCCGAGGAACAAGTTGAAGCGGGGCATCCGATGGAAGCCGTCGCTTGGCTGCAGGAGATCCTGCTGCACGACTCGTCGCGTCGCGATGTGGCGCGCATGATCCGCGACTTGCGCTACGGGGAAGCGACACGACGCGAAAAGACCACGAAGCGCAACCGCCTGGCGGTGCTCCTCGTCCTGCTCTCGACCGCGATCTCCGGACTCGTCGTGCGTGAGGTCCAGCTCAACCGCGAGCTTGACTCTCTGCCGACCGCCGCTGTCGACGACTTGCCCGCCATCCGCGGACGCATGCAGAGCATCGACACGATGATCGACACGCACAAAGCGTGGATCGGCATGTTCCCGCTGCTGGAGGAGCGTTCCGAGCTTCGCGAGCGCGCCGACGCCATCGAGGCGCAAGTCGCTCAGCGACAGCGCGAAGACAGTCGTCGTCAGCTCGAGCGAGGAACGATCGCTGAAGCCGCACGACTCGAAGGCGTGAACGCCGTCGAGGGTGGCAACTACGAGCAAGCTCTCGCGCACTTCCGACGTGCGCTCGAGTTCGGCTCTCCCACTTGGGAGCAGCGTGACCGCACTTTCGCGGACATTGCAGCCCTCGAGGATTGGCTGAAGGAAAACCGCTGATGCTGAAGCGCATCCTCTCGAGCGGGAAGGCAAGAGCTGCGGTCAAGCGGCTCTCTGAGGAGCCTTCCGCTCGCAACTATCTGGCCCTCGGCCAACTGCACGCGTCGGCCGGCAAGCTCGGCGAAGTCGAGCGTGTCTGCCTGGAGGGTCTCGAGGTCTATCCCGACAACGCGGAGCTGAAGCGCCTCTTGGCGCGTGCTCGGCAGCTACGTCGTGAAGACCGCATGCGTGAAGTGCAGTCTCAGCTCAAGACGTCCCCGCGACCCGCGCTATGGCGCGAGTTGTGCGAGATCCACCTCGAGTCGGGTCGCGTGGCGCGAGCCGAAGAAGTCGCCGACGAGTGGTTCTTCGCGACGGAGGAGGGCGAGGCGATGATGATGCGCGCGAAGGCGCGTTGCGAACGTTTCTTCGCCGACCGCCGACGCGACGACGGCCGTCGCGCACACGAGCTGCTCCACGAAACACTGCAGTTGCTGCCCGGCGACAAGCGTCCGCTGCGTCTGCTCCTCGACCTGACGTCGCGTGCCGGCGCGTGGCAAGACGCCCGCTCCGCGATCGCTCGCCTGCTCGAGCTCTCGCCCGGCGATCCCGCGCTCGAGGCCCGCTTCCGCACCGTGATGGCACTCGCCGAGCGCAGCGGTGACTTCGACCAGGCTCTGCGCGCTGTCGAGCGCAGCGGACGCTTGGCGGATGAAGATCCCGATGCAGACCGACGCGCGACCTCCGGTTCGGTGCGCCCGATGCTGAAGGAACTCGCCGGACAGTCCGGGGTGCGCGGCGCGTTCTACGTGCGTGGTGGTACGGCGCTGGTCCAGGGACCGCGCGGCGCGACGGCGGAGCGCACCGCTCGCGGCGTGCGTGAAGTGATCCAAGCGAGTCGCACAGCTGCTCGCCGTCTCGGACTCGGACAGCCCGAAGAGATCAGAGCGGAGGGCGACTTCGGAACCCTCTTGGCGCGTCCGGGATCGACCGGTGCGAGTGCGCTCTGGTCGACCGAGAAGCCGACGAACAAGCAGATTGCGACGCTTGACGAGTTGACGGCAACCGCGCAGTCCAACCTGGAGGAGCAGTCGTGAAAGACGTCCTGGATCCCCTGATCCGCATCCCTGGTGTGCGCCTCGCGCTCTTGATCTCCAAAGACGGCGTCCCGATCGCGTCCGCCAAAGGTGACGCCGGTCGTTCGTCCGAGGAAACCGATCGCGCCGAGACAGCCGAAGAGCTCGAAGCCTTCTGCGGCCTCGCGGCCGGCTGGTTCGGCGAGCTGCATCGCGCAGTCGACCCTCTGGCCTGGGATCGGCCGAATCGCATCAGCATGCGCTGCGCCCGCGGGACCCTGGTCATGCAGGACTGCGAGCGCGTGATCCTCACCGTGCTGCTTCACCGCGGCGTGGTGATCGACGAACTACGTCTTCCCATGGGATCGGCGATCACTCGACTCGAGCGCAATCGCCGGCGCGGGATGACGGAGCAGAGAGAGTCAGATTCCCAACACACGAACGATGGTCCCCCCGGGCTCTTCCCGGGAGTCAGTCGATCCCTCAACGGGGACGGCACCGACGTGAGAACCCAGAACGAAGTCCCTGAAACGTCGGGGGAAAGATAGCCAATGGTCCAGATCAACTTCGCACAGAAGCAAGTGAACGCGAAGGTCGTCTACTACGGTCCCGGCATGTCCGGGAAGACGACCAACCTCGAGGTCATCCACCAGCGCGCCCCGCAGAACAACAAGGGCGAGCTGACCAGCATCAGCACGGATGGCGATCGCACGCTGTTCTTCGACTTCATGCCGCTCGACCTCGGAACGGTCTCCGGCATGCGCACCTGCTTCCAGATCTACACGGTCCCCGGACAGGTCTACTACAACTCGACGCGCAAGCTCGTGTTGCAGGGAGTCGACGGCGTCATCTTCATCGCCGACTCGTCGGCCTCGATGATGGAGGAGAACCTCGAGTCGATGCGCAACCTCGAGCAGAACCTCGCCGAGTACGGGCGCGACGTGACGGACCTTCCGCTGGTGATCCAGTACAACAAGCGCGACCTGCCCGATGCGATGAGCATCGAGGACTTGAACGCGGCGCTGAACCCTCGCGGTGTGCCCTGCTTCGAAGGCATGGCGCACACGGGCCAGGGAGTCTTTCCGACGCTCAAGGCGCTCGCCGCGAACGTTCTGGATCACATTCACAAGCAGCAGACCGGTAGTTCCGCCCCGGCTCCGCAGCAGATCACGCAGTCGACGACTCCGGTGACGCCGCCGACGCCGAGCGAGAGCTTGTTGCAGACGGGCTTTCACCCGGCTGCGAAGGCCAAGCCCACGACCGGCTCGCAGCCGGATCCGACGGCGCCCGCCGGCAACACGACCGCGCCGGCGACTCCGACGATGACGCCCACGCCGAGCACGACGACCAACGAGTCGGCTCCCGCGATGGCGCAGGGACAGCAAGCTCCGACGGGCGGCCTGAGCCTCGGTACGCCGATCCAGTCGGGCCACGCCGCGCCGGAGACGCCGCAACCGCAGATGCAACAACCGCAGATGCAACAGCCGCCGATGCAGCCGCAGCCGCAGATGCAGCCGCAGCCGCAGATGCAGCCGCAGCCGCAGATGCAGCAGCCGCAGATGCAGCAACCGCAGCAGCCGATGCAGCAAGCACCGGCAGTGCAGCAGGTGGCCGCACCGCCCGCTCCGGTTCAACAAGCCGCGCCCTCGCAGGCGCAGCGCATGCAGCCCGAGTCGACCGGCGTCCCCGCGCGTCAGACCAAAGCCTCGCGCAGCTTCCCGACTCCGACGACGCCGGCGAGCCGCAACGCACGTCCGACGCCGAAGTCGAAGCCCTCCAGCAAGAGCGCCGTGATCACCACGCTGATCGTCGTCGCTTCCGTCGGCCTGGGTGCCGTGCTCGGCAGCCTCATCCTCTCTCTCTTTTAGGAGACCGCCATGACCAAAGATCACAAGCTGCGTCAGGACCGGATGGTCTTCTACGAGGACGAGATCGAGCGCTTCGATCAAGAGCTCGATGTCTTCCTCGAGCTGAGCGGCGCGCGTTGCGCCCTCATGATCGACCGTGAAGGCCACCTCGTCACACGTCGCGGTGAAGCCGTCAAAGGCTCGCTCGACTCGATCGCGGCGCTGATCGCCGGCTCGTTCGCGGCGACGCACGCGCTCGCCGATCTGCTCGGCGAGGACGAGTTCGCGACGCTCTTCCACCAGGGAGATCGCGAGAGCATTCAGGTCACCGCCGTGGGGGATCGCACGCTGTTCGCGATCGTCTTCGACGAACGATCGAACCTCGGCCTCGTGCGCTTCTATGTGCAGGAGACCCTCGAGCGCCTGACGAAACTCTTCACCGAGCTCAACGAGCGCACGGACGCAGAACGCGGCGACGGCACCGAGCTGGCCGCCGACTTCTCGACGAACGCGGCCGCCGCGCTCGACGAGCTGTTCTGAGCACGGGCGGCTTCGCGCCGCCGCCGCGCGGGTCCCTCGAGCGCTCTCCGCGAGCTCTCGAGGGGCCCGCGCCTGGTTCGGGCCCTCTGCAGCCGCCCCTGCGGCCGGGCGGGGGCTCGGCGAGCGCAGAAAAGGCTCGAGAGGGCCCGGAAAGGCCCTTGGACGGGCTTGTCAGCACCTCGGGGAGGCGGTAACCTCTTCGGCCTTCCTCGGGGCACGACCCTCAGGTCCACCCCCGACTAATCACGGAGCACGAGAACGATGGCACGCGTCTGCGAATTCTGCAGCAAGAGCACTGCGACTGGCGGCACGATCGCCCGCCGCGGTCTTCCCAAGAAGGCCGGCGGCGTCGGTCTGCGCATCACGGGTCGCACCAAGCGCACCTTCAAGCCGAACATTCAGAAGGTCCGTGCAGTGATCGGTGGCGAAGTCCGTCGCGTCAAGATCTGCACGCGCTGCCTGAAGAGCGGCAAGATCACGAAGCCCGGCGTCAGCGCCGCCGGCTGAGCGGATCCTTCCGGCCCGGCGCCGGTCGCAGCGACACTCGCCTCGGCGAGCAGGCACGCGCGGCCCGCTGACCCGGCCGGCATCCGAGACCAAGCGAGCCCTCGCCCATCCGGTGGGGGCTCTCTTTCGTGCCCGCTGTGGACTTCTGCTGGACGGCGTGTGGGCAACTTGTGGGCAAGTTCTCGTCCGGCGAGAGTGTTCGGCGGGCGGCGGAGTGCGCCGGGGGCAACTTGACCGGGCTGTCGCAACTTGCTCGAGAAGCGTCCAAGATCGCTCCGGCGCGCCAAATTCGGGAAGCGCCAGTCCCAAGCTCGACTCACCCTTTTCGAGGTGAATCAGGGGAATGCCGAGGGGCTTCGAGCCGCCGGAATCCGAGTCTCTGAGCCGCGCGGAATTCCGGCTGCCGCCGCGCTCGAGCGCGGCGCATCACGGCACTTAGGAGGGCTTCGGTTCGTACGCTAAGACGATGGCTAAGTGTTGCATTTGCAGTGGCTTGCGCAGATGCGCCACGTACGCTTGCGGTTCGCGCGACGCTGACTTTGGTGTTCTTCGCCGAGCGCGATGAGCGGCGCATGAAGCGTCCTGCGCGCCCTGTCGTGACGGCTTCGATCGTCGCGGGTGCAGTGCACTTGGGCGGTAGCTCGGATGACTACGTGCCGAAGAAAACCAACCCAAGGACTGGGATTGAATGGCAAGTCCGAGCGAGTTCGCACCGATGACTCGGTTGATGTCGTGGCTCGTGCGCCCACGTGGCGCTTCCGATCCGAATTCGGACCGTTTCCCCAAGGAGACAATCCCAATGGCTAAGAAAGCTACCAAGCGCAAGACTTCGCGCAAGAAGGCCGCCAAGCGCAAGACAACGCGCAAGAAGGCCACCAAGCGTAAGACGACGCGCAAGAAGGCCTCCAAGAAGAAGGCCACTCGCAAGAAAGCTTCTAAGAAGAAGGCGACTCGCAAGAAGGCTTCCAAGAAGAAGTCGACTCGCAAGAAGGCCACTCGCAAGAAGAAGGCTTCCAAGAAGAAGTCGACTCGCAAGAAGGCCACCAAGAAGAAGGCCACTCGCAAGAAGAAGGCCTCTAAGAAGAAGACAGCCAAGCGTAAGACCACGCGCAAGAAGGCTGCCAAGCGCAAGACCACCCGCCGTCGCTAGTCCTCCTGCTGGGAGTCCTCCGTGAATAAAAGCCATCTGGTCGCCCATGTCGCTGATGAACTGCGCACGTCGCAGCTCCAAGCGGCACGCCTGGTCGACACCGTGTTGGCCGGAATCCGGAAGGGCCTGCAGGCGGATTCGAGCGTCACGCTCAGCGGCTTCGGCACCTTCGAGGTGAAGTCCCGCAAGGCCAGAGTCGGTCGGAACCCCCAAACCGGGGAACCGATTCAGATCGAGGCCGGTCGTCGAGTCGGATTCCGAGTGGGCAAAGCCCTCAAAGAGTCCGTCTAGTACGGCGCGAGACCGAGACAACGATCACGAACGGCCTCCTGGCTCTGCGCCGGGGGGCCGTTCCCTTTTGGATCGACCCTGTGAGGTACCGAGCCGGGACCAGTTCCCGACGACTCGGTGCCGTCCCGGAGTGCTCCCGCGCCGCGCGGTTCGAGTCGTCGGGAAGTGGTCCCGGCTCGGTACCTGCCGGCTCAGGCGGACGCGGTCGCGCGCGCTTCGAGCGCCGCGATCTCTTCGGCGACCGTCTCGTCGTCGATCTTCGCGAACAGCCCGCTGACCTCGCCGAGCTTCTGGCCGGCTTCGAGCGTGCGCCAGTTCGCAGCGGTCGGAACGCCGGGCCACGCTTCGTCGGCGACTTGTCCGGGCTGACCGATCATGGTCCACAAGGCCTGCGCCTTGCCGGGCATGAACGGCACCATCCAGCGCGCGATCCAAGCGATCCACTCGCAGCAGGTGTTCAAGACGCTCTGTGCGCGCTCAGGATCGGTCTTGCGCAGCGTCCAGGGCGCCAGGCGGTCGACGAAGACGTTCGCCACAGCGGCGTTCGCGAGCAGCTCTTCCGACGCGCGACGGAAGCGGTACTCGTGCACCGACTTCGCCGGGTCGACGATCGCGCCGCAGGCCTCGAGGATCTCGGCGTCGAGTTCCGCGCGGTGTGACTCCGCGAGCGGCGGCACGGCGCTGTCGAAGTGCTTGTCGATGAAGCGCAGCACGCGCGTCGCCAAGTTGCCGACCGTGTCGGCGAGGATGTTCGCGGTCTTCTGGAACTCGTCCCAGCGGAACTCGGAGTCCGAGTTCTCGGGCGCGCTGGCGATCAGGTGGAAGCGCGCGACTTCGGGGTCGTACTTCTCGAAGAAGGGCTCGATCGGGATGACCCAGCCGTCCGAGGTCGAGAACTTGCGACCCTGCAGGTTGTAGAACTCGTTCGCGGGCACCGCGTCGGGCAGCACGAAGTCCTGCTTCACGCCGAAGAGCATCGACGGGAAGACGAGCGCGTGGAAGGGGATGTTGTCCTTGCCGATGAAGTGCACGAGGCGCGTGTCGGGCGACTGCCAGTACTTCGCAACGGCGTCCGGAACGCCTTCGCGCGCGCCCCACTCGGCGGTCATCGAGATGTAGCCGATCGGCGCATCGAACCAGACGTAGAGCACTTTGCCGGTCTCGCCGGCAGCGAGCTCTTCGGGCACCGGAACGCCCCACGCGAGGTCGCGCGTGATGGGACGCGGACGCAGGTCTTCGAGCATCGACGCGATGAAGTTCCGCACGTTGGGCTTCCACTCGTGTTCTTCGAACCACTTGCCGATGTGTTCGTCGCGCAGCTTGGGCAGGTCGAGGTACCAGTGCTTGGTCGAGCGTTGTTCGAGCGCGTTGCCGCAGATCTTGCACAGCGGCTCGATCAGCTGCAGCGCTTCGATCCAGCTGCCGCAGCGCGGGCAGTCGCCGCCGCGCGAGTCTTCGAGCTGACACTTCGGGCAGGTACCGGTCACGAAGCGGTCGGCGCGGAAGGCTTGCTCGTGCGTGCAGTAGAGCTGGTCGCTGACTTCCTCGAAGACGTAACCGTTCTCCGACAAGCGTCGGAAGAAGGTCTGCGCCCACTCGGTGTGCTGCGTGCAGATGCTGGTGCCCGAGAAGATGTCGAACTCGATGCCGAAGCGCTCGAAGGTCCGCATGATCTCGCCGCGCCAACGCGCTGCGGAGTCCGCCGGCGTGACGCCGTCGCTCTCGGCGCGCAGCGTGATCGCGGCGCCGTACTCGTCCGCGCCACAGATGTAGCGCACTTCATCGCCTTGCATGCGCAGCGTGCGCACGTAGACGTCGGCGGGCAGGTAAGCGCCGGCGACATGGCCGAGGTGAATCGGACCGTTGGCGTACGGCAGGGCGCTGGTGACGAGGGTGCGGCTCACGGGATCTCGGGTCTCTAGAGGGCTCGGCGGCGGGCTTCGAGGGGCGCATCCTACACGCCACGGACCGGGCGCGGACACCGCTGCGGCGTGAGGATTGAAGGCTCGGCCGGATATCGCGGCGTGATATCGTCGCGCGCATGGGTGAGCAAGGCGTGGTCACGAAGCGCAGGAAGCTCGCGCGCCTCTGCGTGCGGGGGACGATCCTCGGCAGCGTCGCGCTGGCGCTCGGCCTCTACTGGCTCTCGCTCGACCGCAGCGATCGGATCACGGAGCGCCACGGTGTGCTCGAGGGCGTCGCTTCCGGACCGCAGCTCGCCGTGGGGGCCTACCTCGACCAAGACTGGTCGCTGGTCTCGACGAGCGGCCTCGAAGTCGAGCTCCTCGTCCGCCGCCCCGCGAACACAGCCGAGCCCATGCCGCTCGTCTTGCTGCTCGGCGGCCTGAACACCGGCAAAGACGCCGCGCGCCTGATCGAAGCCGACCGACCCGTCGTCGTCGCCGCGCTCTCGTACCCGACCAGGCTCGTCAAGCTGCGCAGCGGCTTCGGCATCTTCTCCGACGTCGCCGAAGCGCGCCGCGCGATCCTCGACACACCCGCCGCCGTCTTGCTCGCGCTCGATCACCTCGTCGAGGAGGACTACGTCGACCCGTCGCGCATCGAGCTCGTCGGCGTCAGCCTCGGCGCGCCCTTCGCCGTCATCGCCGGCGCCCTCGACCCCCGCATCCGCCGCGTCTGGTCGATCCACGGCGGGGGAGACCCGGCGGCGATGATCGACAAGGGCCTCGAAGAGGACATCGGCTTCGGTCCCGCACGTTGGGCCGTCGCGGGCCTCGCCGCGCAGCTCGCGCACACATCCTCCATCGCCCCCGAACGCTGGGTCGGCCGCATCGCCCCGCGCCCGTTCATCATGGTCAACGCCGAACACGACGAGCGCATCCCGAAGGCCTGCGTCGACGCGCTCTTCAACGCCGCCGGCGAACCGCGCGAACTGATCTGGGATCCGGGCGCGCACATCGACGTCGATCGGGATGCGCGGTTGCGCGGGTTGACGGACTTGGTGTTGGAGCGGATCGACTCGTAGCGCGGCGCTTGGCCCTGCGCTGCTCTGTTGCGTCGTGATCGAGTGGTCACGCGTCAGCGAGTCCCGCCGGGCTGCGCCCCCGCTCGCAAGGCTCCGCTTCGCGCGGCTCGTGGATCGAGCGGGTGAGTGGAAGACTGGTTTGTGGTGGCGGGGCGCGAAGAGCGCCGGAATCAAGTTGGTGTGTCGGGGGCTCGATCTGGTCGGAATGGCGAATGGGGCGTGCATTCGTCAGTTGTTGCGGGGCGCTGCGGTGCTGAGTCCCGCCGCGCTTCGCTCGAGCTCCGCAAGGCTCCGCTCCGCGCGGCTCGTGGACTGGGTGGATGAGTGCGAGATAGGGTGGTGGTGGCGGGGCGCGAAGAGCGCCGGAATCAAGTTGGCACGTCTGTGTCGGGATTGGCCCGAATTGGCGAATAGAGCACGAATTCGTCACTTATTGCGAACCATTGTCGGCGCGCGTCGTTCTACTGAGTATGGGGCGAACGATGCAGAATGAGCTGGCCTTTCCCGAGCCGAAGCGCTGGGGCGGACGACGTGCAGGGGCCGGTCGGCGTAAGGGCAAAGGCGACGGCAGGGTGGCGCATGCGTCGCGCGAGCCGGTTTCGAAGCACGATCCGCGACTCGTGACGCTCAAGCTCGCGGAGGGCTTGCCCGGGCTGCGCAACGTGCGCACTGCTGATGCGCTGACCAGCTGCATCCGCGCCGCGCAGAAGCGGAGCTTCCGGATCGTTCACTACTCGATCCAGTCGAACCACCTCCACCTGATCATCGAGGCGCACGATCGCGACGCTCTATCGAACGGGATGAAGGGCTTCGCCTGCCGCATCGCCCGCGCGCTGAACAAGCTCTGGCGTCGCCGCGGCCGCGTCTTCTCCGAGCGCTTCCACGACCGCGTGCTCCGTTCGCTGAACCAAGTGCGCAGCGCCTTGAAGTACGTCTTGAACAACCACCTCAAGCACGCGGAGCACCCGTCCAAGCTCGGTCCCTCGCCGATACCCGACTGGTACTCGTCCGGCCGTTACTTCGACGGCTGGCTCAACCGACCGCCGGACCTCGCAGCCGGCGCGCAAGGCGCCGTCGTAGCCGTCCCTTGCTGGAAGATCCGCCACGGCTGGAAGCGACACTACCGCGCCATCGCTACGGACGAAGCACCTCGACGCCTCTCTACATGAGGCCGACTCTCCCCCTCAAGCCTTCCGAGTCTCCCGAGTCTCCCGAGCCCCCGAGCCCTCCCACTTCACCACACCCGCGCTCTCACCCGGCCGAACCCCAAACCGCGCCCGACCTCCTCTCCGGTCAAAGCCCAACCTCTCACCCCGCCTGCGCTCCCACCCGACCGCCGCGTCCCACCCTCCCGAGCGCTCCTCTCGGTAGAGCTCCGACTCACTGCGCCTGCGCTGCGCAATCCGCCGGCGCGACCTCGCCGCAACTTCGTCAATCGTCCTACGAGACCCTTCGGCTCCCTCACGCAGTCCACCTCGAGAACACACGTCCGCGTGCCCCGCGACTCTCGGTCGCGGCGCACACGGAGCATGGTCCGAAACGGTCAGCGTCTGCGTTCCGCATCCTCCAGCTTCTGGACTCGCACTTGGAGGGACTTGCCTCTGGCGTTCTCTGGCTCGAGAACGAGCGCGTCGAATGCCATCGATGCGGCGCCGAAGAAGTCGCCGCACTCGAGGAGGATCTCTCCGTGCTCGATCAAGTCTGCAGGCGTGCGCTGCTTGCGCTTGATCTTCCAGTAGGCGTCGGACGCTTCGCGGAGCTTTCCTTCCCGCGCCAAGCTGCGTGCCTGTTCGAGCAAGTCGGGCTGGGTGGGAGCGGAACCGCCGGAGTTGTGATTGGCGCCGGAACGGCGCGAGAACCATCCGAAGAATGGGTTCATGACGAAAGGACCTTCGTGAAAGCACGGGCCCGTCGGGCCCACAATGGAACGGAACGTGACGATGGGGAGCGCCGCGGAGGTTCGCGGTGGCTCGAGTGGTCCCACGAAGCGTCTCGGGGACCCGATCCTCCGACCGCGTGTGCAGCGGAGGCATGGACACGGGGGGCGCGGCGCGCGTCTTCAGGACGCGGCGGTGCGCGAGGCTCACCCGTGCGTCAAGTTCCGGCGCCGCCCGCGTTGGCGCTTCCGTTCATGCGCAGGAAGGCCAGCGCCGCCGGGCGCTCACCCGGCGCGAACGCACCACCGCGCCGAGGATCGGGCGCCGGCAGCGTATGTCTCGTCTGCGGAAGGAACTCGGGTCGATCGTCCGACGAAGACGGTTCGCCTGCGGACCTCTCGATGCCAGCGAGCGAAGCCGGCGCGGGTTCGCCCAGCACGGCGAATCCAAGCCGCTCGGGAGCCTGGTCCGAGCCGGGCCCGTTCTGCAAGCACGCCGTCGACGCCGCATGTCGTCGGGCGACGTCCGCGCGCGCCGATTCCGCATGGGAAGCGGTCAGCGCGCCGAGGACGGCGATCAGGACGATCAGCGGGCGCAGGGCGGCAGGCAACATGGGCGCATTCTGAGCCCTGTGCCTCGAATTCGCGATAGTGAGTCGCGCGATACCGCGCCGCACAGCCTGTTGTTCCCGGACCTCAGGGCGGCGTGCTCGGACTTGCAGTCTCGGCGCGACCTGCTGAGCGGCTCAGTTCCGAGCTCAGTCCGGCCGCAACCCGCTCTTATCCAACCGACACGTCAACCACAGGCCCCCGATCGAAGCCGCCGGCACCATCACGATCGGCCCGATCACCGGGATCAGGAACACGACGCTCGACACCAACCCGAAGGCGGTCATCGGCAGCAGATTGCCGAACACGAAGCGCAGCCGATCGCGCAGTGACCACAGCCTCCGCGAGAACGGGATGTCGAGCAGGGTGATCGCCGTCGAGAATCCCGCGATGCCGAAGAACAGCATCACGCCGAAGGGGGGGAAGAGGAACTTCAAGGGGAAGAACAGGAGCAGCACCACCAACGCGATCAACGATGCCTTGACGCTGACCCACAGCGTCGCGCTCTCGACCTTGGCGACCCAGCGCAACCACACGCCGTACTCGCGCTCGCGCAGCGCTGCGACGAGGAACGACAGCGGCGAGAGAGCGAGCAGGACCCATGCGATGGTCCCCGACAGCAGCAAGAACGCGAAGCCTAAGACCACCGCCGGAAGGCCCGCGATGATCGTCAGCTTCACGCAGCGTTCGACCGGCAGCTCCGTCGGCCGCTGGATGCGGTTGCGCGGGTTGTGGCCGAACCAACCCTCCTCGAGCTTGCCCTGGATCTCGTCCAGGAAGGGGCCGGCGATGGCCTCGTAGGCGATCGAGAAGGTGTAGAGCGCGAGGACGGACGACGTGACGAAGACGGTCAGGAAGCCGACCGTGCGCGCGGTGAAGGTCGTGCCGCCCCACTCCAGCAAGGTGACGAGCCAATCCGCCCACCAGCCGGCGTCGGTCGGGATGTCCTGCTTGCTCGCTTCGATCCAGCCTTCGACGAGGCCGTCGACCCAGCCCATCACGACGATGAACAGCGCCAGGAACACGAGGCTCGTCAGCACCACCGGCGGGATCAGCCAGCACTTCACGCCGCGGGTGGTCATCAGCAGGCCGAAGCCCTTCGGCACCGCCAGGAAGCCGTCGATCACGGCCTGCACGTTCCGCGACCGCGCCTTGCCCAGTCCCTTGCCGACCGGCGCGAGGCCGCAGTGCGGGCAATCGGGGCCGGGGGCGTCGTAGCCGCAGATGGCGCAGGGGACGGCGTTCATCGCTCGAGCATCGTCAGGAAGGGGCAGAGGAGGGGGCCAATCGGCTGGAGCCGAGGCTAGAATGCTCGATCATTCGCGACCCTTCGCGTCGATCCAAGCCCTTTCCGCCCCTGCTCCCTCCCTTCGTCGGAATTCCGGCGCCCCGTTTCATGGATCCCTACAAGCAGCTCGACTTCTTCGCTCTCGAGGACCAATTCACCGAAGACGAACGCATGGTGCGTGACGCGGTGCGGACCTGGGTCTCCGAGCGCTTCATGCCCGTCATTCAAGAGCACTACGAAGCCGGCACCTTCCCGATGGAACTGGTGCCCGAGCTCGCCGAGCTCGGCGTCTTCGGCAGCAACTTGCCCGAGGAGTACGGTTGCGCGGGCCTCAACAACGTCAGCTACGGCTTGATCTGCCGCGAACTCGAGCGCGGCGACTCCGGTCTGCGCTCGTTCGTCAGCGTGCAAGGCAGCTTGGTCATGTGGCCGATCTACGCCTACGGCAGCGAAGAACAGAAGCGCGAGTGGCTGCCCAAGCTCGCCGCCGGCCAAGCGATCGGTTGCTTCGGCTTGACCGAACCCGATCACGGCTCGAACCCGGGCGGCATGACCACGGTCGCGAAGAAAGATGGCGACGACTACATCCTCAACGGCCGCAAGATGTGGATCACCAACGGCACGATCTCCGACGTGGCGATCGTTTGGGCGAAGCTCGACGGTGAGATCCGCGGCTTCCTCGTGCCGTGCAACCTGAAGGGCTTCAGCGCGCCGGAACAGAAGCACAAGTTCTCACTGCGCGCTTCGGTGACGTCGGAACTCGTGCTCGAAGACGTGCGCGTGCCCGCTTCGGCGCTGTTCCCCGACGCCAAAGGCCTGCGCGGTCCGCTGCAGTGCTTGACGCAAGCGCGCTACGGCATCGCTTGGGGCGCCACCGGCGCCGCGGAAGCGTGCTTCTCCGAAGGCCTCGGCTACTCGAAGGAGCGCGAGGTCTTCGGCAAGCCGCTCGCGGGCATGCAGCTCGCGCAGAAGAAGCTCGCCGACATGGCGACCGACATCACCATGGCGCAGATGATGATGCTGCGCCTCGGCCGCCTGAAGGACGCGGGCACGATGACGCACCCGCAAGTCTCGATGGCCAAGCGCAACAACGTGCACATGGCGCTCGAGTGCTCGCGCACCGTGCGCGACATGCTCGGCGCGAACGGCATCAGCCTCGAGTTCCACACGGGACGTCACATGTGCAACCTCGAGTCGGTGATCACGTACGAAGGCACGCACGACATCCACACGCTGGCGATCGGTCACGAGGTGTCGGGCATCCCGGCGTACCGCTGAACGATAGAGCGCTGTGCCGCGAGTGCCCGAAGGTACCGTGCCGGGTGCAGAATCGTCGGGTTAGCAGGAGGGGGCGGCCAA
>Ga0316208_1000111_pt1 | contig 117114 bp, 115 predicted proteins | sample 3monopyrite_MG_FD_204944 | JGI IMG/M metagenome (GOLD analysis project Ga0316208, IMG submission 204944) | Microbial mat bacterial communities from mineral coupon in-situ incubated in ocean water Damariscotta River, Maine, United States -... | ecosystem: Environmental > Aquatic > Marine >... | reverse complement strand
GTCCCTTTGACAAAGAATATGCGCCGTCTTGTGTATTTTGTTAAACGTTATTTTATTGACTCGTTGACCTGCAAGACCCAAAATGGTGGGTGAGATGTTGATACTCATATTACCTTTTGCTTATAAAGCTGTCAGAAGCTTTATATTTCAACAGGTTTGCTGGGTATTAACATCTTTCTTCACTCACAAGACCGTAGAAGAGCCAGTTAAAACAAGCTGCGAGCGCTGGTATGTCTATCAATCGGAACAATATATTAACGCCTATCCTGATTTACGCTTAACGCTGCATTCTCCCGAAAATATCACGTGTTATCTTAAACAGCTCGGACAAAATCCCTCCATTGCAGATTGGCAGTTTCGACAAGCGGTCCATGCTATACAGATTTTATTCTCACTCATTAACGTGCCTTGGATACACGAAGTAGATTGGTCGTTTGGGCTTGAATCCAGTATTTCCCTAAATGCTGATCACCCTGGAAATAAGGGAGGGGGAGTATTTTTGCACGTAAAAAGCATATGATCCATATACGTATCATATATTATTCGGGAGGTATTCAATGGGCATTGTTAAAATTTCAGATGATTTGCATGAAGATGCGCGTGTTGCCAGCAAGGCGATGTCCCGATTAATTAATGCACAGGCAGAACATTGGATGAAAATTGGTATGTTAGTCGAGGCCAATCCGCAAATGTTTTACACCGACGCCATTCAATTTTTGCTTACTGAAACACGACGGACGGTTGGAAACGAAATTGCCATCTAAAGTGCCCTGACGCGGTAAAAGCCCCAGCCGAAATTGAAAAATGCGTGAAGCCTGTGGCTTGACGGCAAAGGTGCTTGACGCGCTGGATGCGTTTATTCGCCCGGCTGTTAGCACATTAGAGATTGATCGCATTTTTGAACGTTTTATTATCGATACCTTAAACGCCCGTCCAGCCAGTAAAGGCCAGTATGATTATCCTTACTCAGTCAATACGTCAATCAATCACGTCGTTTGTCATGGTATGCCCAATAACAGAGCACTAAAAAATGGTGATATCATTAACGTTAATGTAACCGGAGAAAAAATGGTTTTATTGGTGACAGCAGCAAAACGTATTGCGTAGGAAACGTCTCATCACATGTTCAGCGTTTGGTTGATGTTACTCAGCAGTGTCTTTACCGAGGTATTAATGTTGTGAAAGCAGGTGCACATTAGGTAATATCGGTCATGCAATTCAAAGCTATTCATAGAAAAATTATTATAGCGTGGTGAGAGAATTTACCGGCTATGGCATTGGCCTAAAAATGCAGGAAGAGCCGCAGATTTTACATTACGGCACGCCCAATACGGGCTTTGTTTTAGAAGCAGGTATGACTTTCATCATCGAGCCTATGATAAACCCGGGCAAAAAAGACGTTAAAACACTTAACGATGGTTGGACGGTTGTCACAAAAGATCGCCGCCTTTCTGCCCAGTGGGAACATACTTTACTGGTGACTGAAAATGCTTGTGATGTGTTAACTTTGCGTGAAGATGAAAATATTAATTTGTTCGAGGAGTGATAAAAATGAAATTAAGCACAGTGCCGTATGGCAAAGGCGATGCAACTTTTCAGGCGGTTGGTGGTGCCGAAGGATAAAAAAATTCGTTAATGATTATCTACGATAAAATGGATAACATGCAGCGAGCGAAAAACATTAGAGCCATGCACGCCGATGATCTTACTGAAACACGCGACAAGCTTAATTGTTTTCTTAGCGGCTGGATGGGCGGACCACACTTGTTTACAGAAAAATATGGTTCAATCAATATTCCTCAAGCGCATAAACATTTAGATATTGGTGAAGAAGAGCGAGATGCATGGATGTACTGCATGAGAAATGCGTTAAAGCATCAACCCTGTCCGGAAGAATTAAAAACATATTTACTTGAACAGTTGAGTGTGCCGGCGGAGGCGTGTCGTACTAACTAATGTTAGTTTTTTTACCTCTGGAATTACTCTGGTAGTCTATTTGTCATTTTATTCATGAGGTGCATGTAATGAGTCAATGGGTGTTTGATATCATCGAGGAAATTCAAGCCAGTAACGACTTGTTTGAGGTCAAGCGCGTTCTTGTAAAAATGAGAGAGCATTTGGGTTTCAGCAATGTTGCCTACGCGATAAAAACACCTGTGACTTTTACCCGCAGTTCAGTGCTTTTTGTGAGCGATTATTCCGCAGAGTGGATAGAGCGATATGGTCAGCAAGGTTATGTTAATCTCGATCCTGTTGCATTACATTGCTTTAATTCACAAATACCCTATCACTGGAAAAATGCTAATGAAGGCCTCAAAGGGGATATTTATCAATTTTTTGGCGAGGCGGGGGAGTACAACTTATGTGATGGAATAAGTATAGGTATGCCCCATTTTGATGGAAAAATAAGCCTTATCAGCGTGGCTTCAGATAAAAGCTTAGTCCAAAACTCAGCGCAACAACGCCTTGCCGAAATTAGCTTAAACGCCTTGCATCCTTTTATGTCCGAACGCATTGGTCAATTGGTAAAAGAGCCCCAGCATGCTGATTCTATTATCCTGCTCACAGAGCGGGAAAAGACCTGCCTGGTGTGGGTGGCGGAGGGGAAAACGGCTCATGACATTGCTACCATTTTATCTATATCTGAGGCGACGGTGGTGTTCCACATCAAAAACTCAATTCATAAATTAAATGTGACAAATCGCAGTCAGGCTATCGCAAAAGCTGTTCTTCTCGGCCTTATTGCACCACAGTTTTCCAGCAATGCTGTACCGACCTATCATTTTTAATAGTTACATTTTTCTCCTAAAACTTCCATCATTGTTGCGCAAGGTAGTTTGATTTTACCCTTGCCCTTCAATTTTACGAGGAGCGAACGCAATGATAACCCTTCGCAGTGCCGCAGATCGGGGGCGATCACAAATTAGCTGGCTGGATAGCCGGCATACTTTTTCATTTTCGAATTATTACGATCCCGCGCAAACGGGATTTTCTGAATTGCGCGTGATCAATGATGACCGCGTAGTTCCGGGTGGTGGTTTTCCAACCCATTCCCATCGGGATATGGAAATTATCACCTACGTGTTGAGCGGCGCACTGGAGCACAAAGACAGTATGGGTAACAGCTCTATTATTTTACCTGGTGACGCGCAAAGAATGAGTGCCGGAAAGGGTATCACACACAGTGAATTTAATGCCTCAAAAGAAAACCCTGTTCATTTCTTACAAATATGGATTCAGCCAAATAGAGTGAATGTTATTCCGAGTTATGAGCAAATACATATTCCCATCGAGGATAGACAGGGAAAATTAAAGTTAATCGCCTCTGAAGATGGTGAGGGTGACTCCGTTACTATCCATCAGGATTTACAGCTCTATGTTGCAATTTTACAAAATAGTCAACAAATAAATTACGCTATCAGCCCATCTCGAAAAGTTTATTTGCATGTTGCAACGGGAGGCATAATGATCAACGATATTACGCTTGAAGCAGGGGATGGCGTTAAGGTGGTTGATGAAAAAAATTTGCAAATTGGTGGCATTGAGCAGGCGGAGATACTATTGTTTGATCTACCGTATTGAATGAGTGGGTACATGGGCAAGCGTCTGACAAATAAATCGACAGCTTTTGGTTCTGAACTCGAAGGTATGTCACCTTGGCAACCGTTTCAGAGTAAAGTTTTTCGGGCCATTTGGATTGCAACGGTAGTTTCAAACGTTGGAACCTGGATGCATGATGTTGGTGCGTCCTGGTTAATGACGACACTTACCACAGATCCATTTATGGTAGCGATGATTCAGAGCGCTACAGCGTTTCCTGTTTTTTTGTTTGCTCTACCCGCAGGTGCCATGGCTGATATTGTCGATCGTAGACGTTATTTATTGCTTGTTTAGTTGTTAACCGCACTCGCTGCCGTATTGCTCACCATAGTGACGTGGGCTGACATGGTGACTCCCTCAGCGCTTATTATTTTTACTTTTCTTCTCGGTTGTGGGGTCGCTTTTAACGCCCCTGCCTGGCAGGCAATAACGCCCGAGCTGGTACCTCCAAAACAATTAACCGCCGCGGTAGCACTTAACAGTATTGGTATTAACGTGTCTCGAGCGATTGGCCCTGCAATGGGTGGTGTGCTTATCGTGTTGTACGGGCCTGCTTTGGTTTTTGCCCTAAATTCACTAACCTTTGTCGTGATTATATGGGTGCTATTTCGTTGGAAACACGAACCCGTTATTGCGACATTACCCTCCGAACGTTTTTTTCATGCATTGCGTTCAGGTTTACGTTATGCCCGTCATTCTCGGTCTATTCATATTATTTTAATCCGCGCGATGGCCTTTTTTATTTCTGCCAGTGCTATTTGGGCATTGCTCCCACTATTGGCAAAAACAGTTTTACATCAGGGTGCGATTGGTTTCGGGTTGTTGTTGGGCGCAGTCGGACTGGGTGCTATTATCGGGGCAACCGGATTGCCACGGCTAAGAAAAGGGTTGAACAGCGATAAGTTGATAATGGTAGCCAGTGCTTTGATTGCAGTTTGTGCTTTTGGTTTGGCATTCACGCAAAATATTTTTTTCGCGCTTGTACTTATGTTTCTCACCGGAATGGCGTGGATAGTGGTGCTCTCCAGTTTGAATGTTGCTGCACAAAAAGCCGCACCCAGCTGGGTGAGGGCACGTGTGTTATCAATATTTTTGGTTGTTTTTTTTGGCAGCATGGCATTTGGCAGCGCTATATGGGGGCAGCTTGCCAGCGTGTTAAGTATTTCGGATGCTCTAATTATTGCTGCCGCTACTCAGTTTATAGGCATCGTCGTGACTGCAGGTTTTCACCTGAAAAAGGGTGAGAGTAGTGATAACGCACCATCTGGGCGCTGGCCTTCACCAATGGTGACAGAAGAGCCTGAACCTGATCAAGGGCCGGTGTTAATCACTATTGAATATCATATAAGGTTAGATAAGAAGGCGCAGTTTATCGTGTTAATGCGTGAATTAAGTCGTGTACGCAAACGTGATGGTGCTTTTTTCTGGTCTATGTTTTCTGACGTGGCAAACCCAAACCGGATTATAGAAACATTTATGACTGAATCGTGGCTGGAGCATCTACGCCAGCATGATCGTTCTACGAATACAGATTTTATATTACAAAAAAAGATTAGTGATATTTCGGCGACGACAAGTCCACCCCGCGTGGCGCATTTTGTCGGGCTGCGTTAGTCGTTCTATGTTAGTCGCACAGGGCTAAACACATTTAAAATTTATTTTAACAGGAGGTTATACATGAAGAACAAAGAAAAACCAGTCATCGTTTGCTTGTCAAATGGTCCATATTACTTAATCGAAGATTCTACGCCACAGAAAGTGTCTAGTCTTGTAAACGACGCTGGTCAGGCCTACTCCAGCGTTCGTGGCGTTTCGTTATGCCGGTGTGGGTTGTCAGCAAATAAACCCTTTTGCGACGGTTCACATGGCGGCTCTGGGTTTTCGGATAAAAAATCTGACGATCGTGTAGAAGACCGGCGTGACCAATATGCCGGTGAAAAAATCACGGTTCTTTTCAACGGCGGCGCTTGTGCTCATGCGGCCTACTGTGTGAATGGACTTCCCGAGGTTTTTAAAACAAATATCAATCCGTGGATTGATCCGGATGCTGTACCGGTAGATAGACTTGTTTCGCAAATTGAAAAATGTCCATCAGGTGCTTTGAGTTACCGCATAAATGGTGATGATCCAAAAGTTAATCAAAGCGAGCCGGAAATTACAGTTGTCAAAAATGGACCATTTTCTGTCACTGGCGGAATTGATGTTATCGGACAGGCGTGGTGTGATGGTGTTACTAATGAGCATTATGTTTTATGTCGTTGCGGTGCTTCGAAGAATAAGCCGTTTTGTGATGGTAGTCATTCCGCCATCGGATTTAGCGACGAATCCTGAAAAATAATATATGTACCCTGATCGTAGAGTGGAAAATTTCACCCACGGAATTTGATAATCTGATTTGAAGTGCTCGTGGCCGCATTTACAACGAAAGTGAGTACTAAACTAAAGTGGCTTAGAAATTGACAAAGAAAATACTTATCCTATTTGCTCACCCATCTCAACAGCGGTCTGAAGTTAATGTGCCACTGTTTACCGCGTCTTCTTCATTGCCGGGTGTCACCGCAATTGATCTTTATTGTGAATATCCCGCAGGGAAAATAGATATTGAGCGTGAACAACAACGACTACGTGAGCATGACGTGCTGGTTTTTATGTTCCCAATCTATTGGTACTCAACGCCTTCAATACTAAAAGAGTGGCAAGATCTTGTGTTGGAATATGGTTTTGCCTATGGGCATGAAGCAACCGCGTTAAAGGATAAAATTTTCATGTGTGCGCTTACCGCTGGTGGACCAGAGGAAAGTTATCAGTCTCAGGGATTTAATCATTACAGTATTCGTGAATTATTACGCCCTATTGAACAGACAATGGAGTTTTGTGGCATGACATGTATCGCGCCGTATGCTTTGTTTAGTTCCCGATTGGCGGTGGAGGAAAGACGAATTGATCAATACATTAATGATTGGTTATCTCTCCTTAGCGCCCTGAAAAATGAAAATTTCGATATCGAAAAATCACGACTGTTAACAATACTGAATCGTGATCTTGATTCATTAATTGGAGACAATCAATGACAGCATATTTTATTCAGGCTTTTATTTATTTGTCGGCCGCTGTCATTATGGTGCCATTGGCTAAGCGTTTTGGCCTTGGGTCGGTATTAGGTTATTTAATTGCGGGTGTCATAATCGGACCAGTAATTGGCTTGGTTGGCGAAGAAACGCAAACATTACAGCATTTTGCCGAATTTGGCGTTGTCATGATGTTATTTTTGGTTGGATTGGAATTAGAGCCTCGCATGCTGTGGCAAATGAGACATCGCTTAATCGGTTTGGGTGGTCTACAAGTTGCCGCAACAGCTGCTGTGATTACGGCAATTGCCATGAGTGTTGGTATTGATTGGCGAGTTGGATTGACTGTTGGCCTGATCTTGTGTTTGTCATCCACAGCGATAGTTTTACAAACATTAAATGAAAAAGGCCTGAGTAAGACTGAAGGCGGTCGGTCAGCATTTTCTGTTTTGCTGTTTCAAGATATTGCGGTAATACCGATGCTTGCATTGATTCCATTATTAGAAATGCCAGCGTTATCGAGTACAGATGCTCAATCAATAGCAGAAGCACACGAATCGATTGGTTTACTGGCAGGCTTGTCAAACTCGCTTTACGCGGTGGTTGTCGTTGCAGCAATTGCCGCAGTGATACTGGCAGGGCATTATTTAACGCGGCCACTCTTTCGTTATGTTGCAAAAGCCGGATTGCGTGAGGTGTTTACCGCAGCGACATTGATGTTAGTCATTGGTATCGCCGCCTTAATGAGTCTGGTTGGCTTGTCGCCAGCGTTAGGGGTATTTTTGGCAGGCGTTGTTTTAGCGAACAGTGAATTTCGACACGAACTGGAGAACAATATTGAGCCATTTAAGGGTTTGTTATTAGGTTTGTTTTTTATAACCGTAGGCGCAGGTATAAATTTTTCGATTTTAGCAGACAACTTTTTATTGGTAATTGCAATTACATTTTTACTGATACTGGTGAAAGCCTTTGTACTTTATTTGCTGGCGATAGCCTTTAAAATTAAAGGCAGTGATCGTTGGCTGTTAACCTTGAGTCTTGCGCAAGCGGGTGAGTTTGGTTTTGTCTTGCTTGCTTTTAGTGTTCAAAATCACGTTTTGTCACCGGAAATCTCTGACTTACTGCTATTGGTTGTTGCGATGTCAATGTTTCTGTCACCAGCGCTCTTTATCTTTTTCGATAAAGTATTGTTACCTAAATTCGAGAAAGCAAGTAACGATAGAGAGGCTGACAAAATAGAAGAAACAGGCGATGTGTTAATTGCTGGCAGTGGACGTTTTGGTCAAATAGTTAATCGCTTATTAGTCGCCAATGGCGTAAAAACCACGGTATTGGATCACGAAGTTCAGCAGATTGAAGTACAACGAACATTTGGTATTAAAAGTTATTATGGCGATGCCACACAGCCGGGTTTGTTGCATACAGCGGGTATCGAAGAAGCGACGCTGTTTATTGCCGCTATCGACAATAAACAGCAAATGTTAGACATGGTGAAAAACGTTCGTCAAAATTTTCCTCAGTTGCCAATAATTGCGAGAGCATACGATGAAGTTCACTCTTATGCATTAGAGGAAGCGGGTGCCGATTTAATTATTAAAGAAACCTATTACTCAGCACTGGAACTCGGCGGTGAAGCGCTAAAACATGTCGGTGTGCACCCGTTTCGAGCAGAGCAATTGAAATATGCTTTTTTGCAGACTGAGCAACAATGTCGAGAAGGCTTATTTCAAAAGTGGAAAGAAAATACCAACGAAGCAGGGATAAGCAGCGCTTATCGAGATTTGTTCTTACAACTGGAGCAGGGCATTCGTGATGCGATGCAATATGATCGAAGTGATGCCCATAGTCGAACGGAGCGCGGTTGGACGCCGCCACCCAGACATTATGCTGAACTTCTTGATGAGCAATACAAAAAGGAGAGAGTAAATCATGACTCTGAAGCATGAGACTGGAGTAGATTTTCTCATTTGTTAGAGTACGGCTAGACAATCGGCAATGCTGTCTTCTCAACGGCTTTTCTCATTACAAAACTGGAGTGCATACCAGTGACTTTTTTAACCGAGGGTACAAGCCTTCTGAATTTATACAAACACTAATTTTGATGTAGTACAAAGGCAGTTTTCATCTTGTAGATGTTCGACATATTGGCGGTGATACGGCGCTTCGAACCATACTGGCGCTTAGAGATATCTCCAACGCAAACGCCTTGTACTTTTTGATCAGTGCGTTATCGTATAATTTATTTGCACTGGTGAGACAGTTATTACCCGGCGAGCTTTCTCATCATCGTTGCATCGCCATACGCTGGCGCTTGTACGCGATGGCCGCAAAGGTCGTCTAATAGTCGTCAAAACGGGGCGCCGGATTTATGTGAAGCGATAAGCCAAAAACCAAACGTTGTTAGTAGACGTTTTATTCTCACTGAAAGGGTTTTCCCACCCCGCCGATATAAAAATACCAGTTAAAAGAAACAAAATGACAGGATAAATCTACTCGAAAATCGTCAATCACTGATTTTGTGTCATTTGGTATTGGACAAGTCTGGGGTTTTACTTTCGTACGTAAAAAAATATACGATCCATATACGTATCATATATTATTCGGGAGATATTCAATGGGTATTGTTAAAATTTCAGATGATTTGCATGAAGATGCCCGTGTTGCCAGCAAGGCGATGTCCCGATCAATTAATGCACAGGCAGAACATTGGGTGAAAATTGGTATGTTAGTCGAGGCCAATCCGCAAATGTCTTACACCGACGCCATTCAATTTTTGCTTACTGAAACACGACGGTTGGAAACGAAATTGCCATCTAAAGTGTCCTGACGTGGTAAAAAACCCAGCCGAAATTGAAAAAATGCGTGAAGCCCGTGGCTTGACGACAAAGGTACTTGAGGCGCTGGATGCGTATATTCGTCCGGGCGTTAGCACATTCGAGATTGATCATTTTTGCGAGCGTTTTATTATCGATACACTAAATGCCCGTCCGGTAAGGGGCAGTATGAATCCCCTTATTCGGTGAATAGCTCAATAATTTTGTTGTTTTCTGAAATAGAAATTGTTTTATTATAAGTGATTGTAACGTTCTTAATCATAATCTGGAGAGTATTTTTGTGAAGATGCCGCAACAAGTTTTCTTTATTCTGGTGTTTTTTATTTTTGTCGGTAGCCCTGTAGCCTTGGCATTTAATGTTAATGCTGAAGCGGCTCAAAAATATGAACAGGCGCTTATTGCCAAACAAAATGGTGAGAATAAAGCAGCCATTATCCACTTAAAAAATGCCCTTCAGTTGGATAATGATTATATCTCCGCGCATATCCTGCTCGGTAAACTGTATCTTGAAGAAAATAACGGCGCATTAGCGGAAAAGGAGCTTATCAAAGCTAATTCGCTGGGCGCCGATCGTTCCTTAACAGTCGTGGCGTTGGCTGAATCCTATGCCCAACAATTTAAATATAAAGAGGTTATCGAAAAAATATTTCCGCTTGGATATGGCCGGACAATTTCAGTAAAGCTTTACGTATTGCAAGGGCAGGCATCTGTTGAATTAAAGGCGTTAGATAATGCTGAAAGTGCGTTTAACGATGCGCTAAAGCTGGATCCTGATTCGATAGATGCAATGTTGGGACTGGCTGCCGTTTTATTGCAGCAAGGTAAATTCTCTGAAGCAAGTGAGTTTGTTGGCACTGCTCAACGTATAGACAAAGATAATCCCGATGCCTGGTATGTGAAAGGGTCGATTTTTCATGCGATGGGAAGCCCTGAGAAAGCGATAAAAAGCTACAACAAGGTGATAACTCAGAAGCCGGATCACATGAGTGCGTTGATCGCCAGAGCTGGTGTGTTTATTGATTTGGGTGAAGACAAAAAGGCCTTGTCTGATGTTTTAAGAATTCGTGAGCTGAATCCGAATGACCCGCGGGCGGCTTATTTTCACGCGGTATTGCTGGCGAAGAAGGGTGATGATACTAATGCTCGCAAGGCCTTAATGGAAGCCAGTGCGATAATTGACGGTCTTTCTCAGGAGGCTATTCGCGAGCATTCGGCCAGTTTGTTGTTGGCCGGGTTGATAAAATTCAGCCTGGCAGAATATGAAAAGGCGAATGATTACTTTAGTCAATACGTACGTCTGTATCCACAAAACCCCAGTGCAAGAAAGTTACTTGGCTCAACGTTGATTAAAAAGCGTGAGTTTCGAAATGCTATCGTGACGCTTGAACCTGCATTACGTGTAATACCTAATGACTATAAATTGCTGACTATGCTCGGTACAGCGTATATGAATGTGAATAAATTTACGCAAGCTTCAGAAATGTTTGATCGAGCACTGTTACTGAGTAATCAGGATTCATCCGTTCGGTTCAAAAGCGCGCTTAACCAGTTGGCGGGCGGTAACAAAGCGACAGCAATTGATGAATTGGATGCGGTTTTTTCAAATGATAAAGATAACGGCAAAGCTGGTATTTTGCTTGCGATGCTTTACGTTAAAGCGCTTAAATTTTCTCAAGCGCTTAATGTTGCGCGTCAGCTAGTTGATAAAAATCCTGATAATCTTACCGCGTTAAATTTGTACGGATCTATTTTGATGGCGAACGGTGATAAACCGGGAGCGAAAAAAGTACTAAACAAAGTGATTTCGATTGACCCGACTTTAATGTCGGCTCAGATCAATCTGATTAAAATCAACATTCAGGAAAATAAGCTGACCGAAGCTGAAAACCGGCTTCAGGTTTTGTTGAAATCCAATCCCGGCTCTGAATTGATAATGCACGAACTTGCGATTGTTTCCACTCGAAAGGGGGATGCAAAAGCGGCTAGACGTTGGTTGGAAAAGGCGCAGGCTAAAAATCCTAAGTCAATTAATGCGGCGGTACCATTGATTGACTATTATCTGGCAAACAGCTTGCCGAAAGAAGCGGTACGTGTTGGTGAGGAGGTGGAGTCAGCGCATCCTGAAAATTTACGATTAATGGATGCGTTGGGGCGGAGTTATCTGGCGATAGGGAAGGTGAAAACCGCGCAGTCCGTTTTTCGCCGAATGTCTTTGCTCGCAAATTATAATGGGCGCATTTTGTATCAAGTGGCAAAGTTGCAGCTTCAGGCTAGAGACGTAGAAAAGGCAATTTGGTCGTTACAGAAAGCGGTGGAGAGCGATAAAACCGATCTAAAAAGTCATGTATTGCTGGTTGAGGTGTTAATAAGAAATGCTCAATTTTTGTCTGCCCGCGAAGAAGCAAAAAAACTAGCAGTAAATTTTCCCGACAAACCTCAGGCGTATGGTTTGTTAGGTGATATTTCACTCGCAGAAAACAAATTAACTGCAGCAATTAAGTTCTATAAGAAATCACTGAGTATTCAGGCGTCATCTCGCGGCACGACTCAGTTATCGCTGGCGTACCGTCTAGCTGGGAACATTAAAAAATCTGAACAGGTGCTCAAACAGTGGTTGCGTAAACAGCCTGGTGATATTGCTGCAAGACAGGGGTTGGCTGAACATTATTTGCGCGTTGGTCAGACAAAAAAGGCAGCCGGTTATTATGAGGCGGTGCTAAAGAGCGGCGTAAATAATGCGTCGATACTGAATAATTTGGCAATGATATACGGTGATAGCGATGTGTCGAAGGCGCTTGCTTATGCAAAAAAAGCGGTTGAGTTAGCGCCTGACCAAGCATTTGTGCTTGATACGCTGGGTTGGCTTATGGTGAAGCATGGCGATGTGAGTGCTGGCTTAACCTACCTTCGTGATGCTAATGCGCGTCAGTCATCAAGTGGGGAAATTCACTACCATATTGCAGTAGCGCTAGAAAAACTGGGCAGGAAAACCGAGGCAGTTAACGAGCTGGAAGAAGCGATAAGGATGAACGGTGGTTTTGACGGTTTGGAAAATGCGAAAGCGTTATTAAAACAGTGGAACAATTAACATCGCCGCCCAAATAATAATCATCAATAAAGAAGCCGCCAATTTATGGCGGCTTCTTTGTTATAACACATCAAATCATTAGCCCGTTATCTATTTTGATAACTCGCAATGCTATGCAGCTAGTTTGTTTGTATGGTTATTATTAGGTGCAAACCTAACCAATAACGGTAGACCCAAAAGTAGTAGAGCCAAGCCGCCAGGTGCGGGTACTGTGCCACAATTGGAAGTGCAGCCACCACTACTGGTATCTAACACACCATTCAATGTTTTAACCTTAAAGAAGTCATTACCAATGTAATTGCTATTATTAAAATACGCAGGGTTAAGTGCGGCGACTAACCAATAGCTGGAGCTTTTGTTGTCTTCATTGACATTAAAGGTAAGATCGGCACTTGTTTGTGCGCTGCCACCGTAAAAATAATTACCAACCAGATCCCAGCCGCCAGTGGTATTTAAGTCAGAATAACTTTGATTAGTTAAATCAGGCGTGTCGTTTCCTGTGTATCGGAGCAATGAAAAATCGGAATCTTGACGCCACCCCATAATAATCTGATCTAACTCAACTTTATCGTCGCCAAAATCAAAAAGCACTGAATCATACCAATTGTTATTGTCGGTTGCATGTTCGGGCACATTAACGTCGGAAGTGGTCGCTTGAACGGCTAACCCGTCCCAGACCCTTAATGCTTCAGCTGTTTGAATAGAGGCGCCTGCTGTTGTTTCTGAATACCAGCCGGTCGCTGTGCTGGTAATTGTTTTGGTACCAGAAGTGGAAGACTCTGTACAACCTGCAGCTGGGCAAGCTGCACCTCCACCACCAGAAAAAGTCCAACTATAAGCCGCATTCGCGTTTTGAAAGGTGACTAAAGACCCTAAGATCAAACCAATCAGGCTTAGTTTTTTAGTTAAGTACATGGTGGGATTACTCCATAGTTCATGCTTATTTCTGTATGTCTATTTAATTAAGCAAAAATCAATCCATTAAATTAATTCTTTTATTTACAGTAGCTTAAAATAATTGATTAATATTCGCCTGAGGTTCGTGTAAAGTATATCGACAATGCTGCTTGTATTTTTAGTGTTAAACGCCGTTAAAGGTGCTTAGTATTGGGGTTTTTTTGATGTTTTTACGGTGATTATAAATGTGAGTGATGAAAAATATGACAATAAATACAACACAATACGGTCAGGGTGATGCCACCTTTCAGGCAGTGGGCGGTGACGACGGGCTTAAAAAACTCGTTAATGATTTTTACGATAAAATGGAAAGCATGCCACGGGCTCAGGGAATTCGTGCAATGCATGCCGATGACCTGACTGAAACACGCGACAAGCTGTGTTGTTTTCTCAGTGGCTGGATGGGTGGCCCCCGTTTGTATAAAGAAAAATACGGCTCGATTAATATCCCTCAGGCACATCAACATTTAAACATTGGTGAAGAAGAGCGTGATGCCTGGATGTGTTGCATGAGAAACGCGTTGAAAAATCAGCCTTATCCTGAAGCGTTGAAAACCTACTTGCTTGATCAGTTAAGTGTGCCTGCGGAGGCGTGCCGAACGAAGTAGTTGAACTAGGTAGTTGAACTAGGTAGTTGAGCTAGGTAGTTGAACTAGGTAGTTGAACTAGGTAGTTGAGCAACTTAGTTGGGTCTATACTTACCTTATGAGCGTTGTAAGCGGCGCGTTTTGGAGGGGTGTATTGAACGATTTTGCCGATGCTAAACAGATTGCCCTGTTAGGTATTGCGCTGGCCATTGGTCTGTTGATCGGGGTTGAGCGTGGCTGGAAAGCACGTGAAGCAGAAGAAGGAAAAAGAATAGCAGGCCTGCGTACGTTTGGTCTGACCGGGCTTTTAGGTGGCGCTGCTGGCATGCTCGCACATTTTATTGGTGCGACCGCATTTGGTTTTGTTTTTCTGGGTTTTACGGCGGCCGTCACCGTGGCCTATGTCGTGCGGCAAAAACTTAATGATGATATTAGCATTACAGGCCTGGTTGCACTGTTGCTTACCTTCGTTTTAGGCGGGCTGGCGGCGCTCGACCATGTTAGCCTGGCTGCGTCGGCTGCTGTGATAACCGCCTTGATATTACGATTTAAAGATGTTTTGCATAGCTGGCTGAAAAAGCTTGAGCGGCAGGAATTACACTCGGCGTTGCAGCTACTGTTAATATCGGTTGTGTTGTTACCCATTCTTCCTGACCAGGGTTATGGCCCCTGGCAGGTATTAAATCCGTATGAAATCTGGTGGATGGTGGTACTCATTGCGAGTATTTCGTTTGTCGGTTATTTCAGTATGAAAATTGCCGGGTCGGAAAAGGGTGTGGTATTAACCGCGTTAACTTCCGGGTTGGCTTCGTCTACGGCGTTAACATTACATTTTTCCCGCTTGTCTCAAAAACAGGGAGAGATGAAAAATTTATTCGCCGCTGGCATTTTATTAGCCTGTGGCACCATGTTTCCTCGAATTGTCTTAATTGCCACACTGATCAATCCCGCATTATTTAATGCGCTGATTATTCCCATGACTGTCATGACCGTGTTAACGTTTTTCTCTGCGGTGATTATATGGCGAAAAAGTGTTGACCAGCCGCCTGGCGAATTAACGCATTTGATCAATCCCCTGGATTTGAAGCCCGCGCTTTTTTTTGGTGCATTGTTGATAGTGATCATTATTCTGGGTAAGGCGGCAATTTATTTTTTTGGTGACACCGGGCTTTATATGCTGGCCGCCGTGTCAGGTATCGCCGATGTTGATCCGATTAATTTAACCTTATCAAGGATGAGTGTAAGTGAATTGTCACTGGATGTTGCTGATTTAGCTATATTGATTGCGGCATCTGTTAATACCCTTGTTAAAGGCGCGCTTGCGGTGTTTATTGGCGGGCCCGCGTTGGTTGTGAGGGTGCTGGTGCCATTGTTGGTGGCGGCTTTGGGTGGTTTGCTTACTGTGGTGTTGATGTAGGTTTTTAGGTTTTATGATGCATTCTGGTTTTCTTAAAACGTATATCGATAATCCATAAACACCCGATCATTACTTGCCATGCTTTTGAGCACCAGGCTATCACCTGACTGGTAAATGATACCACCAAAAATGATACTCATGGCGTCATCAATTTCATAATCAAACGAGGCGCGATAGAATCCGCCGTCTTTGGGCGAGGTGCCAAAAAAGGAAGTAAGTATCATGACGGCGAGTTTCTCGCGCATGAATGTGGCGCTGTAGCGCAGGGAAATCTGGCTTTGGTTTTCCAGTGTGTTATTAAAGGGCGAATTTAAAACAGCCTGATATTTCATGATATGTTGGTTGGATGTTTCAATTGAGAATATCATGTCGGCTATGCCATTGTAGTCAATGCCGACCATTGCATCAGCGCGTGAGTATGTGTTGCTGGTGTCGGCAAATTTCAGTCCGTCTATATAGGCCGCTTCAGATTTTAATAACCAGCTACCTTTTGCAAAATTTGCGGCAGCCCCTGCCATGTTTAAGCGGGCATGCGCCAGGCTTGGTTGTCCATTGTCACGTACAAAATAAGGTTGGTCATCATAATAATCGGCAAGGTGTAACGATAAATCCCAGCCGGTAAAATTGCCAATAAACGCCAGCGCATATTCGGGGTTTGATACGTCGTCAGGAATGTTTTCGGCTAATGGTGGAAAGTTTCCGCCCAGATAAAAATCACTTCCGTAAGCTGGCATTTTATTGAATCTAATCTCCGGAATAACCATGGCGCTGATATTCCAGTCACCGATATAATAATCGGCTTTTACCATGGTCACGGGGAGTCTGAGGTCTTCAATGTCGACCATGCCGGGTTCGCGCAGGTCTAAAGGGTTTAGTATGTCAACCACGCGTAAGGAATCTGATTTCCCCCAGACGACAATTTGCCTGCCTGCTTTTATATCGAATGAGTGGCTAATGGTGCCTCTAAAATAAAGTTCGAAGACTTCAAGTTGTGATTCGTTGCTAGTGAGGGCTTCGCTGGTGAATGTCGAACGATCCTTTAAGGTATAAGAGAAATCATAAAAACTGCTGATGCTGAAAACTGAATCCCAGTCGGGATTAAATTTATACCGCAGTTCGGGTTGTAGTTTAATTTTTAGTCGGGTGAATCCCCGATAATCGGCAGCGCCTGGCACTGGCGCTTTTTGCTGATAACTGTAGGAGCTGCTTAGGGCGGTTAGTGTGGTTATTTCCCAGTTTTTTGTTTCGGCTGTTTCTCCGATGGCTGATTGCGGTGTGTCAGTGTTTTCGTCGTCAAAGTCATCAAGCAGGTCATCCAGCTCGCTGTCGCTGGTTGTTGGGGCGGGTGTTGGAGTAGCTGCTGGCGCAGGGTCGTCAAAACCTCGCAATAATTCATCCATTGATTCTTCCGCAGCAAAAGTAGAAACACTTGATAATAAAAATAAACTGGTGCTTACTAAAATAATGCCGGGTTTAAAATTAAAGACCTTTTTCAAGACGGCGCACTGTGAAGATGTTTTTATCTAAATTTTGGTTGTACTTCAGATTATTAAATTTCAGAATGGTTTTGTGTTCGGTGATTCTGCCTTTTTTTGTGGTCATGTGAATTTCAGTTGTTGTCCAGATGCCGTCAATTAATTCCAGGCCTCGAATGTCCATAAATTTGAGTTTTTTGCCTTTTTTCATCCAGCTAATGCTGCGGATTACAACGTAGTTATCCTGTCGGACAAAAACCAGGCCTTTTGTAGAGCCGGTTTCTTTAATGACTTTTTCAGTGCGCGGGATAGATTCGATAACCCAGACTTTTTTGCCGTTTACTTCCATTTCCTTTTTGAGCGTGTAGTCATAGTCATCAAGGTCGCGCGTGGTCATGTCTGAATAGGTGAAGTCAGACCCCATAAAGCTGCCACTTTTGTCGGCGGTGGAAATACGTTTACTTTTCTTCAGCGCGGGCAGGTATAACCACTGGTCATCATCCCTGGCTGGGTCTTCGTAATCATAGGTTAAAAATCCGGTGTTTCTGACGTCTGCCGGTTTTTGAAAAAACATGATTCGATAAGTGTCTTCACCAAAGTCTTTTGTTAAAGAGCGAAGTAAGCGAATACGTTTTTTGCCGCGTTTGTCGATGAGAATCATTTCCAGATCAGAGGCGATATTGTCACCCAGCTCTCTGGCGTCTGATTTTTCCATAATGGCGCGTGCTTTCGGGTCTTCGGCATAAGCGAAGGATGAAAAAATACTGGCGGAAAGTAGGAGAGATACGATTGCGCCTGTCTTGAATATAAAGCTGGTATTCATATAACGTGTCCTGTTACGCCGTGTGGGCCGATTTTTTTTCGTACATGATTTTCATCAACGCCGGTGCTAGCAATAAATCAGAAAGCAGGGCGAGAATAATAGTGATGCCGGTGATTAAGCCAAATCGAATCACGTTCGCCATGTCCGCAGTCATGTAGATGAAAAAGCCGGCGGTTAATACAATAGAGGTAACCACAATGGCGCGTCCGGCAGAAAGCAACGTTGCTTCGACAGCTTTGTTCACATCATCGTATTGTAGGTGATAACGCCGGAAGTTGTGAAGAAAATGTATCGTGTCATCAACCACCAGACCAATAGCGATAGAGCCGATTAACATGGTGAACATGTCCAGCGGCATGTTCAAATAACCCATGACGCTAAGTGATATGATGATGGGTAACAGGTTCGGGATCATGCTAACCAGCCCGAGTTTTACATTGCCAAGCATAAAAATCATCATAATTGTGATAACAACGGCGGCAGCAAGGTAGCTGACTTTGGTGCTATTGATGGAGGCATCCATTGTTCGCCCAAATAACGAACCCATACCGGTGACGCTGGTTGTTGCGCTATCACCGAGTGCCTGTGCAAACTCGGCTTCAATTTCTTTTATTAATTTTGCGTTCCTTGCGGCATCCATCCAGGGTGTTTTAATGGTGAAGCGCGCTTTGCTGAACTGGTTGTCGACCAGGTCTTCCAAATCATCTGATCCCGAGTTTTCAAATAACAGTAACTCCTGAGCGATTAGGTCTCTCTCTTTGGGTGGGGTGTAATACGCCTGTTTGTTTTCATGTAAGGCGCGGTTGCTTTCTTTTAATACGTCAACGAGGGACATGGTTTTGCCTACGAAGATGTCCTCTAAGGTGAGTTTATTTATGGTGGTGTGTAATTGATCCAGTGCCTGAATAATTTTAGGCTCATAGAGGCCGTTTTCTTTACCGGTATCAATCACAACTTCAAGCACGCCGGTACCTTTCATTTTTACATCAAGTAGCTCGGTTGCCTGCCGAACGTCCCAGGTTTCCGGCATCCATTTTAACGGGTCGTGGAAAAACGAAATTTTCAACAGGCCGAAGAAGGCAATAAAAAAGATGAGGCCTGATATAACCACAATTTGTTTGCTGTACGTTGTTGATACGTGTGCAAACCCCAGTAAAACTTTATCCATGAGTGCGGTACGATTTTTTGTTGATAAATCCTGTTTTGGTTTCATCGGGGTTACGGCGATAAGTGAAGGCAGTAATACGAGTGTGTAAAGTAGCGAGACCATTACACCGGCGGCGGCGAATTTTCCCAGGTCGGCAATGGGTGCAACCTCTGACATGGAAAAAGAAAGCAGGCTGGCGGCGGTGGTTAAGCTTGTCATGGCGATGGCGAGTCCTGAATGGCCTAGCGCGTGGGCGATGGCCGTTTTTTTGTCGCCATTTTTATTGAATGTATTGTAAAAAATTGAGAGCACATGCACCGATGCGGCGACACCAACGGCGAGTAAAAATGAGGGTAAGATTTGGGTTGGTAATTTCAGTGGTGTGCCGGTTGCGCCCATCAGTGAAAAGGTTGAGATAAGCGTGAGGATAACAACGAGTAAAGGTAGCGCTACCCCCGCTGTCCGTCTGAAAAGAATAAACAAAAATACGATGATGGATAACAGGCCATATTTTGTTGATGTTTGCATGTCGGTTTTCATGGATTGTTTGATAGCATCTATGACAACTGGTGAGCCTGCGGTGAAAATGAGAAAGTCGTCGGCCCGATATTTTTCTGCAATTTCGGCAACCTTTCTGACCATCTCGCTACTTTCTTCATCGGTTAAAAACTGAGGTTGGCCTGAGGCGGATCGGGGGGCTTTGCTTGATGCTGGACTGACTGCGTCAGTTTGTGTTGGGTCGAGCGTATCATCAAATCCGAATTCAATATCTTCTTCGTTCCCGACGGGCGAATAGGCGACTGAGCTGATAACAATGGTGGTGAATCTTGCATCTTCGGAAATGTATAAATTTTTATACAGTTCGCTACTCATGGTTAGATTTTTTTTCGCTTGCATCTGGGCGTCGGTTTCTGGCCATTGCTCAAATAAATCTTCAACAACAAGGTTGTCGCCTTCACCGCGTGTGTTTCTGGCGTTAATGAGGCTGTTTACTTCATCAAGATAAGGTACGTTTTCTTCGAGTTCCTGATGAAGTTTTTTCAGTTTGGTGATGAATTTCTGGGTAAAAATGTCGGGTGACTCGATGGCGAGCATGATGCGTTCGTCGCGCCCGAATTGATCCCTAAATTCGTTATAGACTTTTAAGATAGGGTCGTCATCGTGAAGAAAACCTTCGCTTGAAGTATCGATGGTGAGTTTGGGTATCTGAGAAAACAAGCCAGCCATGATTAAAATCATTAACAATAAGGTTTTTAATCGGTTTTCAAAAATTAGCAGGCCAAAATTATAGAACCCTTTCTCAATGCGTTGTTTGAGGCCGCCATTACTATTTGATGATTGTACTGTTGACATAAAATGCTCTTACTCTTATTGGGTTAACGGCATAAATTAATTGACATAAGTATGGTGGCGTAAGTCTAACCACTAATACGCGTAAAGTTGAGACTGAGCTCAGCAATGTGCGTTGGGGTGTCCGTTACCGGCAACATGGAATCAGTATCTTGCACATTATCTCGCGTTTCTCATTGTTACATAATTGTTACATAGGGGTTTTAGAGGTCATAGAGGCGTTTGACACTGAAAAATTCAATGCGCCAACCAGTAACATGTGATTTAGAGCGGGTGTGGATTGATCCCGGGTTGAAGGAATGCATCGTTTTCTCCCCTTCTCTATAATATTTTATTCTTGCTGTAACTAAACTAACAGGTTGAAAATATAACGCCTATGTAGTTATGTCAACAAAGATAACGACGAATTGTGAAGCGGTGCTTAATTGTTTAAAAAACGTAAACGGAGAGTCAGGCAGGAGAGGTAATAAGCAAAGCCAAAGGTGTTGTGAAAGGCTAAATATCGGCTTTGACGATAAAAATTTCAAATTCACGGGGATCCAGGGCGCCATCCCTGTTTTTATCCACATTGTTGAACTCGTTGGAGAGCAATGAGTGTTTGTTAATTTCATTGCGTTTAATAACGCCATCTTTATCTGAGTCCATTTGTGCAAACAGTGATGAAATCGTGAGCAGATTTGTTTCGCCTGCATATAACGCGGCGCTGCACAGGGTAAGGGGAAGTAAAATTAACCATGAGTAAGTTTTCATTCGGTGTCTCCAGCGCGCCCGAATACTTCATGAGTTATTCGGGTTGCCTCTCTTTTTTAATATCGTATTTAAAACGCATGAAACAATCATGCCACCTGGAAAATAAGGGTGAAATTCAATCGCTTAATATACTTTGTGGGCTGTAGGTCACGGTCAGCAGGGTTATCAATGTTGGTATTGTGAGACAGTTATTTCTAATCCATCTTCTAATCCATCGGCTTATTTTTGCTCTTATTAGGCCTTTGCTGACGTGCTGGTTTAGTCAGCAAATTGGTGCGATTTTCATGTCAAAAAAATGCCATTTGTTAAATTTCCGCTTTTAACGGTCTGATTATTAGGCGTATTGCCTGAAAATCCACTGGCATGTGTTTTGCTCTGGTCTATAAAAAGTAAAAAATGATAAGTATTTACAAGGTGCAAAGCAATGGCTGAAGAAGAGGAAAGTAAGAAATCGAGCGGCAGTTCTCCCATGAAACTGATCATGGTCATGATTGTTGGCGGTATTTTGCTGGTTGCTGTGAGCATTGGTGGCGTCTTTTTTATGATGAAATCAATGGGTATGCTTGATGGGAAAAGCGGGGGAGGTGCTCACAAGCAGGAAAAGGTGGTTCAAGAGTCTAAACCGGCGATTTATTTCTCACTGGAACCTGCTTTTGTGGTCAATTTTAAAGAACGTGGACGCACACGATTTCTACAGGTGACGATGGATATCATGACCACAAACCAGAAAATTATTGACGAAATGGAAAAGCACATGCCGTTGATTCGAAATAATATTTTGATTCTGCTGAGCAAACAGGAAGGCGAGGTGCTCCAGTCGGGTGAAGGTAAAGAAAAAATTCGTGAAATTATTCTGAAAGAGTTACAGACCATCATGACGGAAAAAACCGGTCTGGTTAAAACCGTTGAAGCACTTTATATCACAAGTTATGTGACCCAATAAGTATGAGCGGGCCAGACATACTTTCACAAGATGAAATTGATGCCTTGTTGCATGGTGTTTCAAGTGGTGACGTTGATACGGAAAGTGATCAGTTTGATGAAGATTTGTCATCGTATGATTTTGCCAGTCAGGATCGGATCGTTCGCGGTCGAATGCCGACGCTTGAGATGATCAACGAGCGTTTCGCGCGAATTTTCCGTATCAGCCTTTTCAATAAAATTCGCCGTTCAGCAGAAATTGCAGTTGAAGGCGTGCAAATGATGAAGTTTGTGGAATATGTTCACGGACTTTATCTACCTACCAGCTTAAATATGACACGTATGTCACCGTTGCGTGGTACCAGCCTTTTTGTGTTTGATCCAAAACTTGTTTACATTATTGTGGATAATTATTTTGGTGGTTCAGGTCGTTTTCACACAAAAATTGAGGGCAGGGAGTTTACACCCACGGAGTTAAGAATTGTTGAAAATATTTTAGAAAAAGTATTTGAAGATATGATCGAAGCCTGGGCGCCGGTGCTTGATGTTGATTTTGAGTTTTTGAATGCCGAAGTTAATCCGCAATTTGCCAATATCGTCAGCCCCAGCGAGGTTATTGTTGTCAGCACTTTTAACATTGAGCTTGATGGTGGCGGCGGCGAGATGCATGTGGTGTTTCCCTATCTCATGCTTGAGCCGATTCGTGAATTGCTCGATGCCGGTGTATTGAGTGACAGCGTCGAAATGGACGAGCGCTGGTCGCAGGCTTTACGTGAGGAAATATTAGACGCTGAGCTAGAGGTGGCAAGCACTTTAACACGGGCGAAATTAAATATAGGGGATGTGAAAAATTTGGCTGTCGGTGATGTGATACCGGTCGATTTACCGAAAACGATAATGATGAATGCGGCAGGTGTGCCGATTTTTAACTGCACCTATGGTGTCCATGAAGGCCAAAAGGCATTAAAGATAGAATCTGCAGTGACGAATTCAGGGTCAAAACACGCAAGTGAAAGATAGAGGTTGATGTATGGCTGATACAGAAGTAGACGATCAAAATGAAGATGATCCATGGGGTGACGCCCTTGCCGAACAGGCCGATGGTGAGGTCGCTGCTGGCGACGGAGGATCTGTTGGCCTGAGTGAGCTTGTAGACGGCGAATCGGAAGCGGCTGAGGGCGAAGACGAACCGGTGAATGTTGAGCTGGATATGATACTGGATATACCGGTGACTATTTCGATGGAGATTGGTCGCACCCAGATAAGTATTCGTAATTTGCTCAAGTTGAACCAGGGTTCAGTTGTTGAGCTCGACAGATTGGCTGGTGAGCCGTTAGATGTATTGGTGAATGGTACACTTATCGCGCACGGTGAGGTTGTGGTGGTGAATGAGAAGTTTGGTATTCGCCTCACCGATGTTATTACTGCGATGGAACGGATTCAGAAACTCACATGAACATTGTCACCTGGCGTGCCTGGACAAATGGCTTTTTTTTAAACGCTGAAGTTTTACAAAAACACCGACGCTTATTGCCGTTATCGACCGTTGGGTGCGTCACTTTAATTTTGTGTGGTGTTTTTTTTGTTGCGCCTGTATTTGCTGAAGAATCTTTAGCAGTAGCTCAAACCACTTCGGATTCAAATCTGCCAAATTCAACTCCATCTGTTTCAAATCCGCCGGTTTCAACGCCAGCAGTTTCAATCGCAGCCCCCGGTGTGACGGCAAGCCTTATTAAGGTGACGGGTGGTTTGTTATTAGTGATTGCAGCGATTTTTGCCAGCGCTTGGTTTTTTCGTCGATTTACGCAGTTTTCCCCGATTTCTAACGATTCCCTGAAAGTGATTGGTGGATTATCCATGGGGCAAAAAGAAAGACTTGTATTGTTGCAAGTCGGCGATGAGCAAGTATTGATTGGCGTTGCACCGGGTAATATTCAAAAATTACACATATTGAAAACCCCGATTGAGCTGGATAACCTGGCGGGGAAGTCGGCGAATACTTTTTCTGAGCAGTTAGGTGAAGCGTTATCAAAGTGGAAAAGTAAATGACGTTGTCGCGAGTATTATTTTGGAGTTTGATTGTTTTTTTTCCCGCCGTAGGGTTTGCTGCTGAGCCGGGAATCCCCGCGTTAACCATGTCGACTGACGCCAGTGGCGGACAGACGTATTCACTGCCTTTGCAAATAGTGGCATTAATGACAATGTTTACTTTTTTGCCAGCGGGATTGATTATGCTGACCGCGTTCACGCGAATCATTATCGTTTTGTCGATATTAAGGCAGGCCATTGGCTTGATGCAGGCACCATCAAGTCAGGTATTAATTGGCCTCGCTTTGTTTTTAACTTTTTTTATCATGGCGCCAATATTTGATAAAATTTACGACGATGCAGTGCTGCCCTATATGGAAGAAAAAATGGAGATAAAGGAAGCTTTCGGTCATGCACAGTTGCCGGTCAGGGAGTTTATGATGGCGCAAACCCGTGAAACGGATATTGCAATGTTTGCCGAAATATCCCGCAATCAAAACATTGAGTCGCCAGAGACGCTGCCTTTTTCGATTTTGATTCCATCTTTTGTTACCAGTGAATTAAAAACCGCTTTTCAGATTGGGTTTCTGATTTACATTCCTTTTCTGGTGATTGATTTAGTGGTTGCCAGTGTTTTGATGGCGATGGGTATGATGATGTTGTCACCGATGATGATTTCGTTGCCATTTAAAATAATGCTATTTGTTTTAGTTGATGGTTGGTCCCTTATTATGGGTACGTTAGCTTCCAGCTTTTATATTTGAGGTGTTTTTCATGACGCCAGGTGTTGTCATTGATGTTTTTCAAAATACGCTGCAGCTCATTGTATTGCTCGTCTCGATTATTTTATTTCCTGCGCTGGCGGTTGGTTTGCTGGTTGCGGTATTTCAGGCGGCGACCTCAATTAATGAAATGACCCTGAGTTTTATTCCGAAACTGTTAGTGACTATTTTTACCCTAATGCTGGCCGGGCCTTATATGCTGGGCATAATGCTGGAATACATAAAAAAAACATTTGCCGATATTCCATTTTTGATTGGGTGATTAGGGAATCATGCGAAAATGGAAAAAATACTTCATACATCTCGTTTCCCGGCTGCTTGACTGATGTTGTTCACCGGCGCAGAGTTAAGCGCGATGATAGGCTCATATTTTTGGCCTTTCATTCGAATCAGCGCTTTTATTGCGGCAATGCCTGTGTTTACTTCTACTTTTATCAACCTGCGTGTTCGCCTGGCCTTGGCGGTTGCCTTAACTATTGTGACTGCGCCGTTGATTTCATCTGTGCCGGAAATTGATGCCTTAAGCGTTAATGGTGTCTTACTAATTATGCATCAGATTCTCATTGGTATTGCTATGGGTGGGGTTTTTCACATGGTGTTTGCGGTTTTTACCATTGGCGGGCAAATTATCGCGATGCAAATGGGCCTGGGTTTTGCGACTATGATTGACCCGGTGAACGGCGCGCAGGCACCGGTGTTGAGTATGTTTTATATTTTGCTGGTGACGTTGTTCTTTTTTGTGCTAGACGGGCATCTCGCCGTTATTGGTCTGGTAGTTGACAGTTTTACCTCCCTGCCGATTGGCTTGATCAGTATCACCGATGCGTCTCTGTGGAATATCGTGTCATGGGCGAGCACGATGTTTGCCCGTTCAATAATGGTTGCTTTGCCGGCGATTACCGCGTTGTTGTTGATTAATATGTCGCTGGGTGTGATTGGTCGTGCGGCACCGCAGTTAAATATTTTTGCGGTCGGATTTTCGATTACCATAACAGCGGGTTTTTATGTCGTTCTGGTTTCGTTGCCTCTGGTGTTGACCCAATTTGAAAGTGTGACAATGCTGGCGTTTGATCTCATTAAACAAGTTGTTGGTTTGAAATAGCCGTGGCTGAAAATGAGCAAGGCCAGGAAAAAACCGAAGATGCAACCGCGAAAAAGCTGACTGACGCCCGGAAAAAAGGTCAGGTCCCGCGATCCCGTGAATACAATACGTTTTTTATGATGACGATGGGTGCGGCGGGTTTGCTGTTTATGGGTGCAGACATTGCCCGGGGTTTGATGGGTGTGATTTTTAGCGGTTTTTCTTTGCAGCGAAAAGAAATCTTTGACCCCAATTACATGCTTGACTTGTTCTGGCAAACCATTCTCGAATCAGTTCATATGTTAATGCCTTTTTTTATGTTGTTGTTGTTCGTTGCCATCGCTTCCTCACTCACGATTGGCGGCTGGAATTTTGCGGTTGGTGCCATGAAGCCAAAGCCAAGCAAGATGAATCCGCTTGCGGGTTTAAAAAGAATATTTGGCCCGAAAGGTCTAGTGGAGTTATTTAAAGCCCTCGCCAAATTTTTTGTCGTTGCCATTGTGGCTGTTATTTTAATGGAGATGAATGCGGAGTGGCTGGTTGCCCTTGGTGCTCAGCCACATGAACCGGCGCTGGCTGAAATGGGCCGTGAGTTGGCCTGGTTTTTTATTTATTTGAGTCTAAGTTTGTTTGTTATTGCTGCGGTGGATGCACCTTTTCAGTTGTGGGATAACAAAAACCAGTTAAAAATGAGTAAGGATGAGATTAAGCAGGAACACAAGGGCCAGGAAGGTAGCCCGGAAACAAAAGCAAGGGTTCGCCAGGCGCAACGTGATATGGCAAACAAACGAATGATGACCGAAGTGCCGGACGCCGATGTTGTTATCACCAATCCAACCCATTATGCGATCGCCTTGAAATATGATCAAACCGCGGGTGGTGCGCCGATTGTGGTTGCCAAAGGCGCTGACCTTGTCGCTGCAAAAATTCGAGCGATTGCTGCTGAAAACAGAGTCCCGTTACTTTCGTCGCCGGCACTTGCGCGCGCTATTTTTCATAGTACCGAGATTGACGATGAAATTCCTGCTGCCTTATATGTGGCTGTTGCCAAGGTGCTTGCTTATGTTTTTCAGTTAGCTGGAAAACCTGGTACAGATTTTTCAAGCCCTATTCCATTCGAAGACGTAACGATTCCCGAAGAGTTTCGACGTGATGACTAATTTGGGTGTGATGAAGAGTTTCGACGTGGTGAACAGGGTAAGCAAGTGCGGCGAGTAGTCGTGCTTTGTTGTAATTAATTATTTAAAGGTTGTTATGGCTGGTCTAACTGCGCTAAATTCTCCACTTTTAGAAAAATTCAAAGTCGTGTTACGTGCGGAAATCGCCGTGCCCATTGTCCTGTTGATGATGCTGGCGATGATGATTCTGCCCATACCGCCGTTTTTGCTCGACATGCTTTTCACTTTTAATATTGCCCTGGCGCTGGTAATTTTACTGGCTGCGGTTTATGTCGACAGACCGTTAGATTTTTCCGTTTTTCCTACCATGTTATTAATCGCCACCCTGTTGCGGCTGGCATTAAATATTGCCTCTACCCGAATCATTTTACTGCAAGGTCACACCGGTACCGCAGCCGCGGGGGACGTGATAGAAGCCTTTGGTGAGTTTGTGGTGGGTGGCAACTATGCCGTTGGTTTCGTGGTGTTTGCTATTCTCGTTATTATTAACTTTGTGGTTGTCACCAAAGGTGCGGGAAGAATATCTGAGGTCAGTGCCAGATTTACTCTGGACGCGATGCCGGGTAAACAAATGGCCATTGATGCCGATCTAAATGCCGGTTTAATTACTCAGGAAGAAGCACAGGCTCGCCGCGGTGACGTAGTTCAGGAAGCTGATTTTTACGGCTCAATGGACGGTGCCAGCAAATTTGTGCGTGGTGACGCAATTGCCGGTATTTTGATTTTGTTCATCAATGTTATCGGCGGTTTTACTATTGGCATGTTGCAGCACGACATGCTGTTTGATGACGCGGTGAGAAACTACACCTTGTTAACCGTTGGTGACGGACTTGTTGCTCAGCTTCCATCGCTGGTATTGTCTACCGCTGCTGCGATTATCGTTACCCGTGAATCAAAATCCAGTACCTCTGCCGAAGGGGGAAGCCGTGTATTTAATCAGCTTTTTTCTAACCCGCGTACGTTGGGTGTAACCGGGGCGGTTATCGGTGTTATGGGGGTGATTCCGGGCATGCCGAACATTCCTTTTTTAACGCTTGCCATTGCAGCCGGGGCGGGCGCTTATTTTATTTCGAAAAAACAGAAGGCACTGGCTTTAAGTTCGGCCCTGCCTGCTGAAGCAGAGCTACCTGCCTCCGAACCCACAAAAGACTTGAGTTGGGAGGATGTTGTGCCGGTTGATCTGGTTGGCCTTGAAGTCGGTTATCGACTGATTCCGTTGGTTGATAAAAGCCAGGGTGGTCAGTTAATGACGCGAATAAAAGGTGTGCGAAAGAAACTTACGATCGAACTCGGTTTTCTGGTGCCAGCGGTACACATTCGGGACAACCTGGAACTCAATCCGAATGCGTATCGCATCACCCTGCATGGCGTGCCGGTAGGGGAGGCTGATATCTATCCTGATCGGGATATGGCGATAAATCCGGGTCAAGTTTTTGGCACTTTACAAGGGGCTGCGACCAAGGATCCTGCTTTTGGGCTTGATGCGGTATGGATTGATCCGATGCAGAAAGATCACGCGCAAACGCTGGGTTACACGGTGGTGGATGCAAGCACGGTTGTGGCGACGCATTTAAGCCAAATTCTCCAGTCTAATTCTGCCGAGCTTCTAGGTCGTGAAGAGACTCAGCAGTTGCTTGATAACCTGGCGAAAACTGCGCCTAAGTTAATTGAAGACTTGGTGCCTAATAGCCTGCCTGTTGCCACCGTTCAAAAAGTGCTTCAGGAATTGTTGCAAGAGCAGGTTTCTATTCGTGACATTCGAACCATTGCCGAATCGCTCGCTGAGCATTCGCAGGTATCTCAGGATGCATCCGTGCTGGTTTCAGCGGTGAGAATGTCGCTTTCCCGATCGATTGTTCAGGGCATTGTCGGCATGGAGGAAGAGATTCCGGTGATTACTCTGGATGTTTCACTGGAACATATATTGCAGCAGTCAGTTCAAGTTTCCACCGAAGCTAGTGCCGGTTTAGAACCCGGCCTGGCAGAAAAATTACTCTCCTCGTTGCAGGAAACGGCTCAACGACAAGAAATGGCCGGACAGGTCGCGGTGTTGCTTGTGTCGCCGGTAATCAGAAACATGCTGGCACAGTTTACGCGGCGCTCAATACCGAATTTATTTGTTCTTTCGTTTAATGAAATTCCGGATAGCAGGCAGATTAAAGTTGTTTCAACCGTTGGCCAGTGAACGAGTCAGTGGATGACTGAAAGATAACGCGTTTAAAATTAGTTTCAGGTATCAGTCTGATCGATACCCGAACTTGAGAGGTTGGATAAAATGAAGTTGAAAAGATTTACCGCACCCGATATCAGACAGGCAATGGCAAATGTTCGTGCTGAGTTAGGGGGGGATGCAGTGATACTCTCAAACAGAAAAACAGATGATGGCGTCGAGATAATAGCAGCAACAGATTATGATGACGCGGTAATGGATGTGCCTCAGGCGGCTGTTAGTGCGCCTGATCTTTCTGCGATAAATCAACGTCACGTCGTTAAAGCGAAAAAACCCGCGAGTACAAGAGGCAAACTGTTATCCTCATCCGCTTTGTCGTCACAACGCTCATCAAATTCTTTATCTTCAGCGCCTTTGTCGTCGACAAACACGCAAAATCCCGCAGGACACCTGACAAATAAGCGGGATATGAAAAAACCATCACCAGCCGCACGCTGGAAAGAGGCGCTTGACGATCAATATGAAGATGATTCCGGCGAACTGGAAGAATTGTTGAGTCTGGATGATGGAAGTGAGAATGGTCTTGATTTAAATCGCGGTGCTGAATCAGCATCAAAACTTGACGCAAAGCGGACACCCATAGAAAATCAACGGCGAGTGACGGATGAAGCGCTTGTTAAAAATAAAACGCAGGTATCTAACGAGTGGATTCATCAGTTTCGTGCCACAAATGAAACCAACGAGCCTGCACCTGCTGCAAAGCCTGCTTTAGCCGAAGCGGATAATAAATCAATGGAAAATGTCTGGAACGAACTCAGCAGTCTTCGTGGGCTTCTGGAAACCCAGTTGTCTTCTCTTGCCTGGACTGATGTATCTAAACGCCATCCGGTTAAATCGAAAACCCTAAAACACATGTTAGAACTGGGTTTGACGCCGGAAGTCAGTTATGAACTGCTTGCTAATATTAGTGATGAAGAAGGCTTTGAAACCTGTTGGCGAAAAAGCCTGGCCTTATTCGCTAAGCGAATGCCAACCACCGATGATGACATGATCAAAAAAGGCGGTGTTTTTGCGCTTGTCGGGCCGACAGGCGTTGGTAAAACCACAACAATTGCAAAAATGGCTGCGCGATATGCCTTGGCGCACGGCACTGGCAATATTGCATTGGTTACAACAGACAGTTATCGCATTGGCGCCCAGGAGCAATTAAGAACCTACGGCCGAATATTAGGCACCCCGGTAAAGATTGCAAACAACGCAACAGAATTGCGACAGGTTTTAAAGTCTTTGTATGATAAAGACCTTGTCTTAATTGACACCGCCGGCACGAGTCAACGTGATATTCGTTTAACCGAGCAGTTTTCGATGTTGAGCGAAGGCTCGTCACTCATTAAAAGTTATCTCGTGCTTTCTGCGTCTTCCCAGCAACGAGTATTGGCCGAAACAATTGACGCTTATAAAAAAGTACACCTTGATGGCTGCGTGTTAACCAAGCTGGATGAAAGTATTACCATCGGCGGCGCTCTGTCGACGATTGTGCAAAATAAATTGCCCCTGGCCTATATTAGTGATGGCCAGCGCGTACCTGAAGACTTGTACATGGCCAAAGCCATTGAGCTGGTTAAAAAATCCGTGTCGATGATGAACAATGCGCAGATAAAACTGGATGACAATGTGCTTGAAATGGCATTCGGGGGGTTGGCGGCACATGAGCTTTCATGAAAATACGAGTATGGATCAGGCCGCAGGCTTACGTGCCCTGCACGTAAAAAAGCCGGTGCGGGTATTAGCCGTTGCCAGCGGTAAAGGTGGCGTAGGCAAAACAAATGTCTCGGTGAATTTATCGGTTGCGCTCGCCGCACGCGGTAACCGGGTAATGCTGCTTGATGCAGATTTGGGCATGGCAAATATTGACGTCATGTTGGGTTTACATCCCACTCGAAATTTATCCCATGTGATTAATGGCCAGTGTTCTTTGCAGGATATTTTAGTCTCCGGTCCCATGGGTATTAAAATTGTGCCGGCATCTTCCGGCACCGAGATAATGGCGCATTTGTCTGAGGCACAGCACATCGGTTTGATTCGCGCCTTTAGCGAACTTGATGAAAATATTGATACATTAATAATTGATACTGCGGCGGGGATTTCATCCAGCGTGGTGAGCTTTTGTAAAGCCGCACAAGAAGTGCTGGTGGTGGTTTGTGATGAACCGGCGTCAATCACTGATGCGTATGCAATGATAAAAATGTTAAGCCGTGAACATGGTATTCAGCGTTTCAGGGTATTGACAAACATGACAAACAGTGCACAGGAAGGTCGTATGCTGTATGAAAAACTATCCAGAGTGACAAACCGGTTTTTAGATGTGACGTTGAGTTTTTACGGGGTTTTGCCGTTTGATCAGTATTTGAGAAAAGCTGTCCAAAAGCAAAAACCGGTTGTTGAAGCGTTTCCCCGTAGTCGATCCGCAATTGCATTTAAGAATCTGGCGAAAAAAGCCGATAAATGGCCGATGCCGACACAAGCAACCGGCCACCTCGAGTTTTTTGTTGAGCGATTAATTCATGCCACTAAAGATAATGTGGAGGCGATAGTATGAACGGTGTTGCCGCTTACGAAGCAAATAAGAAAGTAGAAGAGCTGGTTGCAACGCAAACTGACACTGAAATTGTGACCAAACATGCACCGCTAGTTAAGCGCATTGCTTACCATCTGGTTAGCCGTTTACCGCCAAGTGTCTTACCGGATGATTTGATTCAGGCCGGTATGATTGGTTTGCTGGAAGCCTGTCGAAAATACGATGCGAGCCAGGGTGCCAGTTTTGAAACTTATGCCGGTATTCGAATTCGTGGTGCCATGCTCGATGAGATAAGGCGTAGTGACTGGGCGCCGCGTTCCGTGCATAAAAAGGCCCGTATTGTTGCGGACGCCGTGCGTACGATAGAAAACGAAACCGGCCGGGATGCGCGAGATCATGAAGTGGCTGATCGCCTGGATATGTCGCTTGGTGAATATCATACGATGTTGCAGGCTGCCAGCGGTTATCGGGTAATGAGTTTTGAAGATATCGGCCCGGGTGACGATATCTATGCTGAGAGTTTTACCGACGCTGATGGTACGCCGCTGGAAGGCCTGCAAAAAGATGATTTTAAAAAGCATTTGTCCAGCGCCATATCTGGCTTGCCGGAGCGAGAGCGGCTGGTGATGGCATTATATTACAATGAAGAGCTGAATTTGAGAGAAATAGGCGAAGTGCTTGGGGTAAGCGAGTCCCGGGTGTGCCAGATTCACAGTCAGGCGGTGATCAGATTACAGGCCAGAATGGCAGATTGGAATTTTACTTAACTTTTTTTGTTACCTGTCGACAATATAGAATGTAAGTAAGTACATTGGAGGTTCCATTGAATAAAGACATGAAAATCCTGGTGGTAGATGACTTTTCTACCATGCGACGAATTATTAAAAATCTCCTTCGTGATTTGGGATTTACTAATACATCGGATGCCGATGATGGACAGACAGCGTTACCAATGCTGAAAGGCGGGTCATACGATTTTCTGGTGACGGACTGGAACATGCCAGGTATGACAGGTATTGAGTTATTAAAAGCTGTTCGGGCAGATCCTGAGATGGCTTCAATGCCAGTGTTAATGGTGACCGCTGAACAGAAGAAAGAACAAATTATAGAAGCGGCCCAGGCGGGCGTAAATGGCTATATCGTTAAACCTTTTACCGCCATTACCTTGAAAGAAAAAATCGATAAGATTTTTGAGCGCATTGATAACGCAAAGTAGAGGGCGCCTGATGACAGAAAAAAGTGAGATTAACGAAGAGGCGCTAGGGCTTGCTAAAAAATATGTTGGTTTTTTAGAAGCCGGTGATGCAGAGCAGGCGGATAACGCTCTAGCTGAATTAACGGATATTAGGGAGTCACAATTATTTAATGAACTGGGGCATCTGACCCGTGATTTTCATGAAACATTAAACAGTTTCGGCTCTGATGATCGGTTTAATACACTGGCCAATGATGATATACCCGATGCACGGGAGCGTTTAAATTACGTTATTACAAAAACCAGTGAAGCCGCACACAAAACCTTAAGCGCGGTAGAAGATGCGTTACCGATGTGTGAATCTCTGGAAGATAAATTTGCTAAATTAAATGTTGAATGGAGTAAGTTTCTTTCAAAAGAAATGAAACCGCAGGAATTTCGCGCATTGAGCCTGGAAATAAAAGATTTTTTTGAAACCTCCGGTGCCGATGTCACAGTCGTTAGAAATGATTTAACTGATATTTTGATGGCGCAGGATTTCCAGGATATTACCGGCCAGATAATTACCCGTGTCATCACGCTCGTGACAGAAGTGGAAACCAGTTTGGTTGAGCTTGTTAAAATCGGCAGTAAGCTTGGGCTCAATAGTGGTGTGCCGGACAATAAAGACAGTAAAGATAAAGCTGAGGATCCCGCAGCCCTGGCAGGACCTCAGGTTCCGGGGATGGAATCGGAGTCAGTCGTCGCATCGCAGGATGATGTCGATGATCTTTTATCAAGTTTAGGCTTTTAAGGATAAATTAGATGTCGTTTGAAGAAGATGAAGAAATTGTTCAGGACTTTCTCGTAGAGGCAGGTGAAATTCTTGAAGACCTCGGTGAACAACTGGTTTCTCTTGAGCAAGCACCTGACGACACGGATTTATTAAATGCTGTATTTCGCGGTTTTCATACCATTAAAGGTGGCGCAAGTTTTATTGCGTTGACTGCCCTGGTTGATGTTTGCCACATTGCTGAAGACACATTTAATCAACTAAGACAGGGAGAGCGTTCGGTAGATGCACACTTGATGGATGTGATGTTAAGAGTAGTTGATGTGCTTAACGTGATGTTTGACGAAGTGCGTGCTGGTGACAAGCCGACACCAGCAGAGCCAGCCCTAATTGAAGACTTAAAAAGTTTGTTACTGCCACCCGGTGGCGCAGCTGCTGCACCCGCTCCTGTTGCTGAAGCGCCTGCCGAAGTAGCAGCTGCGCCTGAAGCAGAACCCGCTCCAGCTCCAGCTCCAGCCTCGACCCCTGCAGTGGAGGCGTCCGGTGATGATATTACTGATCAGGAATTTGAGCAGTTGCTGGATGCGCTTGATGAAAAAACCACGACATCGGTAGAGCCTGAAGCCGCGTCGCCAGCTGCCGAGGCTGGCAGTGAAAATATTACCGACGAAGAATTTGACTCATTGTTAGACGAGCTTCACGGTGCTGGGGCGCCAGGCGTAGACACGACAAAATCTGAAGCCGCACTTGAACCTGTATCAGCACCAGCAGCTGCGAGTGATCGTGAAGACATTACCGAAGAAGAATTTGACGCGTTGTTAGATGAGCTTCATGGCAGTGGCGCAGTTAAACCAATTGCGACCCCTGAGCCTGATGTTCAAGCGCCAGCGCCCGAGCCAGTTGCAGCAGTCGCCACAGCCGCGGCGGTAGCAATTAAACCGGCGCCGATTCCTGAGCCGGCAGCTAAACCTGTTCCAGAGTTAGCTGTTGTTGAAACTAAGGCGGCGCCCGCGCCAAATCCGAGCCTCTCAAAAGAAAAAGCAACCGCTAAAGACGGCCCACCGCAAAGTGAAGCAACGGTGCGTGTTGATACTAAACGGCTTGATGATATTATGAATATGGTTGGGGAACTGGTTCTGGTTCGTAATCGTATGGTCACGCTTGAGGCGTCGCTGGACAACGAAGAAGTATCCCAGGCGGCGGCCAGCCTTGATTTAGTTACCGCCGATTTGCAATCTGCCGTGATGAAAACGCGGATGCAACCGATTAAAAAAGTCTTTGGTCGTTTTCCACGGGTTGTTCGAGATCTGGCGCGCAGTTTAAGCAAAGAAGTGAATCTTGAGCTGGAAGGTGAAGAAACTGATCTGGATAAAAACCTGGTTGAAGCACTTGCTGATCCACTCGTGCATTTGGTGCGAAATGCCGTTGACCATGGAATAGAAATGCCGGATGTTCGTGAGGCAGCAGACAAGTCACGTGCCGGTACGGTTGTGCTATCGGCAGAGCAGGAAGGTGACCATATTTTACTTTCCATCAGTGATGATGGTGGTGGCATGGACCCTGATATGTTGCGTGCAAAGGCGGTAGAAAAAGGCCTTATGGATACAGATGCCGCAGCCAGGCTGGATGATACTGATGCGTTTAATCTGATTTTCGCACCGGGCTTTTCTACTAAAGAAGAAATCTCTGATGTGTCCGGTCGTGGTGTCGGCATGGACGTTGTAAAAACACGAATTATACAACTTAATGGTACGGTAACGATTGACTCCACGCTGGGCGTTGGCACCAGGCTAAATATCAAAGTGCCTCTAACGCTAGCCATTATGCCGACGCTAATGGTAATGCTGGGTGAGCAAACGTTTGCATTGCCGTTGGTGAGTGTGAGTGAAATATTTAATCTGGACTTGTCTGAAACCAACCGAGTTGATGACCAGGAAGTTATCATGCTGCGGAATCAGCCATTACCAATCTATTTTTTGAAAGACTGGCTGGTTAAAGGTGCAAGTGGTAGCGATCACCCGGACAATGGACATGTTGTTGTTGTCTCAATCGGTAATCAGAAGGCAGGGTTTGTTGTTGAGAAATTAATCGGGCAGGAAGAGGTCGTTATTAAACCATTAGGAAAAATGTTGCAAGGCACCGCAGGTTTGTCCGGTGCAACAATTACCGGCGACGGCAAAATTGCACTTATTCTTGATGTCCCAAGCTTGATGAAAGCCTATGCGCGAAAGTATTAGCAAGGAATTCGAATGCCTATTAAAGTCCTGGTCGTTGATGATTCCAATTTTTTTCGCCGTCAAATATTAAAATTATTGAGTGACGATGATGATCTTGAGGTTGTTGATACTGCGGAGAACGGCAAAGAAGCCGTAGAGAAAGCCCTAAGACTAAAGCCTGATGTCATTACAATGGATGTTGAAATGCCCGTCATGGATGGTATTACTGCCACTCGCGAAATATTACGTCACCAGCAAATTCCTATTTTAATATTTTCATCCTTAACGACGGAAGGTGCGAAAACAACACTGGATGCGATGGACGCCGGAGCAGTGGATTTTATTCCGAAAAGAGTTGAGGATATCTCCCAAAAAAAAGATGAAGTTAAAGAGATTTTATGTAAAAGGCTGAAAGAAATAGGCCGTCAGGGCAGAAACAATTCTTCACGTAAACACCCTTTACATGAAAGCTTTTCACACGAAAAAGTGCCGGCCGGTCGGCCATCCAAGGTCGCGAAACTATCTACGCTATTTACGCCACCCCCGCGAACCGCAAAATTTAAATTGTTAGCTATTGGCACATCCACCGGTGGTCCACTTGCTTTGCAGAAAATACTAAAGAGTCTGCCAAAGAATTTTCCATTGCCTATCGTTCTAGTGCAACACATGCCGGCCACGTTCACCTCGGCTTTTGCCCAGCGTCTGAATCAGATTTGTGACATTTCAATTAAGCAGGCCAGTAATGGCGACCAGCTTGAAGCAGGGCACGCCTATCTCGCCCCTGGCGGGCAACAGATGACGGTGAAAAAACTAATAGGTGGTTCTTATCAGCTAAAGGTCTTTGACGGGGATAAAAGCTTAACCTACAAACCGTCAGTTGATGTGACGTTTACCTCAATTGTCGAATCGTGTCCGGGTGATGCACTTGCGATTGTGTTAACCGGCATGGGTGCAGATGGTTGTGAGGGGGCAAAGAAATTGAAGGCCAGCGGGTCACAGATATGGGCGCAGGATGAGGCCAGTAGTGTCGTCTGGGGGATGCCCGCAGCGGTTGTCGGTGCCGGAATTGCTGAAAAAGTGATTCCATTGGCGGATATTAGCAACCAGATTATTCGGGCGGTTTAGTAGACTCATGGATATTTTATCCCTGGTCGGCGCTTTTATTGCGATTATTGCCCTGTTTTTGGGGCAGACGCTTGATGGCGGCAGTTTTGCTTCACTGCTTAACGCGCCAGCGCTGCTGATTGTAGTTGGCGGTTCGCTTGGTGCCATTATGATTCAGGTGCCGTTTGAATTATTTATGCGCTCTGTTGTGATGTTTCGCTGGATTTTTATTCCGCCTGCGATTGATCTGGAAAAATCAATTGATCGCATTGTGCGCTGGGGTGAAATTGCACGGCGTGAAGGTATTTTAGGGCTGGATAAAGTTACCCAGAAAGAAGTCGATAATTTTTCCCGCAAAGCGGTTCAGTTGCTGGTGGATGGCAGGGACCCGGCTATTATCAGAAGCACGCTGGAAGTGGAAATTCTTACTGCCGAGGAATTCGATTTTGACGCCGCAAAAGTATATGAGTCCATGGGTGGTTATACGCCAACCTTAGGCATACTTGGCGCTGTGATGGGGCTTATTCACGTCATGGAAAACTTATCTGATCCGACCAACCTCGGTGCAGGCATCGCAACCGCATTTGTCGCAACCATTTACGGTGTAGGCCTTGCCAATTTATTTTTAATTCCGGTTTCAAAAAAATTAAAACGACTGGTGATCGATCGCTCAAGAGAAAAAGAAATGATCATGGAAGGTTTAATCTGTATTGCACAGGGCGAAAACCCCCGAAACATCGCCGTGCGATTGCAAGCCTATAATCGACGTAGCCACGGGGTGTAAGCGTGATACGCAAACGGGCAAGGCTACAGGATGATGACAACCTTGATCGCTGGTTAATTTCTTATGCTGATTTTGTGACTTTGTTATTTGCTTTTTTTGTTGTGATGTATGCGGTGTCTTCGATAAATGAGGGAAAATATAAAGAAGTTACTGCAAGTTTAATGTCAGCGTTTAAAACTGTTCCCCGAAGTCTTGATCCTATTCAAGTGGGTGAGATCAGCCGGGACAATAAAAATGATGTGATTGATATATCTACTGCGAAAGAAACTGCCAAAGAAACTGCCAAAGAAACAATAGTGGAAATTGAAGAAAAGCCGGATGACGGTCTTTCATTTAGTCAAAAAGCGAATAGTATTGAAAAAAATATGATGGGCCTCATTAAAATGGATGAGGTAAAAGTCCGGCGCTCTGAAAACTGGCTTGAAGTTGAAATTAATACGCGCATTCTATTTTCCAGTGGTGAGGCGCAACTGGTTGAGTCTGCGATTCCGGTATTGACTAAAATTGCCGGTATTCTTGCGCCCTACCCCAACCCGATAAATGTAGAAGGTTTTACCGATAATATTCCCATTAGCACTTCGCAATTTCCTTCAAACTGGGAACTGTCGGCAGCTAGAGCGGCAACGGTTGTCCATTTGTTTAGCAAGGCCGGTGTTGAACCTGGACGAATGTCGGCAATTGCCTATGGTGAGTTTCGACCAATCACCGAAAATAACACGGTAAAAGGGCGGCTAAAAAACCGGCGTGTTGTTATCGCGGTGCTAGCTGAAGATATTAAAACCGTTGGAAGAAAAAAAGCGAAAACCGCACGCCAATCTGAAAAAGCGTCAACAAACCAGCGCAGCGGCGTTAACCCAATCAGTTTTTAACGCGATCATATTATTAGTTTCAAACAATAACTTAACGAATGAATCTTGATGAGTCACGCGAATCTACGTGCCGTCATGTTTATGGCATTATCAATGCATTATTCTGACTACTAATGAAAAGGTTGAGCAGAGGATATTATCGTGAGGGTTTTTGCAGTTGCTAATCAGAAAGGCGGGGTAGGTAAAACCACTACCACGGTAAATACTTCTGCGCCGCTTGCCGTTGCCGGGCGACGCACATTGCTGCTTGACCTTGATCCCCATGGCTCACTAACCAGCTATTTCGGGTATGACCCCGATAGCGTCAAGCAGAGTACTTACCATTTGTTTCAAACCAATGCGCCCGCTGCAGAGTCGATGATTGTTTCCACTGGTATAGAAAATCTTGATTTAATGCCCGCAAACTCGGCCCTGGCAACGCTTGATCGACAGTTGGGCGTGCAGGAAGGCATGGGGCTGGTTATCGTTGAAGCGCTAGCGAGTTTGTCCGATAAATATGCCTATGTTTTTATCGACTGTCCGCCGGTTTTGGGCGTGCTGATGGTTAATGCGCTGGCAGCATGTGAACGATTAATGATTCCGGTTCAGTCAGAATTTCTTGCCTTAAAAGGCCTGGAAAGAATGATTAGAACGTTAAATATGATCACCCATGCCAGTGGTAATAAACTGCCTTATCTTATTGTGCCCACCATGTTCGATAAACGTACTCGTGCCGCACGTGAAAGCCTGCTATCGCTGAAGGAAACCTATCCCTACAATATCTGGGACGATGTTATTCCCGTGGACACCCGTTTTAGAGATGCCAGCAAACTCGGCATGCCGTTAACGATGTTAAACCCGGCTGCACGTGGTGCAAAAGCCTATCGTCAATTATTAACCTCGCTTTTACGTAAAACACACGAGGATGAGATGGCGAAAGCGCAAATGAATTCAGAAGTTGCTTAACATGATTACCGTTGATGAAAAAGAACAACAGAACGTGCTGATAAAGCAGGAAGATGCATTAACGCATTATCTGCAATCGTTATTGGGTACTGGTACTGGTACTGGTACTGGTACTGAGAAAATAGATAGCGTTGCCGCTAATGCTGCTGACGTTAGTGATAAAGTTATTGAAGAACAAAAGCCAGAGGCGAAGGTAATGCCTCATGTTTCTCTTGAAACAACCACCAAAGCTGAGCGAGAAGAAAAACCGATAGAGCTGGTGGCAAGCCCGCGAGTAGAATTAGATCATCTGCCTGACTGGGCAGCGGCTGAAGTGAGGTGTTTGTCGGCACAGGTTGATGGGCTGAAAATATTGATTCCTGCTGAATTTATCGAGCGTATTCAGAACGTCACTAATCGATTGACGCCATCACCCAAAATGCCCGTGTGGTTATATGAACTGCATGATGGCGAAGATGAACCTGTTCAAATCATCAATACAAAAAAACTCATGCTTGATAATACAAAATCCCGCCGAATTGATTTAAAAGCTCGCTCATACGTTGTTTTAATTGATGATGGTGCCTGGGGGCTAAGTTGTGATGCGATTGGTGACGTAGTTAACTTGAAGTCTGAAGATATTACCTGGCGCGGCGAAAGCAGCAAACGGCGTTGGCTCGCGGGTACGTCAAGTCTGAATCAAGCGGTGATTCTTGACGTAAAAAAAATAGAGCAGATATTTATCACATAAATATTAATTAATATATCTGCGTTGGTATAGATGCTGCTGAATAAAGTTTCAGTCGATTTGTGTCGACTTAACGTCGTTGGCTTTTGGATACTTTTTATCAGGCAAAGGCACTTAAAACAGTTTTGTAAGGCAATTGAGGAGTAGATATGAGTGATACGGACGAGCAGATTGATGAGAATGAAGATCTTAGCCGCTGGGTAACGTTTGAAATGGACGGCGAGGCCTATGGCATTAGCGTCTCGGAAGTACATGAAGTGTTACGTTTTACCGAAATAGCACCCGTTCCAGGCGCACCGTCATATATTATTGGTATTATCAATTTACGCGGCAATGTCGTCACTGTCATTGATATGCGTAGTCGCTTCGACTTGCCACCAAAAGATACCGATGACAGCACAAGAATTATTATAAACGAGATCGAAGGGCAACAAGTGGGCATTCTGGTAGACAGCGTTGCCGAAGTGGTTGACTTACATACGTCCGATATTGAACCCGCACCAAACGTCGGAAACGATGATGCCTCTCGTTACATTCAGGGAGTTACTAGCTTAAAGGGTGAGTTACTCATCATTATTGATTTGAGTAAGTTGTTAACTGAAAATGAATTACAAAATATTTCTGCATTTTAGGAAAACAATTGAAAACCCCGGAGAATATCGAATCAGCTTGTTCTTCGGGTTTTAGGATAAAACATACAGGTATTTTATCATGTTGGAAAACTTAAAATTAATTCAAAACCTCCCCTGGGAAATGGCTGTTCTCGGCGGCTTTTGTATTCTAAATTTGGTATTTATCTTTTTTTATCGAAATAAACTGCAGGCCATGCAGCGTTCACAACTTGACGCGAATAAACATCTACTTGAACTCGCCGAGGACATTAAAGCACTGTATGAATCCGGCGCAACGCTGGGTGGCAAGGTGAAAGGTCTGGAGTATGGTGCGAAAATAATGAAACAAGAGCAAGAGCAATTATCGCTCAAAGAACCAAGCCAGCAAATGTACCGTAACGCGGTTCAGCAAATAAATAATGGTGAATCAATTAATCAAATTTCTGAAAGCAGCGGCCTTTCTAGAGGTGAAGTCGAGTTGTTGAAGTTGTTTCAAAAAATTGATACTGAAACAAAAAACTCAAGTATTGAAAGCACTGTTTCCTGAGTAGCGCTTCCCTTCTGTTTTTATCGTTTAAAATAAAAAATAGTTTTGTCTTTTTTTATTTTTCCCCTGAAAATATAGCGGCATATTAAGTGCATTATTTGTGTTAATAACAAATATTGTAAGCATAGATTAGAGGAGCTGACTATGGGTATCACCGAAAAAATAGATGAGATTACCGGTATTTCTGAAGTGTATTTAACAGATACCCCGCCAGCGCCGAAGAGCGTAAAAATAGAGTTAACCGGTAAGTGTAACTTTCAATGTAATTTTTGTGCCCATTCCCAGCGCTTGCGTGACGTTGATGAAATGTCGGAGGAGTTGTTTAAACGGGTTGTCAAAGAAATGCGCGAGGAAGGTGTTGAAGAGCTCGGCGTATTTTATCTGGGTGAATCATTCACCTGTAAATGGTTGCCGGAAGCCATTCGTTATGCAAAAGAAGACTGCGGTTATCCTTATGTTTTTTTGACTACTAACGGCTCGTTATCAACGCCAGACAAAGTAAAAGCCTGCATGGAAGCCGGGTTAGACAGTTTAAAGTTTTCATTGAACTATGCCGACGAAGAACAGTTTAAAGAAATCGCACAGGTGAAAGGTTCGTTATTTAAAAAAATCGGAGACAATTTGAAGGCGGCTTACAAAGTTCGTGAAGAAGGTGGCTATAAATGCGGGCTTTACGCTTCGTACATTGAATATGACGGCGTACAGGGTGAACGAATTAAAGAATATATTGATGAAATGCAACCTTATGTCGACGAGCTTTATGCCTTGCCTTTATACAATCAAGCCGCACTGATTGATAATAACAAGTGGGCTTTTGTTCAGGGTAACCGTGGCCGTTTAGAAAAATTGCGTGACCCGCTACCTTGTTGGAGTATTTTCACCGAGGGTCACATCAGTTTTGATGGTCGCTTATCTGCCTGTTGTTTTGATCATGACAGCCGTTTTGACATGGGCAATTTAAATGAAATGACTTTTATGGAAGCCTGGCATTCAGATTCGTTTACCGAGCTACGTAAAGCGCATTTGAAAAAAGACGTGAGCGACACGATTTGTGAGAAGTGTGTGATTTATAGTTAGTTGGGGAATCTTTGACCAAGCCTGATTTTGTGCCGCTCGGTTTAAAAAACTGGCCCTTTTATTTAAACTCAAGGGCTGTTTTTTTTATTTTGTCAATTTTTTATATTTAAACCGTTTAGGCTTATCAGCCTCGTCGCCAATACGTTTTCTCAAATTCTTTTCATAATCTTCATAGTTACCTTCAAACCAGACGACTTCGCTGTTACCTTCAAAGGCGAGAATGTGTGTGGCGATACGATCCAGAAACCATCGGTCATGTGAAATAACCACCGCGCAGCCGGGGAAGTCCAGCAGGGCGTTTTCCAGCGCACGTAAAGTTTCAATATCAAGGTCATTGGTTGGCTCATCCAGTAACAAAACATTGCCGCCACTGCGTAACAGTTTTGCCAAGTGTACGCGGTTGCGTTCGCCACCGGAGAGCTGTTTAATTAATTTTTGCTGGTCTGAGCCTTTAAAATTGAATCGGCCGACATAAGCGCGTGATGGCATGCTGAAATTGCCGACGCTGATGTTGTCCATTTCGTCGGATATTTCTGCCCAAACGCTTTTTTCATCATCGAGCGCGTGGCGGGATTGGTCGACATAAGCCAGATTTACGGTTTCACCTTTTTTTATTTCACCGCTGTCAGGTTGTTCCTCTCCGGTGAGCATGCGGAAAAAAGTGGTTTTACCAGCACCGTTAGGCCCGATAATGCCGACGATGCCGCCGGGGGGTAAATTGAAACTCAGGTCATCAATTAATATTCGTTCACCAAAACCTTTGCTTAGCTGGTTTATTTCAAAAACAACGTCACCTAACCTTGGGCCGGGTGGAATATACAGCTCTTTGGTTTCGTTTCGTTTTTGAAATTCCTGTGAATTTAAATCGTTAAAGCGCTCAAGGCGTGCTTTGCTTTTTGCGTGGCGGCCTTTGGGGTTTTGTCGAACCCATTCCAGCTCGGCCTTAATGGATTTCTGGCGTGCGGACTCCTGTTTTTCTTCCTGCTTGAGGCGTTGTTCTTTTTGTTCTAACCATGAAGAATAATTGCCTTCCCAGGGAATGCCGCGACCTCTGTCCAGTTCCAATATCCAGCCGGCTACGTTATCAAGGAAATACCGGTCATGGGTAATCGCGACAACGGTACCGGGAAAATCATGCAGAAATCGTTCTAACCAAGCGACAGACTCGGCATCTAAATGATTGGTGGGTTCGTCGAGCAATAACATATCAGGTGAAGAGAGCAGCAATCGACACAGTGCAACTCGTCTTTTTTCACCCCCGGAAAGCGTGTTTACATCAGCACCCCAGTCGGGCAGGCGTAGTGCGTCGGCGGCAATGTCGAGTTGGAGCTCCAGATCCCAGGCATTGCAGGCGTCAATCGCGTCCTGTAATTTGCCTTGCTGCTCCAGCAGTGATGTCATTTCATCATCCGACATGGGTTCGGCAAATTTATCACTGATAGCGTTGAACTGGTCGAGTAGCGCTTTGGTTTCGGCAACGCCTTCTTCTACGTTGCCTCTTACATCTTTATCCGGATTAAGTTCAGGTTCCTGTGCCAGATAGCCTATTTTAATACCAGATAGCGGAATAGCGTCACCGATAAAATCTTTGTCAATGCCCGCCATAATACGAAGCAGTGTTGATTTTCCTGAGCCATTAAGACCTAAAACACCAATTTTTGCGCCGGGAAAAAATGACAGGGATATGTCTTTTAAAATTTCTTTTTTTGGCGGAACTACTTTGCCAACGCGGTTCATTGAAAAAATGTATTGAGCCATTTTTTTGTTGGTTCCTCTGCTATTTATTTTAATCGTTAAGTCGTGATTTCAGCATACCAGTTAGTCACGGTAAAAGTAAAATAGGGGCGGGGAATGAGGTGATTTGCTAAAAGGCAGAGCATAAAATTTATGCCCCGCTAAGACAAGAGGTTGAACCAGCGTTTTATGTTCGGCCTGCTTGTTGGGTTACATCCACATATAAGGTTAATCGTTGACCGGGTTGCAAATACTTTCGCTTGGCCAGCGCGTTATTCCAGCGTTTTAAGTCGTTGATGTTGACTTTGAATTTTTGAGAGATAAGCGCAAGTGAGTCACCCCGTCTAACCCGATAGTTGATTTTTTGAGTAACAAGCTGTGATGAGTGTGGCGAAAATTTTGCGCGACTGAGTTTTCCACCTTTTGTCCAGATAACGAGCTTTTGTCCCGAGCGCAATGTGTCTCTTGGCGCAAGTCCGTTCCATTTTGCCAGGTTACGGTAAGTTACATTGTATTTACGTGAAATAGACCATAAAGAGTCGCCTGATTTTACCCGGTAAGTGAGTTTGTCTTTTCCCTTTCGCTTGGTATTTTGAAGCGCAATTAAACGTTGTTCGGCGCTGAGTGTGTAGGTTTTTCCTTTGCGGGACGAAACCGGAATAATTAAATTCTGGCCTTCGCGAATCATGTTCCCGCGAATTTGATTCAAATCTTTTATCAACGATACGGTTGTGTCGTATTTATCAGAAATGGCTAATAAAGATTGGCCTTTTTTAATTTTGTGCCTGACCCATGATATACGTTTGCCATCGGGTAAGGCTGCGAGGTTGGCATTAAAGATTTCAGCTTTGCCTACTGGTACCATGAGTTTATGCGGCCCTTTCGGGTCGGTGGCCCAGCGGTTATAGCCGGGGTTAAGAATATAAAGTTCTTCCATAGAAATTTCGGCTAACTTGGCCGCAAGTGCGAGGTCAATTTGTGACTCGGTGTTTACTTCCGCCATGTAGGGCGTGTTGGTGATGGGTGGCAGGGTTAAATTGTATTTCGCCGGATTGTTAATGATTTCGGCAATGGCCAATAATTTTGGTACGTAACTTCGTGTTTCGTTTGGTAAGCTGAGTGACCAGAAATCCGTGGGTTTGCCTTTGCGTTTGTTTTTTCTAATGGCTTTAGTGACGGTGCCGTATCCTGAGTTGTAGGCAGCTAATGCCAGCATCCAGTCGTGGTTTAATGAGCGGTGCAGGCCTTTTAGAAATTTAATCGCGGCACGTGTTGAGGCAACAACATCACGTCGGCCGTCATACCACCAGTTTTGTTTTAGTCCGTATAATTTGCCGGTTGCAGGAATAAATTGCCAAATACCTGCTGCACGTCCGTGCGAATAAGCAAATGGCTGGAATGCACTTTCAACAATTGGTAGCAGTGCAATTTCAAGCGGCACGCCCATTCGTTCGGCTTCTTCAACAATAAGATATAAATATTTGTCCGCGCGTTTAGCAACACGATTTAAATAAGCCTGATGTCTTGCGTACCAGCGTATATGTATATCAATTCGTGCATTATCCTGGTGGGGCAGGTCATAACCACTGCTCAGGCGTTTCCACAAATTTTCTTCGTCGGCGTTGTTAACATAAAGCACAGTGCCATGGTCGACCAGATTGTGAGGTATCGCGACTTCTTTGTATAAGGTAAATGGCAATTCACGCTGGCCGGGTAAACGACCCACAATTGTCGCGTCTTTGGTGCCGGTTATCTCGTCGGGTTGCTCGTTTGTCCACATTAATGGGTCAACGGAGGGGTTCATGTAAGTAAATAAAGCCGGTTGTTGTTGCGCTTTTGTTTTTTCTATTGCGGCAATTTCTTTCGCTTTTTCAATTTCTGCTAGGTGTTGTTGTTCTGCTTGCTGTTCTGCTTGTTGTTCTGCAAGGCGATCAGCTTTTGACTGGAATAGGGGAATAATATTTTGATTAGCGCAGGCAGAAATAAAAAGGCTGATCGTTAAGATGACGGTTTTGCTAAGGCGATCTAATTTTGGCATAAGACTTTTAATGTTTCCGTTACGTTAATTTTACCGCTATTACCGTTGTTCTTTATATTAATAGCCTGTTTTCTGAGTTTGAATATGCTGAAAAAGTTCAGGCTGCTATCAGGCTACTAATAGCCGACTAAATCCGTTGAAAGCTGTTATTATTCACGTTATATAACGGTGTTTTTCATGAATTCTTGAGCAACTGTTCATAATATATTCAAAATACTAGATCTGTTATCACTTTAAACATGTCTTGTTGGTTAATCGTGATAAGTTTATCATCAATACAGGCGCGATGGATTAAATTTGAGGGCTCGGCCTTTTCCTAATCCTTCTATAGAATAATAATAGCGTAATATTAAGTGACCGATAAAATAGATAAAAAGCAAAAGAAGCTCAAGCAACGTTATCAGCAATCGCTTGAGGCTCGACGTTTATTAAGGTCGTGGTATCAGACACCACTGGGCCAGGCCTTGCTGGCTTCCGAAAACAAAGAATTGGAAGCCGCCTTAGCAAATATATTTGGTTATCACTTGTTACGACTTAGTGAACACCATAGTTCATCCTATTTATCATTAAGCCCGATACGTCATCATATATTAAGTGATGTTTGTTCAGAGTCCTGCGAATACGATTGTAACCCCGGTGTGCTAATGAATGCACATAACCTGGCGATTGCCTCGGACAGTATCGACGCTGTAATTTTGCCGCACACACTTGATGTTGATATGAATCCTCAGCAGGTTTTGCGCGAAACTGACCGGGTTCTGGTACCTGAGGGCAAAGCCGTTATTTTGAATTTTAATCCCTGGAGCAGTTGGGGGATGCGGCATTTTTTTAATGTGTGGCACGGTAACGTACCATATTCGTTACGTTTTATAAGTTTAATGCGAATCAAAGACTGGCTTACGTTGCTTGGCTTTGAAATCGAAGTTGTTAAGACTATTTTTTACCGTTTGCCGTTAAGTAGTCCGGTTTTGCTGAATAAACTGGGCTTTCTTGAGGCGGCCGGGGCAAAAATGTGGCCGGCATTCGGCAGCGTTTATCTTATTGTAGCGCGTAAGCAAGTGTCTACACTTACACCGGTGCGGCCCCGTTGGTTTTTGAGGAGCAGGTCGCGCGTTGCTCCCGGTTTTATCGAGACAAGAAATGATAATAGAAAACGGTTCAGAAATGAATAATTTGGAAGTCAGCATTTTGAAAGCAAACAATTTAGCAATAAACAGAGTAGAAATATTCACCGATGGCGCGTGTCGTGGTAATCCGGGGCCCGGTGGATGGGGCGCTTTACTCCGGTTTAACGGCGTCGATAAAAGCTTATCCGGTGCCGAACCCGAGACAACCAATAATCGCATGGAAATGACAGCGGTTATCGAGGCGCTCAAAACACTCAAGCGTCCTTGTGTGGTTGATATCACGACAGATTCAAAATACGTCAAAGACGGTATTACCTCCTGGATAATTAACTGGAAAAAACGAGGCTGGCAAACCGCCGCTAAAAAACCGGTGAAAAATGTTGATTTGTGGCAACGGCTCGATACGCTGGCGCTGGAACACAAAGTTACCTGGCATTGGGTGAAAGGTCATAGCGGTCATGCTGAAAATGAGCATGCCGACGACCTGGCAACGGGCGCTATTGATAAAATGCTCAGTAATCAGTAATCAGTAATCAGTAATGGGTAAGAGTGAAATATGGACGAAAATAAAGCCGTTATCCGGCAAATTGTGCTGGATACTGAAACCACTGGCCTGGAACCCAGCCAAGGGCATCGCATTATTGAAATTGGCGCGGTTGAAGTAATTGGCCGCACCCAAACCGGTAATCACTATCATCAATATCTCCAGCCGGGCAGGGAGAGTGATGAGGCTGCATTAAACGTTCATGGAATCACCAGCGAATTTCTGGCGGATAAACCCCGTTTTGCTGACGTTGTTGAAGCCTTTTTAAACTACGTTAAAGGTGCTCAATTAATCATCCATAACGCGCCGTTTGATGTGGGTTTTATCAATCAGGAATTAAAAATGCTCGGTCCGCAGTGGGGGCAAATTGAGGATCATTGTACGATTCTTGACTCGTTAGTGATGGCACGGGAAAAACACCCCGGCCAAAAAAATAATCTCAACGCACTTTGTCGACGTTATGACATAAATAACGCTCATCGTGAATTACACGGCGCTTTACTTGACTCCGAGATACTGGCTGACGTTTTTCTAGCCATGACTGGTGGTCAGGTAAGCCTTGGTTTGGGGGCTGATGCCGGTGGTGCAGAAAGCGGTGAGGTTGTTGCGGCGATTCGTCGTTTATCGGCTGATCGCCCAAAATTAAGTGTGGAATATGCGTCTACAGGTGAGTTGGATGCACATCAGAAATACCTGGAGGCTATTCAAAAAGCGTCCGACGGCAAGTGTGTCTGGTTGAATTAGCGGGTTGCTCTTGAAGTCATAAAATTCAGTGTTTCCAATAATCCTAGAAAAATCAGTTGATCCACGAGCTAGAGCACAACTACTTGATTCGCTTGGCTATATGATAAAGATTTGATTCACCAACCAGGTGAACGCAAACTTTTTCATTACGCCAATCAAACCAATTACTTGCACTCTATTCTCGCGTCCAACTGATCTTTCTAGGATAATGATTTAACACACTGAATTTTATGGTTTTCTCTGCAAAAAATTGAGCAGGTCAGGTGAATAATGAATCATTCACCCACAGGTGTACAGCGATACTGGCAAAATAACCCAGTGCAATAACCGGCATCCATTTCAGATGGCCGAAAAAAGTATAGTGTCCTTTTGCTTGCCCCATCAACGCAACCCCGGCAGCTGATCCCACCGACAACAAACTACCACCGACGCCAGCGGTTAACGTGACCAGTAACCACTGTCCCTGAGACATGTCAGGATTCATGCTCAATACGGCAAACATAACGGGTATATTGTCCACAATGGCGGACAATATACCAACCATAATATTCGCGTTGGTTGCGCCCCAGTCCACGTACATGACTTCAGATACTAACGCGAGATAACCGATAAAACCCAGGCCGCCGACACTTAATATAACCCCATAAAAGAACAACAGGGTGTCCCACTCTGCCCGGGAAATTTTCTTAAAAACATCAAAAGCGTGCACATCACCGGCTACGCCGATGGCAAAAGTATCCTTTTCTACTTCGTTAACTTTTATAAGGTGTGTGTTCTTGAGATAATAGCCAAATATTTGCAGGTAAGCTAACCCCGTCATCATGCCTAATACCGGCGGCAGGTGTAAAAAGTTATGAAATGAAACGGCAGTGGTGATTGTGGCGAGAAACAGAAAGATAATGATCATTGCGCCACGTTTCATGTCAGTGTTTTCTGCGGTACTTACGGGTGTCTCATTTGGAACGGCAAAATGCATAATTGCGGCTGGCACCAAAAAGTTGACCACAGCGGGAATAAACAACAGGAAGAAAGTTGAAAATTCAACGACGCCTTTTTGCCAGACCATTAGCGTTGTGATGTCGCCAAACGGGCTGAATGCGCCACCGGCATTTGCTGCCACCACGATATTAATACAACCAATACCAATAAAACGCGGGCTTTTTATGCCAACGGCCATGAGTACCGCGCACATGAGTAAGGCGGTGGTCAGGTTGTCGGCAATCGGAGAGATGAAAAATGCCAGTATGCCGGTTAACCAGAAGAGTTTTCGATACCCAAAACCTTTTTGAATAAGCCATGACTTTAATGCCTCAAATACCTGTCTTTCCTCCATGGCGTTAATATAGGTCATGGCGACCAGTAGGAACAGAAACAATTCTGAAAACTCAAGCAGGTTATGTCGTACCGCAGCTGCAGCTGCGTCGGGCAGGTCATTTTGCACATAGATAAAGGCAATCATCAGCCAGATAAAGCCTGCCGCAAGTATGACCGGTTTTGATTTCCTCAGGTGGGTAAATTCTTCAGCCATGACAAAGAGGTAGGCGATAACAAAAACAATGATGGCAATGTAACCAACAGGGTGAGATGTCAGGTTTAATATTTCGCCAGCGTAGGCGTCACCCGCTGAAGCAAAAGAAATTGTGGGTATTAACAGGACAAATAGAAAGAAAATAACTTTATTCAGCATAATTATTATTCGTCAATATCCAGATTAGAGGTGATGATTGTAAATTAAGGTTGAGTGTTTTTTTGAGTTTTATACAGCGTAGAGGCTTTTGCCGCCATGATAAAATCATTTTCATGCAGGCCGTGGATTTTATGTGAATAAAAAATAACGTTGCAATACCCCCAGCCGAGTGTCATGTCGGGGTGATGATTTTCTGCTTCGGCCAAAGCACCAAGTTTATTTGTAAATGCGAGCGCATCAATAAAGTTGTTGAACATGTAATTTCGCTGTATTTTTAGTGCATTATCAATTAACTTCCAGTCTGGTACGTTACTCAGCAATGTTTCTGCAGCTTCTTTATTTAGTGGTGGGATACCACCACGGCAGGGAATACAGGATTTTTGATCTAACATTGATACTCCGGCTTAAGAAAATAGGTTAAGGAACCGATAAACGAGTTAAACGCTCTGTGAATATATCATGGTGTTACGTTTATCTCTGCAGGCATTTCGCTTCATTGTATAACCCGGAAACTAAAGTGAATAGTACAAGTGATAGTACAAGTAATAGTACAAGGGCCAAGTGAAAAGACTTCAGCGTAAAATTGGCGCTAATTATAAACCGTTTCTTTGAGGCATTGTGAGGCAACTTATCCCGCTTTGCGTATTATGTGGTATCAGCTGAGTATGAATGGATTGTATTGAAGATATTCACGCAATTATTGCATCATCTGGCATGATACTTTTGGCCTTAGTAATGACTCGTGTTGGATTAAAAGTGATACATGGTGATGTAAGAACAGAGTTTATGTGTATTTTGTAAATCAGGAGATGACGACGTGATGTCAAATAAAGTTCAGGGTTTTCTGGATGAGCTTCATATTAACTATATTTTACATGCCGATGTTACGTCGGCGAAACCTCTGAATTTTTCAGCTTTTGCGCGTTCTATTTCCGCCTGCCCGGTTAAGGCGGTTTTATTTGCGGATGATAGAGGGCCAATTGTAGCTTCTTTTAACGCGGAAAATGGTCTGGATTTTGACGCGTTGTCCCGCGTTACCGGGAGAAAGCTTTCGCTTGACCCTGGCCATCGGTATAAGACGCTGTTGCACGGGTTTTCTATTCGGCATCTGCCGCCGCTGGCTCAGCTTTATCAAATGCCAATGGTTATTGATGAGGGGTTGCTTGATCAGGATCGTTATTTATTGGAAGTGGGTGGTGATGGGAGTTTTATTGAAATCGACAAACAAGGTTTTAAAAAGTTGATTCAAGGGGCTCAGAAAAAGTCTTTTGTGAAGTCGGTGCCTGTACACCGGGTACCCGAGTCTAATGGCAGCAAGCTGGATAGTGCTCCTGCTCAGGCCGCGCCGTCGCAGCAAGAGACAAAAACACCTCCAGCAAGGAGTTATTTGCTTGGACTTAACGAGATAAATGAGCGTTTTAAAAATGGGGTCAACCTGCCGGTGATGCCAACGGTAGCTGAACAGCTAATCACCATGAAATCAGAAGATGACTTTGAGTTGCTCGATCTTGTTCACCTGATTGAGTCTGATCCTGTTGTCAGTGCAAAAATCATTTCTTATGCAAACAGCCCCTTTTTCTCTTATGAAGGTAAACTGCAAACCATTCAAGAGGCGATATATCATGTGCTGGGTGTTGATATTAGCCTGAATATTGCGCTGGCACTTGCGTTGGGTCGGCAGTTTGAAGGGCCAATGAAAGGTGTTCTAGGGGCAGCTTCCGTTTGGCGGCATGCCGTTTATTGCGGTGTACTGTCCCAATCAATAGCGACCAATATTTCTAATCGGGACGGGCTAAAGCCAGGTACAGCGTATTTATTTGGATTGCTGCATAATATTGGTTATCTGGCGTTAGGCCATTTATACACAGAGCAATTTTCCGCGTTTAATAAAATGGTGTCGATGAAAAAGGACATTCCGTTATCTAAATTCGAGAAAAGTATACTCGGTGTCACACATACCGGTGTGGGGGCATTGTTGATGAAGGCCTGGAACATGCCACCTCAATATACGGTGTTGATAGAAAATCACCACAAAGGCGACTATCGAGGCGATTATGAAGAATATGTCAATATCGTATATCTCGCTAACCTGTTGTTAAAAAGCGTCGGTATTGGAGATGCGAATGAAGAAGATATTCCTCAGGCGCTGCTGGCTAAATATAATTTGGATGAAGCAGAATTAAGCAATATGCTGAATATTGTGATGGGCTGGCATGAAAACCTGGATCATCTGGCTCATCAATTGGCCGCCTAAATCCTATATCCTATTCAGGAAAAGTCTTACCTGTGTCACGATGGCTTGCTGTATCTGCTTGTTTATTATTCGGGTTTTTATTAAGATTCATTTCATTTAGAAGTGCTATAAATTAGATCGATCGCGCATAAATAATGAATAATGGCCGGTTTGTAATTAATGGCATACAATATCCTGGTATATGATTTTGGGTGATGACGAAAATGCGTTGAGTCAGGTTTTGCTGATATTCTTTTTTGGTCGAATTTTGTTCGATGATGCTCTGGTATAGTATGGTGATATTTCTGTAGTATTGTGCTAATAGTAAACACAATAACAATAACAATAACAATAACAATAATAACAATAATAACAATAATAATAACAAAGAGTTAGCGCAGTTGAATCCGTAGTGATGGGGTGTGATAAATGTTGGTGAATTCAATGGATAATGTCGGGCGATCTGACGTTGTTCGCAAAGCATTGTTAATGCTTGAGTTAATGGACCGGTCTGAAGAAGATCATCTGGTTTTTGGTTACGTTTCCTCAATGTTAGTGGATTATGATGAAAAGAAAGCGGATACAGAACAACTGTTATGTAGTCTGATTTCACTTTTATTAAGCTCATTTTCCACTCATCTTGCGCCTGACGACGTGTTGTCTACACAGATAAAAATGTTGCAGATGTTGTTGGTTTCGCCGCTGACAAGTGCCGAACATCTTGCGTTGCGACAATATGTTGAGACCAGTGCTGATTTAATTACGCAAACAAACGATGTCTCCTCCCCTGAAGTTGGATCCACACTGGAACCTTTACTTCATTCTTTTCGTATTAATAATAAGGAGCCGTCTTCTAAAAAAGAAAACGTGCCGCCACAAACCGTTATTGATAATCCGTCGGGTGATGGCAGTAAGCAAAATTATTGGAACATGGATATGTCAGAGCTCGGTAAGTCATTACAGGAGCTGTTTTCGAGTAATTATCTCGGTAGCAGCCTTGAGCAAAGTGAAAAATTTGGTGTGCTACTTGAGGGTGAGTTAGCCGCTTTAAAGCATATCGATGATGACGAGTTATTTGAAACCCGAAAATCTTACGTATTAGCTGAAATGGAGAAAGTTCTCCACAGTCATCAGAAAATGACCGCCCATTTTCAAAAAATGTCTGAGTTTATTGCGGTTGTTCAAAAAGACAGCGCACGTTTAAACGAAGAGCTGGATAGAGTCACCTCGTTAAGTTTAACCGATGAGCTGACCGAGTTACCTAATAGACGCGCCTTTCTTCGACGCCTGAAAGACGAGGTTGGTCGTGTTAAGCGTTACGGTCATCATCTTTCTTTTGCCATGATTGATCTGGATTACTTTAAACCCATCAACGATAAATATGGCCATCACGCCGGGGATAGCGTATTAAAGGCTTACTCAGCCGAAGTATTATCCATGTTTCGAGAGCAGGACATGGTCGCCAGATATGGTGGGGAGGAGTTTGTGGTTATTTTTCCTAACACAACAATCCCCGGTGCCTTGCAGGCATTGAATATGGTGCAGGGGCGAGCTGAATCTGCGGTATTACGCTTTAATGACGAAACCATATCATTGCCGACTTTTTCCGCTGGCCTGATCAGTTTTCAGGCGGGTGAGTCAATCGAGTCTTTTGTCCATCGGGCTGATCAGGCGCTTTACGATGCGAAGAAAAAGGGCCGAAACCGCATCGAAGTTAAGCTTCAAATAGAAGAGCTGACCTGAGTAGTAGTTACAATTTTTGAATGATTCTGATAACCTGCTGCGCTTGGATAATTACTAAAAAAGTAGTTAATAACAGTAGGGGATGAAATGACAAACTACATAGGCGAAACTGAAAAAAGTTATTCGGAGAATAGCAAAACCGGTATTTTACTGGTTAATCTAGGTTCACCCGACAACACCACCGAAGCTGGTTTACGCCGTTATTTAAAAGAATTTTTATGGGATCCCCGCGTCGTTGAAGTGCCTCGTCTGATCTGGTGGTGTGCACTCAACTTTTTCATTTTACGCGTCCGCCCGAAAAAATCTGCTGAAACCTACAAAAAGATATGGACAAGTCAGGGTTCGCCTTTAACCGTTATTACCCGTTCGCAGGCCGATAAATTCAAATCCTTAGTACAAGCGCAATACGGTGACGATGTTGTTGTTGATTTTGCCATGCGCTATGGCAACCCATCGATCCCGGATGCGCTGCGTCGATTTCGCCAGCAAAAAGTGCGAAAGCTCCTGATTTTACCCTTATACCCTCAATATTGTGCCGCCACCAGTGCATCAGTGATGGATGCGGTGTTTAAAGAGTTAATGACCTGGCGTGTCATGCCGGAGATACGCTCGATTATGCAATACCACGAAACGCCGGACTATATTGACGCGCTGGCGGAAAGTATTCGGGAAAAATGGGGTAAGCAGGGGCGGGCAGAGCGATTATTATTCTCTTTTCACGGCATACCTAAACGATATGTCGATTCAGGCGACCCTTATTATCACGAATGTCAGACGACAGCGGCTAAAGTTGCCGAAAAATTGGGTTTGGCGGATAACTGGTATGTGACTTTTCAATCGCGTTTTGGTCGTGAAGAATATTTGACGCCTTATACCGATAAAACCCTGATGGAATGGGGTAAGACCGGCGTAAAAAGCGTTGAGGTTATTTGCCCTGGATTTTCTGCCGACTGTCTTGAGACGCTAGAAGAAATTGAAGAGGAAAACAGGGAGTATTTTCTGGAGAGTGGTGGTCAAAAATTTGAATATATTCCTGCGCTTAACGAGCGAGAATCGCATATTTTAATGCTTAAAAAACTGGCCCTGTCCCATCTGGGTGGTTGGTTGTAGTTCTGATTTTTCGCCCGGGTTATTGTTTTTCTGTCCCGAAATGCGCCCCGGAAATTGTTACTGCTTCTAACCGGCGAATCTGTACAGCGGGTAAAATGGTCGAACTCATGGATTTATCGTAAGCAGGCATTAGTGGCACAAAAAAAATATGAATTAACTTCCGTTATTGAATACTGGGATGAAGTGCTGGCGCTGGATGGCGGTAATGAAAACGCCCGATTATATTGAGCCAAAGCAATGCGCTTGAAAATAAAATTGGCAAGATTTGCCTCTAGTCGCTAGCTTTCGGCCGTATGCTGGATAATTTGTCTTTCATTTTTATCGCTTTTTTCAGCCGTATGGCCGCCTTTCTATTGTTCGGATTGATTGAAGCGGCTCTTCTCCAGTAGTTAATTGCCTGGTCGATATTTTTTCTGTAGATTTTTATGCCTTCAATATAATAATTGGCTGATAACCTTTGCTTCATGTCCAGGAGTTTTTTTTTGTATTTTGTTTTTTTGGGTGTGTCTAGTGCGACTAAATCTTCCATGTGTTGAATGGCTGGCTCAAGGTGTCCGCGGTTTTCAAATATTTTGCTTAAGTTGATATGCGAAGCGGTGACGATGTTGATTGCGTCTTTGTTTGTCGGGTTTGTGGTGAGATACTTGTTGATTTCTCTAATGCTGCCGCGCCAGTCTTTGTTGTTAAATAACTCGATTCCTGCTTCCAGGTAAAGTAACGCCTGTTGGTTTTCGATTTTTTGTACGGCATTGCTGCTGGTATTGTTGGTATCGATGTTTTCCTGAGCAAGTTTTTGATTTACCAGTTGTCTCTTAGTTTTGTTTTTCTGTTTAAACTCGGCTCTGTCCGCTTCAATGCGCTTGATTTTGCTGATGGCGATACGGTGGTTGGGCTTGAGTGCCAATATTTTAAAAAATATTAACTCCGCATTCTTTACGCTTCCTTTTTCTAATGCGGTGTTTGCGTCTTTCAGATAAATTTTCGCACGTCGGTTTATCAGCGACTGAGTTACGCGAACGCGGTTTTTATATGTCGGGTTGTCCGGTTGAATGCTGCGTAAAATTTTCCACTGAACCAACGAGTCGTAATAATTTTTCTGTTTAAATAATGCCGTTGCAATGTTTATTCTGTGTTGAATATTAATGTGTTCAATCGGCATGTTTTCCTGAGGTGGAATGCGCGTATTCGTGCAGGCATTTAACGTCATTAATAGAAAGGGTAACAACAAAATAGAAGCTAGTTTGTGAAACGCCATCATTTTAATTTTTTATTTTTAAAGGTGACAAGCATTTCTGTGAAGTCGTCCATGTCGTGGTTTCCAAAGACCATTGTCCTTTGTAGCATGTAGGGGGGAGAAAAAGCGGTGTTAGTACCGGGATCAACAGTCACTCCTAATTTGTAATTTTCTTCTTTTAGAATATCGATAATCATTCTATTGGTATCGCCGTACGGGTAGGCAAAGCTGTGTAAGGCGAGTTTTAAACGGTTTTTAATTTGTTTTCCCGGATTTTTAATTTCTTCTGTTATTCTGGTTTTGTACTCAGCCTGAGATTCACCTGCTTTTATCATTGTCAGGTTAAGATGTGTTTTTGAGTGCGGTTGAATATCCACCAGCCCGGACTTAACCATTGTTTTAATCTGTTTCCAGCTAATCGCATCACGCGTCCCGGTGAAGTCCGTATATAAAAATAAGGTTGCCGGAAAATTAAATGATTTTAGAATCGGGTATGCGATTTCGTAGGCCGATCGATAGCCATCGTCAATGGTAATAACAACTGATTTTTTCGGTAACGGTTTGTTGTTTTCTAAAAAATCATAAACATCAATCAAGGGGATGACATTAAAGTTATTGTCCTTCAGATATTGCATTTGTTGTTGGAATTTTTTATCAGACACCGAAAGTTTGGCGTACCCAGTGCCAAAGCGGTGGTAGCATAAAATCGGAACGGACTGAATACCCGTGACGGTAACGCCGGGATTGTTTTGCGACTTTAACGGGATGACTATTTCGCGTTGTGGCACTATTTTACTGATTTCATTAAAATCGGCAATTACCCAGGCCTTGTTTTTATCATCAAGATATTTTGTTGCCAGTGATTCCAGTGTGTCACCCTGTTTAGTCACGAGCACCACAAATTCATTACTTTTTGCAAATGTTAACTTTGGAATTGTTAAATTGTTAGCCGGGGGTGAACCGTGTGAAATAGTCACGCCTGAGCACCCGGCGGTGAGCACGGCGGAACAGGTGATGAGAATAATTAACAGATATTTACTTACGTGATGACTTCTTTTCATCGTTTTCCTGAATCTTAACGGCCATGTTATCAAAGTTTGAGAGAAAGTTGGCCGAATTCATCTCGTCTGCTCGCGCTGATTCGATAGGAATAATGCCCTGACGTCAGTTCCCGCATCGCCTTGTTTAACACTGAAACCGGGCGGACGATTTGTCCGCCTAATAAATAGGTGGCAAAACTCACGGCCAGTATCGTTATAATTGCAATGATCGCCAGTGCCCATACCAGTGCCCATAATAGTTGACTCGATAAATATTCAATGGGTTTTTGAGAAATTCCAATGTGAACTCGACCGACTTCAGTGGTTTGAAAAATAATCGGTGCGGACAAATCTAACGTTAATTCCTTTTGATGTAAATAGTGCTTTATTTCTAGATATGAAAATTCATCCTTTTTAACGTGGTTTTTTTGATGTTTTTATAAACACTGCCGAGTTCATTTTCGTTGTCACTGCCACGGATGATTTTTTGTCCAGTCTTCACTCAAAACTGCCTCAGCATGGCTTTTTGTTGTAGCTGATAAAAATATGCGCCACCCAGCGCCAGTGTGGTCGCGACGACTTATCCTATCACCAGCGGTCACTTGAGTTTTCGGGGTAATGTGTGCTGATTTTGTTCGGCGTGTTTTAGTTTGCTTATATCATTGAGAGATGTTTGTAAGGCGTGGTTAAGATCCCTGTCTCGGATTCTATTTTATAAAAAAACACCAATAAAAACCGAAATAACCTCCCGTTATTTTATCTGTGATAATAAAACGGTTCGTGTAAAATACGGGCTATATTGAATTGATAAGAGCCAAAGATAAGTAAATGAAGAACAAACAGGGAATTGATAATAATGTCGTTGATGAGTTATTCACGATTCGTGATTTGATTCGATACGGCATTACTTTATTTAGCACAGAACGCCTGTATTTTGGTCATGGTACTGACAACGCTATGGATGAGGCCACCGCGTTAACATTATATGCACTGCGGCTGCCCAGTGATTTGCCTGGTCATTTTATGGACTCGCGCTTAACCCTGCAGGAAAAAGGCGATATTCTTGATTTGTTTGAGCGTCGCAGCCTTGAGCGTGTACCCGCTGCCTATCTGACTCATGAGGCCTGGTTTGCGGGTCATAAATTTTACGTTGACGATCGGGTGTTGGTGCCTCGTTCACCCATTGCCGAGTTAATAAATGCAGAATTTTCGCCGTGGTTAGAGGCGGATGAAATGAATAATGTACTTGATTTGTGTACTGGCAGCGGTTGTATCGCGATTGCGTGCGCCTACGCTTTGCCCGAGGCCAGCGTTGACGCGGTTGATCTATCCGATGACGCATTGGCGGTCGCAACTATCAATGTCGAGCAGCACGGCCTTGAAGATCAGGTTAACCTGATTAAATCTGATTTATTGACTGAGCTTAACGGCAAAAAATATGACCTGATTGTGACTAATCCGCCGTATGTTGATGCCGAGGAAATGTCCTTGTTACCGAATGAATTCCGGCATGAGCCTGAGCTGGGTTTAGCTTCCGGTAACGATGGGCTGGATGCTGTCAGGATTATATTAAAACAGGCCGCAGTGCATTTGACCGATAACGGTGTGCTCATTGCGGAAGTCGGGGCGAGTGATCAGGCACTGGAAGAAGCTTTTCCCGATGTGCCTTTTTTCTGGTTTGAGTTTGAGCACGGCGGTGGTGGCGTGTTTATGCTGAGCCGGGATCAACTTGTTCAGTACTTTTCTTAATCTATTTTTTACAAATTGCGGAATAACAAATGTCTGGTAACTCATACGGAAAGCTTTTCACATTAACGACTTTCGGCGAAAGCCACGGCCCCGCATTAGGTGGCACAATTGATGGCTGCCCACCAGGATTGTCGTTAACGGAAGAAGATTTACAAAAAGATCTGGATAGACGCAAACCGGGCACGTCGCGGCACACAACACAGCGTCGCGAGGCGGATAAAGTGCGTATTTTGTCCGGTGTATTTGAAGGTAAAACTACCGGCACCCCGATTGGTCTATTAATTGAAAATACCGACCAGCGTTCAAAAGATTATTCCAACATTGCCGAGACGTTTCGCCCCGGCCATGCAGATTACACCTATCAGCAAAAATACGGCTTCAGAGATTACCGTGGTGGTGGTCGCTCATCGGCAAGAGAAACCGCTATGCGTGTTGCCGGTGGTGGTATCGCTAAAAAATATTTACGTGATGTGTATGGTGTTGAAATTCGCGGATACATTTCCCAGCTGGGGCCGATAAAATACAACGCGTTTAACTGGGATGACGTGGAAACAAATCCATTTTTCTTTCCTAATGCCGCACAGGTGCCTGAGCTTGAAGATTATATGGATGCCCTGAGAAAAGAAGGCAACTCCGTCGGTGCAAAAGTAAATGTGGTGGCCAGTGGTGTTCCTGTTGGTTTAGGTGAGCCTATTTTTGATCGATTAGATGCTGAAATCGCCCACGCGATGATGAGCATTAACGCTGTGAAAGGCGTGGAGATTGGCGCCGGTTTTGATGCGGTTGAGCAAAAGGGCACCGAACATCGTGATGCAATAACGCCGCAGGGGTTTTTATCAAACAATGCCGGTGGTGTTTTAGGTGGTATTTCTACTGGCCAGGATGTTCTGGTTTCCATTGCTTTAAAAGCGACATCCAGTTTGCGTTTGCCGGCGCAGAGCATTAATACCAAAGGTGAGCCGATCGAGGTCGTTACCCACGGTCGTCACGATCCTTGTGTTGGCATTCGCGCTACACCAATTGCCGAAGCCATGCTTGCACTGGTTATTATGGATCATCTTCTACGCCATCGCGCACAAAATTTTGACGTAAAATGCACAGCACCTGTTGTGCCCGCTGCACCTGAAGTTTAATGTGTCGCTTGACCACACTCTAGCGTGACCTTAAACGATAAAATTTACTGGAAGCTGTCAGGCTTTTATTTTTTTTATTTTGCCAGCGTGGGTGTGTTGTTCCCGTACTGGGGATTGTATCTCCAGTCAAACGGGTATTCTTCGACGCAAATCGCCAACGTTTTTGCGGTTATCATGGGCACCAAAATAATCGCGCCTTATATCTGGGGCTGGCTTGCGGATCATACCGGCAAACGTATGCTGGTTATTCGCATTGCTTCATTATTCTCTATTCTTTGTTTTGCTGGCATATTCTATTCGGTTGATTACACCTGGCTTATGTTGATCATGGTTGGTTTCAGCTTTTTCTGGAACGCCAATTTACCGCAGTTTGAAGCCGTTACTTTTTCGCACCTAGGCAAAAACCCGCACCGATACAGCGCCGTCAGGCTTTGGGGTTCTTTGGGTTTTGTCTTATTTGTGGTGTTGCTGGGTGCTCTGTTAGAACGCTTTGATGTGGGTATTCTGCCCGGCGTTATTCTTGTGCTGTTATTGGCGATCTGGATTTTTAGTTTTATTGTTCCGGATAAATCAGCAAAAAATGTCGCTGGGCAGTATGAAAGTGTTCGGGATGTGTTGTTTAAGCCGCACGTCCTGCTGTTTTTTCTTGTGTGTTTGCTGTTGCAGGCCAGTCACGGGCCTTATTATGCGTTTTATTCGATTTATCTCGAAGCCAATGGTTATTCGAGAACGGCTATTGGTCAATTGTGGGCCTTAGGCGTGCTTGCTGAAGTGGTGATTTTTATGGTCATGCATCGGTTGTTGCCTCGCTGCGGCGCAAGTAAGTTATTGATGCTGGCATTGGCGCTAACGGCTATTCGCTGGGTATTAATCGGGCATTACGCGGATTCCAGTACGATCATCTTTCTGGCCCAGTTGCTCCACGCCGCCAGCTTCGGGATTTATCACGCGGCGTCGATTCATCTTGTGCATGCTTTTTTTTCGGGGCATCTTCAGGGTAGGGGGCAGGCGCTTTATTCCAGTTTAAGTTTCGGGGTTGGTGGTGCTATTGGTGCCTATTATAGTGGTTTAACCTGGGACAGATTAGGCGCAGCATGGACTTATGATATCGCTTCGGGTATCGCGGTGGTTGCGTTGTTCATGTCGGCCTGGTTTTTTGTTTTGTACAAGAAGCAGTTAAATGGAGCAGGCCCTCAACAGGAAGGTCAATAGTTTGCGTATTTTTTCAGCAATCTGGCCCACCTCCCAGGCGTAGAAAAACAGGTAAATGCTTGAATAATGGAAAAAATAGTAAATAGTCAAAAAAACATTAGTTTAAGCTTTGCGTTACAGATTGAACCGGCTATAATCACGCTCCAAATTAATGCGAAAGTGGCGGAATTGGTAGACGCGCTGGATTTAGGTTCCAGTAGGGTGACCTGTGAGAGTTCGAGTCTCTCCTTTCGTACCATTTCTTTCACGGTTTGCCTGATTTCCAGGCTTGAAGCTGTGCTCCAAAAAGTAATCAGAAGCGCTTATCAGACTTTTATCAAAAATCGTTGTCCATAAGCGTGTGTGTTAATAAATTTTACAGAATATTTTAAGAGGTTAATTATGCAGGTATCTGTTGAAGCCACTCAGGGCCTCGAAAAACGTATGACAGTTGAGCTTCCTTTAGACCGCGTCGAAGATGAAGTTAAAAAACGTTTGCAGTCAATGCAGCCCAAAATTAAGCTTAAAGGCTTTCGCCCTGGCAAAGTACCGATGTCCGTTGTTGAAAAACAATACGCGAGTCAGGTTCGTCAGGAAGTTACTGGTGACGTTATCAGTTCCAGTTTTTATGAGGCTGTGGCTAATGAAAAGCTGAAACCTGCCGGAACGCCAAAAATTCAGGATCAGGAAGCAACAGAGTCGAATATCAAATATACCGCGGTATTTGAAGTTTATCCTGAAATCGCACTTAACGACGTCACTGACATCGCAATTGAAAAAGCCACTGCTGAAGTCAAAGATTCAGATATTGACGACATGATCGATAAGCTGAAAAAACAGCGAGTTGAGTGGAACTCAGTCGATCGTGCGGCGCAAAACGAAGATAAAGTCACTTGTGAGTACAAAGGTACCGTAGACGGCGAGAGTTTTGCAGGGGGAGAGGGGACTGATTTGCCTGTGGTTTTAGGTTCAAAAGGCATGATCGACGGATTTGAAGACGCATTGATTGGTGCAACCGTTGGCCAGACAGTAGAAATGGATCTTAAGTTTCCTGAAAATTACCAGAGCGCCGATGTTGCCGGTAAAGACGTGCATTTTGTTGTGACGCCTAAATTAATCGAAGAGCCAACGCTACCTGAAGTGGATGACGAGTTTGTTAAAGCATTTGGTGTTGAAGAAGGCGGCGTTGATGCGTTTCGTGACGAGCTGAAAAGCAATATGAAACGTGAATTAGAAAAAACTATCAAAAACAAAGCAAAAGATGTCGTGATGGACGCTTTGCTGGCAGCAAATGAGATTGAAATTCCGAGAACGATGATCGAGCAGGAAAGTGCCCGAGTTGCTCAGCAGATGAACGATCAAATGAAGCAGATGAACCAGAATATGTCAGCAGAAATGCAGCAGTTTCAGGCAGATCAGTTTGAAGATCAGGGTAAGCGTCGCGTCGCATTAGGTCTGTTATTGTCTGAGCTTATTAAGGCAAATGACATTAAAGCGTCAGCGGATAAAGTCCGTGCTGAAATTGATAAAATGGCGGCTTCTTATCATGACCCAAAAGAAGTTGTTGCCTGGTATTATCAGGACAAGGACCGCCTGGCTGAAGTCGAATCAATGGTGCTTGAAGATCAAGTTGTTGAATGGATTTTGGGGCGCGCACAAGTTACTGATAATGCAACAACTTTTGAAGAAATTATGAAAGAGTCTCGTTAAAACGCATTAAAAAGGAAGACTGAATGACAGATATATACAATAAGGGTGCGCTTGAGGCGCAATCAGCCCTGGTGCCAATGGTTATCGAGCAAACTGGCCGTGGTGAAAGATCTTATGACATTTACTCTCGATTACTGAAAGAGCGTGTTATTTTTCTGGTTGGTCAGGTTGAAGATCACATGGCTAATCTGGTGGTCGCCCAATTATTGTTTCTTGAGTCAGAAAATCCTGATAAAGACGTATCTCTATATATCAATTCGCCGGGTGGCTCGGTTTCTGCCGGTTTGGCGATTTACGATACCATGCAGTTCATCAAGCCCGATGTGAGCACATTATGTATCGGGCAGGCCGCCAGCATGGGTGCATTATTGCTCTGTGGTGGTGCGGCGGGTAAACGATACAGTCTGCCGCATTCGCGAATGATGATTCATCAACCTCTTGGCGGTATGCAGGGCCAGGCGGTTGATCTTGAAATTCACACCAAAGAGATACTCAAGACACGCGAGCGCTTGAACGCCATCATGGCCAATCATACAGGGCAAAAACTTGAGACGATTCAAGTGGATACAGATCGTGATAACTTTATGAGCGGTGATGATTCAGTTAAGTATGGTTTAATTGATAGTGTGTTAGACTCTCGTATAGAGGCAGTAAGCGGATCTTAATTTGCTAAGTTATTAATTGACTCGGGAAGATTTGACACTATTTGACAGTAGTCAGGTGTTTGCTTCAATTCCGGATCAATTATATAGTGCTAAGATAGAAACTGGAATAATGATCGGTGTATTACCGAAATATTAACTAATACCTAAATATTTAGTTAGAGGTGCGTAAATGAGCGACGACAACAAGAGTGGCGGTGGAGATAAGCTCCTGTATTGTTCATTCTGCGGCAAAAGCCAGCATGAAGTAAGAAAGTTAATTGCTGGGCCTTCGGTCTTTGTCTGTGACGAATGTGTCGAGCTTTGTAATGATATTATCCGCGAAGAAGTCCAGGAAAAATCAACTTCTGCTCATGGTAGCTCGTTACCCACGCCGCGTGAAATTAATGATGTCCTCGATGAGTATGTTATTGGTCAGTCTCGCGCCAAAAAAGTACTGGCTGTTGCGGTATACAATCATTACAAGCGATTAGACGCAGGCTTGAAAAAAGACGAAGTCGAGTTATCTAAAAGTAATATTTTGCTGCTTGGCCCAACAGGTTCAGGTAAAACGCTTTTAGCCGAAACACTGGCTCGTTTGCTGAATGTGCCTTTTACCATTGCCGATGCAACGACATTAACCGAAGCTGGCTATGTTGGTGAAGATGTTGAAAACATCATCCAAAAATTGCTTCAAAAATGCGATTATGACGTCGAAAAAGCGCAGACCGGTATCGTGTATATCGATGAAATTGACAAAATTTCACGTAAATCGGACAACCCTTCTATCACTCGCGATGTTTCAGGTGAAGGCGTGCAACAAGCTCTGTTGAAGCTAATAGAAGGCACGGTTGCCTCGGTTCCGCCGCAAGGTGGCCGAAAGCATCCTCAGCAGGAGTTTTTGCAGGTAAATACGGCGAATATCCTTTTTATCTGTGGTGGTGCATTTGCCGGTCTTGAAGGTGTGATTCGTGATCGTACCGAAAAAGGCGGCATTGGTTTCGGTGCCGAAGTAAAATCGAAGTCTGACGCCGATGCAACTAAAGTGCTGCATGAGGTAGAGCCGGGTGACCTGGTTAAATATGGATTGATTCCAGAATTTATTGGTCGTTTGCCGGTTATTGCCACCTTAAGTGAGCTTGATGAAGAAGCAATGGTTCGAGTTTTAACCGAGCCTAAAAACGCGGTTACCAAACAGTATTCAAGGCTTTTTGAGCTTGAGGATGCTGAGCTGGAATTCAGAGAGTCTGCATTGCTGGCGATTGCAAGGAAAGCCATGAGCCGCAAAACTGGCGCACGTGGTTTGCGCTCGATACTCGAAGAAGCATTGCTCGATATTATGTATGAACTGCCTTCAATGAACGATGTGAGTAAAGTTGTTGTCGACGAGGATGTGATTAATGATAAAACAGATCCTTTGTTGATATATGAAGGTAAGGATATGGCAGCATCTGACGAATAGCCTTTTTGCGAAGGCGCTAAATCACGGATAAAAAAACACGCTTCCGGCGTGTTTTTTTATCCGTGTAAGATTTCCATCATGTTTACTTGAATTCTCCGCCGTATGCCCCATTATTAATGAGACGCTGCTATTTATTGTCCTGAGCTAACCTGGCTTGTGTCGTCTCTTATGGTTAGTTACTGGCTGATTTATTGCAGCGAGTGTAGTGTGTCTGCATTCAGTCCGAGACACTATGCCACTGTGTCATTTGAAGCTGTTATCGCGCAAAAAAACCACGAAACAGCAGTCATCGGCAAATTTATATTTACCCGGGTGGTTAATGACTTAAACGGCTTATGAACCAACCGGGCCAAAAAGAATAACTTATTGATTGAAGGAACGCGTTATGGATCAAGACGATAAAACATCTAATCTGGTTGAAGGTCAGACTACCGTTATGCCTGTATTGCCTTTGCGAGATGTTGTAGTTTATCCGCACATGGTTATTCCATTATTTGTCGGAAGAGAAAAATCGATCAAGGCCCTTGAAGCGGCAATGGAAGAGGACAAGCAAATATTGCTTGTTGCTCAAAAAAGCGCAGGTCAGGACGACCCTGAAATAGAAGACATCTATCGAATTGGTACTGTCTCAAGCATTTTGCAGTTACTGAAACTGCCTGATGGCACGGTTAAGGTGCTGGTTGAAGGGCAGGAGCGAGCGAAAGTTGCTCAGTTTTTGGGGGGAGAGGTTTATTTCACCGCTGAAGTTGAGCCGTTGGTAGCTGAAGATCTGGATGACAGAGAAACTGAGGTGTTAATGCGCTCAGTGCTCGCGCAGTTTGACCAGTACGTGAAATTAAATAAAAAAATTCCGCCTGAAATATTGACCTCAATGGCCGGCATAGATGAACCTGGCCGATTGGCTGATACCATTGCTGCTCACATGTCGTTGAAAATTGATGAAAAGCAAAAGGTGCTCGAGGTCGAAGGCATCCGTGAGCGTTTTGAGCAGCTGATGAGCATCATGGAAGGTGAAATAGATCTTCTTGAAGTTGAAAAACGCATCCGCGGTCGAGTTAAGCGGCAGATGGAAAAAAGCCAGCGAGAGTATTATTTGAATGAGCAAATGAAAGCCATTCAAAAAGAGCTGGGTGACATGGATGAGGCGCCAAACGAAGTCGAAGAGCTTGCTCAGAAAATTGAAAAAGCGGGTATGCTAAAAGAGGCGAAGGACAAAGCAATATCCGAGTTAAATAAACTCAAAATGATGTCGCCAATGTCGGCAGAAGCAACCGTCGTCCGAAATTATATCGACTGGATGGTTTCTGTTCCGTGGAAAAAGCGCACTAAAATAAAACATGATTTGAGCGCGGCATCTGAAGTGCTCGAAGCGGATCATTACGGTCTCGAAAAAGTCAAAGAACGAATTCTGGAATACCTCGCTGTACAGCAGAGGGTGAAACAACTAAAGGGTTCTGTTTTGTGTTTAGTTGGGCCGCCAGGTGTGGGTAAAACCTCGCTTGGTCGATCCATTGCGCGTGCAACTAACCGGAAGTTTGTGCGTATGTCACTGGGCGGGGTGCGGGATGAGGCTGAGATTCGCGGTCATCGTCGCACTTATATCGGCTCAATGCCCGGTAAGCTGGTACAGAACATGGCAAAAGTCGGCGTACGGAACCCACTATTTTTACTGGATGAAGTTGATAAAATGTCCAATGATTTTCGTGGTGATCCATCGGCTGCATTGCTTGAAGTGCTCGACCCGGAACAAAATAATACCTTTAATGATCATTATCTTGAAGTCGATTATGATTTGTCGGAAGTGATGTTTATCGCAACTGCCAATAGTTTGAATATACCGGGGCCGCTGCTGGATCGAATGGAAGTCATTCGGATTCCGGGTTATACCGAAGATGAAAAACTGAATATTGCACTTCGTTATTTGCTGCCTAAGCAGATAAAAAATAACGGTCTTGATGAAAAAGAAATTACCGTTAGCGAAGGTGCTATTCGAGATATTGTTCGTTATTACACTCGTGAGGCGGGTGTTCGTAACATGGAGCGGGAATTATCAAAAGCCTGCCGTAAAGTCGTGAAAGAAATTTTACTCGACGCCAAATTAAATTGTGTCAATATCGATACGGATAATCTGGATAAATATCTCGGCGTCCGTCGTTTCCGTTTTGGGTTGGCGGAAGATTATGACCAGGTTGGACAGGTTACCGGTCTTGCCTGGACAGAGGTTGGCGGTGAGTTGTTAACGATTGAAGCGGCTTTGATTGCAGGTAAAGGTAAAATGACTGTCACGGGCCAGTTAGGTGATGTGATGAAAGAATCTGTGCAGGCCGCAACCACCGTTGTGAGAAGTCGTTCTGAGCTGTTGAATATTGCAGATGATTTTTATGAAAAAAGTGATATTCACATTCACGTGCCCGAAGGTGCAATACCTAAAGACGGGCCTAGTGCGGGTGTCGGTATGTGCACGGCGCTTGTCTCTGTGTTAACAGGCATCCCCGTACGAGCCGAAGTTGCAATGACCGGGGAAATTACTCTACGCGGAGAAGTTTTACCCATAGGTGGCTTAAAAGAGAAATTGCTCGCTGCACATCGGGGTGGCATCAAGACGGTATTGATTCCAGAAGAAAACCGCAGAGATCTGGCGGATATACCGGCGAATATTTTGGAGAATATCGAAGTTAAACCGGTGAAATGGATTGATGATGTGTTGCAAGTTGCGTTGCAACGTATGCCGGAGCCTGCGGGTAATGTTGATAAGGCTACAGTCACTGAAGATAAAGCCAGCAAAAAAGAGCAGGATACAACACTTCGTCACTAATTGAGTATTCAGTTCTACTGAAAAAGCCGGTTTGGCAAAATAAGCTGAACCGACTTTTTTACGTTAAATATTAACCGAAACGAATAAATAGTGTGCGTTTGATATACTTTTTAACAAAGTTTTATTAAGTCCGCTTGCAATGTCAAAAAACTGCTGGTATAAATGCATCCCTCGAATCAAGAGGGCTGGCCACCGGGTAAATCAGGTGATCAATAAGCGCTTATTAGACAAAATATTTAGAGGAGAACGCGAGTGAATAAAGCTGATTTAGTAGATGCAATTGCAGAGTCGTCGGATATTTCAAAAGCAGCTGCAACTAGAGCTTTAGATGCTACAATCAACTCAATCACAGAAGCATTAAAATCTGGAGGCAGTGTTTCTCTCGTGGGTTTTGGTACTTTTTCTGTAAAAGATCGTGCCGCACGCACTGGTCGTAATCCGCAAACAGGCGCACCAATTCAAATTGCTGCTGCAAAAGTTCCTGGGTTTAAAGCTGGCAAAGCTCTTAAGGATGCTGTAAACTAAGCGTCGCAAAAATGGGTGCTTAGCTCAGCTGGGAGAGCGTCGCCCTTACAAGGCGAATGTCGGGGGTTCGATCCCCTCAGCACCCACCATTTTAGGAGCGGTAGTTCAGTTGGTTAGAATACCGGCCTGTCACGCCGGGGGTCGCGGGTTCGAGTCCCGTCCGCTCCGCCAACTTAGAAAGGGTAACCATTTTGGTTACCCTTTTTTTTTCGTTTTTTTTTCAAAAAAATTTTACGTTACGTAATATTTTTTGCCTTTGTAGAGTTTTTATTTTATTCCTGTTTGTGCTTAATGATGCACTGGTTTTAAACTGAGTTCAGATAGGGCATAATCTCCAGCTTGACTTTCCATTTCCTGCTTTGATTGTAACGTAGGAAAATATAAAGAATTTGTAACTATTCAGCTAACTGGGACGTATCACCATGCTACAGATGATTCGAGATCGTGCATCAGGCCTTTTTGTTTGGTCAATTGTTGGGCTTATTATTATCACCTTCGCATTTGTCGGATTAAATTCTTATTTTGATGAAACGGATGAGGGTTTTCAGGCTGCACTGGTGAATGACCAGAAGGTAACAGTTTACGAGTATCAAGTTGCTTACAGTAATGAGCAGCGTCGTATTCAGCAGATGTTTGGGGAAAACTTTGACCCTGATTTATTTGACGATCAAATTAAAAAAACCGCACTTGATCGTGTTATTGATAACGCCATTGTAATGCAAGCTGCAACTGGTGCGGGCATGCGAGTTTCCGACGAGCAGCTTGCCGGGCAGATTCACGCGATTGATCAATTTTCTGAAAATGGTGTTTTTTCCAGTGCTTTATATAAACAGCAAATTGAGCAGGCGGGTGAGTCAACCGCGGGTTTTGAATTTCGTGTTCGTCGGAGTCTGATTGCTGACCAGTTAGTGAATGGCATTATCCAAAGCAGTTTCGCGACAAAGGATGACATTGAGTTAACTCATCGTTTAAGAGAGCAGCAAAGAGAAATTGCGTATGTATCAATTCCGGTTGATACGTTTAAAGACCAGGTTAAAGTTTCTGATGCCGAAATTGAAGCTCACTACAACGCAAACCAGAATATCTACAAAACCCTTGAGCAGGTTAAGTTAGAGTATCTTGAGCTTTCTGTTGATGCATTGATGCCGTCGGTGGCAGTTGATGAGGAAGAGCTCGAAAGTTATTACGATGAACAGAAAGATCGTTTCTTAACACCTGAAGAGCGTCGTGCAAAACACATCTTAATTGAGTTTGGTGACGATGCTGATGCGGCCAAAGCAGCGGTCGATAGTGTGTACGCCAAGGTGCTTGCCGGTGAGTCGTTCGAAGCGCTTGCTAAAGAGTATTCTGCAGATATTGGTTCTGCCGCAGACGGCGGTGATTTAGGCTTTTTTGCTCGCGGTATCATGGATGCGAATTTTGAAGAAACTGCATTTTCTTTAAACGTTGGTGAAGTGGGTAAGCCGGTTCGTACCGAGTTTGGTTATCACATTATTAAACTTGAAGAAATTAACCCGTCAAAGGGTAAGTCGCTAGCCGATGTGCGAGATGAGATTAAGGGGGAAATCAAAAAACAAAAGGCAGAAAAGGCCTATTTTGATAAAGTTGAAATTCTTGCCAATATGGCGTATGAGGCCCCTGATTCATTAGAGCCCGCTAAAGAAGAGCTGGGTTTGACGATTAAAACTAGTGGTTTTATTGGCAAGCGTGGTGGTTCTGGTATTTTTGCCAAACGCAAAGTCATGGATGCTGCTTTCAGTGATGACGTATTGATTGAAAACCTGAACAGCGAAGCAATTGAGCTTAGTTCTAATCACACTATCGTGCTTCGTTTAAAAGAACATAAAGATGCTCAGGTTCGACCTTTGAAAGAAGTGTCTGAGCAGATTAAAACTACCTTGATTGCTGAAAAGGCGATGGCGCTGGCAAAAGCCGACGCCAAGGTGATTGAAGAAAAATTAAAGGCAGGTAGCAGTGGTGCTGATGCCGTTAAAGCCGTTGACGGCAAAGATTACACCTGGAATGAGAAAAAATGGGCGCGACGTGATGAAGCAAGCATTCCGCGTGAAATTATCCAGGCGGCATTTTTACTGCCTAGATTGGCTGATAGCGACACCAGTTCAACAAAGGGTTTGATGCTGAATAATGGTGAATATGCATTGCTCGCCTTTAGCGGAATTAAGGATGGTGATGTACATTCCATGTCTGATGATGAAAGGGCGCAGATTCGTGACGGAATTTCAAATGCGGTTGGTATTGATGAATTTACGGCAATGTTAAACGCGCTTAAAGATGAGGCTGAGGTTAAGCATTTTCCTGAAAACCTGTAATAATTTCCACTTTCTCTCGACACGAAAAAACGGCGCTATATTTATCCTAGCGCCGCTTCTTCATGTGCTGTTTTAAAGGCCGGACTTTTGGGTAGGGTTCTTCTGCGCGATCTGCGCGCCTAAATATTTTGCCTAATCGCATGAGCTAAGCGTTTGATACCTTCTTCAATGGTTGGTTCATCTGCACTTGTGTAATTTAGTCTGAAAGTATTTGTTATCTGGTTGTCGACATAAAACGGGTCTCCAGGTACAAACGCGACCTTGTCTTTGATTGCGGCTTCAAATAATTTCATTGCCGATAAATTATTTGGCAGTGAGCCCCACAAAAACATGCCACCCTCAGGATTAGTGTATTTAACCCCTTCGGGGAAGTATTTTTCAATGCTGGACATCATCGCCTGCTTTTGAGATTTGTAGAGTTTAATTATTTTTGCAATATGTTTATCAAGATCGTAGTCGCACAAATATTGATGAATTACACGTTGAGCAAAATAATTACTGTGCAAATCGGCGGCCTGTTTTGCAATAACCAGTTTTTCCATAATGTGGTCAGGTGCCACTACCCAGCCAAGGCGAAAGGCGGGCACAATAGTTTTTGAAAAAGAGCCAAGTAAAATGGTATTTTCCGGTGCTAATGCCGCAAATGAGGTTTTTTCATTACCTTCAAAGCGTAAATCCCCGTAAGGATTGTCTTCAATTAACATCGTGCGTGTACTACGCAGAATATCAGCAACCTGCTTTCTATTTTCTTCCGTATAGGTAATGCCTGACGGATTTTGAAAGTTAGGCACGGTATACATAAGTTTCGGGTTTGTTTCAGTCATCACTTTTTGTAGTGCGCTGCAATCCATGCCTTGCTCGTCAACAGGCACCGGTTGAAATTTTGCCCGGTAAACGGAGAAAGCTTGTATGGCACCGAGATAACCGGGCTCTTCGATAATGAGATCATCGTTTTCATTGATGATTACTTTACCTAATAAATCCAGGCCTTGCTGAGATCCGGTGGTAATTAAGATGTTTTTTACCGAAACATCCAAGCCTTGTTTGTCTTTATAACGTTTTGCAATGAACTCCCGGAGAGGCTCATATCCTTCAGTATTGCTATATTGAAGTGCATCAACACCGTATTTTTCTAACACGGTTTGAGTCGCTGATTTTATATCGTCTACTGGAAATAGTTCCGGATTTGGCAGGCCACCGGCAAATGAGATAATGGACGGGTCGACCGCTACTTTGAGAATTTCTCGAATAAAGGATTGAGGCACATGATTCATTCGGTCGGAAAATATCGAGTTCATTGTTATCCTGGGTGATTATTTCAGCTTAGATTATTGGCCGATTAGTTTACGCTAGATCGACGCGAACCAAAATACAAAATAGCCCTTATTTTCGTGGTTTCTGCTTATATTTCGTTAAATACGGCTGTTAAAGCGTGCTAAAGTGAAATCTTGGTAATTCGACCATATCCGGAGTTATTGATGTTTGAGTTACACTGCAAGTTGGCTGAGGATTGCTTTCAGATAGGTGATTTCTCACTGTGCCGACTATTAATGATGAATAATCATCATTTGCCCTGGTTTATTCTGGTGCCGAGAGTTGAAAATATCACTGAAATATATCAGCTATCTGGCGCAGATCAGGCGCAACTGACGATTGAGTCTTCAGTATTGTCTAAAACCCTCGTGTCAGTATTTGAGGCGGATAAAATGAATATTGCCGCGCTCGGCAATGTGGTGCCTCAATTACATATCCATCACGTGGTTCGTTATCAATCCGACCCTGTCTGGCCCGACCCCGTGTGGGGAAAACTGACTGCCGCACCTTATAATGATGATGAGCAGTTGAAGATAGTGTCGAAGCTGGTACCTGCTTTGCCGATTGAATTTTTGCCGACGTAATCTGTTTTTTATGCGGATGTTTCAACAGCCTGCTAAGTTTATTCGGTATACCTGGCATTGGTATAAAACTTGACTGTAATTTGCGATGACATCTGTTTTAAAATCAAAGGTGCAGATTTGCAAGTTCATAAAAATCAATTTGTCCTTTTAGAGAGACAATTTTCTTATTTGTTTTTCTTTTTAGCGCTATTGACTGTTTTGCCGGTAAGCGGGGCCAGTAATGTGGCTGTTTCATTGGGAAACAACCCGAACCCTGAGATTAACGGTGACACTCTGGTTGCGAATACCATTTTTTCGGCCAGGCTTAATTCATCGGTTAAATTTGATATTAAACATGCTTTTCAAAAAAAAGGCGCTGAGAGAACGGAATCCAGTAAAATTAATATCATGGGCGGTAACCCGTTTAAATTAGCCTATAAAATTTCACATGGCTTCGGTCAGCGTAGTCAGTTTTTTTCGTATTCTTCCACGGGTGTTCAGTTAATGAAACGCCTGGAAAATACGCGTACCAGCGGTTTTTATGAATACAATGAAGATAATTATTTGTTTGGTACTTACCGTCGGGCGGAGTTCGGGCCGGGTTATCGCTGGGATAATAGTTTAATTTACATGGGCGCGAGGGTTGAAAAAATTGGTGACAGCAATATGTCTTTTTTGTATCTCGTGTCGGTCAGCCACCAACTGAAATATGTTGTCGGGAAAATTCAGGCGAAATTATACGGCGGCCCCCAGTATATTGTTGATGGAATGAAGGTTAATGAGCCGGAGTTTGGTTTCAGGGTGAAATTAATGGGCCAGTGGTTGCCACCGGGTATGCCCGAAAATACGCAGATAAGTTACGGTTTAAATGGCTTGCTTGTTAATCGAAACGCGGGAATGTACCGGCGTTTTGGCGGTGAAATGGGGTTTGTTTATCAGCTTTAAATTGGTGTCGATGCTAAAGATCAAAGGCCCACAGATATCCATTTTCAGATATCTGCAAACCTTAACCCTAGAAAAATCAGTTGATCCACGAGCTAGAGCACAACTACTTGATTCGCTTGGCTATATGATAAAGGTTTGATTCACCAACCAGGTGAACGCAAACTTTTTCATTACGCCAATCAAACCAATTACTTGCACTCTATTTTCGCGTCCAACTGATCTTTCTAGGTTAACCATCGGCTTTTTTCGTTACGAAATATCCTGACTGGCAAGATACTCTTCGTAACTGCCTTTAAAATCGATAATGCCACCCGGCTGCATATCAATAATTCGGGTGGCCAGTGATGAAACAAATTCTCTATCGTGGCTAACAAAAATCAATGTACCGGGATATTTGTCCAGCGCCATATTTAATGACTCAATTGATTCCATATCAAGGTGATTGGTTGGCTCGTCCATTGCCAGAATGTTTGGTCTTTTTAACATTAATTTACCAAACAACATGCGGCCTTGCTCACCACCGGAAATGACTTTGACTGATTTTGAAATGTCATCGCGGGAGAATAAAAGTCGACCGAGAGTGCCGCGAATAGCCTGGTCATCATCGCCTTCGTTACCCCATTGCTCCATCCAGTCGAATAAGCTTTTATCATTTTCGAAATCGTAGGCATGATCCTGAGAAAAATAGCCGACGTTGGCATTTTCTGACCATTTAATCGTGCCGTCTGTTTGTTCAATATCGTGTGTGATGGTTCTTAAAAATGTGGTTTTACCAATACCGTTAGGGCCGATGACCGCCACTTTTTCACCTACCTCAATCAGTAAATTAAGTTTTTTGAATAGGGTTAGGTCGTCGTAGCTTTTTGTCAGGCCTTCGATTTCAAGCGCTGTTCGGTGAAGCTTTTTGTCCTGTTCAAAACTGATAAACGGGTTAACGCGGCTTGATGGTTTGACTTCGTCGAGTTTAATTTTATCAATTTGTTTGGCACGTGAGGTGGCTTGTTTTGCTTTTGATGCATTCGCAGAAAAGCGTCGCACAAAATCTTGTAGGTCGGTAATTTGTGCTTTCTTTTTGGCGTTGTCAGACATTAAACGTTCGCGTGCTTGAGTCGCGGCTAACATGTATTCGTCATAGTTACCCGGGAAAAGACGTAATTCACCATAATCCAGGTCGGCCATGTGAGTGCAGACGCTGTTTAAAAAGTGCCTATCATGGGAAATGATAATCATGATGCAATTACGTGCGTTTAAGGTGTTTTCCAGCCAGCGGATGGTGTTGATGTCTAGATTGTTGGTTGGCTCATCAAGTAACATGATGTCGGGATCAGAGAACAGTGACTGTGCAAGCAAAACCCGCAGCTTCCAGCCGGGTGCGACTTCACTCATCGGGCCGTAATGCTGTTCGATGGGGATTTCAAGTCCGAGTAGTAATTCACTTGCGCGTGCTTCTGCGCTGTAACCATCCATTTCCGCAAATTCTGTTTCAAGTTCGGCGACTTTCATGCCGTCTTCTTCGGTCATTTCCGGTAAAGCGTAAATGCGGTCACGTTCCCGTTTCACTTTGGCGAGTTCTGCGTGCCCCGTAATGACGGTATCTATGACACTGTATTCTTCATAGGCAAACTGATCCTGACGTAAGACACCTAATCTTTCATTGGGTGACAGCATGACGTTACCATTAGTTGGGGTGAGTTCACCGCTAAGGATTTTCATTAATGTGGACTTGCCGCAGCCATTTGCGCCGATAAGGCCGTAGCGATTGCCTTCTGTGAATTTAACAGAGATGTTTTCAAAAAGGGGTTTTGCCCCGAATTGCATAGTGATATTGGCTGTTGAGATCAATTTAATATTCCAGGTATTGAGTGTGTGAATTAATATAAGTGTAACCGTATGTGAGACGGTGGGTTACAGGTTAATAATGGTTTGGCGGCCAGTTAAGTCGCGGTCGCCATTATTCAAAAAATTGAGTGGTCTTTTAACATACAACGCGGGGACAAAAAAGGATTAAATTGTCCTTTTTCAGGTTAAACTTATTGTACTTTGGCTTTATTGTGAGAAAAGCGTATTAGAATCGTAAGTTAGGTGCTTTACAGGTTAGAATAACAGTCATAGAAACTTTGATTTAGGTGTTTTGTGAGTATTAGTGTACCAACCGATATCGTCCCGCTTGATAACATTTTGCCCGAAGAGCCGCTGTTAATGATGGGGGCCGGGCCGGTGCCTATTCCTGCGCGGGTTGCGGCGGCAAATTCCATCGTTATTAATCACCTTGGTGAAACAATGGCGCAGGTGATTGAGCAGGTTAAAACCATGTCTCGGTATGTGTTTCAGACTGAATCACGGCATATTCTGGGGGTGGCAGGCCCGGGTTCTGCTGCGATGGAAATGGCCGTTGTGAATTTAACTCAGCCGGGCTGTAAGGTGTTGAGCGTGTGTAATGGTTTTTTTAGTACGCGTTTGGCTGAAATGTCCGAACGAGCCGAGGCCGATGTGGTTCGTTTGCTCGTGCCTGAAGGCGAAGCCGCAAACCCGGATGATGTTGAGTCTCATTTGCTAAAACATAAATCCGAGGTGATGACGATTGTGCAGGGTGAAACCTCAAATACCGTGTTTAATCGTTACTTACCTGAAATTGCCGCGCTGGCAAAAAAACACGATTGTCTTTTAATTGTTGATGCCGTTTGCACCCTAAGTGCCTTGCCGCTGGAAATGGACGAGTGGGGCGTTGACGCGGTGATTACCGGCGGTCAAAAAGGCTTGTCTTCTATACCGGGCGTTTCACTTGTGGCGTTTTCTGAGCGTGCGTGGCAAAAAATCGCCTCGCGTTCTGATCAGCTGCGGCACTGGTGCCTTGATGCAAAGCTGGCTGAGCAGTTCTGGTATAAAAAATCCTATCATTACACCGCACCGGTATCTGGAATTTTAGCAATGCACGAGGCATTGCGTTTGATCTGTAACGAAACCCTGCCGGTGAGATTTGATCGTCATACACGGTGTTCTGCTGCATTGCAAACTGGCATAGAAGCGATGGGTTTGTCTCTTTTTGTGCGTCCTGAGGCGAGGTTGAATCCGGTGATTGGCATTAATTTACCTGAAAATATCATTTCAGAAACTCTACTACGCTACATGTCGGATCGCTATCGCGTGGAAATTTCCGGCTCATTCGGGCCAAATATCGTGCGTATTGGCCAAATGGGCGAGCAAAGTCGCGCGCATCATCTGTTTAGAACGCTGCATGCCCTTGGGTCCAGTATGAATGCATTGGGCGGCGCGGTGAATGTGCCAAACGGCGTGGCTGCACTGGAAAGTGAACTGGAAAGTTATGAGTTTTCAAATCTGAGGTAATTGCCGTCTCCTTACTGCCGTCTCCTTACGTGGCGCTATTTATGCACTCTTTTTGTTGGTCGAACGTAGGTAAGTAGAGATTAAGGATTAAAGCTTAAAGAGGAGCGGCGATTATGCAAAATCAAACGTCAGACGACAGTGTAAATAACGAATCTACCGAAAGCCTGTTTGCCAAAGCGGTGCGGCATCATCGATATGGCGAGTTGTCCAAGGCAGAGGCTTTGTATCAGGCAATTTTAATCAAAGCGCCAAATCATACCTTAACAATGAAAAAATATGGCGTGTTGTCGTTTCAGCTCAGTGATTATCTGTTAGCTGAGCGAATGTTTGAGCAGGCTTATTCAATGGCGCCGTTTGAAGAGCAGCTGTCGGTTAATTTAGTGATGTGCAAAATCAGGCTCAAAAAACCGGCAGAGGCCCTGCCTGTGATTGAGGCCATTTTATCTAATAATTCTGACAGTAAAATCGCCAGAGATTTACGTACCCAGATCAACACGCCGGTGAATGAGACAGTGGCTGACGCTGCGGATGCTGTATAAGTATGCGGGTTATCTCTGTCGTATAGTGTGTAATAGAACAGCGCAGCTAACTGGCCGATGCTTCGTGTTGTTTTGCCACCTTATGAGGTAAGTGGACCTCTTCGACGTTCCCCGCATTCGGATCATTAAATATATCCATTGAGATGCTGTTTTCACTGCGTGCAACAATGGTGGTGACAGTGGCGTCGCCGGTAACATTCACGGCGGTTCGCATCATGTCTAATAAACGATCTACGCCCATGATAAGGGCGATGCCTTCAATCGGTAGTCCTACCTGGTTGAATACCATCGCTAACATAATTAACCCCACACCGGGCACACCAGCCGTGCCGATTGAAGCAAGCACAGCCATACCGATAACGGTGAGGTAACCGCTTAACCCAAGATCAATTCCGTAAACATTGGCGATAAAAACAGTCGCCACACCCTGCATAATGGCAGTGCCATCCATGTTAATGGTTGCCCCGAATGGCACTACAAAAGACGCGGTGGAGTTGTCGACGCCCAGGCGTTTCTCGGTTGCACGTAAGGTAACGGGAATAGTCGCGTTTGAGCTGGATGTACTGAATGCAAAAATTTGAACGCCGCGCATTTTTTTAAGAAAGATAAGTGGACTTGCGCGACCAAACAGCTTAAGCAAAATCATTAATGTGCCGGTGGCGTGAAGAATAAGCACCAGTGCGACAACGCCAAAATAACTGATCATCGGTAAAATTAGGCCTGGGCCCTGCAGCGAAAACGTTTTCGCCATTAGAGCAAAAACACCGTATGGCGCAATATGCATGACCACGGTGACGACCTGCATCATCACTTCATTTAATTTTTCAGCGCCTTCAGAGATCGATTTTCCGCGTTCGCCAATCATTAAAATACAAATACCAAACAAAATCGTAAAAAAGATAATTTGCAGCATATTGCCTTCAGCGTATGCGGCAACGGGATTTTGCGGTATCAGGTCGATAATCACCTGGCTAAGTGGCGGTGCCTCTGGTGCGGTAAATTCGGTTTGATCAGCCTGGTTGAGATCAAAGTTTTTACCGGGGCCAATCAGACTGGCGACGGAAATGGCCAGGGTAATCGCAAGTGCCGTGGTGAGGATGAAAAGGCCGAAGGACTTGGCGCCAACTCGCCCAAGTTTATTAATATCCCCAATGCCGCATACGCCGGATATTAAGGAAAACGTGACCAATGGCACGACTAGCATTTTTAATAAGCTGATGAATATGGCGCCGAGCACATGAAAAACACCGTTGACTAAATAATCCTGAACAAAGGCAACGTTACCGGCAAATGCGTTGATCAGGCTGCCGAATACTAAGCCTGCGCCCATCCAGATGAGAATTTTGGTTGTCATGTTCATTTTTTTTGTCGACATAGGTGTTTTCCGTGAATAATGTGTATTTTAGAGGTAACGCATTTTTTGTGTGTCGATTATAAACTTAATTTTTAATGATGTAATGTCGAACCCACAGGCTGATTGGTGGCGTTAAACAACCCGTCTGGCAAACCAGATGACATGCCGGGTACCTTTGTTGCCATGTGCAAAGACGCGCGTTTCATCTACGCTAAAACCCACTTTTCTTAACCGCTGCAAAAATGTCTGGTCTGGCCCGGCAGACCAAACCGCTAATACACCTTGCGGCTTTAAAGCCGCATGGGCGGCGCTTAACCCGTCTATGCTGTATATCCAGTTATTTTCTTTGCGGGTGAGTCCTTCCGGGCCATTATCAACATCAAGCAAAATGGCGTCATAAGCGTTGTTTTGCGTTTCTAACAAGTGAGATACGTCTGTTTCATGTACGTAAGCACGTGAGTCTTTAAGCGGGTTGCCGGCACATTCGCCAAGTGGCCCTTTGTTCCATTTTATGACCGCAGGCACCAGTTCGGCGACGGTGATTTTTGTCTGTTTTCCGGCGTGCTTAAGTGCGGCAGCTAAAGTAAAGCCCATGCCCAGTCCGCCAATGAGTATGTCGGGTTGCGTTGCATTTTTTAAACGTTCGCAGGTCATTTTTGCCAGCGCATCTTCAGAGCCATGCAGGCGACTATTCATCAGTTCACTACGGCCAGTGATGCGAATGGAAAAATCATTGCTTCGCTGATAAAGGCGTAATTCACCGCCGTTATCAGGTACGTCTGCACTGTCGAGTAAAATCCAGGGTTTCATTGTGGCCTCAAATTTTGTGGAGGATAGCGTAAAATGGCGGCCAGCCGTTATCTCATCCAGACAACAGGTTTAATGTGAATGCTGTTTTGCTCATCAGATAAATTTATTTCGCCATCTTCTATGTTGCAATGCAATTGAATATTGCGGTTGCATAAATCGGCTAATGATTTTGAAGCATCATCTGGCAGATGAATAATCTGTAAATTATTAAAACGCGTCAATTTGTTTTTTATTTGTGGCCACCAGGCATTCGCGCTGCCAGATTGATAGGTATAAACGCTGACCCTATCAGCGCGACTACAGGCCTTACGAATACGTTTTTCATCGAGCTGACCCAAATCAATCCAGTGTTCAATTTCACTTGATAAATTATGCTGCCACAACTCGGGTTCATCGTCAGAGCTCAAGCCTTTGGTGAATTGAAGTTGTTCGTGGGCGTTAAGTGCAAACGCAAGAATGCGCACCATCAAGCGTTCATCGGTTTCAGAGGGATGGCGGGCCAGTATCAGATTGTGACAATGGTAATAATGGCGATCCATATCAGAAATTTGTAATTCGACTTTATATATTGTTGCTTTTAATGCCATTGTTAATAGGCGCCCTGATAATCATCGTAGACTTTAACCTTATACATTTCTCCAATCACGATGTATCGTTTACCGACTTCGGCTTTTTTAATGTTTGGAGTAATGATTCCGTCGAATTGATGCTTGTCCTGCGTGATAGTGTAACTTAGTTGACCGTCTTGAGGCAGGATAAAATAATAGTCCTGCATGTTACCAACCTGTATCGGGCCAATGTTTTTCGGCTCAATACCAGCGCCGGATATGGTGATGTTTGAAACGGGCCGCTCACTGATATTAACAACCACCACCCGGTATTCATGCTCATGAGTGAGGATGGGTTTTAAAAATATAACTGCGATGGTAATGCTGATGAAAGCGAGTAGGCCATATTTGATCATGCTGTTCATTGAGTGATTTCCAGTGGTTGTGTTTATTGCCTTAGTTTGGCTTTGGACGTTGATCGAGGATTATCCTATAAAGATCAGTTGGACGCGAGAATAGAGTGCAAGTAATTGGTTTGATTGGCGTAATGAAAAAGTTTGCGTTCACCTGGTTGGTGAATCAAACCTTTATCATATAGCCAAGCGAATCAAGTAGTTGTGCTCTAGCTCGTGGATCAACTGATTTTTCTAGGATTATACATGGATATGCATTGGGCGTTTTGTTGTGGGTGAGAAGCCTTGGACTAAACAGGTTTGTTCATTTTAATAATCGGTGATTGTTTGCAGCTTACTGATTAAGGAATTTAGTCTTGCTTGTCCGGCAGCATCAGGTGGCAGAAGTCCAGGTAACGCATCTTAAAAATTACTGTCTGCTAGAAACTGTGAAAAACGGCGTTTAATGAAATCCGACACTTCTTTAAGTGTATCGTATATTTCTTCCATGAGTTCGTCTCGCCCGTCAAACACAGCAATTAAATCTTCCAGGTCATGGCTTGCAAAGTAGTCGCCCATGCCTCGTGAATCAAATGCCTCCAATTTTGTCGCGACAAAAAGCGGTGCAGAAATATGATGAATGGTAATGTCGTTAAACGTTGTTTTTAGTGAGTGTTGAATTGCCTGGGCATACCAGCGATTTTTAAAACCCAGTATTTTTTCATCAGTAGGGATTAAATCCAGTATTAAACCGTTCTTTGTCCAGCGACAAATTAACCCTTGGTCATCCATCGTTTGCGTAAACCCGAATTGACGTAGTTTTTCCTCAGTATCATGATAGCGACTTAAGGAAATGACATCGATGATCATGTCAACGTCTTGAGTAGGGCGGGGAGCCGGTGCAGCTTTATCGGTAATCAAGTAGTTCAGTGGCACAACTACCGACTAAGACGAGCTGAACTAGAAAGGGCTCAATTTCTTTACATATGGCAACTAACAGATCCTTGTTAAGCATGTTGCTGTAGAACCTTGGTTAACAACTTTTTAGCTGCGTTAACTTCACGTGCGCGACCGCTACGCAAAGCATCGATTATTGACAGGTATTGATAAAGTTGCTGATCGTGCTTTACCGCATTAGGAACGCATTTATAGAGAGGCTTAAGCGCATATCCTTTGACTTTGCCATTTGGATCAGGCCATACAGGCTGAAGCTCTGAACCATCGACTAATGCATCATTAAAAAACGGCGAGGCATATGCGGTTGGGATACCCCTGGTGGGTTCACCACGTTCGACGGGAAATACGTATTTCAAACCGTGAATAAGAAATTCTTCGATAGATTTCCGAATTGGCAATACTTTGCTGTCTTTTCTCTGCAGTAAATTAGCATGACTAGCACGCTTAATGCCGGCGTTTACTTCGGAAGGGCTCATGCCTAATTCGTGCGCCAGAGAGCCTTGAGCCCATTCTTGCTCACCTTTGGCGAGTATTTTCATAATAATAACAATATCTTGAGGTTTTAACATGTTTGTTCGCTATTCGAGATTCGCGTATAAAGAATAGCTTGAAACGAAGGGTTTTTCAAATTCGTATTGTTTCCAATGATGAGCCGGTTGATTTGAGCAATACATGAGGTTTTTGTACTGTTATTATTGCATTAGCTTACTTGCTCATAATATTGTCATCCGCTCTTTTATTGAGCAAATCTACTAGTAACAAGTTAACGGAAGAAATTGTGTTCTGCACGAATGAATTAATTGCAAAAATAATTGGAGTATTAATTTGCTAGCCAGGGTGCTAGCGACGAATGAAATGGCATAAAAAAAGGCCTACGAATATATCGTAAGCCTTTGTTTTGTATGGCTCCCCGAACTGGACTCGAACCAGTGACCCAATGATTAACAGTCATTTGCTCTACCAACTGAGCTATCGGGGATTAGTAGAGCGCGTATAGTACTGATGCGTCCCTTTAAGGTCAATACCTTATGGGGAAAAACTGCTTTTTTTTTGAAAAACAGTTTAGATTCCTGTGCTTACGACTTAATGCTGGTCAGCTACAAGTTTAGCTAAGTGCGCCCTTTAACCGGTCTAGCGCGTTCTCCAGGTTTTCCATCGATGTGGCGTAAGAAAGCCGCATAAAACCCGGTGCACCAAAAGCAGAGCCGGGGACGAGTGCTACGCCTGCGTGTTCCAGCAAATATTCACCCATGCCGATATCGTCGCTGACGCCGTCGGTGGCGGCAATGGCTTCTTTGAAGTCTGGAAACAAATAAAATGCACCTTGTGCCGGGCTGCATTTAACACCAGGAAGTGCGTCGAGTAATGGCAGCACTTTGTCATGACGTGTTTTAAACGACTCCAGCATCTCACCAATGCAGCATTGGTCGCCATCAAGCGCGGCAACTGATGCAGCTTGAGAGATGGATGTGGGATTGGACGTGCTCTGAGACTGTATGGTCTTCATGGCCTTAATTAAACCAGCCGGCCCCGCGGCATATCCAATACGCCAGCCGGTCATGCTGTAGGCTTTTGATACGCCGTTGAGGATCATCGTTTGCTCGTACAGCTCGGGCGCAGCGGTGAGTATGTTGGTGTAAGGTTTGGTGTTCCAGGCAATCGCTTCATAAATGTCATCGGACACAATTAATATGTCAGGGTGTTTGACCAGCACATCCGCCAGTGCGCGTAATTCCTGCTCGCTGTAAACAGCACCTGTAGGATTGGAAGGGCTGTTAAGAATCACCATGCGGGTGTTTTCGTTAATGGCTCCTTCCAGCTGTGTTGGGGCTAATTTAAAGCTCTGCTCCATGCCAGCGGGCAAAATAACAGCTGTTGCATTTGCCAGTTCAACCATTGGTGGGTAAGAAACCCAATAGGGCGCAGGCACAATTACTTCATCGCCGCTATCGAGCATGGCCTGACAGAGGTTGTAAAAACTGTGTTTGCCGCCACAGGAAACCAGAATTTGATCAGCATGATAGTCGAGATTGTTATCACGCTTTAACTTGTTGATAACGGCTTGTTTTAGCGCGGGCGTTCCGTCTACGGCGGTGTATTTTGTTTCGCCGCAGTTAATTGCCTTGATGGCAACCTGTTTAATGTGGTCTGGCGTGTCAAAATCAGGCTCACCTGCACCGAGACCTATGATATTCTTACCGGCTGCTTTCAGCTCTGCCGCGCGGGCGGTAACGGCCAGTGTTGGTGAAGGTTTGAGTTTTTTTGCGCGTTGTGACAGGTGCAGTTTCAAACGTGTGTCCTCGGAGAAGCAGTTGATTGAGTAAACAGAGTAAAATCTTACCATATTTCAGGTGCATGTTAATTTACTCGTGACGATTGAATGGCATTTTTTTATCAATATGAGATAAAAATTATTCAATATGATGAATATTGATATTTTTGCTTGAATTAACCTGTATTGCCAGCGCTACCCAGTAAAAAATAAAGGATTTTTAGTCAGTTTATGAGCCCGGATGATAAAAAAGAATTTGCTATGAAAACCGACTATATGCCGTCGGGTGATCAGCCAAAGGCTATTGCTGAGCTGGTGGATGGAATAAATGCGGGCGAAGCTGGGATGACGCTGCTGGGCGTTACCGGCTCGGGAAAAACATTTACCGCGGCTAATGTGATTCAAACTTTGCAGCGTCCGGCCATTTTTATGGCGCCCAATAAAACGCTTGCAGCCCAGCTTTATGGTGAAATGAAAGATTTTTTTCCGGACAACGCGATTGAATATTTTGTGTCTTATTATGACTATTATCAGCCCGAAGCCTATGTACCCGCATCAGATACTTTCATTGAAAAAGATTCTTCGGTGAATGATCACATTGAGCAAATGCGGCTTTCGGCGACTAAAGCCTTATTGGAGCGTAATGACGTCATTATTATTGCGTCGGTCTCTGCGATTTATGGCCTGGGTGATCCTGAAGCTTATTTAAGCATGGTGTTGCACCTTGATCGAGGTGAGCCAATGGATCAGCGCAAATTATTGCGCCGTCTTGCCGAGCTGCAGTACCAACGGAATGATGTGGAGCTTTTTCGGGGGACGTTTCGGGTGCGTGGCGAGATCATTGATATTTATCCGGCAGAATCGGATCGAGATGCGGTGCGTGTTGAACTGTTTGACGATGAAATTGAATCACTCGCCTATTTTGACCCCTTAACCGGCGAAGTGGTGCGGCGGGTGCCGCGGCTGACGGTTTATCCGTCCAGTCATTATGTGACGCCGAAACAAACTCTGATTGATGCCATTGACGATATAAAAGAAGAGTTAAAAGAGCGGCTGGCCCATTTGCGTGAGGTCGATAAACTGGTTGAGGCTCAGCGGATCGATCAGCGGGTTAAAATGGATATCGAAATGATGGTCGAGCTTGGTTACTGTAACGGAATTGAAAATTATTCCCGTTATTTGTCCGGCCGTGATGCGGGTGCGCCGCCGCCGACTTTGCTGGACTATCTGCCGAAAGATGCGGTGATGTTTATTGATGAAAGCCATGTTACCGTGCCGCAAATTGGTGCAATGTATAAAGGTGACCGATCTCGAAAGGAAACCCTGGTTGAATATGGTTTTCGTTTACCGTCGGCGATGGATAATCGGCCACTACGTTTTGATGAGTTTGAAGGCATCATGCCGCAAACGATTTTTATTTCAGCGACACCCAGCACTTATGAGGCTGAGCATTCCGGTGCAGTGGTTGAGCAGGTTGTGCGCCCAACCGGTCTGTTAGATCCGGTATTAGAGATTCGCCCAGTGGCGGTTCAGGTGGATGATCTGTTGTCGGAAATTAATGCCACCGTCGCTGATGGCGAACGGATATTAGTCACGACATTGACTAAACGCATGTCTGAAAATCTCACGGATTATTATACCGAACATGGGATAAAAGTGCGTTATCTTCACTCGGACGTCGATACCGTTGAACGCATGGAAATATTGCGTGATTTACGACTGGGTGAGTTTGATGTGCTGATCGGTATTAATCTGTTACGAGAAGGACTTGATCTTCCGGAGGTATCACTTGTTGCGATTTTGGATGCAGACAAAGAAGGCTTTCTTCGCTCGGAACGATCATTAATTCAAACCATCGGCCGTGCAGCGCGAAATGTAAATGGTCGCGTATTGATGTATGCCGACAGGGTGACTAAATCAATGAAAAAGGCCATTGATGAAACCGAGCGTCGCCGGGAGCTGCAAATCGCATACAACAAAAAACACGGCATCACACCGGAAGGTATAAAAAAAGGCATTCGGGATATTATGGAAGGTGCGTATGCGCCGGGGCGTAAAAAAGGCGCAGCAGGCAAAGTGGCCGAGACCATGGCTGACTACAAATCACTGTCGCCTGCACAGTTGACGAAAAAAATCAAAAAGCTTGAGCAGCAAATGTATCAGTACGCGAAAAATATGGAGTTTGAAGAGGCTGCAAAAGTACGTGATGAAATCCGGCGTTTGCAGGATAAAGATATCGGGATTTAGGGTTTGCCTGTCTTAGTCTTCCTCAACCGTTTCTGCTGTAATCATTTTTAATTTATTTGTTAACTGATCCAGTTTTCCGTCAATATTTAAGCCGCTTTGATTGAGTGGCGATGAATCTTTGATGGCATCATCAACGATGTTGAGAAGTTCAGACTCCTGCTCACCGGGAAGCCCAAGCTGCGCAAAGTTCCATTCGATTTTTTTGCCTAAATCACCCATGATTTCATTGGTTTTCAGTGTGTTTCCATTAACCTAGAAAAATCAGTTGATCCACGAGCTAGAGCACAACTACTTGATTCGCTTGGCTATATGATAAAGGTTTGATTCACCAACCAGGTGAACGCAAACTTTTTCATTACGCCAATCAAACCAATTACTTGCACTCTATTCTCGCGTCCAACTGATCTTTCTAGGATTAAAATTGATTTCAATTTCTTTGAGTATTTTTTCTGTAGACCCCAGTATTTGAGACAAGCCTGATTCACGATCCGCTAATTTTACTTCGGTTTCGAAGCTGACCATTCTGGCGTCGGCGCCTTCCATAATTAAGGCAATATGCTCTTTTAATCGACTGTTTTTATCGTCATCATCAATTGGCATGTTTTTTATCGTCATCATCAATTGGCATGTTTTTTATCAGCAACGAAATCCGATCAAGGTTAACCAGGCTGCGACATCCAAAATAAATTAGTTGTTTGCGGTTATGCAGTATGTCGAGTATTTTCTGATCAATGGGTTTTAGTTCGTGGTCATGTGAGAAAAATACCGGCGGCTGAGTATTTGTACGCACAGTGACTTTTAAGCCATAACAGCCGCAGGTGTCGAGAATAAGCTGGCCGAGCTCGTCCATGTTTTTTGTTAAGAAGCTGTCTTTTAAAAAATGTAAAGCGTGGTCTGTTTCGTCGTTTTGACTCATTAATGTCATGGCCATTTGCATATTGTTTTCGGTTTGTTGCTTTTGCTCGTTAAGCGCTTGCTGTTTATTGAGCGCGATTTTGATTTTTGTCAGCACTTCAAGGCCAGAGAATGGTTTGGTAATGTAATAATCGCCACCGGCGTTATAGCCAGCCATTCTGTCGGAAAGTTGATCCAGGGCAGATAAAAAAATCACGGGAATGTGTGATTGTTCCGGGTTTTTTTTGAGCGTTTTGCAAACTTTGAGTCCACTTATGCCTGGCATGACAATATCCAGCAGAATAAGATCTGGAGGGTTGTTGTTAGCGGCTGTTAGCGCATCTTCGCCATTTTCAACCAGTGTTAGGTAAAAATGTTCTTCCAGTATTTCTGTCAGAAACAAAATATTAATTGGTTCGTCATCGACAATCAGGATGTGTTTTTTGTTATCTGTTGCTTGCATGGTCTTTCTATTTATTACTCGTCATTACTCGGTCAACAATTAGGTGTGGTAGGCTTGTTTTAACTGCCATCTGTTATATAACCTATGGCCCTATATATCAATATATGTTGGTGTGGCGAGGTGTAACGTAATCGCTATTATGAAGCAAAAGCGTTAGTTTGTGACAATTTAAGTGCAAATACTTGATTTACAATTTACCGGGTGCTAAAGTGCGCTTCGATTTTCAGGCGCGTAGCTCAGCTTGGTTAGAGCACCACCTTGACATGGTGGGGGTCGTTGGTTCGAGTCCAATCGCGCCTACCAGATCATCAAAAGGCATCGTGTTTCACGGTGCCTTTTTTATTTCTCCCTGAAAATGACGTCATTTTGCTCACTCATGTGGTCTTTGGTAAGGATCACCACTGAAAAAAGGAAAAATACACATGCCTGTTATTACACTCCCCGATGGTTCTCAACGTAGTTTTGATCATGTCGTTAGCGTGATGGATGTTGCTGTTGATATCGGCCCTGGTCTGGCGAAGGCCACGTTAGCCGGTAGAGTGAACGATATACAAGTTGATGCCTCGTTTCTCATCGAAAATGATTCAAACTTAAGCATTATCACCGACCGTGATGAAGAGGGTCTGAAGATTATTCGTCATTCCAGTGCGCATTTATTAGCGCAGGCGGTTAAACAGCTTTTTCCTGAAGTACAGGTGACAATTGGCCCTGTGATTGATAATGGCTTTTTCTACGATTTTTCGTATGAAAAAGGTTTCACCCCGGATGACATGGCTGCCATTGAAAAAAGAATGACCGAGCTTGTTAAGCAGGATATTCCGATCACGCGTAAAGTAATGCAGCGAGATGAAGCCGTAAAGTTTTTCACTGATATGGGTGAAAGTTACAAAGCAGAAATTATTGCCAGCATACCCGATGACCAGGAAATCGGTTTGTACGAGCAGGGCGATTTTATTGATCTTTGTCGCGGCCCGCATGTGCCTTCAACCGGCAAAATGAAAGCTATCAAGTTAATGAAGTTAGCTGGCGCTTATTGGCGCGGCGATGCCAACAACGAAATGCTTCAGCGTGTGTATGGCACTGCATGGCGTAATAAAAAAGAATTAAAGGCTTATTTGCATCGATTAGAAGAAGCCGAAAAACGTGATCACCGTAAACTAGCTAAACATTTAGACTTGTTCCACATGCAGGAAGAAGCGCCGGGCATGGTCTTCTGGCACGACAAAGGCTGGGCGGTGTATCGTGAAGTTGAAGCGTATGTGCGTCAGGTGCTGACAGAACACAATTACCAGGAGGTGCGCACGCCGCAATTGGCTGACCGTTCATTGTGGGAAAAATCCGGGCACTGGGCCAAGTTTGGCGACGAGATGTTTACCACGCAGTCTGAAAACCGGGAGTATGCGGTAAAACCAATGAACTGCCCCTGTCACGTGCAGATTTATAATCAGGGTCTAAGAAGTTATCGTGATTTGCCGTTAAGAATGGCGGAGTTTGGTTCATGTTACCGAAATGAGCCCTCAGGCACCCTGCACGGTTTGATGCGGGTACGTGGTTTTACCCAGGATGACGCACATATTTTTTGTTCCGAAGAGCAAATTCAGTCAGAAGTGTCGAGTTTTATTGATTTGCTTTACAGCGTCTATGAAGATTTTGGTTTTAGTGACGTTATTATTAAACTCTCAACCCGCCCGGACGAAAGAGTGGGCAGTGACGAAGTTTGGGATAAAGCCGAAAAGGCACTTGAGCTTGCCCTGGATAACAAAAATCTGGCCTGGGATCTGCAACCGGGGGAAGGCGCGTTTTACGGCCCAAAAATTGAGTTTTCGTTAAAAGATTGTCTTAACCGAATTTGGCAATGTGGCACGATTCAGGTTGATTTTTCCATGCCGGGTCGATTGGGCGCCCATTACATCGCTGAAGATGGGAGTAAGCAGGTGCCCGTCATGTTGCACCGAGCAATTTTGGGTTCTTTAGAGCGTTTTCTGGGTATTTTGATTGAGAATTATGCGGGCGCATTTCCAGTGTGGTTGGCCCCTGTTCAGGCGGTAATTGTTAATATTACCGACAAACAGGCTGATTATGTGAAAAAAATTGAAGAAAACCTCAAAAAACAAGGATTCAGAGTCAAATCCGACTTGAGAAATGAGAAGATCGGATTTAAAATTCGCGAGCACACTTTACAGCGTGTGCCGTATTTAATTGTCGTTGGTGATAAAGAGGTTGCCAATGAGTCTGTGGCTGTGCGTACACGAAGCGGAGAAGATCTTGGTTCAATGCCTTTATCGGTGTTTGTAGGCCATTTGTCATCCGATATCGAAAAACGCGGCCGAACTGCTTAGGAGGAAAACGCCATCGCTGCTGGCAAACGTGAAGTTCGATTAAACAATGAAATTACAGTACCTAAAGTCCGTCTGATTGATGCAGAAGGAGAGCAACAAGGGGTTGTGAATATAGATGTTGCCCTTGGGCAGGCCGAAGAGGCTGATCTGGATCTGGTAGAAGTATCACCAAACGCAGAGCCACCTGTTTGCCGGATAATGAATTACGGTAAATTCGTGTTCGAGGAAAACAAGAAAAAGCAGCTGGCAAAGAAAAAGCAGAAGCAAATACAGGTAAAAGAAGTGAAATTCCGTCCTGGTACGGAAGAAGGCGATTATCAGGTAAAACTACGCAACCTGACTCGCTTTCTAAGCGATGGTGACAAAGCCAAAATCACCTTACGATTTCGTGGCCGTGAAATGGCTCATCAGGACTTGGGCCGTAAACTGCTCATGAGAGTTGAGAAAGATCTGATCGAAATCGGTACTGTCGAACAATATCCGCGGATGGAAGGTCGACAAATGGTGATGGTGGTTGCACCTAAGAAGAAGGGGTAGAACGGGTAAGTAAAGTGAAAACTTTGCTTGAAAATACTGGAAACAGATACCTGCCTGCCAAATTTAATAGCAGTTAATCACTAGAAATAGTTATCTGCAAATAGCGGAGTAAGCAGCAATGCCGAAAATGAAATCTTTAAGTGGAGCGACTAAACGCTTCAAACGTACGAAGAAGGGCGCAATCAAACGCGGCCAATCTCATCGTAGCCATATCTTGACCAAAAAGAGCACAAAGCGTAAGCGTCATCTGCGTTCGCCTTCCTCTATACATGGGTCTGATGTTGTTTTAATTAATCGAATGATGCCTTACCGCTAAATCGATTACCCGAAAATTCCAACAGATTCCTGAGAGGCAAAGACTATGGCAAGAGTAAAACGTGGTGTAACAGCCAGAGCACGTCACAAAAAAGTGATGAAACTGGCAAAAGGTTATTCGGGCGCACGTAGTCGTGTATTTCGAGTAGCGAAACAGGCAGTAACAAAAGCAGGTCAATATGCATACCGTGACCGTAGGCAGAGAAAGCGTCAATTCCGTCGTTTATGGATTGCACGTATCAATGCTGCGACGCGTTTGAACGGTATGTCTTATAGCCGCTTCATTAACGGTTTGAAAAAATCCAATGTCATGATTGACAGAAAAGTGCTGGCTGATATCGCCGTACATGATAAAGATGGATTCACACAAATTGTTGAGGCTGCAAAAGCAGGATTGGCCGCCTAAGTCGATTCGGTTTTGCGTAAGCAATATTAAAAGGGGGAAGGTTGATAAGGCCTTCCCTTTTTTTTAGTTTTTAAAAAAGTGAATTTTATTTTACTTAAAGTGATTTAAAATGAATCTTTTTAAGTAAAATAAGCATTTGTGATACATTATTTAAATTCAAATCAAAAGCATCTGTAAATATGACAATTGATATCGATAGCCTGTTAGCACAAGCAATAACGGAAATAAACAATGCGGAAGACCCAAACGCGCTGGATCAAGTTCGTGTTTCATATCTGGGTAAAAAAGGTTCGTTAACCGAACAGCTTAAAGCACTAAAAGATGTGCCGGCCGATCAACGAAAAGACGTGGGCCAGTCTATTAATAAAGCCAAGCAGGCTTTGCAAAAAGCCATCGAAGCGCGTAAAAATGACCTGGAAGAACAGGTTCTTCAGCAAAAGCTTGCCGCTGAAAGCATCGATATTACTTTACCGGGCAGAGGTCAGAATGCCGGTGGTTTGCACCCGGTAACACATACCATTCAGCGGATAGAATCGTTCTTTCATGGCCAGGGGTTTATGACCGCTGACGGCCCTGAAATCGAAGATGACTATCATAACTTTGAAGCCCTGAATATTCCGGATAATCATCCTGCGCGAGCCATGCAGGACACGTTTTATTTTGACCCTAATACCTTATTGCGCACCCAAACCTCGTCGGTACAAATTCGCGTGATGGAAGACTCTAAACCGCCGTTTCGTCTTATTTCGTCCGGCCGTGTTTATCGTTGCGATTTTGATATTACGCACACGCCCATGTTTCATCAGGTAGAGGGTTTGCTGGTGGATGAAAATGTGAGTTTTGCTGATTTAAAAGGTACGTTGGTTGAGTTTATGCGCCACTATTTTGAAGTGGATGATTTACAGCTGCGTTTTCGCCCGTCTTATTTTCCTTTCACTGAGCCATCTGCCGAAGTTGATATTCAATGTGTGATGTGTGGTGGTGATGGTTGTCGCGTATGTGGCCATACCGGTTGGTTAGAAGTTGGCGGCTGTGGCATGGTGCACCCACAGGTATTAAAAAATGTGGGCGTGGATAGTGAAAAATACGTGGGTTACGCATTTGGTATGGGGGCTGATCGCCTCACCATGCTCCGTTATGGGGTCAATGACTTACGATTAATGTTTGAAAATGATTTGCGTTTTCTTTCGCAATTTAATTGAGCAATGAGCCTTAAACCTAGAAAAATCAGTTAGCGATAACTTAATATCAAACATAATCGAACATACTGGAATAAGAAAAAATGAAGTTTAGTGAAAACTGGTTAAGAGAATGGGCAAACCCGTCAGTTGATACGGCAACGCTGGCAGAGCAATTGACCATGGCCGGACTGGAAGTGGATTCCATCGAGTCAGCAGCACCTGAATTTGATCATATTATTGTCGGTGAAGTTGTTGCGATGCAACCGCATCCAGAAGCCGATCGCCTGAACATGTGTGAAGTAAATGTCGGCGCAGCTGAAAATTTAAAAATCATCTGTGGTGCATCCAATGTTGCTAACGGTGTAAAAGTGCCAGCCGCAGTTATTGGTGCAGTATTACCTGGCGGTATGAAAATTAAAAAAGCGAAACTTCGCGGTGTGGAGTCTTTTGGCATGCTTTGTTCCGCTGCTGAGTTGGGTATTGCTGAAAACGCCGAAGGTTTATTAATATTACCGCAGGATGCCCCCGTCGGCACCAGTATCCGTGAATATCTGTCACTTGATGATCAGGTTGTCGAAGTTGATTTTACCCCTAACCGTGGTGATTGCTTAAGTGTTATCGGTATCACACGTGAGATTGGTGTTTTAAATAATTGTGAGGTTTCTCAGCCGGAAATAGTTGAAGTTACCGCGAGTATTGATGACACCTTTGAAGTTGTTGTTGATTCACCGTCTGATTGCCCTCGATACTTAGGTCGTGTGATTAAAGGCATTAATCCTGAAGCAGAAACGCCAATGTGGATGAAAGAGCGATTGCGCCGAGCCGGTGTTAGAAGCCTTAGCCCAACGGTTGATGTAACAAATTATGTGTTGCTTGAGCTTGGTCAACCCATGCATGCGTTTGATCTTGATAAGCTCCAAGATAAAATTGTTGTACGTGCCGCAGTAAAAGGTGAAAAATTAAAACTGCTTGACGAGTCTGAGATTAAAATGGACGAGGACATGTTGGTTATTGCCGATGCGAATAACGCCGTTGCGTTTGCTGGTGTGATGGGCGGCCTAGACTCATCCGTCACCGATAGCACAAAAGACATATTTTTAGAGTGCGCATTTTTTCAGTCCGATACCATTCGGGGTAAGGCGCGTCGCTTTGGCATGCAAACGGATTCGTCCTATCGTTTTGAGCGAGGCGTTAGCTTTCAAATTCAACACTTGGCTATGCAGCGCGCTACCCAGCTTATTCTTGAAATTGCCGGTGGACAGGCAGGTCCGGTGACGGAGTCGCTAAGTGAGTCTGACTTGCCAACACGCAATACGGTTAATTTTAGAAGTAGCCGATTAAAGCGGGTGTTAGGTCTTGAAATTGAGGATGCTGAAGTAGAGAACATTCTCACGCGTCTCGGTATGGCCTGGACAAAAAATGCAGAAGGTTGGGATGTTGTTGCGCCGGATTATCGTTTTGATATTGAAATCGAAGCGGATTTAATCGAAGAAATTGGTCGGGTTTATGGTTATAACAATTTGCCTGTTTCCACACCAAAAGCCAGTTTACAGTTTGTTAAAGAGCCTGAAACGCAGGTGCTGCCTCGCCAAATTCGTACCTCGTTGGTGAATGCCGGTTATCAGGAGGTCATTACGTACAGTTTTGTTGATCCGGCCATTCAGGCATTACTTGACCCTGCCAATAAGCCTATCGCGCTTGAAAACCCGATTTCTGCCGAAATGTCGGTTATGCGTACAACGCTTTGGGCAAGTTTGCTGAAAACTGCGCAACATAACCAGGCGCGTCAACAAAATCGCGTCCGTATATTTGAAATCGGTAAACGATTTTCGACAGTTGACGGAAAAATACAACAAGAAACCGTCATATCCGGTTTAGCCATGGGGGATGTTTCTCATACTCAGTGGGGCGAAGAGGCACGCAAAGTTGATTTTTTTGATGCGAAGCATGACGTTGAAAATGTCTTATTGCTGGGCGGTGATGTCTCTCAGTTCAACTGGGAATCGGCAACACACAGTGCTTTGCATCCTGGTCAGTCTGCAAAAATAACACGTGATTTATCTAATAAGTCGTGTAATATCGGTTGGTTAGGTGCACTGCACCCGAAAATACAGCAAAAATTAGGTCTATATAACCCTGTATTTTTATTCGAGTTGCCCTATACTGAATTGCAAGAGGGTATTTTACCTCAGTATGAGGCTGTGTCTAAGTTTCCGGTTAATAAGCGGGATTTAGCATTGGTTGTAAAAGAAAGTGTATCCGCCGGTACGGTATTTGCCATTGTTACGGAAGCCGGCGGTAGTCGCTTGCAACTTGTGGAAATCTTTGATATTTATCGTGGTAAAGGTGTAGAGGCTGGAGATAAGAGTCTTGCGTTGTCACTCACGATACAGGATGACTCGAAGACCCTCAATGATTTCGAGGTTGATACGATCATTCAAAATATTTTAATTTCGCTACAAGAATCGATTGGTGCAACTTTAAGAGAGTAGTCTAATGGCGTTAACAAAAGCAGATATGGCTGAGCGTTTGTTTGAAGAACTGGGCTTAAACAAGCGTGAAGCAAAGGATTTGGTCGACATTTTTTTTGAAGAGGTGCGGTCTGCGTTGGAAGCAGGGACAGATGTAAAGTTATCGGGGTTTGGTAATTTTACGCTCAGGGATAAATCACAGCGTCCAGGTCGAAATCCGAAAACAGGGGAAGAGATTCCCATTACAGCGCGTCGAGTTGTTACGTTCAGGCCGGGGCAAAAACTAAAAGCAAGAGTAGAAGCCTATGCTGACAGCGAGCGGCAACAACAAGAGCAAAGTTGAGTTACCACCCATTCCGGGAAAACGATACTTCAGCATCGGTGAGGTAAGTGACTTATGTGCGGTTAAGCCGCATGTTTTGCGGTATTGGGAGCAGGAGTTTCCTCAACTAAAACCCGCCAAACGTCGGGGTAACAGGCGTTATTATCAGCAACATGATGTGTTGATGATAAGGCAGATAAGAGACCTGTTATACGACCAGGGCTTCACTATCGGTGGGGCTCGGCAAAAGCTCGCAACATCAAACAAAACCCCTAAGCCAACAACAGCGCCAAGTCAGCGAGACAAAGAGTTAGTCCATGACATATGTCAGGAGCTGGAAGATTTGTTGATTGTTCTGAGTTAGTGCTGCTGTTTAAATTCCCTGTCGAGCGTATTTGAGCTTAACGATAATCACTGGGTTGTTTGTTGCCTCTATTTATTGCTTACTATAAGCAATAATGTATAATTCCGCGCTCAGTCTGTCCTGTCGGCGTGTAGCGCAGCTTGGTAGCGCACTACAATGGGGTTGTAGGGGTCGGAGGTTCGAATCCTCTCACGCCGACCATTTTTTCCATAACTGTCGTTAATATCTCCCTCTTTTTTCCTTTTACCTAGAAAGATCAGTTGGACGCGAGAATAGAGTGCAAGTAATTGGTTTGATTGGCGTAATGAAAAAGTTTGCGTTCACCTGGTTGGTGAATCAAATCTTTATCATATAGCCAAGCGAATCAAGTAGTTGTGCTCTAGCTCGTGGATCAACTGATTTTTCTAGGTTTAAGTGCCTGTTTGCGCCGTTGCTTTTGGTTTAGAGTCTAAAAGGGTTCTGCCCCCCCTTTTTTTTTAATGGACCCCTTTTAGTGTAATTCTTAAAGTCGATCCTGATGGTGTTGTTATAGGGTGGGCGATTGGCGTCGGGAATTTAGGTGTTGGTATTGCCGGGCTTGAAGTCGTTGCAGATGAACTTTATTTTCTCGAAACCAATGCTGACAAGATTTTTTCTATTGATCTAGCTTCCTCGTCTTTTTCAATTGTTTACTCTTCGCTGGTATCTTTGGCATCGGTTGGTTTATTTTACACCGCGAGAATGTTTTATTTTACTGATGACACGGCGGTTTATCGTTATACCTTTGCTTATGATCTACTTGAAGAATTGTATTCTGCGGCTGATCTTCCAGACGCAGAAACTGACCCGGGAAAGACGCGTGTTCTTCTCGACTCGAATGGAAAAATTATTGTGGTGTCTAAAACGACTGTGTCCACGCTGGAATAATTTCGTTTGTGTAAGGGGCTCGTCTTAGTTAAAGATGGGTTTTGATAACAGCTTCCCGACGGCGTCTGCGGTTAACGGTTTTGCAAGAAAACCCGCAATTCCCAGTTTTTTTGCACTCTGAATTTCTTCTTTGTTCATTGTTTTTGCCGCAATAATGATTTTGAAATCGGGGTGCAGGGCTCTTGCTTTTGAGATGAAATCAAATGAGCCGAGTTTTTCAATATCGAAGTCCAGAAAGAATATGCCTTTTTTATGTTTTCTTAATAATTCGAGAACCTCAGCAACCTGCTGGCTTTTTCCTGTGACACGATAACGTTGTTTTTTTAGTACGTTTGACAGGCAGTGAATGTCATCTTCGTCTTGAAATGAGAGTATCGCCTGTCTCTTTTTGAGATCGTTGGGCGTATCGCCGGCAAAACTAAAATTCGCAATAGCCATAAATGGGTTCCAGTGAGTCAATAATTAGCAAGCCCGTAAAAAGTAGCAGGCGATGTGCATGTTGACTTACTGTATCGGAACAAAACAAAGAAACCTGAGCACTATTTATTTTATTGCATTTTTACGCTCTGAATAATTAATCCCGAAAATACACCTCTACCAGATGATAGCCAAATTTGCTTTTAACCGGCCCCCGAATGGTGTTAACCGGTTTTTTGAAGATGATATTATCAATTGATTTAATCATTTTCCCCGGTCGGACTTCGCCGAGATCACCGCCTTTTTTGGCGGAATTGCAGATGGAGTATCTTTTTGCTAATTTGCCGAGGTCTTCACCATTCGCCAGGCGCTGCCTGAGTTTTTCTGCTTCTTATTTTGATTTCAGCAGGATATGATGAGACATTGCGAGAGTCATTTTGATGCCTCCGGGCGATCAGCAAGAATAAAATCAAGAAATGTCCTGGCGACTAAAGACAAAGTTTTCCCCTTTAGGTGTACGGCATACCAATGACGTCTTAATGGGAAGCCTTTCACGTCTAATAATACTAATTTTCCTGCATCCAGTTCCAGCGTCAAACTATGCAGTGAAAGCACGGCTATTCCTAAGCCAGCGGTGACGCCCTTTTATCTCGCCTTTTACCTGTTCGACCATCTGTTTTAAGTCGTTAACCTTGTTTAAAACATCATTACTGGCGTTATAGATAGCTTTGCCGGCGGCAGTAGGAATTTTTTTTCCCCACACGTTCAAACAGGGGTAAGCCGATTTGTTCTTCCATGCGTTTTAGCTGAATAGAAACAGCAGGTTGGGTAAGATGCTACTCTTTTGCCGCGCGCGTATAGCTGGCGTGCCGATAAACGGATTCGAACAGTTTTATTTGCTGTAAGGTCAGGTGCGTAATTTTCATCTATAAAGTTTGCTAATGCATTATATGACGATAAATAATTTTCTTAAATGATTATTCGGGGCTATAGTGCTTTCACATTAAGCGATGAGTCCACTTCGACACATTATTCGAAGCCGTTGTTTAGCGACTACTAAGTGAGTATTGAAAAAATTTTGGGATTAAAGGAATGGTTTTCTTTAATCAAATTGAAAGCAAATGAGAGGATGCTAGCTAATGGCAGAAAAAACTTATAACGCAGGTGTGAAAGAATATCGCGAAACTTATTGGATGCCGGAATATACGCCAAAAGATACCGATCTTCTGGCTTGTTTCAAAATCCCACCACAGGAAGGTGTGCCGCGTGAAGAAGTTACAGCGGCTGTTGCTGCTGAGTCTTCAACAGGTACCTGGACACAGTATGGACCGACCTGCTGACTGACCTGGATTACTACAAAGATCGTGCTTACGCTATCGAAGACGTACCTGGCGACGTATGCCTTCATCGCTTACCCAATCGCTTATGTTATGACTTGTAATGGACCACCACAGGGTATCCAGGTTGGGCGTGATATTCTAAATAAATATGGTCGTCCTCTGTTGGGTTGTAATATCAAACCTAAACTGGGTCTGTCTGCCAAGAACTACGGCCGTGCTTGTTACGACGGTCTGCGTGGCGGTCTTGATTTTACTAAAGATGATGAGAACGTTAACTCACAGCCTTTCATGCGTTGGAGGCATCGTTTTGACTTCGTTATGGAAGCCATCCATAACGCCGAAGCTGAAACTGGCGAGCGTAAGGGGCATTACCTGAACGTTACTGCACCTACTTCTGACGAAATGATGAAACGTGCTGAGTACGCTAAAGAAATCGGCGCACCTATTATCATGCATGATTACCTGACTGGTGGTCTGTCTGCTAACACTCAGTTGGCTCAATGGTGTCAGGACAATCGTATGTTGTTGCATATTCACCGTGTGCTATGCATGCTATACTTGACCGTAACCCGCACCACGGCATCCACTTCCGCGTGTTAACCAAAGTACTGCGTCCGCCAGGTGGTGATCATCTGCATTCAGGTACTGTTGTTGGTAAATTGGAAGGCGATCGTGACTCAACCTAGGGTTGGATCGACATCATGCGTGATTCATACATCAAAGAAGATCGTTCACGCGGTATCTTCTTCGACCAAGATTGGGGCGCAATGCCTGGTGTAATCCCAGTTGCTTCTGGTGGTATCCACGTATGGCACATGCCTACACTGGTTAACATCTTTGGTGATGATTCTTGCCTGCAGTTTGGTGGTGAAACATTGGGTCATCCTTGGGGTAACGCTGCTGGTGCAGCCGCTAACCGTGTTGCGGTTGAGGCTTGTGTTGAAGCACGTAACGCTGGTGTTGAAATTGAGAAAGAAGGTAAGGACGTTCTTACTAAAGCGGCTAAACCTAGCCCAGAGCTCAAGATCGCCATGGAAACCTGGAAAGAAATCAAATTCGAATTTGATACCGTTGACAAAATCGACGTTGATGCTATTTTGGCTGAAATAGAAGCTTGTCATAAAGCACACCCTAAAAACCATGTCCGTTTGTGGGTTTTGACAACTTTAGCCAGTCTGCGGGTACCGCAATGGTAATCCACCGCGGCGTATCTGTTTAAGTCAGGCTAGGTAGTTATGTAGTAGATTAACCCCCTGGCCGGTATATAGCGGGTCAGGTTTTTTTTATTAAACAAGAGAATTAAATATGGCAAAGTCATATACTTATATCGGCATAGACAAGGACGTGAATGGCGGCATGACCACCATTGGCAAGTTGATACGTGATGCCTGGATGTTTGGTCTCATCCCAGAAACAGAGACCTGTGAAGGCTGGAACCTAGCCGGGATTGACGCTTTATTGGATAAGGTCAATGCCGAGTGGGACAAATACGGCTGCTTAGTCAGCCATCTGCCAGAAGATTTACGTCAACGTCATGCAAAATTTCATGGCAAGGCCATTGCCAAGGCAAAAGCCGCCGGCTGGTCTGGTGAGCAAGAGACTGACGACGAGAAATAAAAAGCCATCAACTTTAAACGATCAAAACCAAACCAAAGAAGGGTGCGTTATGCCTGACAACAATTCAACTGTAGATCCTAATCAATACATCATTAAATAAGAGCCTTACTATGAGCCAGTTGCCGATGAAGTAGTGCTTTATGAGGCAGCTTATAGTGCACGCATAGTGCACGCATGCCGGTCATGCTAAAAGGCCCAACGGGTTGCGGTAAATCACGCTTTGTTGAATACATGGCCTATAAATTGGGTAAACCCTTGATTACGGTGGCTTGTAATGAAGACATGACCGCCTCAGATCTGGTTGGGCGCTTTTTATTGGATAAAGACGGCGACAAATGGCAAGACGGCCCCTTGACCCTAGAAAAATCAGTTGATCCACGAGCTATAGCACAACTACTTGATTCGCTTGGCTATATGATAAAGATTTGATTCACCAACCAGGTGAACGCAAACTTTTTCATTACGCCAATCAAACCAATTACTTGCACTCTATTCTCGCGTCCAACTGATCTTTCTAGGTTGACCACTGCCGCACGTATGGGCGCCATCTGTTATCTGGATGAGGTTGTTGAAGCGTTGAAGCAGCCTGAGCGGCGTAAACTATTACTGATTGTGACTGACGGTGAGCCTGCTGATAGTGAGATCCACAACATCTGCGTCACGATACTAAAAAGGCGGTTGAAGAGTTATACAGTCAAGGTGTGCTCAGTTATTGTCTGACCCTCGACCCCAATGCCGACAGTTATGTGAAGCGTATTTTTGGTGCCAATAACTATACGATTATCGATAACGTTGAAAAGCTGCCGGAGCAGTTGCCAACGCTGTTTGCAAGCCTGACGAGTTAGACGTAGAGAAACTGCTGATGAGTCGTGTCGGTAATATGCCTGTGTATCAACAACGTGATGCAACGATATCGGCAGTGCTCTATAACTTGTGGCGTCGAGCCAAATTACACTTTGATGTGCCGATTCGGATACCGCTGACTGGCTACCGGGGTTTTACGATGATCCTTGAAGAGCATGAATGGGTCTGTGTTGATGAGAAGCAAAATGACATGCCGGTTCTGGTGTGGGTAGAGTTTGAGGATCAGGGCCGAGATGCCTTACATGTGCCAGTTAAATGCAAACTTAATTATTATCACTTTGCGGCATCAAAGGTGCGTGCTGGCGCGCTGGAAGGTATGGCGCAAAGTTTGGAGCAACGTCTGTTTGATGACAACAGCGATGTATCTTAATAAGGTGTGTACGCACACACATTTACAGAAATTAAACTTCGCATAGCAAGACAAGAGAAAGGGATAAACAATGGCACTGATCAATATGCGCGACATGATTTACCACGCATACGAAAATAGTTATGCAGTGGGTGCTTTTGATTTGGTCAGTCTGGACTTTTTGGAAGCGGTAATTGATGCGGCTGAACGTTGTCGAGCACCAGTCATTCTTAGCGTTGCTGAACCTCATTTTGCCCATTACGATTTTGACTTGATGATGCCAGCCGTAGAAGCCGCTGCCCGGCGCGCGTCTATTCCTGTCGCTATTCAATTAGATCACGGCAGTAGTTTAGAATCAGCCATCAAAGCGATCAACCTGGGTTGTAACGGCATTATGTTTGATGCCAGTAATAAAAACCTGCCTGATAATATCAGTGCGACTAAAGCCGTGGTGGATATGGCTCATGGCTGTGGCGTTTCTGTCATTGGTGAACAGGGTTATGTCGCAGGGATGGAAGGTGAGGGTGCCATGCAACACCCTGGCGAAACCGTATTAACTTCACCTGCCGAAGCCAGGGTTTATGTTGAGCGAACCGGCATCGATTTTTTAGCCGTATCCATTGGCACGGTTCAGGGGCGTACAAAAAATCGAATCAAACTCGACTTCACCCGCCTGAAACAATTAAATCAGGCCGTTAAAATACCACTCGTTATCCACGGTGGCACCGGCCTTAATGATGATCAATTTCGACGCCTGACTGCTCAGGGTGTTGCAAAAATAAATTATTTTACCGGGCTTTCAGATATTGCCGCACAAACCATGCGTGACAAAATTAAAAGCAATAAAGAAGGTAGTTTTACCGACTTAAAACAAGGCGTAAAAGAAGCCATTGGTAAAGAAGTGGAGCGTTGCCTGAAAGCATGGGGTAGTGCCGGCCGCGCCGCTGAAGTGTTAGCGCAATGCGAACCCTGGTGCCCGGTAGAACATTTAATTATTTACAATGTTGAGCGTCTGAGCGATCAGGATGCAAATGCCATGATGAGCGAGGGGCGTCAAACCCTGTCTAAAATTCCCGGTGTGCGTGAGGTATTTGCCGGCGAAGCTGTGAAGGAAGGATCTAAATATCGTTTCTGCTGGTTAGTTCGGTTTACCCATAAAGCTGTCATTGATAGTTATCGCAATCACCCGAATCATGTAGCGTTTGCGGACAATCTGTTTCGGCCCCATGCCGGTGAGCGTATCAGTATTGATTTTCAGGACAGCGCCGCCGCTGGTGATTTTTTTGGTGAGCGCACCGCTCCGAATAAATTCGTTAGATATGGTTCTTGATACCTGGCGCCTATTAACGCCTATTGGCACGTAGCTAATGCCTAACTAACGCCTAACTAATGTCTAACTAACGCCTAACTAACGCCTAACTAACGCCGCCACACCTGGATATTGTGTGCTTCACATCGACGTGACGATGTTGTTAATACGTTACGTACGTTACAAAAACCTGTTGAAACCGTTACTCCTGTCACACTCTTTTCTCTATTTTTTTCTGTTTTATTTTTTATGAATACCAGTTTGTAGATTTGCATCACATAAGCTGAATATCGCCCTGTAATTGTCTGTTTTTTCTCCGTAATCCTTAAAGAGATGGCGTTTTGTCATCCGTCACTTTAAGGCATTGAGTGGATGAATAAGTTTAAACAATTATTAGTCGTATTGTGTTTGGTTTTGTTTAGCTTTCCAACGGTGAGCTTTGCGTTTTCCTTAAGCAGTATTTTTTCGACTGAAAATAGTGAAGTAAATTTGTATGAAAGCCGTTTACAGGCGTGGCAGACGTTAATTAAAGAAAATAAAAACAGCAGCGACTGGCAAAAAATCAACAAGGTGAATCAGTTTTTTAATCGGGTTAATTTTGTGGAAGATAATTCCCAGTGGGGTGTGGAAGATTACTGGGCCTCGCCGCGAGAATTTTTAACGCGTAACGCCGGTGATTGTGAAGATTACGCCATTGCAAAATATTTTACACTTAAGGCCATGGGCGTGCCGGTAACGCGTTTGCGTATTACTTACGTGACTACTTTGCCTTCACAGCAAGCCCACATGGTACTTGTGTATCTGGAAGGCGCAGACAAAACACCTCTGGTGCTCGATAACTTGCAGAAAGCCATTGTTTCGTTCAGTGAGCGAGTGGATTTAGACCCGGTTTACAGCTTTAATAATAACGGGTTGTGGTTGGCGTATCGGGACATGACTAAGGCGCAGCTTGTTGGCAGTACTCAGCAGGTTGGGCATTGGCAGGTTTTATCGGATAAAATGTCGGAAGAACGCGTTCTTTGATTTGGTAAGCCCCCGGTTTTTGGTTAATGGGCGTTCGTTTCTTTGCGTTCGCAGATAATAGAGGGTAAAATCTGAGCATAACCTACCCATGGGTGCTGAAACAATCAGGGCCTGGTGATCATCAGTTAATGAAAGCGACTAAAAACAACTAAAAGCAACTAAAAATGCATAAAATCAATAAGATAACGTTACTCCTCTTTGGCCTGGTATTGCCTGTTGCCGCTGTGCAGGCCGATATTAACACTGATCTGCGTAGCGACCTGCCGTTTGAAGTTGTGATTCAAAATGGCCTCAAAGCCGGTTTGCCGATGAGTGTTGTGCTGGTAAAAATCTTTTCTTCGACGCCTAAAGATAAGCGAATTTCAATTGTGAGTGCGGCGATATTTCTTGCCCCGTCAAAAGCGGCCTTAATCGTTCGAACCGCTATTCGCGCGGGAGTGGATGCTGAAGCCGTGGTGACCGAAGCGGTTGCCCTGGCACCGCTGGAAAAAACCGCGATTACTCAGGCCGCCATAGCCACAGGTGCTGATGTCATGGATGTAACACTCGCGTCGGCCGCCGGTCTTGCTCGATCAGGTGTGACGCTCGCATCACCCGGTGCACTTGGCGCATTTGTTACCGCGCCAGCCGCATTAAAAGTGGGTGACGTACCACCGATTACACCGCCGGCTGCAAATGGTGGCGGCGCACGCCCCCCAGTTTCACCACCGGGGACAGGTGTTAGCCCAAGTTAATTCTGTTGCAGCGGGGGTTTTTATTTTTAGCGCCATTATTCTCCACACGGTATAAATAATTAAGCATGCCGCAAATAACTCTTCCGTCTGAACGTTTTCTGTTTTACGCCTTCATCACGCTTTTTATCTGGTTGCCGTTACCTTTGGGCAGTAATCGCCTTTGGGCGATATCGGTGATGGAAGTCTGGGTGATGCTGATTAGCCTTGTCTGGGTGTGTTTGTATCTTACAGGTCGTGTTGCACTTACCGAAAGTGTTAAGCAGGCCAAACCGGTGATCATTAGTTTTGCGCTGTTTGTGCTCTGGGTATTTATTCAGACCCTGCCTTTGCCGATGTCCTGGGTTGTTTTTTTGTCACCTGAATCAGCGGCGATTCAATCGGGTTTGGTTGATGATTTCGCGCAATTGTCGGTAAACAGTTTTTATACGTTTGAGTCGGCGTTAACAACCCTGTCTTTTTTCTTAATATTCCTGCTTACCTTGCTGCTGCTTAATACGGCTATTCGCATTAAATATTTTGCCATTGTGATTGTGGTTAGTGGTGTGTTTCAGGCGGTTTATGGCAGTTTGATGACGCTGTCCGGTGTGGAGTATATTTTATTTTTTGCGAAAGAAGCCTCTTTAGGCGCGGCGAGTGGGACTTTTATTAATCGGAATCATTTCGCCGGCTACCTGGAAATGTCACTGGCGATTGGCGTTGGTTTAATGATAGCCAGTTTGTCGCGTCAGCCCTCGGTTTCATTTCGGGAATGGTTGCAACGTTTAATTAAAACGTTGCTGAGTTCTAAGGCTGTTATTCGTATCGCGCTTGCGATTATGGTGATTGCGCTGGTATTAAGCCGGTCGCGTATGGGTAACATAGCGTTTTTTTCGAGTCTGGCAATTGCTGGTGTGATTGGTTTGTTTGGTTTATGGTCGCTGTCACGAAAAGGAAAAATATCACGCTACGCGGTGCGGCCGGTTTTGATTCTGTTTACCAGTTTGATTGTGATTGATCTATTTATCGTTGGTGCCTGGTTTGGCATTGATAAAGTCAAGGATCGCATAGAACAAACCAGTTTTGCTACCGAAATAAGGGATGAGATGGATATTAATGCGCTGGATCATTTTCAGTCATTTATTTTTACCGGCAGCGGTGGTGGCACATTTTCGGAAGTGTTTCCATTGTATAAAACGGTACTTTTTCCGGGTTTTATTGATCATGCTCATAATGATTTTTTAGAATTTGGCGGTGAGTTTGGTTTAGCTGGTTTGTTTTTATTGGCCGTGATCGTAGGTTGGAGTTTATTTAAGGCGATTCAGTCCCAGTTTGTGAGACGCTCATATTTTATGCGGGGTGTGGGTTTTTCGGCCACAATGGGTATTGTCGCGATTATGATTCATTCGACAGTTGATTTTAACCTGCAAATTCCCGCAAATGCAGCCTTGTTTGTGGTTTTGCTGGCATTCGGTTGGTTGTCATGTCATCAACGGTGGTTAAACGGTGGTTAAACGGCGGTCAAATAGGAAGGCTAAGTTAAGCGTTAAGTTGCTATTAACTCAGTAAAAATATCACTATAATTAATCACCTAAAAAACGAACGATTCAGGAAAAAGAAAGAAAAATAATAAGATTCAAAAAATAGAATAAGAAAAGAGAAACATGGAATTGCTTACAACGAATAATAAAACGGTCATTTTATCTGCGGTAGTGGTTGCGATGCTGCCTTTTGCTAACAGTTATGCTGAATTTGATCCGGCCGTCATAAAAGCTGGCGGGGTTGATATTGTGCCAACATTGGGTGTTTCGGAATCTTATGATAGTAATATCTTGTATGGCGAATCAACTAAACAAGGTGACATGATTACGTCACTAAAACCGGCGGTAACAGCAACGGTTGAATCAGGCGCAAATAAATATTCACTAAAAACCGACGCGGCCATCGGATCTTATTCGAAAAGCAAGGCAGACAATTACCTGGACTCCAGTTTTTCCGTCGATGTGCATCAGTCGTTCACCCGAAAAATTGTACTCGATGTGAAAGCTAAAAGAGAAAATGCGCATGAGAATCGGGGCTCGGGTTATAGTCAGGGGGCGAATTTAACGGTCACTGAACCCGACAGATACTCCATTAATCAGGTTGATGGCGAGTTTGCTTATGGTAGTCGTGATGCCATTGGTCGTATTGTGTTTCGTATCGCTTCGGGCAGTCGGATTTACAATAATAACCGGGCAATAAGCAAAGATCGTGATCGTGATAACGCCAGCGGAGGCGCGACGTTTTATTATCATGTCATGCCAAAAACATCTTTATTAGCTGAATTTTCCCAGCAATCACTGGTATACCGCAATAACGAAAGTTACAACAGTAACGAGCAGCGTGTGTTAGTTGGTACGCGTTGGGATATATCGGCGTTAACCAGTGGTACAGCCAAGGCCGGCTTGTTAAGGAAAAAGTTTACTGACGCGACTCGAGTCGATACCTCGATTTTTAGCTGGGAGATTGGTGCGCGCTGGAGTCCGTTAAGTTATTCCGTGTTTGATGTAGTCACCAAGGGCACCTTGGATGAAACAAATGGGGGTGGTAATTTTATTGAATCAAAAACGCTGTTGATCAAATGGGCGCATTTCTGGAATAAAAGTATTGATACTGCCGTGGATGTGAATGTCACGAATAACAAATATCAACCAACCACACGGCAGGATAATTTTAGAAGTCTCGGCATAAAAACGAACTATAATTTGCGTCGTTGGTTGGATGTGGCCGCTGACTATCGGTATGTGATTAATCAGTCAACACTCACGGGTTTTGACTATGATAAAAATATTTTCACGTTTAGCCTGACGGCAGCTTTGTAGGGTTGGTGATAAATGATTAACGTTCTGAGGCACAAAAATCAAATGCCGTCTTTGCAGATTGTATTTGGTTTTTTCTTTTTGTTTCTCATTTCTACCGCGTCGACTGGTGCGGGTAATACAAGTCCTGATTTAAAAAAAACAACCGAACATTCAAAGAACCAGACATATCGTTTGTCTGCCAGCGATAAAATCGGTATTCGCGTTTTTAACGAAGAAGATTTAGATTTGGAAACAACCTTGGGAAATACGGGTATTATTTCTTACCCTCTGCTTGGTGAGTTAAATATTAAAGGCTTAACGTTAAACGAAGTAGAGTCGCTGATTACCCGTCAGTTAAAAGGCCCTTATCTACTTGATCCGCGAGTCACCGTCACCATGCTTGAATACCGTTCATTTTTTGTGAATGGTGAAGTAACCAGGCCGGGTGGTTATCCGTTTCAACCCGGTTTAACTGTCAGAAAAGCCATTGCGCTGGCGGGAGGCCTGAGCGAAAACGCCTCGAAAGAAAAGTTAAGTATACTGCGCGAAAACAGTGCCTCAAAAATTTCGGTTAAAGCGCAGTTTGATACCATTGTTAATGCAGGTGACATTGTAATTGTGATGGAGTACCAGCAGGTTTATTTGAACGGTGAAGTGAAAAAACCCGGCGCTTATCATTTTAAACCCGGCCTAACTTTACGCAAAGCCGTTGCCCTGGCGGGTGGGTTTACCGAGCGGGCGTCGCGGGACAAGATATTTGTTATTCATGAAAACAACGTTGATCAGCGACCCGAAAGAGGAAAACTTGAAGATATTGTCGAGCCGGGCGATATAATTACCATTAAACAGAGTTTTTTTTAGCAGGCATCGAAATTCTACTTATGTGTGGCGCGAGACAAGGCAAAATCGGACTCACCTGAGCGAAAGCAGCCTGCTAATTAATCGCTTATATCGTCGCACAGATAGTCAAAACAGATAGTCAAAACAGATAGTCCAAAACAGATATTACACGCAGCTATTTACTCGGAATCATGCAAAACATTCATGAATAATCAGGTTAACAGTCAAGTTCCAGGTCAAGGTGTTAGTCAACGACGTGCAGGTGGTCCAATAACGGGTAATGACGTCAATAATATTGACTCTGACGATGAGATTGACTTATTGCAGTACTGGCAGGTTATTAGTCGTCATAAGCGGGGTATCGCCGGCCTTTCTATTGTTATTGTTTTAATCACTGCATTGATTCTGTTTTCAATGCAGCCTGTTTTCCGTGCAACTGCCACATTGTTAATTGAGTCTCAACGGGCGAATGTAGTCTCCATCGAAGAGATTTACGGACTGGATACTCGTGATTCAGGTTATTACGCGACCCAGTTCGAAATTTTAAAATCCCGCCAACTTTCCGAAAAAGTCATTAAAAAACTCGATTTAGCCACAAATGCCGAGTTCGATCCCGCGCGACATCAGTCTCGATTGAATTTAGACTGGCGATCATGGTTTCCGGTGTTTACCGAAGAAATCAAAGCACCATCCGCAGATGCAAAGTGGCAAGCCCTGGTTGATGCATTTCAAAGTCGATTGACTATTTCCCCGGTGCGTAAAACACAATTAGTTGATATTAATTTTGAGGCCTACGATGCTGAGCTGTCAGCGAAGGTCGCGAATGCGCTGGCAGAAGTGTATATCGAAAGTCACATGGAAGCCCGGCTGGAAATGACCGAAGTCGCTACAGTCTGGTTAACCCGGCAGTTGGATAGTTTAAAGACTAAGGTGAACGCAGCCGAGCGTCGTTTGCAGGGTTTTCGTGAGCGCGAAGATTTGATAAACCTGCAGGGTGTACGCACCTTATCTACCAAGGAAATGCAGGAAATTGTCAGTAACCTTGTCGCCGTGCGCGAGCGTCGCGGCCAGGCCGAAAACCTGTTAAATCAGGTGAGAGTAATTGGCAGAAATGCCGAGAGATCATTTGAGTCCATACCGGATATTTTAAATCATAAATTGATGCAGGGTTTAAAGACATCTGAAGCGAAAGCTGAGCGAAAAATTGCGGAATACGCAAAACGCTATGGGCCAAAACATCCGAAAATGATCGCTGCAAAAACGGAAATAAAAGCGATTCGTGAAAATTTGAGCAAGCAAATAGATTCAATCGTGGCGGGTATTGGAAACGATTACAATATTGCCGTTAAAAATGAAAAAACATTAACGCTTGCGATGGAAAAAGCAAAAAAAGAAATTCAGAAAATCAATCGAAAAGAATTTGAATTGGGTGAGCTGGAGCGGGAGGTTGAAACCAATCGTAAACTTTATGACACCTTTTTTACCCGTTTTCAGGAAGCCACTGCCACCAGTGATTTGCAAACCGTCAATGCAAGATTGATGGATAAAGCCGTTATGCCACGCAGTGCGGCAAAACCGAAAAAGAAGTTAACATTGATATTAGCGCTTATTGTGAGCTTGATGCTGGGCGTTTTTTTGGCTTTTTTGCTTGAATTTCTGGACAATACGATCAAAGGCACGGCGGATGTCGCAACAAAAATTGGTAGGCCGGTAATTGGTATTGTGCCGATTGCCCGTGTAGCAAAACAGGAAAAACTGGATCCGTTAAAAGTATTTTCAACGAACGATTATCTTCGAATTTCGGAATCGGTGCGCTCAATTCGCACCGGATTAATTTTGTCCGGGCTGGATAATCCGCATAAGGTGACATTGGTGACTTCCTCGGTGCCGGGTGAAGGCAAAACAACATTGGCGACCACTCTGGCTATTTCCCTTGGGCAGTTGGGTAGTGTGTTATTAATTGATGCGGATATGCGCTTGCCCTCGGTTGCTAAAATATTTGGCATTTCGAACAGCTCTTTGGGTTTGTCTAATCTGGTTGCAGGCACAGAAACACCGGAAAAATGCATTTATACTTTTGAAGATGTTGGCATTGATGTATTACCTTGTGGCTTTTTACCGCCAAACCCGTTGGAGTTATTATCTTCTGCGCGGTTTTCCAGTTTGATTGATTTTTTGAGTGGGCGTTATGATCGAATCATTATTGACTCTGCACCGGTACAGGCGGCCAGTGATGCACTGGTATTGTCGACGGTGACCAACTCGGTGGTTTATGTGGTTAAGGCGAACTCAACACCGATTAATGTCATTAAGGCGTGTGTGGCCCGGCTGGATGATGTTAAAGCGCCTGTTACCGGTATTGTATTAAGTCAGCTGGATGCCAGTAAAGCATCTGCCGCCTATGGTCATTATGGGCAGTATGATTATTACAGCGCACATGAAAGATGATAGAGCCTATTTGTAATTTTTATCATGACTATTTAGTAGTTCGGGCATGTAGTATAGTAGCTCGGGCATGAAAAAAGTGACTTTATCCCCGCCGTTGCGTTTGCTCCTTTATTTTTTTGTGGCCATTTTATTTTATTTTATTTATGTCGCCGCTAGTCGTGGTATAGCTGATATTAGCGCTTACGAGGCTCGCGTCATTATGGATAACTGGGCTAAAGGTAAAAAACCCGTTGAAAAAAATGATTGGGCAGCAGCGCATCAATCACTTTTATCTGCACTTGAATCTTCGCCCGAAAATCCGGATTATCTGGCCTTGCTGGGTAATTTATATGAATGGCGCGTGGCTAACGCGCCATTACACTCCCCTGATACTGTCGCAGATTATCGTATCGCGTTGGATTATTATCGGCAGGCATTAAAAAAACGCCCTGCATTTGCTTTTTATTGGGCTAATATCGCCGTGGTAAAAGCAATTTTGGCAGAAGTGGATGACGAATATTATTTGGCCCTTGAGCGCGCACTTGTGTTAGGCGCGTGGGAACCGGGGGTTCAATTAAAAATAACGGACGCTACTTTACGGGTTTGGTATTTGCTGGATGACAATGGCTGGAAAAAGATGCTGGCAAATATCGAAAAAAAACTGAAGTCAAACCCGCAGGCAGTAATGGAGAAGGCTAAACAGTATCAGGTGTTAAATAAATTGTGTGGTAAGCTCCGGCGCACAGAACCCATGTTAAAGTATTGTCGATAGCACAATGTTTGACGCTTTTTTGCTAACCCGTCAATGGAAAGATACCAACGAGGGAATTTGTCTTGATCTCTGGTTTCGCGCCGCCGAAAAATCGGTAAAGGTTGAGGTTAAAGGCCAGCGGGCGATTTTTTTTATCCAGCAAAGTGATGCGCAACAAGCCGATAATTTATTAAGCCGACTACCGGCCTATGAAATAAAAGCCCTTGAGCTGAAAAGCTTTGATGATGTGCCTGTGTCCGGTGTTTATTTTTTGTCTCAGCAAAATTTGTATCAGGCGCGGGATGTTTTGCAGAAAAACGGCATACGCTGTTTTGAAGCTGACATTAAACCCACGGATCGCTTTCTGACAGAGCGGTTTATCACCGGCCCTGTCACTATTCACGCTGATCAAGCTGATAACATCATATATAACCCCAAGCTTTTACCGGCGGAATTCCATCCTTGTTTTACCGTTTTGTCGATAGATATCGAAACGGATTATTCCTCAAACAAAATTTTCTCCATTTCGTTTGTCTCTAAAGTGAAAAGCCTGACCTTGATGATCGGTGAAGGCGAAAATACCGATTTATTGTTTTACGTTGATAACGAAGTAGAGTTATTGCAGCAATTTATAAAATGGGTGCAGCGAATTGACCCTGATATTTTTATTGGTTGGAATGTGATTAATTTTGACTTTCGTTTTTTACAGCGTCAAGCCGATCAGCTGAACATTGCGCTGACACTTGGCCGGCATAATTCCACACTTGTCTGGCGAACGGCAAAAACAGAAACTGAACATTATTTCTTGTTGATTCCGGGGCGAGTAGTACTTGATGGTATTGATACCTTAAAAAGTGCAACGTATACGTTTCCGAGTTTTTCATTAGAATTCGTTGGTACTGAGCTGCTGGGTCGGGGAAAATTGATAAAAGCGCATGAGTCTAAAAAAGAAAATGAGCAAAAAAAAGACCCGTTATATAAAGCAAAAGAAATCAGGCGCCAGTTTTACGAAGACAAACCTGCCTTAGCCGCTTACAATCTGGAAGACTGCCAGTTAGTCTGGGATATATTTGAAGATACCGATCTGGTTGGTTTTGCCATTGAGAGGGCGCGTTTAACTGGCCTGGAAATGGACCGTTTTGGCGGCTCGGTTGCGGCGTTTGATAACCTGTATTTGCCGCGTTTACATCGCAAAGGCTTTGTTGCACCGAATATTGGTGATAGTCCCAGTCAGTTAAGTGCCCCCGGTGGATATGTAATGAACTCACAGCCGGGTTTTTATGATAGCGTGCTGGTGCTTGATTATAAAAGCTTGTACCCAAGTATTATTCGTACTTTTAAAGTTGATCCTTACGGCCGGATAGTGGCTGAAATAGCAGATAATAAACAAGGCGAAAATGATGAGGTATTGGAAATAGTACCGGGTTTTGATGGTGCCCATTTTTCAAAAACAGAAAATATTCTGCCCGATATTATTAAACAACTTTGGCAAGCGCGTGATCAGGCCAAAAAAGATAAAAACAGCGCCCTGTCTCAGGCGATTAAGATTATCATGAACTCTTTTTATGGTGTGCTTGGTACGCCGGGTTGCCGTATTCACGATTCCCGTTTGACCAGTTCAATCACAAAACGCAGCCACGCAATTATTATTCAATCGGTAAAGCTGATTGAACAGCAGGGTTATGCCGTGATATACGGTGATACAGACTCTGTTTTTGTTTCCTTAAAAGAGGCGATGACGAATGCGCAGGCAAATGTTGTTGGTAAGCGGTTAATGTCTTTGATTAATCAATATTGGCAAACCTCGCTAGCTGAAAAATACGGTATTGAGTCTTATCTGGAAATGGAATATGAAACCCATTTCAAACGTTTTTTTATGCCGACAATCCGAGGTTCAGTCAAAGGCAGTAAAAAACGTTATGCCGGTTTAGTTGAGGATGATAAGGGCGAGTCCCGTATTATTTACAAGGGGCTTGAAACCGTTCGAACAGACTGGACGTCACTGGCGAGGAGTTTTCAGCAGGCTTTATATGAGCGTATTTTTTCCGGTCAGCCGTATGAAACATTTATACGCAACACAATACGGGAGTTGAAAGCAGGGCATTGTGACAGTCAGTTGGTTTACCGTAAACGGCTTCGTCAGAATCTTACCGAATATGTTAAAAACGTGCCGCCTCACGCGCAGGCGGCAATGAAAGCAGAAAAGTTTTTTGCGGAAAATAATCAGCCATCCCGTTATAGAAATGCTAGCTGGATAGAATATGTGATGACAGTGAAAGGGCCTGAGGTGTTAGCGTGTCAGGAATCGGCGCTGGATTATGAGCATTACATTGAAAAACAGCTTACCCCCATTGCCGATACAATATTAACCGCAATAGGGGGTGAGGCAGGTCGAACAATGATGTCAGTTGTCCACAATCAGGGTGATTTATTTAGTTGATAGCGACATTATGAAAAACACGCTGCACGTCATCATTGTCGTTTAACATCTCAATAAATTTTTCAAACATCTCAATATCATCACCGCTTAACTCACAATCCGCCTGAGGGATGAAGCCAATTTCGTCAATCTCGAACTCAATGTCGGGCATGGCGTCAGCCAGCGCGGATCGTGTTTTCGAAAATTCAGTGGTTGGTGCTAAAACGGTGATGATGCCGTCTTCGCTTTCAATGTCATTCACATCAATATCGGCTTCCATCAGCGTGTCTAAAACGGCTTCTTCATCGTCGCCTTTAAACCCAAAGATTGAGCGGTGATCAAACAAGTGTGCCACGGCACCCTGGGCGCCGATTTTACCTTTGGTTTTGGTGAAACACTGGCGCACGTCGCCAAAGGTGCGGTTGTTATTGTCGGTTAGGCATTCAACAATCACCATGCTGTTGCCGGGGCCAAAACCTTCGAAGCGTACAACGATAAAATCTTCACCACCACCACCTTTGGCTTTATCAATGGCTTTTTCAATAACGTGGGCAGGTACCTGGTCTTTTTTGGCTTTTTCAATCATTCGGCGCAGGGCAAGGTTGCCGTCGATTTCTACACCGCCATTTTTGGCACAAACGTATATTTCACGACCATACTTTGAATAAACTTTTGATTTTGAGTCAGATGTTTTCGCCATTGATTCTTTGCGGTTCTGGTACGCTCTACCCATGTAAATGCACTCTTCTGATTGGTTGCGGGAAAGGCGTTATTTTACCCGAGTAGCAGGTTGTTGAAAAGCTCGCTTCTGCGCGCGAGATGAGGCACGAAATGCCAATTAGGGATGATAAATGGCGGTTTTCAGCCTGATTGTCGCGGCTATCTGGAAAACGGTTCAATCAATTGCCTAACCACGTCATATTCCGCATCCGTGGTGGCGGCAAAACCATTGTACTTTTTATCAAGCGCTTTTATTATTTTCAGGTCTTCGGGATTGTTGCTGTTAAGATCCAGAAAAGCGTTTTTAATTTTCTTCAACAAATTGCCGTTGATGTCTTTGCTGACGGCAATATTGTAGGGTGGTAAGTCCGGTGTCGCATACAAAATTCGAAGGCCTTTGTTTTGCCATTTATAGGCCATGGTGTCTTTGAGTATGCCTGCATCAAAATCACCGTGCATAACGGCGCTGGCGATGTTGTCATAATGCCCGATAAATTGATAACCGCCGAGTTGCTCCATGCGAATGCCGCTACCGACGAGCGCTGCTCTTTGTAATAAGGCGCGTTTGTCACTAAAAGCGAACTGTTTGCCGATTAAATCATTGACGGTGTTTATCGGGCTGTTTTCTTTGACAACAATCATTAATCGAAAAGACGCCTTGCCTTTAGTGACTGTTTTAGCAATGATTTGTGCACCACCTTTCTTGCGTGCTTTTAAATAGGCGACAGGGGTGAGATAGGCAATATCAACTTGCTGGTTTGCCACAGCGTCGATTGCTGCGCCCATGTTCGGTGAGAGTTGTAAATTAACCGGCATGTCGAGCCTGGATGAAAGATATTTTGTTAACGGTGATAGGCGTTTATACATTACAGCCGGAATATCCATCGCAACAGAACCTAGTAATATTTCTTTCTTATGGTTTTCTGCAATTGCGTTAGCCGCAGGGAAAATTACCAGCATCAGGCTAATCACTACTCGCTTAAATATCCGGGGCATTATATTTTCCTTATGTGATAGTTTCATAGTGGTGGTATTGGTTACGTCCATGTTCTTTACAATAATATAAGGCGTTGTCTGCTTGTCGGTACAATTCGTCACTGACGTTGATGTTACTGTTATTGACGGTTGCACCACCGATACTGATGGTGACTTTTACCATTTGTCCGTTTACCGGAATCATTGATTTTTCGATTGTGCGCAGTAATTTTTCGGCAATCAACATAAGGTCATCTTTATTGGCGCGTTTACATAACACGGCAAATTCTTCACCCCCTATTCGACACAGTACATCCGTTTTTCGTATGTTTTCATTTAATGTGTTCGCAACTGATTTTAAAACCAAATCACCTGCGATATGGCCGTAGGTATCATTGACAGATTTAAAGTGATCAATATCAATGAGCAAAATACCGTTTTTGTCACTGTGTCGCTGTGACATATTAATTTCCAGCAACATGAGTTCTTCAAAATGCCGTCGATTAAATAAACCGGTAAGTGAATCTGTTATCGACATGTGACGGAATTCGTCATTCATCTGTCTTAATTCTTCAGCCTGTTCCAATAATTGTTGATTGGTTTTAAGCAGTTTAGTATCAGCGGCTTCAATCTTTTTTTGTAACTGTTGATTCGCAGCGTTAAGCTGCTCACCAAGGTGATTAAATTTTTCCGCCAGACGACCGAATTCATCATTGGTCTTTAAGGGGATACTCTAAACCACCCGTCCGGCTTTATCAAGCGCACCCTCCATGGACCTGGTTATTACATTGACGGGTTTGATGATGATAAATGATAATGCGATGAACTCGCCTAACGCAATTAATATAATGATAATTGCTTCGCGCGTGATCAATGAGTAGGTTTGCGATTCCAGTCGCCGGGCTGCTTGCTCGGTACTGAGTGCCAGAATTAACGTACCGACAATATTTTCCTCAAGCATGATTTTTTCACTGAAAATGATCAGATCACCGTTATTATCAGCGCTATATTTGCCGGCCTTACCCATTGTTTTCTGTTGTTGATTAAGCACCTCGGCGTATTTTATTTCATTTGCGCTGACAATACTGTCCAGCAATAACTGGATTGTATGGTAGTCGTATCCAATCACCGAAAATGACAGCGATTTGGCGACATAACGGGAAATATCTTCTCCGCGCTGACGGGTTTCTTTAACGTAGTTTTCCTTTTCTTCTTGCAAGGCAAGCCAGCCACTGATTGATATCGCGGTTAATAAAACGGTGACGAGTATGGTTAATACTTTTTGCCGTATCCCAAATTTAACTGTTTGTTTTTTTTCTGTCATTAACCGTACGATGTTGTGAGTAAATAACCATCAATCATGGGTGGATCCAACTTAACTCTTATTGTGTATTGTCAGCATTTAATTAAGTGGCAAGTGGCAAGTAAAAAGTTACCTGATTAGCCATAAAGCTCCGCCATACTTCAGTGAAGTCATACTATAATTAGTAGTATAAAACAAAGAGAGGATCTAAAGATGGCCATTAACAAAACTCAATTTCAAGAAGGTTATAGTTTA